>Ga0209798_10001687_pt1 | contig 13187 bp, 10 predicted proteins | sample DOMMetBare3Fresh_FD_187475 | JGI IMG/M metagenome (GOLD analysis project Ga0209798, IMG submission 187475) | Wetland sediment microbial communities from St. Louis River estuary, USA, under dissolved organic matter induced mercury methylation -... | ecosystem: Environmental > Aquatic >...
CTCTCGCCGCGTAGCGGGCCAGCTTGTTGACTTGTGTGCCAGCGGCCTTGGCGCCGAACTCGATCGCCGTCGTGGCGCGTGCGGCACTTTGGTCGAGCCCCTTGATGACGATCTGGGTGACGTCGCTGCGCACACCGTTCATGAACTTCGTGACGCGCGGTGCCACCTTGGCGGTGCGCGGATACACGCGGTGCTCCAGCGCGCCGTTGACAACGCCGATCAGGCGACGGCTGCCCGAACGGTAGGCCAGCACGCCCTGCGTGGCGGCGTTGCGATAGTTCTCGAGCGTTTCGAGCGTGACGTGGCTGAGGTACTGGTTGGTCATGGCGTCTCGGTTCCTTGCGTTGTGATGAGCGTTCATCGGGTGCAGCAAGTGTGGACCCGGATGTCTAGAGGGCGACACCCAATAGCGGCTGATTTGCTAGAGAGTCATCTCCAAAAGCAAGGCGCGCATACTCGGACTCCGAAACTATCGAAAGACTCCCATGGCCAATGCCACCGCCGCCAGCCGCCATCGCGGCCGCCTCCACGTCCTGCGTGACCGACTGCAACGGGCCTTGCGCGACATGAAGCGCAAGCTCCCGGGCGCGCAGGAGCGCGTCGTGGCGCACAGCGCGAAGCGGGCGCAATACCGCGCCGCGAATCCGTAACGGGCTCCTCAGCGCGGCGGGTTCGCGCCGGCTTGCACCGCCGCGCGCAGTCGCTCCTCCTGCGCCCGCAGCTCGGACGAGAGTTCGGCGCCGAAGTCGTCGGCATCGAACACGGGGCGGATCTCGATCTCTGAGTCGGACTCCATCGGGTTGGGGCGGCGCTTGACCCATCCGGTGGCTTCGTCCATCGACTTCACCTTCCACAGCCAGAACCCGGCCACGAGCTGCTCGGTCTCGGAAAACGGACTGTCGATCGCGGTGCGCTGCGGTCCCGAGAAGCGCACGCGCCTGCCCTTGGCGCTCGGCCGCAGGCGTCTTCGCAGCGCGCCGATATAGTCGGGCGGCCCCGCCCATGGCCCGCCCGCAGCGCCCCCGCATCACGCCCATCGCCGGTCCGATCCTGGGCGAGTTCCTGGTCGGCATCAGTGTGGGCATGGTCGTGTTGTGGATGGCCTCGCAGATTTCGGATGCGGCGGCCGGCGCCTTCGGCATGAGCCAGCAGGTGCTCGAGGCCCTGTTCGTGCTGTTTCGCGTGTTGGCGCTCGGGGTGGGCGTGACGATCACGCAGGCGCTGGGCGGCCGGCGCGAGGACGCCGCGCGGCGCACCGCCCTCGTGGGGCTGGGTGGCTGCACCTGGGTGGGCACGGTGGCGGCGTTGTGGCTGCTGTTGTTCGGCGACTGGACGCTGGCCGTGCTCAACGCGCCGCCCGCGGTCGAGTCGCTGGCCGGCCACTACCTGCCGCTGCTCGCGGTGGCCGCGCTGCTGGAGGCCTACAACCTGGTGATGGCCAGCATCCTGCGCGCGCATCTGCATGCGCGCGACACGCTGGTCGTCATGCTGGTGATGCACGCGACGCATCTCGCGCTGGCCCTGCCGCTGATGCTCGGTCTGGGCGAGTGGGATGGACTCGGCCTGTCGGGCAACGCGGTGGCGCTCACCGTGAGCCGCGCCGTGGGCGTCGCGCTGCACCTGTGGTTCTGGCGCCGCCGCATGAATCTCGTGCCCGGCCCCCACGACTGGTGGCGCTGCCCGGCCAATGCATTGATGCCGGTGCTGCGCATCGGCGTTCCCGGCGCGTCGCTCGACATCGCGTACCGCCTCGCCTTCCTGATGTCGCTGTCGGCCGCGGCCAAGCTCGGCGTGGCGGCGCTCGCCACGCAGGCCTACGTGCTGCAGACGCTGCGCTTCGTGCTGCTGGTCAGCCTGGCCATCGGCTGGGCCTGCGAGATCATGGTGGGCCACCTCGTCGGCGCAGGCAAGTTCCGCGCGGCGCACCTGCTGGTGCGCAAGGGCTGGCGCAACGGCCTGGCCGCCTCGGGCGCCATGGCGCTTGTCGCCGCGGCCTGCGCGCCGTGGATCATGCGCGCCTTCACGCGCGACCCGGCGGTGATCCACGCCGCGCAAACGCTGCTGTGGATCTCGATCGCGCTCGAGACCGGGCGCGTGGCCAACCTCGTGGTGTTCGGCGCGCTGCGCTCGACCGGCGACGTGATCTTCCCGGTGTCGGCGGCCATCGCCTCGATCGTGCTCGTGCTCGGCGTGGGCTCGGTCGTGCTCGGCCAGCGCTACGGGCTGGTGGGCATCTGGATCGCCTACATCGCCGACGAGTGGATCCGCGGCGCGATCATGTTCCGGCGCTGGGAAACGCATGGCTGGGTCGGCCACGCACGCGAGATCCACCAGCGCATCCGCTCGCCGGGCGTCGAGAGCCGGTACTGAGGCTGGGGCGAAACCCGGCGCCGATCACTAAGATCGCCCCGGCAATACCCACGCTCTCCCGTGCCCGCGCCACGCTCCCCGAACCCACGCCGCGTCTTCGTGCTCGGCGCCACCGGAACCATCGGCCGCGCCACGGTTCGCGCGCTCGTGCAGCGCGGGCACGACGTGGTGTGCTTCGTGCGCCCGCGCGCCGGTGCGCTCGGCGCGCTCGCGCCCGACGACAGCGCGCGCCTGCTGGCCGGCGCCACGGTGCGCTTCGGCGACGTCACCGACCCGGCGTCGTTGGCGCGCGACGGTTTCAAGGGCGAGCGCTTCGACGCGCTCGTGTCATGCCTGGCCTCGCGCACCGGCGTGCCGCGCGACGCGTGGGCGATCGACCACCAGGCGCACGTGCACGCGCTCGACGCGGTCCAGGCGGCGGGCGTATCGCAGGTCGTGCTGCTGTCGGCGATCTGCGTGCAGAAACCCCTGCTCGCGTTCCAGCACGCCAAGCTCGCGTTCGAGAAGGTGCTCGTCGACTCCGGGCTCACCTACTCGATCGTGCGGCCCACCGCGTTCTTCAAGTCGCTGTCGGGCCAGATCGATCGCGTCAGGCGCGGCAAGCCGTTCCTCGTGTTCGGCAAAGGCACGCTCACCGCGTGCAAGCCGATCGGCGACGACGACCTGGGTGCCTACCTGGCCGACTGCCTGGACGATGCGAGCCGTCACAACCGCGTGTTGCCCATCGGCGGGCCGGGCGAGGCGATCACGCCGCGCCAGCAGGGCGAGCACCTGTTCGCACTGCTCGGCCGGCCGCCGCGCTTCAGGCAGGTGCCGGTGGCGCTGCTCGACGTGATCATCGGCGTGCTCGGCGCGGCCGGTCGATGGGTGCCCGCGCTGGCCGACAAGGCCGAGCTCGCGCGCATCGGCCGCTACTACGCGACCGAATCGATGCTCCTGCTCGACCCCGCAACGGGCCGCTACGACGCCGCTGCCACGCCCTCGACGGGAGGCGAGACGCTGTTCGATTTCTACGCGGCAGTCGTGAACGGCGCGGTCGCGCCCGAGCGCGGCGACCACGCAGTGTTCTGAGGGCAGGCCGCGCCGCACGGCCGGGAAGAGCGGCGCGGTCGTCGCGACGGCCTCTGCGTTCGGCCGCGACGTCCTCGTGCACGAAGATCGATCAGAGCAAGATGGTCGATCGTCGGGGCCGATGGCAGATCGCCCCAGTGGCCTGTGAAGTTGAAATGGGAGTCGAGAAACGTGCGAGCCTGGGCACGATTCAAGGCGCAAAGCACGGCGATGCCCAGAGGCATCGCGAGCATTTGCAACGCCGCAGCGTGACCCGTATCGCGCGGCCGGCGCCTTCCGATTTCGGCGTTACCGGCCACCAGCCACTGCGGGCAACACAGCTTGGCGAGGCTCCTCAGAGAGGCGTCCCTCGTGAGGGCCGCAGCCACGTTCACGCAGGCGAACAGCGCTTCGAGGATCGCCCTTTGGCGCGTTGGAGCGGGCGTTCCCGGGCCGCGCGACGCTCGCGGCCGCCGCCAGGCAGCACGTCGCAACGGCCCAGCCGAAGGATTCGGTCTGCGCAAGACGGTCCGCAGCGCGAAGATTCCGTCGTTTGACGCACGAATCAAGTGATGCGGTGGTGGTTGGTCTACGCGCCGGCCTTCAATAGCATTGCTGGATCAATACGCAAACGCCTCCGCGCGCGGTCATCTGCAACGCCGACGGCACCTCGTTCGATGTCTGCAGCGTTCACGTCTTGCCGAGCAGCTGTTCCCGTGCCACGGCAAACGACTGAGCGTGGGCGGCGTGCACAGGTACAAGACCGACGCCGCAACATGTGCGCTCGGCACCCAGGCCTTCGATCTGCCGGCGCGCCCTGGTTCGGCTACACCACGCCGTGGGTGACCCGCTTGGGCCTTCCGGCCGAACAACGCGACACCTTGTTCACGCGCATCGGCAACCGTTGCGCGACGTGCTAGATTTTTTCTTTGACACCTGAATCATCCCCGCCACCATGACCCCACGCATCTCCGCTCACCGCCTCCAGGTTGCCACCGTCTTGCACCGCTTCATCGAAGAGCAGGTGCTGCCGGGCACGGGCATCGACAGCGCCACGTTCTGGAGGGGCTTCGACGACATCGCCCACGACCTGGGCCCCAGGAACGCTGCGCTGCTGCAGGAGCGCGACCGCCTGCAGCTCGAGCTGGACGCCTGGCACAAGGCCAACCCGGGGCCGATCGGTGACATGCCCGCTTACCGGGCGTTCCTCAAGCGCATCGGCTACCTCGTCGAGCCCACGGGCCCGGTGCAATGCGAAACCGTCGATGTCGACGACGAGCTCGCCACCCTGGCCGGGCCGCAACTCGTGGTCCCCATTCTCAACGCCCGCTACGCCCTGAACGCGGCCAACGCGCGCTGGGGCTCGCTGTACGACGCGCTGTACGGCACCGACGTGATCAGCGAGGCCAACGGTGCCGAGAAAGGCACCCGCTACAACCCGGTCCGCGGCGCCAAAGTCATCGAATACGCCCGCTACGTGCTGGATCGCATCGCGCCACTGGCCCAGGGCTCGCACATCCACAGCACGCGGTACTTCGTGCAGCAGGGAAAGCTCTGCGTTCGCCTCCGGGATGGTTCGACCACCGAGCTGGCCGATGCGGCGAAGTTCGCGGGTTACCAGGGCACGCCCGCTGCGCCGTCGTCGATCCTGCTGCGCAACAACGGCCTGCACGTCGACCTGCTGATCGACCGCCGCGCGCCCATCGGCAAGACCGATCCGGCCGGCGTCAGCGACCTGATCGTCGAGGCGGCGCTGACCACGATCCTCGATCTCGAGGATTCGGTGGCCGCCGTGGATGCCGACGACAAGGTCCTGGGTTACGCGAATTGGCTGGGAATCCTGAAAGGCACACTGACCGAGCAGGTCGACAAGGGGGGCAAGCGCTTCACCCGCCGCCTCAGCGCCGACCGCGTCTATTCGCGCCCGGGCGGCGGCACGCTCACATTGCCGGGGCGCGCGCTGCTGTTTGTTCGCAACGTGGGCCACCTGATGACCAATCCGGCCATTCTCTATGGCGACGGCAGCGAGATCCACGAAGGCATCATGGACGCGGTCATCACGGTGGCGATCGCGCTGCACGACCTGAGGCCGGCCAAGGGGCAGACCCTGCGCAACTCGCGCAAGGGTTCGATCTACATCGTCAAGCCCAAGATGCACGGGCCGGCCGAGGTGGCCTATGCGTGCGAGCTTTTCGGCCGCGTGGAGGCGCTGCTGGGGTTGAAGGAACACACCGTCAAGCTCGGCATCATGGACGAGGAGCGGCGCACCAGCGTGAACCTGGCGGCTTGCATCGAGGCCGCGAAGGACCGCGTGGCCTTCATCAACACCGGCTTCCTCGACCGCACCGGCGACGAAATCCACTCCGCGATGCAAGCCGGGCCGATGGTGCGCAAGCCGCGGATGAAGATGGCCAACTGGCTGCGCGCCTACGAGTTCAACAACGTGCAGATCGGCCTGGCCTGCGGGCTGCGCGGCCGCGCCCAGATCGGCAAGGGCATGTGGGCCATGCCGGACCTGATGGCCGACATGATGAAAGAGAAGATCGCGCATCCGCAGGCCGGCGCCAACACCGCCTGGGTGCCGAGCCCGACTGCGGCGACCTTGCACGCGCTGCACTATCACCAGGTCGATGTCGCCAAGCTGCAAGAGAGCATGGACGAGTTCGCCCATGGCCCCAAGGCCAAGCTGCTGGAGGAAAAGCTGCTGGACGCGATCCTGCAGGTGCCCGTGGCGCTGGTGCCGTTCTGGACGCCGGCCGAAGTGCAGCACGAGCTGGACAACAACGTCCAGGGCATCCTGGGCTATGTGGTGCGCTGGGTCGACCAGGGCGTGGGCTGCTCCAAGGTGCCCGACATCCAGAACGTGGCTCTGATGGAAGACCGCGCCACGCTGCGCATCAGCAGCCAGCACATCGCCAATTGGCTGCTGCACGGCGTGACCACGCCGGAACAGGTGAAGGCCACGTTCGAGCGCATGGCGGGCGTCGTCGACTATCAGAACTCGGGCGATCCGGCCTACACGCCGATGGTGGGCAATTTCGGCGGAGCGGCCTACCGGGCGGCGTGTGACCTGGTCTTCAAGGGCCTGGAGCAACCGAATGGCTACACCGAGCCGCTGCTCCATGCGTGGCGCGCGAAGGTGAAGGCGGGCGGCACCCCGTGACCCCAACGCCGGCCCGGCGAGAGCTGGGCCGGCGTCGGGCCGGCGCTTGGGTCGGTTTTGCCGACGCAGCGCGACCGACTTTGGGGCGTGTCATTGATGAGCCGGGCCCGGCCGCTCGCGGATCATATCGCCGTCGCGAGTGCGGGAGTGGCGGATGCCGCCGATGCGGTCGCTTGGTTCGTTGTTCGCGATGCGGCTGTCGGCGATGACCGGGTGCCGCTGCGGCGGCGCGCTGAAGTTGCGGGCGATGCTGCACCATCGCCGCTAACATCGCGGCCAGTGTCCTGGTGTCGGTCCCCGCCGGGCGCCAAATCCAACCGCCGTCGCGGCCGCCAGGGTCCACTGCAGGCCGACCGGACAGCCCATGCCGCTCAAGCTACCTTCACGCCGTCTTGCCGCCTCGAGCGCGTGCCTCGCCCTGCTGTGTTCCGCCGGTGCCGCACGGGCCCAGGCGACGGCGCAGACCGCACCGGAGCCTGGCGGCTTGCGCAGCCACGATGCGCTGTTGACGCTCGAGTACCAGTCCATCCGCGTGCCGGGCGATCGGCCCATCGACCTGATGGGGTTCCACGCCTACCAGCAGATCCTCGATGGCTTGTACTTTGGTGTGGGCTTCTATGCGCCGCTGTTCAAGGGTGAGTACGGAGGGTTCTTGGCCGCGGATGTGGCTCTGCACGCCCGCAGGCGGCTGGCCGGACCCCTGTTCGGCGTGGCCGGGTTCGGAGTGGGTGGCGGTGGTGGGGGCCGCAGCATCTCGCAAAGCAAGGTGCTGTCGGGCAGCGGCGGCTTCGCGAAGGGCTACCTAGGGCTGGGCTACGACTTCGGCGACTTCACCCTCGGGACCACGGTGTCGAGGGTGAAGTTCCGCAACGCAGCCATCGATGGCACGCAGGCCAATCTCTTCGTGGAGATTCCCTTCCGCTATCTCACGGGACCGTACGACCGCCATGGCCAACCCTTGCCGCCGGTCGATGACCGCCGCGCCGCGCGGGAGATGGGCGAGAACATGGTGACGCTGGGCGTCGACAACTACGCCCAGATCGATCCAAAGGGCGCGAACAAGAACACAGTGCGTCTGGCCGACGTGCAGTACAGCCACTTCTTCGCGCGGGACAGCTACTGGTTCGCATCGTTGGGCATGGGCGTTGCGGGTCTGCCCATATACGCCCAGTTGCTGGGCGGTGTGGGGCAGCGGGTGCGGCTCACGGGCGAGACCTCGCTGTATGCACAGCTGGGCGTGGGCTCGGGCGGCTATGCGCCCGAGGAGATCGACACGGCCACGGGCCTGCTGGTGTACCCCAAGCTCGCGCTGGAGCACGCGCTCACGCGTGATCTGGGACTGGCGCTCACGGTGGGCTACATGGCGGCGCCCAAGGGCAGCTCGCGCAACAAGACCTATGGGCTGGCGCTGGTTCACCACTTGCGTTCGGGCCAAGGCGACGACGAGATCGGCAGCGCCAGCTACCAGGGCTTCCGGGCCTCCATGTTCCAACAGACGAATTTCCGCGTGCGCTACCGCGAGATCGACCGCTCACCGTTGCAGATGGTGGGCCTGCAGTTGGACATTCCATTGGGGGAACGTTGGTATCTGCCCGTGCAGGCGGCTGGGGCCTACAACGCCTATCTCGGCTATCCAGGCTATGCCGAAATCCTGGCGGGTCTGGGTCTGCAGACGCGCGCCGCGCCGGGCGACCGCTTCCAGACCTTCGGCCAGGTGCTGGGCGGTGCCAACGTCCATGGCATGGCTGCGAAGCTGAGTGCAGGAGTGCGCTATATCCTGAACGACCGCTTGGCCGTGCACCTGGTGGCCGGCCATACCGAGGCGCGCAAGTCGGGTGGCGTGCGTTTCAGTGCCGACAACGTGGCCGTGGGCGTGGACTACCGTTTCGCTGTGCCCACCCGCTGAGATGTTCATGGCGGCCTTCCCGCGCGCGTGCCGCGACTGCGCTCGCCAATGACCCTTTCACGGCAGTCGATCTCGGACATCGGGTGCCCGGTACCGTCGCAAGTGCGTGATCGCGCGCCTGGAGCGCGCCATTGAACTGCAACCCCTGGCCTCGCCGCCCCTGCGGTCGCCCTCGAACGACGGATTCGCACGAACCTTGAATCTTGCGCCCCGACGGCGAACGATCGTGATCTGTGTACACCGGTCGCGTGTGGAGGAATCCGCCGCCGCCTGGAGTGGGTCGGAAGTTGAAGATCAGCACTTCCACTACGGACATCGCAGCACGACTGATCGGCAGCCGACTTGGCGCGCGAAGGGCGCGCGCCGCGCTTGCCTCGGTTGCCGGGGTCGCGTCGGGCAGTTCAAGCGACGCGGTCGCGCGGATCGCGGTTGTTCCAGCGGTTGGAACCGTCGTGACGGTCACTGCGGTCAGGCGTTCCACGCCGCTCCGACTGGCGATCGTTCCGGTCGGGCGGGCCGCGGTCGCGGTCTTGCGCCGACGCAAGGCTGCCAACACCCATCGAGACAGCGAGCAGGGTCATGCCGACACTACTGCGGAACTTGTGCATCGAAGGTCTCCGTTGTTGAACACGTGAACGACTTGTGCTCTCTACAACGCGATGGCCGTGCAGGCAGGCGACGCCTTTACCCCGGTTTACCGGCGCGATGCCCCGCTCTGCATCGGCCGCGCAGTCATCTCGCGAGACGTGGTCCTGTGGACGCGTCTTCTCAATGGACCTTCGCGGTCACCGGGACCGCGGGAATCAAGGTCGCGGCGGGGATCAAGGACCGCTTCGAAGACGACGGCCGGGATTGCGCATCGAGGCCCCCCGATGGAGCCTCGCCAGAGCGCCGCAGGACGATCTTGAGCCTTGCAGAGCGGGTCTGAAATTCCTATCGTCCGTCCTCGCACGTGACGTGGCGTTCGGGAGAATGGCGTCCATGATGACCATTCCAGTTCTCTTGACGGTGGCCGTGCTCGGGGCCAGCCTGCTTGGATCCGGCGACCATGTCCGGACCGTTTCGGTCGGCACACTGGAGCGCAGTTATCGGGTGCATGTCCCGGCAACGTACGATTCCCGAAAGCCGACACCCGTGGTGGTGGCCTATCACGGCGGCGGCGCCAATGCCGACAACATGATCGCGTTCAGCGGACTCAACGAGAAGTCCGATGAAGCAGGCTTCATCGTCGTCTACCCGAACGGAACCGGGCGATTGAAGAAGATGCTCACCTTCAATGGCGGCAACTGCTGCGGCTATGCCGCCTCGAACAGGGTCGACGACGTCGAGTTCACCCGCAGGATCCTCGACGACCTCGCCACGGCGGTGAACATCGATCCGAAACGGGTGTTCGCCACCGGCATGTCGAACGGCGGGATCATGGCCTACCGATTGGCGTCCGAACTGTCAGATCGGATTGCCGCCATCGCCCCGGTCGGTGGGCCGATGGGCACGGACGCCGTCACACCCAAGCGCGCGGTTTCCGTGATTCACATGCATGGGACGAACGATGAGTTCGCCCCGTTCCAGGGCGGCAAGGGCAGAGGGCCTTCCGGCACCGAGTTCTACTCGGTCGAGCGTTCGGTCCAAGCTTGGGTCAAGGCCAACGGCTGCGGGCCGGAGCCCGTCGTCACGAGGCTGCCCGACACGGCCCAAGACGGCACGTCAGTCATCCGCAGCACCTACGGGTCGTGCAATGACGGCGCCGAGGTCGTGCTGGTGGCAATCGAAGGCGGCGGGCACACCTGGCCCGGACGGGAGCCCGGGCTGCGGGCGTTGGGCAAGACCACCAAGAACATCTCGGCCAACGACCTGATGTGGGAGTTCTTCGAGAAACACCCGATGAAGTGAGGTCGGGCACTGCGCCAAACACGCTCCGAACCAGACGCTGCTTCAGAGGGGGCTCACCGTGGAAAACCCGTGTCTGGCCGCAGCCCTGCGTGCTACCGTGAGTTTGCGTCAGCTCCAAGATCCGGGAGAACTTGTCATGCATGGCTCATCGTCATTCTTCAAGTTGATTGCGGCCCTGGCCGCCAGCGCCGCGATGTGGCCGCTGTCGTCGGCGCAAGTCTCCGAAGCGCAAGGCACCCACCTCGGCTCGGCGCGCGCATCGCTGGCGAGCCCGCTGGACTTCGGCAGCTATCAATGGCAGCCGACCTTGACGACCGCGCCCTGGGCCGCGCGCGCCGGTCTTCAGGTCGTCGAACTCAACGATGCCCTTTACTTGATGGGTGGGCGCACACCGCTGAACCCGGCCATCGTTCCGGTGCCCGGCGCCAGCACGCTGTGGTCGGACGTCTGGAGGAGTCGCGATCTCGGCAGTTCTTGGGAGCGCCTGCTCGAGACCGATGGTTCCGGGCACTGGCCCGCGCGGGCCTACTTCCAGGCCCTCACGCACCGCGGACAGATGTTCGTGATGGGCGGCCAGAACTTCAAGCTCGTGCCCAACCCGGGTTGCGCGTTCCTGCCGCCCGGGGTTCCTTGCACGCCGTCCGTCGTGCCGCAATCCGACTTCTTCAACGATGTCTGGAGTAGTCGCGACGGCCGGCATTGGCAGCAGCGCACCACCAAGGCGCCCTGGGCCGGACGGGCCGGCTTGAGCGCGCTGTCCTTCAGGGGCGAGATCTACGTGATGGGCGGTTCGTTCAATGACGATTCCTCGATCGTCGGCGGCCCGCCGAAGCGGGTCTACTTCAACGACGTCTGGAAGTCACGCAATGGCGAACAATGGGAACTGGTGACGCGCAAGGCACCGTGGGCGGCGCGCGCCGGCGCGGTCGTGGTGGAGAAGGACGGCTACATGTGGCTCGTCGGCGGCGAGGACGGCTTCCTGTGCGACCCCACGCGACCCGACCGCTGCCCGCCGTACTACAACGACGTGTGGCGCAGCCGTGACGGCGCACGCTGGGAGCAGGTGACTCCCAACGCCGGCTGGGCCTCGCGGCCGGGCCACCAGGTGGTCGTGGTGTATGACCACTTCGTGCTGTTCGGCGGCTTCGGCATCAGTCCCGACCCGTCGGATCCCTTCCGTGCCGCCAACCCGATGGACATCTGGGTCAGCCGCAACGGCGCGCATTGGCGCAAGGTGAGCGACTCACCGTGGAACGCGCAGTCGCCGGAGCAGATCAAGTACGACTTCAAGGCGGTGACGGTCGCCACCGGCCGCTTCGGCCTGCGCCAGCAAGTGCTGACCTTCGGTGGCGATCGCGAGACCTTCAACTTCGCCGATCCCTTGAACTGGCTGCGCGTCGACAACGATGTCTGGCGTTATGCCTGGCCGCATTGGCCGTGGCGTTAGTTGTCAGGCGGCGGAGCATGCGCCCTGGGGCCGGGCGCGCAGCTTCAACGCCTTCCCGCTGCTTCATGCGGAAGGCGAGACGGTCGGCAAAGGCTCGGCGGTCAGCGGGTCATGGTCGATCCGCTCCGGGGTCGATCACCGTGGCGTGAGCCTCTTCCTCGGTGAGCTGATAGCGCGTGTTCATGCGTTTGCCGTTCACCGGGTTCATGCAGCGCCAAGAGCAGGTGGCCTCCATGGACGCAGGATGCGCGCCCGCTGGCTCATGGAGTGAACCAGCCCCCACAGGGGGTGCCTCGGCACGCTCTATTGAGAATTACGTAATTCATGACAACCGATAACGCTTTCGTACGTTATCCGATCAGGTTTGTGATCGGAGAATCGGTGCATGGCCAAGATGGACGAAGCCACACGCAAGCGGGTGCGCGCGGGGCGTTTGATGCTGGCGGGCAAGACGCCCGCCCAGGCCGCCAAGGCGGTGGGTGTGGCGCGGCAGACCGCGTACACCTGGAAGGCCCGGCTCGATGACGGCGGTATCGACGCCTTGCGTTCGATGGCCACCGGCCGTCCGGCGCAACTCGACGGCGGGCAACTCGCTGTACTGCGCAGTGCGCTGCTCCAAGGCGCCATGGCCCACGACTTCGGCACGGAGCTGTGGACGCTCAAGCGAGTGCGCGCCCTCATCGAACGGCTGTACGGCGTGCGCTTCAGCGAAGTGCATGTCTGGCGGCTGCTCGGGGCCATGGGCTTCAGCTCCCAGAAGCCCGAGCGCCGGGCCGTCGAGCGCGACGAGGCCGCCGTGCTGGCGTGGAAGCGCAAGACCTGGCCTGCGCTCAAAAAAAGTGTGCCGCCCAGCGGCGAGTGATCGTCTTCATCGACGAATCGGGCCTGTCGGAGCGGCCCACCCGGGTACGTACCTGGGCGCCCAAGGGTTGCACGCCGGTCGTGCAATTCCACTTCAACTGGAAGCACGTCTCGGCTGTCGCGGGCCTGACGCGCTCGAACTTCCTGTTCCGGCTCTACGACGGCGCGGTCAAAAGCGCGCAGATTGTGGAGTTCTTGAAGGCGCTGCGCGCGCAGCTCAAGCGAAAGCTGTTGATCGTCTGGGACGGCGCGGCTCAGCACAAGAGCCGCATCGTGCGCGAGTACCTCGACAGCACCAAGGGCGCAGTGCAGATGGCGCTGCTGCCGGCCTACTCGCCCGACCTCAATCCGGTCGAATACCTGTGGGCTTGGCTCAAGCGCCACGCGCTGGCCAACTTCTGTCCGCGCTCGCTGACCGAACTCAAGACCACAGCGCGCAGCAAGCTGCGCAGCGGTCAGCGCCGGCAATCGATCATCACCGCGTGCTGGAAACAAGCCGA
>Ga0209798_10001688_pt1 | contig 13154 bp, 9 predicted proteins | sample DOMMetBare3Fresh_FD_187475 | JGI IMG/M metagenome (GOLD analysis project Ga0209798, IMG submission 187475) | Wetland sediment microbial communities from St. Louis River estuary, USA, under dissolved organic matter induced mercury methylation -... | ecosystem: Environmental > Aquatic > Freshwater...
ACGGATTAACTTAACGGCATTGAAAACTAAAGGGAGAGCTGGGTTAAAACTGATTATTTTCGCTTTTAGCCTTATGCCTTTAACCTGATGTCAATGAATAATCACATACTTCCTACTTACAATATTTTCGAATAAGGACACTTAATGAAGCATTTTCGACTTTCCTTTATTGTTACGATTATTTGCCTGGTGGCCGCATTTTACTGGGCAGGCTTTATAGGCGCTTTTATCGCCATAATTCTCGGCGTTCTTGAGGTGAGTTTGTCATTCGATAATGCCGTGGTCAACGCATCGGTATTAAAGCGTATGGATGAACGCTGGCAACGCTATTTCCTGACTTGGGGAATTTTGATTGCCGTGTTCGGCATGCGACTGTTGTTTCCCATTACCATTGTTTCCACGGCAACCGGCCTCGGTTTTATGGACGTGGCCACGATGGCGTTACACGATCCGGCGACTTATTCCCGGCATTTAACCGATTCCCACGTGCAAATCGCGGCTTTTGGCGGCATGTTTTTGCTAATGGTTTTTTTCTCGTTTATTTTTGACGAAAGCAAAGAATTGCACTGGCTTGGAAAAATAGAGGAAAAAATGGCCAGTTTTGGCAAGCTTGAGTCCATAGAGATCATTCTGGCTTTAGGCCTGCTTCTACTAACCCAGCACTGGCTGCCCGAAGCGATGCGTCTGGAAGCACTGGTTGCCGGTATATCGGGGATTATGTTATTTGTAATCGTCGATAGTTTGGATGCTTTATTTGAAGATGAGGAAGAAGGCGAGCAACTGGTTGCAGTCGTTAAAAAAGCAGGCATGATGAGCTTTCTTTATCTTGAAGTGCTGGATGCTTCGTTTTCCTTTGATGGGGTTATCGGAGCATTTGCAATCACTCAAGATGTTGTCATCATTATGCTGGGGCTGGCCATCGGCGCGATGTTTGTTCGAAGCCTGACAGTCTATCTGGTGCGCCAGGGCACCCTGGATGAATATGTCTTCCTTGAACATGGTGCCCATTATGCAATTGGCGTATTGGCGGGCATCATGCTGATGAGCATTAGCCATCATATTCCGGAGGTGATCACCGGACTGGTTGGCGCCGCACTAATTGGACTGTCGGTTTTATCCTCCATCAGTTACAAAAACCGAGAGGAATAGGAGTGTCAGTGAAGTACTGAACGAATCGATCATGAGACTGTGAAGTTTTTGTCTGCTCGCATCGTTTAGCACGAAGAACACGACGAAGTGATTATCAGTCGAATAAAAAATATGTTTACAGTCCCTTTTATTCTCATTTTCAGATTTACTGTTAACAAATCACGACGGATATGATGCTCCAATACGGGTCCGCTGCCACTAAAATAATTTCCATCCCAATATTGGCTGCAGCAGTATTACCGTGAATGACAATCAGACAAGCAGTCAACATAACCGCTTATCCACATTTAGATTGGCTGATGGTTATGCCCCGGTGGCCGGTATTTTGTTCACTCTCGCCTTTGCTCCTTTTAATTATGCTTATTTAGCGCCCTTGGCGCTGATTATTCTGTTTTCTTCCTGGCGTAATACCACTCCGTTACGGGCGATGTTAAGGGGTTGTCTATTCGGCCTGGCTTCATTTGGTCTGGGCGTGTCCTGGGTTTATGTCAGTATGCATGTTTATGGTGGGACCCATTTTCTGATTTCAAGTTTACTGACAGGGCTGTTTGTGGCTTTCTGGTCATTATTTCCTGCGCTGGCTGGTTGGATCTCGGTAAAGTTGACGCCGAAAGCCGGGGCTCTTATTGGCCATCCTTCAATTTGGTTGTTAATGGAATTTTTTCGAGGCCATATCGTACTGAATGGATTTCCCTGGCTGCTTGGCGCGTATTCGCAATTAGAGACGCCTCTATCAGGATATATTGCCGTATCCGGTGTCTATGGCACTGGGTTTTTATTGGCATTAACGGCCTCCTTTGCAGTTTCCATTGTGCAAAATAAAAGACAACGTCTGGCGTTATCGGTTGCTGTTGTCGTTTTGTGGGGAGCGGGCGCTTTGCTGCAAACAATAAAATGGACCCATGCCATAGGCGATCCAATGCGTGTTTCCTTGATTCAGGGCAGTGTGACCCAGGATAAAAAATGGCTGCCAGAAAACAGGCAAAATACATTACGCTTTTATCAAGCAATGACGCAAGCGCATTGGGGGTCGGCAATCATTGTCTGGCCTGAAACAGCCATCCCGGCTTATTTATCGGAAGTTTACGATTATTTTTTATTACCCTTAAGTCAAACTGCCAAACAATACAATACGGATCTGGTGGTCAGCGTTCCAGCATATGGAGGATCGAATAATGAAAAATATAATGCGGTTATTGTCTTGGGTAAAGCAACGGGTATGTACCGCAAGAATCACTTATTGCCTTTTGGCGAATATTTACCGTGGCAACCGTTATCCGGCTTCATTCTTGACCGTTTAAACATGCACTTGGGCAATTTTACCCCTGGCGGTATTGACCAACCCTTATTGAGAGCAGGCGGCTATCCGTTCGTTACTTCAATTTGTTATGAAGATGCCTTTGGCGATGCCGCTATTCGCGGATTACCGGATGCAGCTTTCCTGATCAATGTCACTAACGATGGCTGGTTTGGAAATACCATGGAACCTCATCAACACCTGCAAATTGCCCGAATGAGGGCTATGGAGACCGGGCGCTTTCTGTTACGGTCCACAAACACCGGCGCGACTGCCATTATTGCCCCTGATGGCAGTATCATCAATCAGCTCCCTTTATTTCAAGCAACAGCACTGACCGGCTCTATTACCCCCATGGGCGGAATGACGCCTTATGCGCAAATAGGCGACAAACCGATTATTTGTCTGACGTTATTGTCGCTGATTGCAGCTATCATGTTACCCCGGTACCATCGCAGTCATGCGGCAATATAACCAGCTGGGCGGGAAAACTTTTCTGATCATCAGTGGAAATTCGCAGGTAAAAGCTAATAGCTTGATATCCTGTGAAAATAATTGTGAGCTTCGTGATTGAGCTGCAAATATGGGTTTAATTTTTCTGCAACCATTGGGCTACGGATTTTGCGTAATAAGTCAGAATGGCGTCACTACCGGCGCGTTTAAAGGCTAACAGAGATTCTAAAACGACCTGTCTTTCGTCCAGCCAGCCATTGAGGGAAGCGGCTTTGAGCATGGCATATTCCCCACTGACCTGATAGGCAAAAGTGGGTACGCCAATCTGGTCTTTTACCCGGCGAATGATATCCAGATACGGCATTCCGGGTTTGATCATGACCATATCAGCGCCTTCCTGTAAATCCAGTTGGATTTCCCGCAATGCTTCGTCGGAATTGGCAGGATCCATTTGATAGCTGTATTTGTTACCTTTGCCTAATGCGCCGGCAGAGCCCACGGCATCTCGAAACGGGCCATAAAAACCGGAGGCATATTTCGCAGAGTAAGCGAGAATCAAGGTATTGACGTGATTTGCCGATTCCAGGCTTTGCCGGATGGCGCCAATACGTCCGTCCATCATATCGGAAGGGGCAATGACATCGGCGCCAGCCTCGGCATGGGATAGGGCTTGCCTGATTAATACGGCTATTGTTTCATCATTGATGACATAGCCGTCGGAATTGATAAGTCCATCCTGGCCATGCGAAGTAAAAGGGTCTAGAGCGACATCGGTAATAATGCCCAGTCCGGGAAACGATTTTTTTAATGATCTTACGCTCGACTGAACCAGACCCTCCGGATTATAGGCTTCAGCAGCATCGTCTGATTTTTTTTCTGCAGGCAGCACTGGAAAAAGTGCGATCGCGGGAATACCCAATTCAACTATCTCCCTGGCTTGTTCCAGCAACAAGTCCAGAGAAAACCTTTCTATGCCCGGCATGGAGACAATTGACTCCTTCCGATTCTCCCCTTCAATCACAAACATAGGGTAAATGAGATCGTCAACAGTCAGCTTGTTTTCCCGCATCAAGCGGCGGGAAAAATCCTGATTACGCATTCTTCTCATGCGTGTGCGAGGGAAATTAATGTTATTATAAGACATCTTATCTATACTCATCAGTTCTCGGAGTGTCCATAATTTTTGGGCTACATTATTAAACCGGTTGATTCCAGGCGATCGACTTGTTAGAAGATTATTGTATCAATGATTAAGGTTCTCCGATATTTGAAACGGTAAACATATATAGTTTGATTTAAGAGGGTGTCATGAAAGCAAAAAAATTAACAGTCATGAGTCTATTGCTGGTGATAATAGGTTTGATGCCTATTACGCGTTGCGTTGCAGCAGAATTGTTGCCACCACAGCAGGCGATTCAGACTGCTTCGTTACAATTACAGCAGAAATTGCAGGATAAATCGTTTACGACCGATTTTTCCCAAATTACACAGTTTGTTAATCAAGTAATTTATCCTCATACTGATTTTGACAGGATTTCTGCACTGGTTTTGGGTAAACTTTGGAAAACGGCGACAGCCAACGAGAAAGAGCGGTTCAAGCACGAGTTCCAGACCCTGCTGGTTAGAACCTACTCCAGGGCATTTGTAGAATTCAAGGAATGGTCGGTACGCTTCTTACCGATGGAAATGGAAAACGGCGCAACAAAAGCCATTGTAAAAACAGAAGTCTTACAACCCGGTATCCAGCCGGTTGGTGTGGATTATCGTATGATTCTGACTCATGGGCAGTGGAAAGCCTACGATATCATGATTGAAGGTGTGAGTTTGGTAACCAACTACCGAACAACTTTTAACAACGAAGTGCAAGCCAAAGGGTCATTAAATGCTGTTATAGACGGATTGGCTAAGCGTAACGCCGAAGCGCTGATAGCCAAAAATTCCTGATCGCACTTATTCACAGGCTGCTACTCCTTGACAAGGAGTAGTCAGCTATCCATGATGCAGGTAACTACTATTGAGACTGCTCTGAACTGATATGTTCAAACTGGTGCCAACAGTGACAATGGCCTTGAGGGGATTCTGTGTAGGTTTCACGGCAGACGCAGGGAAAGCGGCAAGTTGTTGATTCCGTTCATAGCGAGCGGTACACTTAGCCAACAGACGAACCACAAATGGATCAACTTGACTCAGAATTTCCTTCAGTTAAGCCATTGAGGATCTTCTCCTACCTTAGAAGCTGAAGTTATTGTTGACGATTGCTTGTTTAGAAGGGAAGGGCGCCGGCATATGATTGAATTTTGGTCACGATATAGCGTATTTTGTCATTCCGAGCAAAGCGAGGGATCTTAAGACTCACCCATGTTACAACGCTTGAAAGATTGCTCCCGATGGTCGAAATGACAGGAATATCAAGCTTCTTCAAAAAACGCTGACCAGTTAAGAATTTTGTTAGCTGATTGCTCAATATGATTGATTACCAGCCATTGTATGAAGCTTTGCTTGCGGCAAAAGCCGATGCCTGGGCAGAAATTTTACCCAGCCAGTTAATTAGAGCTTTCGATGACAGCAGACATGGTACCTTGTCACAATGGCGAAGGCTTATTGACAGTGTGCCGCCATTAACCACCGTTCATCGGCTATTGGATAAGGATGCCGTGCAAATTGGCAAATCGGATGAGCTGACAGAGGCGGCAAAAAATCAGCTTGAAATGCAACTCAAGGCATTAAGGCCTTGGCGCAAAGGCCCCTATCACCTTTTTGGCATTGACCTGATTACTGAATGGCGCTCGGATTGGAAGTGGAATCGATTAAAAAACCATATTGCTCCACTCGAACATCGGCTGGTATTGGATGTCGGTTGCGGCAATGGTTATCACTGCTGGCGTATGTTGGCTGCTAATGCAAAAATGGTGATAGGCATTGATCCCCTGCTGTTAAATGTGATGCAGTTTCAGATGGTTAGAAAACTGCATGGCGAAGCGCCCATCTATGTGTTGCCAGTGGGCATAGAAGACTTGCCAGCCGGTATGAAAGCATTTGATACCGTATTTTCGATGGGTGTACTTTATCACCGCCGCTCACCTATCGACCATCTGTTGGAATTAAAACTCTGTCTGAGGCCGGGCGGTGAGCTGGTGTTGGAAACTCTGGTTATTGATGGCTTCCTAGGGCAGGTATTAGTGCCGGAAAGCCGTTATGCGAAGATGCGTAATGTCTGGTTTATTCCGAGCGGTGAAACTTTAATTAGCTGGATGAAGCGTTGCGGTTTTGAAAATATTCGTCTGGTCGATGTGTCGGCCACTGGCGTTGAAGAACAGCGAAGTACGGAATGGATGACTTTTAATTCATTGAAAGACTGTCTTGATCCCGAAAATCCTGCCTTGACAATTGAGGGTTTACCAGCTCCCAAAAGAGCAATTATTATTGCGAATTCGCTATAAATACAGTTTATTGTTTATTTTGGGTTGGCAAAACCGGACTAATAATAAATGAATTATGGTCTTTTTTATCACTATCCCAATGAGGGCTTTATCACGAACCGTGGCCCGCATAAGCCTGTACCAGGTGTCAGTTTTGCATGCTTTCAAAGACGATGACCTGTATAAACTGATTTTATCTACACCAACCTGTAACTGAATAGACCAAAAGGAGTTTTACATGACGCTGCAAATTTTTCGCACCAAACATGCTTCGATAAGTGATGTTGGAGATCATGGACTTAGGCGTTGCTTGTCAGCTTGGGACCTTACTTTTCTTGGCATAGGCGCCATTATCGGCACCGGCATTTTCGTGCTTACCGGTATTGCCGCCGCAACTCAATCAGGGCCCGCCGTGGTGCTATCGTTTGTGTTGGCTGGATTGGCTTGCACCTTTGCGGCGCTATCATACGCCGAACTGGCGTCGTCAGTCGGTGGATGCGGCAGCGCGTATGGCTATAGCTATTCGGCTTTTGGAGAGTTAATTGCCTGGATTATCGGTTGGGATTTATTGCTGGAGTATGGCATTTCGGTGGCAGCCGTGGCCAACGGCTGGTCCGGTTATTTCAATAACGCTTTATTAGCCATGGGCATGCCATTACCTGAACTATTGACCAAGGCGCCGAAAATGGGTGGCTTGATCAACCTGCCCGCATCGGTGATTATTCTAATATTGATGATACTATTGATCATGGGGGTAAAACAAAGTGCGAAGGCTAATAATGCTATGGTATTTGTAAAACTGATCACGATTGCTGTTTTTGTTGCCATTGCGGTGTTTAATGTCAACCCCGAGAACTGGCATCCCTTTATGCCATTTGGCTGGTTTGATAAGTTACCTGATGGTAAAACCACCGGCGTTCTTGCTGGTGCATCCATAGTGTTTTTTGCCTATGTCGGGTTTGATGCCGTTTCTACCGCTGCCGAAGAGGCAAAAAATCCACAACGTGATTTGCCTTTTGGTATCGTTGCGTCGCTGGGTTTTTGCACACTCATATATATTCTGGTGTCCGGCCTTTTGACAGGGGTTGTAAATTACACCGAACTCAATGTTTCATCGCCGGTTGCCCATGCCCTTAAGCTGATCGGCTTTAACTGGGCATCTGCTTTGATTTCCACAGGTGTTATCGCCGGACTGACCACAGTCATGCTGGTGCTTTATTACGGACTGACCCGGATCATTTTTGCGATGTCGCGGGATGGTTTGCTATCGTCCTTTTTTAGCGAGGTCAACACTAAAACCCATACGCCTGTCCGCGTCATTGTTTTATGTGGCATCATCATGGCGCTGATTGCGGGCTTCATGCCGCTGGGTGATCTGGCAGAATTAGTCAATATAGGGACTTTGGCGGCATTCGTGTTGGTATGCCTTGGCGTTCTCGTATTGCGCATCACCAGGCCGGACATGATCAGACCTTTTCGAACTCCCTTTAGTCCTTTATTCCCAGTATTGGGCATGCTGTCTTGCGGTGCACTGATGGCATTTTTACCTACGCTAACTTGGCTGCGTTTTGTGGTCTGGTTAGCGTTGGGTTTGATCATCTATTTTTCTTATTCCATGCATCACAGTCATTTGGCAAGGAATGGCTAAGTAGCACGTGGCCGCGATGTGACGAGCATTTTTCCCCAGTTTCGCAGATCCGTATTTCAAACCATGCTGTTCGCTCAACCGGCTATGAAATATTGGTATGGCATCACTTTGAAAATAGCGTTACTGATTGGAGAAGATATGTTTAATTTGGGAATTTTTTAATACACATCAAATTTCAGGTCCAACATCTTTTCAAAATCGATAGGTTGTAATTATTCATAAAATCTACCCGCCATGGCATCAAGTAGCATAAAAAAAGTTGCCGGCAATTTCTACAAGCTTATTATTTGTTATGATGACATGACTTCTGATTATTTGACGGCCAAAGAGAATGCTGAAAATGCTCAAGTGAAAATTTTTTCAATAATCAATAATAACCGTTCAAAAAAAGCCTCCTGCTTAAGTTGCGAATCTTCCCACGAAGAACCGCTGAATAGTCATTTGTTAAGTTTGATAAACTTTGCTGGACGTCAACAAATGCATAGGATATTTTCTTGAGAACAATGCAGCAACGCCTTCTCATGTTGGTGTTTTTGACTATTTCCAACATGGCTTTGGCTGAAGAAAATACCGGCCGAATACTGATAGTCGGCAGTGAACAGGACTATCCTCCCTTTGCTGTTGGCCAAACCGAAGAAACCGCCGGTGGTTTTACCGTTGAGTTATGGAAAGCAGTAGCCAAGGAAACCGATCAAAGTTATCACCTTCGCGTCAGGCCGTTTAGGCAGATACTCCAAGCATTTAAAGATGGGGAGATCGATGTATTGATCAACCTCGCCCAATCCGCCGAACGCCGCCAGTTCGCCGAATTTACCGTTCCTCATGTGACCGTTAATGGCGCCATTTTTGTCCGTGATGGAGAGACCCGCATTCATTCTGAAGCTGACCTGGTTGACAAATCCATTATTGTACTCAACTCAGATCTGGGCCACGACTACGCAATATCGAAAGGCTGGCAAAAGCAACTTGTTCTGGTAGATACTACCGCCGAAGGTTTCAAGCTCCTTGCGTCAGGGCAATATGACGCCATGCTGATCAGCAAGCTTGCCGGCCTACAGACACTGCAGGCATTAAAACTTACCAATATCCGCGCGATTGCAAAAGCAGGTTTTTCCCAGAAATTTTCATTTGCCGTGCGCAAAGGTCAATCCACCCTGCTCGCCGAACTCAACGAAGGTCTTGCCCTGACTAAAGCCAGCGGAGTTTATGATGCATTATATGAAAAATGGTTCGGGGTCTATGAAGAAAAAAGTATTTCCTTACAAGATGCGCTTCGATACCTGATACCGATTCCGTTGCCGATAGCGCTGGTGTTGCTGAGCCTGACCGGATTGTTACTGCATAAGCGCCACAAAGAACGTAGACAAGCTGATATTCTGCTGCATGCGAGTGAAGATCAGTTGCGAACGATCTTCGAAACCTCACCTGAAGCTATCACGCTGATGACTGGGGAAGGCACTCTGCTGGCCATCAATACGGCGGGTCTCAAAATGATCGAGGCGGATGATGAAAAAAACGTTCTCAATCAGAATTTCCATAACCTAGTCGCGACCGGATACAAGGATGCCTTTCGCCAGTTGACCGAATATATCTGTCAGGGACAAAAAGGCAGGCTAGAACTCGAAATCATTGGATTACAAGGCACCCGCCGCTGGATTGAAACCCACGCGGTGCCTTTTTCCAATTCAGCCAACGGAGAACTGGTGCAATTGGCCATTTCGCGGGATATCAGCGAGCGCAAGCGCTTGGAAATGGAGCGGGAAAAATATTTCAGGTTCTTTCAGCTATCAATTGACCCGATGTGTATAGTCGACCCTTCTGGTTGTTTCTTGCAGGTCAATCCGGCGTTCTCGAGCCTGACCGGTTATAACGAAGGCGAGCTGGTCACAAAACGATTAACAGATTTCATCCTGCCGGAGGATCGCCAGAAAACCGCGGAGGAAATGAAACGCAAACTCACTGTTGGTCCGTCCCTGTTTTTTGAAAATCGTTATATCTGCAAGGACAGCAAGGTCATTCTCCTTTCATGGACGGCCTACTACGACAGAACCGAAGGCGTCACTTATGCTATTGCACGCGACATCACTGCACGCAAAATAGCCGATGAAGAAATTAAACAGCTGGCTTTCTATGATCCTCTTACCCAGCTTGCCAACCGTCGTTTGTTATACGAACGGCTAAAACACGGCATTGAAATGGCGCGACGTGATGGCAAACAGATGGCCTTACTAGTGCTTGATCTGGATCGTTTCAAAACCGTCAACGATCGACTGGGGCATCTGGCCGGTGACGAGCTACTGCAACAAGTTGCTGCGCGCATCACCGCGATGTTGCGCGATGTAGACTTGGTTGCCCGTATGGGCGGCGATGAATTTACCATACTGCTGGAAGATATCGCGCATATCGATGATGCTGCACGGATCGCTAAAGAAATTATTATTGATTTAGGTAAGCCTTTTAAGTTGACGCATAGTGACGATGTGCGGATCGGTGTCAGCATTGGCATCACCCTCTACCCTCAGCATGGCGACAGCCCTGAGCTGCTTATGGATCACGCCGATGCCGCGTTATACCAAGCAAAAGATCAGGGACGTAATTGTTATGCTTATTTTTCCGAGGATATCACGCGTACAGTCAGAGAACGCATAGCCCAGGAAATAAAGCTGAGCAATGCGATTGCACGGCAGGAACTGCGCGTGTTCTATCAACCACAAATAGATATGATCAGTGGCCGCATTATCGGCGCTGAGGCCTTAGTGCATTGGCAAGAACCTATCGAGGGGCTGATTCCACCCATCCTTTTTATACCCATTGCCGAAGAAACCCATTTAATTTTAGAGATTGGCGAATGGGTATTGCGAGAAACCTGTCATCAGGGGCGTCAGTGGCTGGATAGGGGGTTGCCCTCAATAAACCTGTCAGTCAATGTCTCCCCCTACCAGTTTCGACGTAGCAACATTAATATTTTGGTCGCCAAAGTGCTGACCGAAACCGGTTTCCCAGCCGAACAACTGGAATTAGAAATAACCGAAAGCGGGTTGATGGAAAATCAGGATAAAGTGACGGCTATTCTGAATAACCTGCGGACTCAGGGTATTCGCCTTGCCCTTGACGACTTCGGTACCGGCTATTCTTCGCTGGCTTATCTCAAACAATTCCCCTTGGATGTACTGAAAATCGACAAGAGTTTTATCGATGAGATTCCTCATAACAAAGACGACATGGAAATTGCAGCAACCATTGTGGCGATGGGGCATACCTTGGGTTTCAAGGTAATGGCAGAAGGCGTGGAAACACCGGAACAATTGGCGTTTTTGCGGGAACATGGTTGTGATAGTTATCAGGGATTTATCAAAAGCCGCCCCATTCCCGCCGAACAGTTTGCCGAGATTTTATGTGCTCAACAGCAGGGCGAGTTATAAAGTAAAAAATATTGGCGATTTGCCGTGCTTACACACCATCAAAATGTCGGGCAACAATACCTTGGTTAACCCCGGTTTTTAACTACCATCAAATATTAACGGCAATGCTAGAAGCGCAAAATTAAACCGGTGTTTTTTTGTAAATTAATTGCAAAACTTCGAGTAAAGCGTTAGGGAAGAGTAAATGTTACGGAGAAATTTTTATTTTTATGTTTTTACTAAGGTAAACAGATTCAAGATCGCTAAGCGCTACCCTGCAATGGTTATAGTTTGATTTCAGTTTTGCTTTGCGCAGTGATGGATAATTAAATAGCTGGGCATTCACATAAGTCAAGTCTTTGCTGTATATAGTATTTTTGTTAAAGGTAAATAGTTGACGTCTGTTAATTCGATGCTAACCATGCTTCGGATACACTCAGGAACTTAATCGAACAAAATATAAAAACCAGGTGGAAGAGTGTTCACACTTTGAGCAATTTGACATCGAGATTTTAGCCCGCTGTGAAATGTGCATGCAGGCAATTTATAATGGGGCTGGCATGTTGAATCGATGGCCAGCGCCGGGCCATGACATTACACATTATTGGGTTTAAGCATGATTAATTATTTCTCGTCCATTCCTTACCCCAAGTTCAAATTAACCATCGTGGTGCTAATAACGCTGAATGCCGTTATCTATGCCATGGTCGATACCTTGATCAGCGCAGTTGACGCCTTGGCCTGGCTGATGTTGCTGGTGCTTTATGAACTGGAAGCCAACGGTGTCGCTTTGATGGCCGAAAACTGGTTGCAAGCGATGCGCAGTTTCCTGATCGTGGTTATTGCTCTGGTTTTTGTCAGTTATGTTCAAGATGGCGAATGGCTGGATGTAGTCAATTCTGCACTCTGGTTTGCGTTGATCGCTTTGCTTGAGCTGGAAGTACGCTGGCCGGATAAAGTATTCAAATACCAGCAAGGCTATTGGCGGGCAACGGTGACCGTGTTTGCCGGACTGGTTGCGATGGTGATGGTCTGGATCTGGCAATCGGCGTGGCTGGATGTTTATGATGCAACGCTGTGGATAATTGCATTTGGCTCCATCGAAGTCGATATTATTCAAGTTTTGCAACGCAAAGGCCCGAACAATTTGGCCTGACGTGGCATTGCACTGGACGCCGGTAACGCTTTTCCGCTGAGATTGGCGTTATTTGCCAGTAGACAATGTCAATTTTTAAGGTATGCTCTAAAAATAGCGTCACACTTCAGCGTATTTGGTCATTCCGAGCAAAGCGAGGAATCTTAAGGCTCACCCTTTGTCCAGCGCTTAAAAGATTTCTCCCGATGGTCGAAAGGACAGTAAAATCATGCTTCTTGCAAAAAAAAGCTGAAATGTTACAAAAAAAACGTAAATTATTTGGGTTCGGCAGTTTTTTATTAATTAGAGTGGATCCCGTAAAGGGGGGAGTGAATCATGGGGCCTTATTATCGAAATACATCGCAGGGGATAGGTAACTTTTTTGACATATTTTATGAACATCCGATTTTAATGTTGATTATAGTTGCCTGCGCAGTCGGCGCGGGTATCTTTATCTGGCGCAGAAAAAAATCAGAGGAAGAATCGCGGTTGTGAAGCTTAGCTAATTTTTATCAGTGAGTTAAACGGAAAAATTAGGCCTATTGCCAAGGCAATGCCGGGTAGTTCTCCTTGGAGCAAAGCAAAGGCAGCTATAGCTAGAATTTTGACTCAGCCAACTATCGGCATCATAAAAAAGCCCCGGCTGTTCGAA
>Ga0209798_10001689_pt1 | contig 13141 bp, 8 predicted proteins | sample DOMMetBare3Fresh_FD_187475 | JGI IMG/M metagenome (GOLD analysis project Ga0209798, IMG submission 187475) | Wetland sediment microbial communities from St. Louis River estuary, USA, under dissolved organic matter induced mercury methylation -... | ecosystem: Environmental > Aquatic > Freshwater...
AGTGCGATCGGCCTGACATCAAAAATAAACTCGCCATACCTACGAATGACATCGTCGCCAACAACCCTTCGCATAATGTCGAATGAATTGGAATAATAAGTGACCCGCGCCGAACCCGTCGCCGTAAAATTGAAATATTTAGTTCGAATCGGAATCGTAAGCTGCGGATACGCGTCTAAACGCTGAGCGAGCGAAGGCGTGAGCACTGGATCTGTTCCGGCTATCCGCTTATATAGGTCCAGATCGTCGACCTCTTCGCGACGCGAAACGCCCTCGAGGCTCGATTTAAATGAAAAATAAACGCCGTCGAGGAACGAGAGCATCGACGGACGCTTTTCGAAATTTACGCTCGGTAGGTTGCGGGTTTTCTCACGCACGTTCGGGATGGATATGACCTGCGTACGGGCCAGGAAATTTAGCGTATAGTCATTCCAACTCTTATTGATGAATACCTGCGAGACCTCAATCGGCGAAATTATTTGCTGAATACCGTCCGAAAACTCCTGCCTGAACGCGAGACTGGACGTCAACCGCACATCGGCGGCCACGGTAAAACCGTTCGGAAAATAGTTTACGCCGTCAGCATATATGATAGATCCGCCCTGATCCGGGCGCGTGGCGTCTGCTTTTGGACCCAAAACTCGATCCTTTACGCTGTAGAAACCGAAATTAAAGAAAGATCGAGAGTTCGCACGAGTTCTAACATCCAGACCGTAACCGAAGCCGCGTGCCGAATAAAGATCGCCGCGAAACGTAATGTCCGCCGAATCCCCGAGGGTCTTATAGTAAGCCGTTGAAACTCTTAGCCCCTTTCGGCCCGAATAGCCTATCGTGGGTGTCAGAAAGCCTGAGCTTCGATCTTTTTCCTTAATCGGTATCGAGGCAAACGGCACTATCAACAAAGGTATGTTCTTTATTCGAAACCGTGCGTTCTTTAGCCGCAATTTGTCATTGATCTTGATCCGGGCCTTGTCCGCTGTAAAACTCCACTTCGGGACGGCCTCTTCGCACGCGGTAAATTTACCCTTAGTGACAACTACCTCGTTCAAGCTGATACGCTCGACGCGTTCTGCCGAGAAATATAATACCGTCCCGTCGTTTGTCTGATTAGTAAAACCGGTCGAATCCTCAAATACGCCGAGCTTGGTTTTATAATTCCATACGGCGGACGAACCAGTGATTCGTTGATCGTCACCCTGGTCGAAGATAACGCTCCCGGTCGCGACCATTTTGTTCTCCGCCTCGTAAATGACTATCTCATTTGCCTGCAAGCGATATATGCCATAACGAACGTCGACGTTTCCCGAGTGACGGATCACGCGACCGCCCTTTCCACCCTCGACAGTCTGCCTCTCGGAATAGACAACTACTTCGCCGTCGCCCCCCTCCCTGTCAAAAAGCGGTTTCTTTTTAGGTTTTGGCGCCGTAACTTTCTGCTCGGCCGAGACGGGATTAATATTCGGCGTGTCGGTTATTGGATTAGAAACCTGTCGCTCGACGGGGTTTGTCTGTTGCGCGTTCGAGAGTATCGAAAGCACAAACATCAACGTTAGCAGGCAGATTGATCTTGAAAGCCGCATCGGATAAATAAGACGATATTCGATGCTAACACGAACGAGAACTAACAATAAAGCCCTGTGCTAAACTAAGCTTTCCGGTAATATTTGCAGAGCGTTATGGCAAACGAACACGTGTTGGTAGTCGAAGACGAAGAGTTGATGCGTATCATTTTGCGTCAGCTTCTCGAAGACGCCGGTTATAGTGTTTACACCGCGGACAGCGCCGAAAATGCGATCGAGATCTTTTCGTCGAATGATATTCTCGTCACCTTAAGCGATATCAAAATGTCAGGCCGCGACGGCCTTGAGCTATTGGACCAGATAAAATCCCTCGACGCCGAAGCCGTCGTGATAATTATGACAGCCTATTCGTCGGTCGATTCGGCCGTAGCAGCCTTGCGAAAAGGGGCTTACGATTACGTCACAAAACCCTTTGTTAACGAAGATATTTTGCAGACGATCAGGAATGCGGTCCAAAATCGGAGACTTTTTAATGAAAATCGCGTTCTCCGCCGCGAGCTTCGTCGGGCATATAATTTCTCAGAGATAGTCGGAAAGTCCGAAGCTCTCCAGCGGGTTTTCGATATTGTAAATAAGGTTGCCGACACCTCCGCAAATGTACTGATCCAAGGCGAGAGCGGCACGGGCAAGGAGCTGATCGCACGCTCGATCCATTTCAACAGCGGCCGCGGCGACAAGCCATTTCTCGCCGTCAATTGCGGAGCCCTACCTGAATCACTGCTCGAAAGCGAACTATTCGGACATACAAAAGGCTCGTTCACCGGTGCCGTTGCCGACAAGGTTGGCCTATTTCGATCCGTAGCCGGTGGCACTCTATTTTTGGATGAGGTCGGTGACATGCCCCAGTCGCTGCAGGTCAAATTGCTGCGGGCGTTGCAGGAGCACGAAGTGACACCGGTCGGAGCCTCTCACCCGGTTAAGTTCGACGCTCGAATAATCACGGCGACAAACAAGGTACTTGAGAGCGAGGTTGAACATGGGCAGTTTAGAGAAGATCTGTTTTACCGCCTAAATGTTGTAGAAATTGAAGTTCCACCGCTGCGGGAACGCCCTGAGGATATCCCGCTGCTCGTCAAACACCTTGTCGCAAAATCAGCAAGTGCTCAAAACCAGCCGGAGAAACCTGTCACAAAAGATGCCCTGACGGCTCTCTCTAAATACTCGTGGCCGGGCAATGTCCGCGAACTAGAGAATGTGATCGAACGTGCGATGATCCTTAGCGGCGTCGAGATCGACTTGGACAGTTTGCCGCCGAAGGTTCAAAACTCTGACAATTCAAATGACACAGATTTTGGACGCGTGTCTTTGCAAACACTTGACGAAAAAGAACGGCAGTATATAGCCGAGATACTCGATCGCGTCGATTACCACAAGGGCCGGGCCGCCGAGATCCTCGGCATTGATCTATCGACGTTATACCGCAAATTAAAGCGATATGGCCTGAACTGACAATTATTTTGACGTGAGTTCGAGGACGAAGGAATCACCGCCTTCGACTCTCGTGATCCGACCGGTGGTATACGGCTCTTGATAAAAACTGTTTGCCGGATATGAAATTCCCTTGACCGTATTGTCTCCGCTCATCTCGCTTTGGGCGCTAAGTTCGTCCGGGAACCAGGTTTCCACTGCAATGCTCCCGCTAACCGATGCTCCGTACTTCTCGGCGTCAGCCACCACCTTATTCGCATTGTCCTTAGAAAACCGAATTACCGCTACGACTTTTTTGCGGGTGCCATCGACTTTCCAAACAACATCCTCGGCTTCAAAGGGCAAGGTTACGATCAGCGCGAGGTCCTCGACATTAGTGTTAGGCGTGTCGCTTCCCTGTGACACCGCGGACGGTGAATTTGCGACCGATTGATTATTTGTATTTTTGTCGTATCCACCACAGCCGCACAAAAACACAGTTACGAGAATCGAAAGCCAAATCAGAGGATTACCAAAGGTTTGCATCGGTTAATTGTATGCGGTTCGCTGATCGATTTGCAATTTGCACTCCGTCGGACCAAAATCGGTTTTTACTATTCAACAGGTTGCTGCAAGAGTGTGATGCCGCCCGAACTGGCCTCACAATATGTTAAAATTGCTTCCAAAGTTAATGAATAACAGAGCCATATGACACCTGAGATCAAAGAGAATACCGTTGCGGCTGAATCTGAAAAACAAACCTGGGAAGAAAGCACCCTCGCCGATGCCTTGAATAAGACGCCGGAACGCAGAGAGTCTTTCGAAGGCGTAAGCCTCGAACCCGTTGAACGGCTTTACACCGAAGCCGATACGCCGAATGTCAGCGAGATCGGATTTCCGGGCGAGTTTCCATACAAACGCGGAATTCACCCGACTGGTTATCGCGGCAAGCTCTGGACGATGCGGCAGTTTGCGGGCTTTTCGTCGCCGGAGAATACTAACGCTCGTTTCAAATATTTGCTCGAACACGGGCAGACCGGCCTTTCGGTCGCCTACGATCTACCAGCTCTTATGGGCCTCGATTGCGATTCGCCGCTGAGCGAAGGCGAGGTCGGTAAATGTGGTGTCGCAGTCTCGTCTTTAGCTGATTTCGAAGTACTTTTTGACGGAATTCCGCTCGACCAGGTTACAGTCTCGCAGACGATCAATGCTCCGGCACCGATATTTCTGGCCATGTATCTCGTCGTTGCTGAAAAGCAAAAGGCGGATTTCACCAAAATTTCGGGCACTTTGCAGAACGACATTTTAAAGGAGTACATCGCTCAAAAAGAGTGGATATATCCGATCAAACCGGCGATGAAATTGGTCATCGATACGTTTGAATATACGGTTAAGCACGTTCCGAAATACAATCCGATTTCAATTTCCGGCTATCACATCCGTGAGGCCGGTGCGACCGCGTTGCAGGAACTGGCGTTTACGCTGCGGGACGGCGTCGAATATGTGAAATACGGTGTGGATCGTGGAATGGCTGTCGACGATTTTGTGCCGCGGCTGTCGTTTTTCTTTAACGCACACAACGATTTTTTCGAGGAGATCGCTAAGTATCGTGCCGCCCGCGTCGTTTGGGCGCGGACGATGAAGGAGCGTTTTGGCGCTAAAAGTCCGCGGACGATGCAGATGCGATTTCATACGCAGACAGCGGGCGTTTCTCTTACCGTCCAGCAACCGCTGAATAATATTGCACGTGTAGCTATTCAGGCGCTTGCCGGAGTGCTCGGCGGCACCCAGTCGCTGCATACCGATTCTTACGACGAGGCACTCGCTTTGCCGACGGACGAAGCCGCATTGATCGCACTTCGAACCCAGCAGATCATCGCAGAGGAAACCGGCGTTGCAAACACAGTCGACCCGCTCGGCGGCAGCTATTATGTCGAGTCGCTCACGCAAAAGATGATCGATGGCTGTATGGAATATTTTGCTAAGATCGACGGTTTCGGCGGCATGGTCGAGGCGGTCGAGGCCGGATTCCCGCAGCGTGAGATTCAGGAGTCGGCGTATCAATACCAGAAAGCTGTCGAACGTGGTGAGCAAGTAATCGTCGGTGTCAATAAATATTCGATGGACGAGGGCGACGCAAAATATAACATTCTGCAGATCGACGAAACGGTTCGCACGCACCAGCTCGAACGCATGGCCCACGTTAAGTCGACCCGCGACAGGAGCGCCGTCGCCAACTCGCTTGAAAAGCTCAAACAAGCTGCCAAAACGGGTGAAAATACGATGCCATCAATAATCGAGGCCGTCGCCGCGTATGCGACCGTCGAAGAGATTTGCGTTGCATTACGTGATGTTTACGGCATTTACGAGGAACCTGCGTTTTGACCCGTAGTTCGCCTAATGGAAGATATCATTTCAGTTGTTAGTGCTCCCGTGCGATCAGGTCCGAACCTCGGCGAACGCGGTGAGGCTCTTGCCGCCGAGTTTCTGGTCGTCAACGGTTACCGACTTGTCGTCGCAAATTTCAAAGTCCCGGTTGGCCGCAACAGCAAAGGCGTATCCGTTACAGGTGAGATCGACATTATTGCTCTAGACGGCGAGACGCTGTGTTTTATTGAGGTCAAGACGCGGCGCTCTGACGAGTTTACGCCCGTGATCACGAACGTCAATCTCCGTAAACAGCGACAGATCACACGCACGGCAAAGGTCTACCGGCGAATTTTTGGTGTGCTGGAAATGAAGTATCGATTCGACGTCGTGACAGTACTGATGCCGAATGGCGCTGAGCCCGAGATAGAGCTAACAAAAGGATTTTGGACCGAAAGTAAATTTCGCAAGCGGAACTGGAATCAACGGGTTTGGCGAGAATTTGTTTGAACAATATCTTACAACGGAGCGTAATAGACCGAAAAGGAAATAACAACCATGAAAAAACTAAATATTCTGTTGACTATTCTTCTATCGTTAATCTTCGTCACGGGGTCGACGCTCGCGCAGCAGCCGGCTTTGATCGACCGCGAGGCTTTCTTTGGCAATCCGGAATATGCCGGAGCACAGCTCTCGCCGGATGGAAAATACATTTCGTTTATCAAGCCATTAAAGGATGTTCGAAACGTCTGGGTAAAAGGCATTGACGAACCGTTTGAAAGGGCACGTCCCTTGACGGCCGAGAAAAAACGTCCAATTTCCGGCTATTTTTGGAGTTGGGACAGCAAGTACATCCTCTTTACAAAGGACAACGACGGCGACGAGAATTTCAATGTTTTTGCCGTCGATCCGTCCGCCCCTCCGGCAGCAGGCGCCGATGTGCCGGCACCGACAAACCTGACCAATGCTAAGGGCGTTCGCGTCATTATCTACAACGTTCCTGAGACCGAACCCGACTTTATTTACATCGGCATAAACGAACGGGACAAGGCGTGGCACGATCTCTATAAGGTTCAGATCTCTACCGGCACAAAGAGTTTGCTTCGGGAAAACAAGGACCGGCTTACCGGATGGATCTTCGACAACGCCGATAAACTTCGAATGGCAACTCGCTCGCCTCAGGATGGAAGCACCGAGATACTAAAGGTGGACGGCGATAAGTTCACGACCGTATATACCTGCGGCGTGTTTGAGAGCTGTGGGCCCGTCCAGTTTGCCAAGGACGATAAACGCGTCTATATGGTCTCGAACAAGGGCAACAGAGATCTGATCCAGCTCGTGCTCTTCGATCCCGACACCGCCAAGGAAGAATTCGTGGAACAGGACCCGATGGGACGTGTGGATCTTGGAAATGCCTCATTCTCAAGCGTAACGAAACAGCTTATCGCGACAACGTATAACGACGATAAGAATCGCATTTATTGGAAAGACAAGGCTTTTGAAAAGGATTATAACCTCATCAAGAAACGGATCGGCGACCGTGAGATCAGTTTTGGGTCAAGTACAAAAGACGAAACCAAACTCATCGTTTCCACCAATAGTGACATCGATCCGGGAACAGTTTGGCTTTTCGATCGCAAAACAAAAAATTTATCGACTCTCTACACGGTTCGTGAAAAACTCCCGCGTGCATCGCTTTCGCAGATGAAGGCGATCCGTTATAAATCGTCTGATGGATTAGAGATTCCGGCATATCTGACGCTCCCGAAAGGTCTGTCCGAAAAAAATCTGCCGCTGGTCGTGGTTCCACACGGTGGACCGTGGGGACGTGATTCGTGGGGTTATAACAGCATGGCACAGTTCCTCGCAAATCGTGGTTATGCCGTGCTCCAACCTAACTTCCGAGCTTCAACGGGCTATGGCAAAAACTTTCTTGACGCGGGAAATGGTCAATGGGGAGACAAGATGCAGGACGACATCACATGGGGCGTCAAATACCTGATCGACCAAGGCACTGCCGATCCGCGCCGTGTCGGTATTATGGGCGGAAGTTACGGCGGATATGCAACGCTGGCGGGGGTAACGTTCACACCAGATCTTTATTCGGCGGCAGTCGCGATCGTCGCTCCTTCGAATCTGAACACACTTCTCGGATCGATCCCACCATATTGGGAGTCCATTCGGACACTTTTCCACAAGCGAATGGGCGATCCGAACACGCCCGAGGGAAAGGCCCAGCTTGACCGTCAATCGCCGCTCAATCACGCGGCAAAGATCAAAACGCCGCTGATGGTTGTTCAGGGTGCCAACGATCCGCGCGTCAACAAACGCGAATCTGACCAGATCGTGATCGCTCTTCGCGACCGTAATTATCCGGTTCAATATCTAATGGCAGACGATGAGGGCCACGGTTTTGCGCGTCCGGTCAACAATATGGCAATGTTTGCGGCGGCTGAAAAGTTTCTTGCGAAGTTTCTCGGCGGCCGCTATCAGGAATCGATGACACCCGAGGTTCAGAAGCGACTTGGCGAGATCACGGTCGACCCGAAAACGGTAGTCCTTGCAAAGCCGGCGGGTATGACGGCAACTCCGGGCACGGATATTTCAGGTAAATGGAAGCTCGTTGCCGATGCCGGCGGCCAATTGATGGAAATCTCGGTAGATTTGAAACAATCCGGTGCCGACTTTACGGGCGGAACGAGTTCGCATTTGGGCAACGGCAAAATAGACGGTGGAAAGGTAAGTGGAAAATTGTTTTCCGGAGTTTTGCACGCCGATATGCAGGGACAGATAGTCGATTTCAAGATGGACGGAACGATTGACGGCGACAAGATGACCGGCACATTTTCAAACGCCTCTTTCGGTTCGATTCCCTTCACGGCGACCAAAGACAAATGACGCTCAGAAATCCCTAATGACAAAAAGACGCGGAGCATGTGCGCCGCGTCTTTTATTTTGGGCCGTGTCCCGGTTACTTTATTTCCCAAGTCGTGCCGATGGTAAACGACCGGCCCCTCGCCGGCGAGTATACAAACTGCTCGCTATAAAATCGGTTTAGTAGATTCGAAACGCCCGCGTTAACGCTGAAATTGAAGTTTTCCTTGCGGAAGTAGTATCCGCCCGACACGTTATGCGTCACGTACCCCGGTTCCGGGCCGTCATTGACCGGTATCAAATATCCGACCGATAGACGATTCTGCTTACCGACGATTCGGGCATTGTAATCAAAGTAGTAATTCTTACCGAAGTTCTGCCATCGGAAACCGACATTCGTCCTGAGTGGACTGATAAAATCGAGCGGCTGTTTCAACCGCACGTCGTCTCCGCGCAGATAGCTGACGTTACCGTAAGGTGTCAGGTAACCGAGGCTGATCTTGAACGGTGCCTCGATCTCGGCCTCGAATCCCTGGATCCTCGCCGTCCGGACATTCTGAGTTTGGTACACATCCAGGAATCTGCCCGGGCCCTGAGGTATACGGATGCCGGTAAACTGAGTCGCGAGAAAATTCTTAAAGTAATTATGGAAATAGGTGACTGAGCCTGTAAATCGCGATGTATGGAATTTTGCACTCGTGTCAAAATTAATACCGGTCTCCGGTACAAGAGCCGGATTGCCGACAAGGAACCCCTCGGCGGATGCGGCATCTGTAAAGTACCTTTCTGAAATATTCGGCGTGCGGAATGAGCGACCGATTCGTGCTGACAGACTAATATTCTGTGTCAGTGTAAAAACCGCACCAAGGTCACCCGTGTAAGCGGCATTAGTTACACTAAGTCCGTCGGCCAATCCTGTCAGGCCAAGCTGTGCGATCTGTTGAGGCGTGAGCCGCGGATCAACCGAAAAATTAACCGTCGGCTGAGACGCTGTCTTAAATCGATCGTAACGAAAACCGCCGGTCAATCTCAGCCGATCGGTTACGCGATAATCGTCCTGCACAAAAAAAGCGATATTCGACAAGCTGGCGTCCGGAACGCTGCGTGTATTGCGAATTGTGCGGTTCGGCGAAATTGACGTGGTCGATGAGATGGTCACACGACGGTCGGTGTTGGAGTCCCGGAAAAAACTGGTACCGGCGATGACATTGTGCCGACCAAACATCCAGTCGGTCTGCACGTCAAAACCGCTCGTCTTAGTATCAGTTACAGTTTCGCTGAACTGGTAAAAACCCGGGAAAAATGGCGGAGCACTAGGAACCGTCAGAATGTTTGTGAAATTCCGGTACTGCGTTTGATAAAACGCCTTTCCGGTAACCCGATGCAGGTTTTTGCTCAGAGCCGCCACGTCGTATCGGACGTTAAACCGGTCGCGGTTACTGAATGGGAAAAAACCGTTAAAGACGCCCACCAGACCGGGTACGCCCGTGTTAACACCCGCCAGTCCGGACGAACCAACGTCCGCGCTGCGGCGGCGTTCGTAATTGAGCTTGACCGTGTTCGTGTCGTTTATAAAGAATCGGAGTGTAGCCTGGCTGTTACCGCCGTGCGATTGCGAATTGAGGACCTCGCCGTCGTTCGTGATCTGAAGATCGTCGGCGCGAAGACGCGAGACGTCGATCGCACCCGGCTTACCCGATGAGTAGTTTGAAAATCGCTCGAGCGACTGTGCAACCCGAAAAGCAAACAAGTTGTTCGACCCGTTAACCTCGAGGTTCCCGCGCCTTCCCTTTTCGTTCGAGCTGAAATAGTTGCTCATAACACCGCCGAATCGAAAGCCCTGATCGCGGCGGGCCGGCGTGTCGCGGGTAATTATGTTGATCGTGCCGGCAAGTGCATCGGTCCCGTAGAGCACCGATCCGCTGCCGCGGACGACCTCAACGGTTTGAATCTGGGACGTCTCGACGAGTCCGGGCTCGATCCCCGATTGTGCTGAGGTACGGCTGTTGTTTAGCCGCTCTCCGTCAACGAGGATAAGCACGCGGTTGCTTTCCAACCCGCGAATACGCGGACGAACCTGGAATCCGCCTTCGTTTGTGGTCGAAGTGCCGGGCAGTGTCCGAAACAGATCACCGATTGTATTTACGTTCCGGCGGTCGATCTCTTCGCGGTCAATGACGCTTACCGGAACCGCCGTGTCGGCTGTCGATATTTCAGTCCGCGTCGCGGTTACCGTAACCTGTTCGGTGATCCCGACCGGATTTAGCGTTAGGACGACATCGACATCATTAGATGTCAATTGTTTCACGATGCGGCCAAAGCCACTCGACGAGACGATCATCTGATACTTTGAGGTATCGCCGATCCCGTCAAATGAAAAACGCCCCTCGGCGTCGGTATTGGCAATTCTATCGAGGCCGGTCGTCTGGCTCCGCAGAACCACGACCGCACCCGCAATCGGGGCCTTTGCCGAGTCCTCAACCCGTCCCTGAAGCGCGACGGACTGAGCTGCGACGCCAAATACAAAGATGGTCGCTGTAAGTAAAATTGACAGAAGAAAAGTTTTAAGCATTTTAACTACTCCGGTATATATTCGAGTTTCTGGTCGATCCCAAAAAGTTTACGATAGCACATTCAATTAATCAGTGCTTAATGACATCGATTGGCAACACGCGTGCCGCCCGTAAATACCCTATTTTATTGAAGTTCCCGAAATACAGTTGCGTAGAAGTTCACGTGTGATCCAGATCACTGCGAAAAATTCCACGGTCAACTTTCCAACGGAGCACGCCGGCAAGATCAGATCGACGGGAAACGTGCGTCGTCAACGTTTACTTCTGGGAAGCTTTGCGTCGGTGAGAATGACATAATCGCCGAGGTCCGCGTGTTTGGACCGCTCAAATGACAGAAAATCTTTCTCAGCCCGCATTGTTATGACGATCACCCGAGCCTTAGAACGGTATTTGAGCAGATGCTCGACCGTGCCAAGACGATTCTCAGTATGAAAACCGCCGTTTAGGTGGATGACTAGCGGGTCGCGACCGTGTTTTAGAGCGCGTGAGACCGAGTATGCCATCGACGCGTCCCATAGCGATTGCGAGCTAAGTATCTTATCGATACCCATTTGGGCCTCGGGCATTGCCGCCATCAGAGCCTTAAACTTTTTGGAATACGCCTCGGACGGCTCGCCGAATGGCAGGGGCGGCAACCACTTTTTGGCCTTCTTGCTAAGTGCTCTAAGGGTCTCGCGTCCGCCGCGTGAGACCATGTTCACGTAGCGTCGCGGAGCATTAGCGGCAAAAACCTCGATCCGTTTTTCCTTGGCAAATTCGATCAGCGGCCGATAATCTGTTTTGTAATTTCCCCACGGCCGCGAACTCGACAAAAAGTGCTGCTCCGATATCAGGCCATCGAGATACTCGTCGAGTATGATCTGCACATCGCTCTCAAACATCTCGAGCGACAGCTTTACCGTCCGCTTGGCGGAATATTCGTTGAATATCTGACGAAAGAGCTCGGCCTCGATCGCGTGTCCAACCGGATCGTCGTGGAGTTCGCCAAGGAATATGACGTCGGCCTGGCCCGCTGCCTTGACGAGATCCGGGAACGTCGCGGCGTTGCCCTTGCCATCAAAGGTGCGAAACTGCTCTTGCGAAAACGGTATCTGTCCGTAAATATTGACACCAATGGACATAACTAAGACTATTGCAGCACCTATAAACTTCATACTAAATCTGGCCGGCCGCTCATTCGCCGCAGATGATCTGCGCGGCCAATAGCGGCATCGTGAGTTCGTGATGGCCGGTGATCGAGAATCCGCGGCCCGCACCGTTTGCCGTCGGGCGATGTACGACGTTTGTCATCGGGCGATAACGCTGGACGAAATCAAAATTTGCGGTCGTGAAATCCTGCAATTCGTGCCCGAGATTTCGAACAACAGTCACCGCCTTTAGGAAGATCTCGGGCATCACGACCGCCGAGCCGTAATTGATATAGACGCCGCCGCCGTTCATTTCCCTGACGATCGAACAAAAAAGCTTAAAATCGGTGTGCGATGCGGCCCCTAGCGCGGCTCCGTCCGCCGACGCGTGAAAATGGCCGATATCGGCGCCGATCGTGAGATGAGCGGTAACCGGAATCTTGCGGCGGTAAGCCTCGCAGAGCATCGATTTACCGGCGTGCGGCGGATCTAACGCTGAGATCTCCCTGCACATCGCCTCGCCCAGACCGATGCCGTCGCGTTGCCCGGCCTTTGCCGCGGCATTTAATAGTTCGCCCGTTTCCTTTGCCGCGCCAAAATCGCCCTTACCCAAGGTCGCGTCAACGTCCTCGCTCGTAAATCCAACCATTGCGATCTCGGTATCGTGTACAAGGATCGAGCCGTTGCCTGCAATGGCGGTGACAAATCCGCGTTCCATCAGGTCGATGACAATGGGTGCGAGGCCGGTTTTGACGACGTGCCCGCCAAAGCCCCAGATCACCGGCTTGCCGAGATCACGGGCCCGGCGGATTTGTTCCGCCAGAGCGCGCAGACTCTGGACGGCGAGGATATTCGGCAGCTTGCCCAGAAAATCCTTGACCGAATCAGTCTCGGCAGGCGGCCTGGCAAATTCCTCGATCGTCACCTTGCTCGGCCGCGATGCAAGCTCGTACGTGTGTATTTCGGTCAGATCGATCGGCGTCAGGTCTTTGTAAATGGACATTGGTCAGTTGTCGGTTTCCAGCTGTCAGTTGTCAGTTGTCAGAATACAGAATTCGGAAATAAGAAGACAGTAGCCAGAGCTAAATACTCCGGTTACTGTCTTCTGCTTACCACTCACCGTTCACCACTCACCGTTCACCACTAATCCCGCTATTCCTCCGGATCAGCGATAAAGTTGGCGTCGGCCACGTTGTCAACAAGTGTGATCACG
>Ga0209798_10001690_pt1 | contig 13136 bp, 11 predicted proteins | sample DOMMetBare3Fresh_FD_187475 | JGI IMG/M metagenome (GOLD analysis project Ga0209798, IMG submission 187475) | Wetland sediment microbial communities from St. Louis River estuary, USA, under dissolved organic matter induced mercury methylation -... | ecosystem: Environmental > Aquatic >...
CTGTGTATCAGGAAACATACTTGATTTTTTGTTCGCTGGATTTATTGAAAACGGTTCCGATCAATTGTGTATCCTTTAAAAGCGTTGCGGCGCGAGTTAATTCCTCTTTTTTGGTACGGCCTTCTTCAATGACTAACAAGACACAATCGACATAAGGAGAAAAACTTAGCGTATCAACCTGGGTAAGCAATGGCGGCATATCGAAGATAATTATACGAGACGGATAGCGGTTTTTTACTTCGTTGACGAAGTTGACCATTTTGGGTGAACGTAGCACTTCCGTTGAATTGAGCATGGGTTTGCCGGCTGGCAGGATAACGAAGCGCGGTAGACCAGGGTTGATCATCAACTCGTTTAAAGGCCTGTTGTTGAGGAGGTAGTCTCCAAGGCCCACACCAGCATCAATTCCAAATAAGGTGTGGACCGAAGGTTTCAGGAAATTGGCATCGACCAGTAAAACGGTGCGGTCAAGTTCCATGGCCATGCTGATTGCCAGATTGACGGCGGTCAGGCTGTTACCAGTATTGTTGGTTGGGCTGGTGACAGCAAGGGTGTTCCAGCCTTTTACATCCATGATCTGCAGCGTGCGTGTGCGCAGCAATCGGTAGGATTCGAGCCATTGATTATGGGTGAGCGCCGATACTATCCGGTTTTCGCGTAAAAGCTCTCGGTCAGTATTGTTCACCCGGGTATTAGTATAAGAAAAGCTTTCACCTCCGGAGACCGATTCTCCGCGTTGTAACGGAAATACACTTACGCTTTGTGCGATATCTGGTTGAACTGGATTATGTTTCATGTCATTCCCCGTTAATTGACGCCAAGAATTCGCAGTAATTTATACCAAAATACATCGAGCGGCATGACGAAAAAATGAAAAACGAGAATCGCCAAAACGAATGAAATTATTGATATATTAAAAAACATTTTTTGTTGATGTCGGCGAAGTTTTGCTTCGTCTTTACTTTCCAGGTAGGGAATGCTTGCAAGCGGCGATTGCCCGATGATGCTGAAGACCATTTTTTCGCTGTAAATTGAAGAATCGGTAGCTTCAACCAAGGCAATGCTGCCAATACCGGCCGCTATCGCAATGACAAAACCCAGAAAAAGAATAGCGATACGATTTGGACTGACCGGTTTTTCCGGTTCCAAAGGTGGATCAATCAAGGCAAAGCGTTCACCTTTACGTTCCACTTCGAGTTGTTGAGAAATTTGAGCTTCCATTTCCCGTGCACTGACCTCGCGATAGCGTAGATTGGTGTTATCCAGTTCCTGTAGTAAATCCGTATAGTCTTTTTCTACCAGAGGGGCTCCGCGCAGATTCGCCCGCAACGATTCAATCTTGCTTTTTATCTGGTCACGGGTAAAGTCAAGAGATTTCAATTCGGTATTGACGGATTCAAGTTGGGCCTTTAAGGTTATATAAGCCGGATTGTCCGGTTCCAAGCGGCTTTTTATTTGGTCGTTTTGTTTGGCATTGAGCAGGTTGTTGTGCAAAACGCCGATTTGTTTTTGCAGTCTTTGAATGTCTGGATGTTTGTCCGAGTATTGTTTTTTTAAAGCGGCCAGATTCGTCTTTTGCCGGGTCAATTCTGCATTGAGATCATTCATATCGGTATTGCTGCCAACCTCTTTTTGCAATGATTCAATTTCGCGTTTCATTTTAAGCACATCGGGATGATTGGCCGAATACGATGCCAGTGTCGATGGATACTGGGACTCCAGCTGTTTTAGGCGATCTTTCATATCCAGTATGCGGACTCCATCCGAGCCGGTTGGCATAGAATTGGGATCAATCAATGCCAATTGACCTTCCAGATAAAATCGTCGCTCTTGTAATGAGCGTTCCTGACTATCCAATGTTATCAGCTCATTCGTTAGTGTTGTCAGTTCCTGCTGATTTAGACGGCTTATTTCCGGAAGCTGATTAAAATATTTTTCCTTGAATGCTGCTAATTCAGTCTGAATTTGCTGAATTTTTTCTTTTAAGCGCCGGGTTTCCTCGCTAAGAAACAGCGCGGTGTTTTCGGCAGATTCCGTGCGATTTTTAATGTTTTCATTTAAAAATAGGGTGGTGAGTTCGTTGGCTACTTTTTGGGCCAAAGCTGACGACTCATATCCGAAGGAAAGCAAAAATGCAATGGTTGCTTTGGTTGGTTGTCCGTTACGGGGGTCAATGACATCGGCACTAATGGTTTCCACATCAATGCTTTTTCGCATTTTTTTAAGGATTTGCTCCTCGGTCTTATTTTTTCGATCGCCAGGATACAGATCGAATTTTTTAATAATTTCGGAGAGATTTGATCTGGTCATAATTCTTTGACTGATCATCTGGATGCGCTGGTCCGCAAACGTCGTCACTGTCGATTTAACCAATTCGGAAGGTATTTCCTGTTCTTCAATCAAGATCGTGGCTGTCGACTGGTAAATAGGGGGCAGCAGCACTGCCAGTAACATGCTAAGAAGGAGGGTTATAAAAAAAGGTATTATCAAGTACCTTATCCTTCGTTTAATGATGCTGATATAGTCCTTAATGGTGAGATCTTGATTTTCCACGTTATTTTACCTGGCGATTTATTTGAGGTTGATAAGTAAATTGTAGCTGGGCAATATTGCCTTCACGCGCCTGGTTTTCAGTATCATAAGATAATTGGCGATAGGTATAAGACAATTGTAAATTCACTTCCGGCGTCCATTTCCAGCTGATGCTCGGAACAAGGTTGTAATAAGTTCGGCTTTGATTGCTTTGCTGTTGTGAAGGTAATTCATAAGCAGTATAGTTTGCATTCAAACTAGTCTGCCAGCGTTCGGAAAGGTCGTATGAACTAGTGATGCCCAGGAAAGTTTGTTGCTGATTGCCTCGGGCTGTTGGCGACAGTTGCTGATAGGCATTAAATAACAAAGAGCCTCTTTCAAAAAGTTTTTTTAAGGAAGCATTAAAAACTTGTCCAAAACCACTGCTTTTGGTTTTAATAGACGATTCAAAAGGGGTAAGAGTTAAGCTAAGAACATTGAAATCTTGACCTGTAGTTGAAGTTATTTGTTCGGCCTCGGTATAGCGTGCGCCAGCAGTTATCGAAGCAATAAGCTGTTCAGAGAAATTATGTTGCCAACCAATCTGCGCTGTATGGCTGAGCGTATATTGATCTGTTTTTTGGGTTTCGAATTTTCTTAATGTGAAGGAAGCGGGTAGAGCCTCCGTTGCTTGAATTCCGACTACCTGTCCCGGGCTTTCAAATAGGGTGCTTGAAAAAATCAGACTTAACCGATCCTGTTGCGTATAAAGATGGCTCAAGGTGGCTGAAATCGTATGGTAACTGTAATCGGACAGATTAAAAAAATTAGCTCGTTTCTGAAAACTGACATCCAAATAATTGTACTCCAACGATAATGTGTTTCTTTCATCAAATGCATAACTTGCAGCAGGAGCAAGATAAAATTCACGTCTTCGAAGTTGTATTTGTAGAATTCCGCTTTCGTTAGCTTCGGTATTGAGGGATGAACGATTTTTATAATCAGCATTTAAATTCCAGTTAATATTTTCTCCCTCATGCTTAATTTTTGTATTAAATAATTGCTCGTCGATGTCAAGCTCGGATTGATTATTGTAGAGCAATTGATTCCAGGTAAAGTTTGAATTAATTTCACTATTTTCACGGCGAAAACCAAGATCGATACCGGGAGAAAGGGTGCTTACCCAGTTACCGTGCTTAGGTTTTTGCTGCAAGGTAATATTGCTGTCGTAACGTTGGTTCGCGGCAAATTTGGGAACAAGCAAATATTCAAAAGCCTGACATTTGAAGGTTGCGAATATTACTATCATGATCAAAGGGGTATGATTTTTATTCATATTGCCCCACGTTATCGAACAAATTTAATGAAATTAACGTACTGTAACTGTATCGCCTGGTTCCAGCAGGATATTTTGCTCGAGCTTTTCACCGTCGAGAACATCATCATAATCGAAAGGGAAAACTTTCACTTCGTTGGAGGTGCGGCGGATAATATGAATGGAGCTTTCATTGGCAAATACCGTCAATCCGCCGGCAAGGCTTAGTGCCTGCAAGACATCGATATGGCGATTGGCAATGAATTGACCGGGTTTATTGACTTTCCCGATGACAAAAATGCTATTGCCGTCATTCTTTATTAAAGCCACGTTGACGGCAGGATCTGCAATATAATTATTAAGTTTATCCTTGATAATACTTCGGAGCTCGGATATTGTTTTACCTGCAGCCACAATTGTATCGGCAAGTGGCAGCGAGATTGTGCCATCAGGAGCGATGATAACCTGCTTTTGCAAGTCTTGTTCTTTCCATACCGAAACCTCTAGCGCATCGCCAGGAGCCAGTTTATATGCCGTTATAGCAGCCTGATCCGGAGGATTGGGCGTATTGGCAAAGATTGGCATAGCGTAACAAAAAAAAGTAATTAAAATCGTTAATGAATATTTCAAGACAATTTCCTTTATACGGTTTTTTGATATAAATAAATTTTTGTGCAACAAGATTACAATTTTTTTTTCGATCACTCGTGCAGAAAATTAATTTATTCTGCTGTGGCGGGTAACTAGTTGATGTTTGGCTAAAAACTTTAAAAAAACCAAAGCGATTGTTTATATAAACCAAATATAGTTCAACAAACGGACCGCGGTGATCAAATTTATATTTATAGCTATAGTCTAGTCCAGACTGCAAAATGCACAGTATTATATTAAGAATTATAATCAGGAATAATCTGTAACTATATGTTTAACCTTTATTTAGAGTAAGCTTTTGGTATGGTTAATACGCGAAGCGCTGCGCGCTTAGTCGGCTATGGTAAGGCCAGGCAACAAGGGCATTTAACCAGGAAGGATGCGAAGAGATGTCAGTGAGTTTTTATGCTCCCCTAATGCTCGGAGCCAACGTCTGGGATAATTCGCTTAAAAGCAACAACGCTCAAGGTGAATCCGCTTTTAGTTCCTAGGCAAACAAATACGTTTGAATTCAGAATTTCCGTTATTCGAAAAATGCGCAATCGCGGCTATCTGAGAATGATGTATTCCTAGAGAGAGCGATCAGTCATTTATATGAAATGGGTTAAAAAAACGGGAGCAAATTCGGCTCCCGTGTTGAGAAACCATAAGCTGGTTTTAAATTTGATGTCTGCGTTTCGAAATGGAAAGAAATCCCAATAATGCAGAACCAAATAACCAGACTGCAGCGGGTAGCGGGACGGCTGCAACGGCTGTCCCTACTGCATAGAGACCGCCATTGAGACCCGATGTTGTCCCTGAAATGAGAAAATGATAAGTTCCGTATCCAAGGTCAGTAAGACCGAAATTTTCTCCAGGTGTGACATTAAATGGGGATATTTTAAGGAAATCAACCGTATTTAAACCCGCAGGAGTTAATAACGAAGTTGATAAATTTAAATTGTTAAAGACTATGCTGGCGATATCATTTTGGCCTACTGATAAAGTCCATAAATCGGCAAAATAACCGGAGTGAGTCTGTACAATAGTGCTATCAGTGTCATTCAAAATAGTTTGCCCTGGATTGGAAGCACCCATGAATGACTGATATTCAGTGATTGTTGAAGCTTTGCTAAGCAACGGTACAGATAGAAGGATACTGAAAATTGCATATTTAAAAATTGACATAAAAACCTCACCATAGAAACAAGGCCTAAAGAGCATGCTTCCTTTAAGCGCTAATAAAAGCAATCTTCATAAAACTAATGGTATTAAATTAGTTAAATGTCGAGTTTTCCTAACATAGTATTTTTCATGACCGAAATACACTTTAAGATTTATTAAAAACGCATTTGGCTAAAAAATACACAACTGTAAACTAACTCTAGGCTCTTAAGTCAGTCTTAAATGAAGCCGCGTAGCTTTCGCGTAAGAATAAAATTTTCGAGTTTATTGCGTGCCGGTTACTTTCATTGAAAATTTTGTTAAATAAAAGTTAAATTAAATCAGATGTATATAGGGCAATGACACGATTACCAAAAAATCGACGGCTATATTGTTTTCTAAAAGTAAACACATAATCTCCTATTATTGATCAATGAAGCCGCACTTAATGCGCTGACTTAATAAGGAGTTAAATAAAAAAGTCTTGTAACTTATTGAATAATATATTATTTAATAAGGTTTGCCTTAAAGGGCTGGAAGCTTAATGTAAAACGTAACGTTTTATAATTTTCAGATAGCCTCATTTTTAACTGATGATTAATTTGAAATATAGACAAATTAAACTTATCAGCGCGTTGAAAAGTCTGGCGGCTGAATAGACTCCTGGTCTGAAAATTCTGCCCCAATCATAACACTTGATTTTATTCATTTGGAAGTGGCGATGTTAACTCGCATCAACTAGACTTATAGTGCTTATCAGTTTTAGTTTTGCCATTAAAACTAAACTTAATCCTTCATTTCAATAAAGGCTAATGAATACCATTAACCAGGAACTATCGATCGCTCAGCCTACAAAATCTGTTTCAGCGATTTTATATTGGGTTCTGCTATTTGTGTCGCTGATTTATACCTTCAGAATCAGTCTTGTTGAGATGGTAAAGGTTTGGCTAACTGTTGAAGAATATGGCCATGGCTTTTTTATTCCGCTCATCAGTAGTTATTTTATTTGGCTCAGGCGTTATGAATATAAGCAGACTCAATGTATTAAAGATTCTCTGCCTGGGTTGATTTTTATAGTTGCCGGATTGCTCCTTGGCATGTTAGGTGGGCTTGCTACTGTAAGAGTCATCGAACACTATGCCTTTATTTTGTCGTTGACGGGCCTATTTGCCTGCATCTATGGGTTGCACGGCTTACGTATGGTGGTGGTACCGTTTATGTTTCTATTCTTTATGGTGCCTTTTCCGAATTTTATCCTGAACAATTTGTCTTCAAAGTTACAGTTGCTTTCTTCCTGGATCGGCGTTGAATTCATTCGTGCGTGCAACATTATGGTATATCTGGAAGGCAATGTGATTGATTTGGGGGGGTACAAATTACAAGTGGTGGATGCGTGCAGCGGACTACGGTATTTATTTCCTTTGGCCAGCCTATCTTTTCTTTGTGCCTATTTGTTTCGAGGCCCTTTATGGCAGAAGTTGATAATTTTTCTTTCTTCGGCTCCGCTGACCATACTAATGAACAGTTTTCGCATCGGCGTTATTGGTGTGATGGTTCAGTACTGGGGAACCGACATGGCAGAAGGATTTCTGCATGATTTTGAAGGCTGGATTATTTTTATGACTTGCATGGTTTTGCTTTTCGTGGAAATGTGGCTATTGTCCAGAATCAGCGGGAATAAGCTGGCATTTAATGATTTGGTAAAAGTTCCCGATGAATGGATGGATTCAGTTAAAAACAAAGTATCTGGTGTTGTGTTTAACGGTTCATTAACTACCGTATTAATAATGGTGTGTACTACTGCAGTGGCTTCCTATCATATCCAGGAACGCAGTGAAATTATTCCTGTTCGCAAGGTTTTCTTAAATTTTCCACGTCAAATAGGTACGTGGGAGGGTAAAAATGATTATCTTGAACAAAAATATCTCGATGAATTGAAATTGACTGACTATGTAATTATCAATTTTGTTCAGCCTGAAACCACTAGTGCAGTGAATTTTTATAGCGCTTATTTCCAGTCACAACAGTCTGGGGCAGCCATTCATTCGCCGCGTTCCTGTATCCCGGGGGACGGTTGGCAAATTACCAGTTTTAGCCAACGAAATTTTCCTGATATTAAACTGGATGGAATCGGTATTAATGTAGATCGTGCTATTATCGAAAAAGGCGATAACAAACAACTAGTCTATTATTGGTTCCAGCAGCGTGGCAGATCACTGACCAATGAATACCTGGTCAAGTGGTATTTGTTTTATGATGCAATTACGATGAATCGCTCCGATGGTTCATTGATCAGGCTGGTGACGCCGATAGGGCCATATGAAGATGCCGATCGCGCGGATCAACGATTGCAGAGTTTTATGAAGGATTTAACACCGACATTATCAGCCTATTTGCCAGGTAAGTAAGCTATTGTTCAGAAAAATCAGGCTAACTTTCTAGCAGTTGAGGTCGGGGAAGGTTAGGAGACATTTTTTTCTTTTTTTTCACTTTAAATTCGGTAATATAACTCTTTCTAGGGAGAATCAAAAGCTGAATTTTGAAGTGCGATTATTTTCGTAATTAAGGAGCTAGTGTGAGTAAGAAAAGAGCATTAATAACCGGGATAACGGGGCAAGATGGTTCCTATCTTGCCGAGTTGCTGTTGAAAAAAGGTTATGAAGTCCATGGTATCAAGCGGCGTTCTTCTCTTTTCAATACCGAACGTGTTGATCATATTTACCAGGATCCCCATAGTCCAAATCCAGAGTTTTATTTGCACTACGGCGATTTATCCGACAGTTCGAATTTAACCCGAATTTTAAGCGAAACCCAACCAGATGAAGTCTATAACCTTGGCGCCATGAGCCATGTTGCGGTTTCTTTTGAGTCACCTGAATATACAGCAGACGTCGACGCACTCGGCACGCTTCGGTTGCTGGAAGCGATCCGGTTTCTGAAACTGGAAAATAAAACCCGATTTTATCAGGCTTCGACATCTGAGCTTTACGGCCTGGTTCAGGAAATACCGCAGAAGGAAACAACGCCATTTTATCCCCGATCGCCTTATGCCGTAGCCAAGCTCTACGCTTACTGGATCACCGTCAATTACCGTGAAGCTTACGGGTTGTATGCCTGCAACGGCATCCTGTTCAATCATGAATCACCGCGTCGCGGTGAAACTTTCGTTACCCGCAAAATTACCCGTGGCCTTTGTAATATTGCCATGGGGCTGGATAGCTGTCTATACATGGGCAATATGGATTCTCTGAGAGATTGGGGACATGCCAAGGATTATGTGCGTATGCAATGGATGATGTTACAGCAACAGCAACCTGAAGATTTTGTCATTGCCACCGGTGTGCAATATTCGGTGCGCCAGTTTATTGAAATGGCCGCCGGGGAATTGAGCCTGACACTCCGATGGGAAGGCACAGGTGTTGACGAAAAAGGTTATGTCGAAAAAATTGAAGGCGCTAATGCACCGGCCTTAAAGCGGGGACAGGTGATTGTCGCCATCGATCCACGCTATTTTCGGCCCGCTGAAGTCGAAACCCTGTTGGGTGACCCAACCAAGGCGAAAGACAAACTGGGCTGGACACCGCAAATTTCCCTTCAGGAAATGATCACGGAAATGGTTGCTTATGATCTGGAACAAGCAAAGAAACATGCTTTGTTGAAAGGTCAGGGTTATAAAGTTGCGATTACAAGGGAATAAACATGCAGGACAAACAAAAAAAAATTTTTCTGGCTGGCCATGGTGGCATGGTGGGTTCGGCTATTTTGCGACAACTGAAGGAAGCCGATTATGCCAATATTTTAATTCGCACACATGCCGAGCTCGATTTGACCGACCAGCTAGCGGTCCGTCAATTCATGCAGCAGGAAAAACCGGATACTGTAATTCTGGCGGCTGCCAAGGTTGGTGGAATACATGCCAATAACGAATATCCTGCGGAATTTATTTACCAGAACCTGATGATCGAAGCCAACATTGTCCATCAGGCATGGGCGTCTGGTTGTCAGCATTTATTGTTTTTAGGCAGTTCCTGCATTTATCCGAAACTGGCGCCACAGCCAATGACTGAGAGCGCTTTGCTGACTGGCATACTGGAATCAACAAATGAACCGTATGCCATCGCAAAAATTGCCGGCATTAAACTTTGTGAATCCTACAACCGGCAATATGGCACTGATTTCCGCTCAATTATGCCGACCAATCTTTATGGGCAGAATGATAATTTTAATCTTGAAAACAGCCACGTCATACCAGCCATGATTCGCAAATTTCACGAAGCCAAACAGACCGGTTCGGCCACGGTTACCTTATGGGGAACTGGCAAAGCGATGCGTGAATTTTTACATGTCGATGACATGGCCGCCGCCTGTCTCCATGTTATGGAGTTAACCAAGGAATCCTATCAATCCTGCACAGAACCAATGCTCTCTCATATCAATGCAGGAACTGGCGAAGATGTAACCATTCGTGAACTGGCCGAAACCATTCGGCGTGTTATCGGTTACCAGGGTGAAATCATCTGGGATATCAGCAAGCCGGACGGGACGCCAAGAAAGTTAATGGATATCACCAAGCTCAAAAAGCTAGGGTGGCGTCCTCGTATTACTTTGCAGGCAGGTCTTGAAAGTACTTACCGTTGGTTTGTTGAACATCAGCGTGAATGTAAAAAGCATTGACCTGATGCTCAGGGAAATGTTTCAACTCCTCCCGAAAATGTGAACTCTACAGGGCTTGCCATACGTTCTGATCGGCAAGATCAGTTTCTCGGCAAATACTCCGGTGTTGCTGTCTTTTGTTTAATACCGCGGGTGTTATTTCAAATTTCAGCAAGTACATTTAACTGCAAAGGCCACGAAGAAATGGCGGTAAAGTTGCACCCCCGTTCTTTGATAAACTTTACGTAAACCCGAAAGCGGGCGCTAGTATTAATATCTGATTTAGACTCTTCGAGATCTAGAGTTAGGCATTTTAAGTCGCTTTACCTGCCTGTGTGGCAGCAGGCACTTCAATTAGCGTGCCTGTCTTACAATCGTAAATGTAACCATAAATGGGGATATTGGAAGGTACCAGCGGATGATTTTTAATGCGGGTGACATCCTCCAGAACACTTTCCTGCTGGTCTTTGATGGTCAACCAGTCGATATATTTGGCTTCTGCAGAACCTGGCCCTTCGCAACAGTCATGCCAGCCGTTTGCGTCAATGGAAGCCGTTTTTAAGCTGCTTCCCAACAAGCCGCGCATGATCTCATCGGTAAACAGTTCCATGCCGCAATTGGTATGATGAATGACGAACCATTCACGTGTCCCCAGTAATTTATAAGAAATCACCAAGGAACGAATGGCATCGTCACTGGCGCGGCCTCCGGCGTTGCGGATGACATGGGCATCGCCTTCGGATAAACCAGCATATTTGGCGGGATCCAGACGGGCGTCCATGCAGGTCAATATGGCGAAGTGTCGACCTGGTGGCAAAGGTAACGATCCTTTATCGCCAAAATTGTATGCATAGTCTTTATTTGCTGCTAATACTTCATTAAGAATTTCGCTCATGACAGTCTCTTGTTATTATTTAGGGTAATAAAAAACCGCTTGATTTTTAATTATAAAAAAACCAAGCGGTATTAACTATCTCCGCTGATTAATTTACGCCAATAAACCGGAACTTTAAATAGCTGGATAAATTTATAAAAAATAAACCCAAAGTTTATAAATGGTCAGGTATGGATAAATTAAATAATATGCAAGTATTTTGCCGTATTGTGGAATTGGGGACTTTTACAGCAGTTGCCCGGGAAATGAATCTTTCGGCAATGATGATCAGCAAATATATGGCCCAGTTGGAAGAATCGCTCGGGGTTGCGCTATTGAACAGAACAACCCGGCAAATCAGTTTGACGGAAGCGGGAGAGCTTTATTATAGTCGCAGTAAACAACTGCTGGAAGATTTTTCCGAGCTGGATGAAATTACCGCTCAATTGGGCCGAAATATCAAAGGTACATTAAAGGTCAGGGCTCCGATCGATTTTGGTGGACTCTATATGGTGCCTGCAGTCGAAGCTTATCAGCGCCAATATCCGAAGGTAAAAATTTTGCTGATGCTGCACAATAGTCACGTCAATCTTAGTGAAGGCGGTATTGATTTGTGCATTCTGGTAACAGATACGCTGGACCTGGGAGTTGTTGCCAGAAAAATTGCCGAAACCAAATTGTGCACCTATGCGTCGCCAGATTATCTGATTAAATTTGGCAAACCTGAAAAGATTGAAGATTTAAGTTCACATCGTTGCTTGCATTATATTGATACACCGCATAAGGATTACTGGATATTTAACGACGGCGTAGAAGAGGTTAAGTTTAAACCGAACTGGCATTTTGCCTCCAATAACGGCAGAGCGTTATGTCAGGCCGCGGCCTTGGGTATGGGCATAACACAAGCGCCCGAAATATCGGTGGCGAACTACGTTGCACAAGGACAACTAATAGAAATATTGCAGAATTTTCGTATTCCATCCTTGGCCATTTATGCCACCTATTTACAAAGACGTTTTCTGCCAGCTAAATTATCAACATTTGTCGATTTTTTGTGTGCATACTTTGCCGACGGTAAAACAGGCATGGGCATGGTGAAATGAAGTTTCTATAAAATACTCAAACCTACACATGTGGAATCAAGGCGCAAGCACCCATGGCAAGACGAAGCGAACATAGTCGGGAAGAAATCAGGGAAATGCTTCTGAACACGGCAGAAGCTATCGTAATTAGCGAAGGCTATACAGCATTAAATGCACGTAAAATTGCCACCAAAATCGGTTATACCGTAGGTTCCCTGTACATGGTATTCGCCAATATGGCAGACCTGATTATGCATATAAAGGCGAGGGTACTCGATGATATCGCCACACAGCTGAAACAAATTCAGGACCTGGAGGCCGAGCTTTACATTGAGGAGCTAGCCAAAATTTATTTACGCTATGCCAGCCATAATTTTAATCGCTGGAACATGATCTTTGAACACCGCTTGCCGAAGGATTCCGGGACTTTCGAATGGTATCAGCAAAAAGTCGATAGTGTTTTCCACCTTGTTGAAAATCAGTTCGCCAAACTGGTTCCCGAGTGCTCTGCTAGCCAAAAAAAGCGCGCAGCCAGGGCTTTATGGGCTGGGGTTCATGGAATCTGTGTGCTGTCTTTATCAGGTAGCCTGGATGTGGTCGGTGTTGAGGACGTGGAAGAAAGCGTGGTTTTATTGGTTAGAAGTTTTATCCGCGGCTGGGTTAGTAGTTATGATAGATAAAAGCGTAGATATGATCTGAGATTGTAGAAATCTAATTCAGCTTTATGCTGACAATCCCAAAAACTATAATTTTCAGTTAACTCTTCAAAACAAAAAGGCCAGAAATATTTGGAACCTCAAGATCAGTGATTATCCGCCGCAGTACTCCGCATGGCGTTGTTGAATAAATCGGAGTGTAACTGTCGATTTGGTAAAATTGTCCTTTTAGAATTTGCCAATCCATCACG
>Ga0209798_10001692_pt1 | contig 13135 bp, 10 predicted proteins | sample DOMMetBare3Fresh_FD_187475 | JGI IMG/M metagenome (GOLD analysis project Ga0209798, IMG submission 187475) | Wetland sediment microbial communities from St. Louis River estuary, USA, under dissolved organic matter induced mercury methylation -... | ecosystem: Environmental > Aquatic >...
GGCCGCCTTGCCCGGGACCACCTTGCCCGGTGCCGCCTTGTCCAGTTCCGCCTTGTCCCGTGCCACCTTGCTGGAACTGCGGACCGCCAGGACCCTGCTTGCCGATCTGCTTCGGCAAACCTTGTCCACCTTGGCCGCCTTGTCCACCCTGGCCGCCTTGGCCTGGCCCACCTTGACCGGCGCCGCCTTGCTGGATCGGATCGCCTTGCTTGCGGAACGGCTGCCCGGTTCCGCCTTGCGGTCCGGTCCCGCCTTGTGGGCCGGTACCACCTTGGCCGGCACCACCCTGCTGGAACTGCGGGCCGCCAGGCCCCTGCTTGCCGAACTGCTTCTGCTGGCCCGGACCACCTTGCTGGCCGGGGCCGCCTTGCTGCCCGGTCTGCCCCTGGTTGGCTGGACCGCCCTTGATCAACGGCTGGGTGCCCTGGCCTTGCTTCGGTTGTCCTTGTTGGCCTTGACCCTGTCCGCCCTGACCGCCTTGACCCTGCCCACCTGGACCTTGTCCGCCTGGTCCGGGCTGGCCCTTGCTGGGGGGCTGCTTACCTTTATTCTTGTCTTTGTCCTTGGGGTCCTCGCGCTGCGCAACGATCAAGCGGCCGTCTGTTGCACGGGCACCGTCAAGCGCGACGCTCAATTGCGGAACTGCAACCGCCGACATCAGGGTGCCGGCGAGCAGGACGTAGCGAAGCTCTTGCAGCTTCCTGATGGGTTTGAATGGCAAGTTGCCCTCCTGAAATCTGAAAGGCGCATCATTGATGCGCAGCAGCCGCCCGATCGCGGCACCTTTAGTGCCCTATTGCGGCCGGACTTTGGTAAGCAGACTCAACGGCTTCTGATGAACAGTTCTTCAGCCTTGCGATGTGCGCGGGATTAACCAAGCGGTCCGCGCAACTTGTGATTCGTATGGCTCGCAAGATTAGCAGATCGAGCGGCCGTCGCGCCCGCTAGTGTCCCGATTCCGAAGTTCGCATCATTCCGCGGCACCCTCGTTTGCGAACTTCGGAATCGGGACACTAGCAACATATTGATCTAGTGTGGCTTTGGTTCAGAAGTCCGCATCTCGGACTAAGCGGCCAAGAATGATGCGGACTTCTGAACCGCCACACTGATGTCGGCCTGACCGTCCGAGTGGCTGCATTTTCGTAACGGAACCCGGTTCCCACTTTTTTCCGAAAATGCTCTAACGATGGGCAGAAGCGTCGGGAACGCCGACGCCCTGCGGAGACTGCTTGATGGAGCTGACCGACGACGACGTGCTTGAAATCCTCAAGCTGTTCGAGCAATCGAAGTTCGATTTCCTGCAGCTGGAGCAGGGCGAGCGCAAGATCACGGTCAGCAAGGGCGGCTATGCGCCGGCGAGTGCCGGCACCGCGCGCGCAGCGACCTCGTCCAGCGCCTCCGCGGCCGTTGCGGCGACGCCGCAGTCCTTGCAGGCGCCAGCGCCTCAGCCTGCACCCCAGCCCGCGTCGGCTGCCGTCCCGGATGGCCTGGTGGCGGTGACCGCGCCGATGGTAGGCAAGTTCTATTCCGCGCCAGCGCCCTCCGATCCGCCCTATGTCGAGATCGGCAGCAAGGTCGCGGTGGGCGCGACCGTCGGGCTGATCGAGGTGATGAAGGTGTTCGCCAGCATCAAGGCCGAAACGGCTGGCGTGATCGAGCGAATCCTGGTGACGAACGGCGAGTTCGTCGAATTCGGCCAGCCGCTGTTTCTGCTTCGTCCGAACGCGGCGAAGGGCTAACCGCCATGGAACACGTCCACTTCGTCGACACCACCATCCGCGATGGCCACCAGAGCCTGTGGGCGGAGCGGATGTCGACCGGCATGATGCTGCCGATCGCCAAGAACCTGAACGAGGCCGGCTTCGAGGCGATCGAGCTGCTCTCGGGCTCCCACATCAAGAAAGCGGTGCGCGAGCTGCGCGAGGATCCGTGGGAGCGCATCAAGCGCATCTGCGCGCTTTGCCCCGACACGCCGATGCGGCTGATCGCCGGACGCGTCAACACCTTCGCGTTCGATCCGCCCTGCATGTACGAGCTGTTCATCGGCCGCATGGCCGCGAACGGCATCCGGCAGGCGCGCATCTCCGAGCCCTGGAACGACCTGCCGGGCTGGAGCTATCGGGTGAAGGTCGCGCGCCAGTTCGGGCTCGATCCGATCGTCAACCTGATCTACTCGGTCTCGCCCGTCCACACCGACGACTACTACGCGGAGCGCTGCCGCCAGGCAGTGACGCTCAAGCCGTTCCGGCTCTGCCTCAAGGATCCGGGTGGACTGCTGACGCCCGAGCGCGTGCGCACGCTGGTGCCGGTCGTGCTCGAGAACGCGGGCGGCATTCCGGTCGAGTTGCACAGCCATTGCACCACGGGCTTGGGTCCCCTGGTGGCGCTCGAAGCGGTGCGGCTCGGCATCAGGATCGTGAACACCGGCGTGCCGCCGCTCGCCGACGGCTCGGCGCTGCCTTCGATCTTCAATGTCGCGCACAATCTGCGCGCGCTCGGCTACAAGCCGATCATCAACGAGGAGGTGCTGCGTCCGGTCAGCGAGCACTTCGCCGTCATCGCCAAGCGCGAGGGCTTCCCGATCGGCGTGCCGGCCGAGTACGACTACGAGACCTACCTGCACCAGGTGCCGGGCGGCATGATCTCCAATCTCGGGCACCAGCTACGGCAGGTCGGCAAGGAGGCGCAGCTCGAAGAGGCGCTCGCGGAGACAAGCCGCGTGCGCGTCGAGTTCGGCTACCCGATCATGGTGACGCCGCTGTCGCAGTTCGTCGGCAGCCAGGCCGCGATCAATGTCATCGTCGGCGAGCGCTACAAGGAGGTGACCGACCAGGTCATCCGCTACGCACTCGGCCACTTCGGCGAGGAGGCGGTCACCGCCATGGACCAGGAGGTGAGGGCACGCATTCTCGACCGGCCGCGCGCCAAGGAGATCATGGCGCAGGCGCGCGAGCATCCGACGATTGCCGACATGCGGCGCGATCTCGATGCGGCGACCGTGTCGGAGGAAGAGTTGCTGCTGCGCTGGCTCCTTAGCAAGGAGGACATCGCGGCGATGCGCGCCGCGGGTCCGGCCAAGCCCTACGTCACGGGGCGCCACCCGCTGGTGAAGCTGATGGCGGAGCTGACGCAGAGCTCCGACTGCAACCTTGTTCACGTCAGCAAGCCGGGCTTCTCGCTGATGCTGGAGCGCAGCGCCGGGCGATAGGTTCGCGTGCGCGTGCTCGTCGTTCAGGGCGCCTTGCCCCGCACGGCCCACGCTGACGCCGCGAGCGATCGCGGCCCATCGGGGGAGCCGGAGCAATAGGCGTTGCGCACCGCCTCCTTGATCCGCGCACTCAGTTCGGGCGTCAGGTTGGTGAAGTACACGCCGACCGGTCCTTGTCCGCCCTGGAACGACTGCCAGTAATCCTCGAAGTTGTCGTAGTCCATTCGAATAGTGATGGACTGCGCCTCGACATTCTCAAGCCCGGCGTCACGGAAGAAGCCGGCCAGTCCACCCGGGATCGCAACCGGATTGGCGAACAGGCTGTCGCGCGCGGCCCGGGCATTGGGGTCAATCGCGACCGCGGTGTCCCACATCATGCGTTGAAACACGAGGCCACCGCGCGAATCCCACACCACCGCCGCGACCGTCCCGCCCGGCCGCGTCACCCGCCGCATCTCGCGCAGCGCGACCACAGGTTTCGGAATGAAAAGGAAAACCAGCTGTGCCGCCACGCCGGCGAACCGTCCGTCCTGATATTGCAGCGCGCAGGCGTCGCCGACCTCGAAGGTGGGCTGCTCGCCGGTCCGGCGTGACTGCGCGTAGGAGATGTACGACGGGGCCTGATCGACGCCGATCACGCGCCGCCCAGGCCAGCGCTTCGCCATGGCCATGGCGAGCGAACCCGTGCCGCAGCCGACGTCGAGCAGCTCGCCGTCGTCGGGAAATTCCACGAAGTCGAGGAACGCGTCGGCGAGCCGGCTTGAGAACCGGCCGAGCCATCGCTCATAGGCGGCTCCGTCGCTGGCGTGAAAAACCGATGACGCCTCCTTCAACATAGTCCGGTCCCTTTTCGATCTAGACACATGGACATTAAACACATGAATACGCCGCGCCTGGCTGTGGGCCCGGCGCGGGCGCATCGTCACTCACCCGACATTACTCACCCGACATTCGAGTCGGGGCATCACTCAAGGCTGCGTCCCGGCGTGGAGACTTGCCTAGTTCTTCCTGTTTTTCTGTTGCTGTCTCTTCTGCCGCCACTCCATGAACTCCTCGAACAAGGGCGACTTCTCCGCTGCGGACGCGTCGACGCGCGCGGGAGCCGACAGCGGCTCGTTCGAGCCGGCCTGCCGGCCAGCTCCCCCATCTTTGGTTGCCGCGGCGGCGAGCGCCTCTTCGGCGGCCGGATAGCGGTGCCACCCCGGCACGCGCGCCGCCAAGTTGATCTCTTTCCACTTCGGATGAAACGACGGCTGTTTGAGCTTTTCGAAGCGCTCGAAATAATATTGGACGAACCGCTCCACGCGCCGGTAGCGCTCGCTGGCCTTGGGCCAGTTGTACACCGCCAGCACGACCGGAACGGCCAGGGTGTCGATGCTGCCGCCGGGCGGGATCAGGTTTGGATAGTCATCATGCGTGAGCGTGCTGGGCAGGTAATAGTCGGAAAACTTCGGGCCCCAATTGATGGGGACGAAATGCAGCCCGGGCTCCGGCTTGAGCTTGGCCAAGAGGTCGTTGGGCTTGGCGCCGAGCTGGAAGATGGCGGCAATCTCGCCGCTGCGCATCTTCTCGATCGCAAAGGTGTGGTTGATGAAGACCGGCTCGACCTTGATGCCGAGGCGCTCGAAGATCATCGGCCCCGTGACGCTTGGGCCCGATCCCTTGACATGGAACCCGACCTTCTTGCCTGCGAGATCCTGCAGGCTCGCGATGTCCGAGCGCGCCAGGACGTAGAACTCGGTGTTGTGCATCTGAGAGATGTAATTGACGCGCTGCTCGATATTTCTCACGTCGCCCGATTTCTTGTAGATATCGAATACGTCGGCGTGCGTTATCGCGATGTCGACTCCGCGCAGATAGAGAAGATCGGAAATGTTTTCGGATGCCCCGTAGGTGACGATCGGCAGAATGCGCAGATTGTCGCCGTCGTCGAGCGCCTTGCCGAGCTCGGCGGCAAAGCGGATGAAGCTGCCCTCCAGGAGGCCGGCCGCGATGGCCACGGTCCAATTGTTGATCCGCGCAACCTTCCCGCCTTCGCCAATGGCCACGGCGGATGGCGCGCCGCGCGCCGCCGGGCTGGTCTGTGCCTCGGATGGCCCGGCTCCGGCAATCAGGGCAGACAGCAACGGGGCGAGGAGTCCAATCAACCGGTATCGGGACGTAATCATCACATTAACTCCTTCTTAAATCTCGCCCGGTGTCATCCGGGCGGCGATCAGGACCGACGCGGTTTGGCGCGCGCTTTTTCACTCGGGCGCCCGAGCAAGCCGCTCCAGGCGCTCTCGTGCCAAGGTCGAGCCGAGAGCTCCTGCCTTCTCGTACCAAGTGTTGGCCAGCGTGACGTCTGATGTGATCCCTCCCTTCGCGCCCAGCCTCTTAAGCACCGAGGGGTCGTAGGTTTCAGCAAGAGCAAACGCAGCGACCGCGTCACCCGCCTCGGCGGCAGGTTGGAACATCATCCGGGCAGCGCCGATATTTCCGTTCGACATGAATTCCATTCCGCTCTTGATCATCAGCTCGATGTCGGCCCTTTCGATCTGCCGCGGCGGAAACATGGCTGTCGCGAGCGTGCTGTTGTGCGACCATTCGAGCAGCAAGCCTTTGCGATCGACCACGGTGTCATTGGCGAGGCGCAGCTCCAGAATCAGGTCCATGACGCCGACGAAGCCGCGCGGCGGCATGATCATTGCGCTATTGAGCTCCTTGGCCGACAGTCGCCATCGATTCGGACCCGCCGGTCTACCGAGGGAGAGGACTGATCCGGTGGCGAGACCGTTGATCAGCACGTCGACGTCCCCGGCGGTTTCCGTGGCCGAGACGATCATTCGCGCCGGCGCATCGACCTGCCACAGGCGCGCCGCCTTGATCGTGAGCTGCCGCGCGCGATCGCGTGCATTGGTCTCGTCAGACTGTGAGACGAACGATCGGCGTGCGGATGCTGGCGGTACCGACGGTGTCTCTGGCGCCGACGGTTGGACGGTCGGCAGAAAAGCGGCGCGGGGTGCCGCTGCCGGCACCGGGTATTGTGCCGGGTCGAGCGAGGCAGGCCGCTCGCGTGCTGCCGACGCAATGTCCATTTGACCAGAAGTTGGCAGGTAGGTTCCCGGAGAGGAGCTCCACAGATACGCAACAGCGCCGGCTACGGCCGCCGTGACTACAACGACGAGGCCCGTCGCGCCGAAAATCTGGGTGCCGGAATCGGGGGTCGGCGGCTGTGGAGCTCGGCTCAGCGGCTCGGCCATTCGGCCGAGCACCTGAGCGTGGTCGGGGCGCAACTCCGCCTCCGCAAAGTCGCCGACAAGCGCCGCGCGCGGCCGCTTCTGCTTCCATGGCGGCTGTAGTGGCTCTGGTGGCTCTAGCGGTTCTGTGCGGGCTCTCGGCGGCGGAATATTGAGATTGTGGCTGGCGAGATTTTGATCTGGCTTCAGCCGTTGCACTGGCTCAGGCTGCGTTGGCTCAGGCGCATCGTCCGACGGGCCATCATCCAAGGGACCGACCTCCTCTAGGGGGGCAGTCTCTAATGAGCCATCATTAGTTGTTGGGCCGTCATTTGTTGTTGGGCCGTCATTTGTTGGGCCGTCATTTTTTTGGCCGTCATTGACCGAACCGGAGCCGCCGGCCTCTCGAGCAGATTCACTCATGCTCCCCTCCACGCAACGCTATTGCTCGTCTCGAGACCGATCTCCTTGCCAGGGCAAACAAATTTTGAATTGAAATGAGCTATAAGCGCGGTTGAAGTATGCGCGTGTTACAATTTACCTGTACATCGTGTGATTGTTTGTCAGAATTGTGTCGCCAGCCCGAAACCGTGCGCCAGCCGCTCACGCTTGCGTGTTTCGCATGGCTGTTGAGATTGCTTGTCCGCATGTCGTTTGGAATCAGCACCGAGACTTGCGGACTGAAATCGCGCTCGTTCCTGCTTGCTTGCGGGCTGCGCGGGGACGACAGTGATCAAGCTCCGGGAGAAGCCCATGCGCCTGCTCATCGCCGTCTGCGTTGCCGTCGTCGTCAATGCGCCGGCGTTACATGCTCAGGACGTGGCGGCCTTCTATCGCGGCAAGCAGTTGCGCTTCGTGGTCGGCTCGGCGGTGGGCGGTGCGTATGACCTCTATGCGCGCGCGGTGGCGCGCCAGATCGTTCACCACATTCCGGGCAACCCGACCATCATCGTGCAGAACCAGCCGGCGGCGGGCGGGGTGGTGATGACCAATCAGATCTACAATCAGGGTCCCAAGGACGGCACCGTCATCGGGGTTCCGCTCAACGGGATCCCGACTGCGCCGATCTTGCAGGCGGGCGCGCAGTTCGATGCCGCGAAGCTCAACTGGATCGGCAGCGCCAACCGCGAAGCCTATGTGGGCTTCATCTGGCACACCGTGCCGGTCATGCGCATCGCCGAAGTCGCGGGTCGCGAGGTGCTGGTCGGCTCCACCACGGTGGGCACGACCATGAACGACTTTCCGTTGCTCCTGAACGATCTCCTCGGCTACAAGTTCAAGATCGTGCGCGGCTATCAGGGCACGCCGCAGATCAACCTCGCGATCGAGCGCGGCGAGATCGAAGGCAATGCCGGAGTCGGCTGGGCCTCGGTCAAGGCGCTGACCCAGAACTGGATCGACGAGAAGAAGATCAAGCTCCTGGTGCAGTACAATGCCGAGCCGCATCCTGAGCTTGCCGGCGTGCCGCTGGTGATGAGCCTGGCAAGGACCGATGTCGAGCGGTCGGCGATGCGACTCCTGTTCGCGCGCACCGAATATGCGCGGCCGTTCTTCCTGCCGCCCGACGTTCCGGTCGAGCGGGTCGAGGCGCTGCGGCGCGCGTTCGATGCCACCATGAAGGACAAGGCCTTCCTGGCGGAGGCGGCCAAGCTTCAGCTCGAAGTGTCGCCGATGACCGGGGAGGCGGTGCAGGCGCTCGTCGGCGAGCTTGCCCGCACGCCGCCCGCGGTCGCTGCTCGTGTGCGCGGGGCGCTCGAAGCGCCGGGAAAGTAGCGCCGCGCGCGAGCCAAATCACTGGACGGGACATCCAAACGTATTCGCTGTGACGCGGCATAGCCGTCATAGCGACCGGCTATGAACTCAATATCGCCTTGGCATTTCCGCTTGCCTGGCAATCGCGCCAAAACGGCGTCATCCCGTTCGACCCGAATGGGTGTTGGCGACGCCAAGTCGCAGAAACCACGCCTTGCAAGGGAGACTACACATGCGCGCACTGATTCTTGCCGTCACGGCTCTCGTGACCGTCAGCGTCGCGGGCGATGCCTTCGCCCAGCGGAGCACCAAAGAGATGATGGACGAAATGAAAGCGAAGTATCCGCGCAGCTTCGCGGCCTGCCAGTCGCTGGCAACCTCGCGCGGCTATCGGCTCACCGATGGCGAGTACGAAGCCAAGGCGGTGATGATGTTCATCGAAGGCTGCATCATGGGGCGCCAGCGCTGAGCTGCGACGTCAACTGCAAGTCATTGAACCCGGACCGCTCGGCAACGCGCGGTCCGGCTGTCGTTTGCGAAGCTGCGTTGAAGCCTCAATCCGCCAGCTTGAGGTGGCTGTTGTCCTTGAACACCTTGGCCCAGCGCTCGCTTTCGCTGCGGATGAAGGCGTCGAATTCCGCAGGCGTGCTGGCGACCGGTGTGATGCCGGCTTTCTCCAGCCGCTCCATCATGGCCGGATCGGCGTAGATGCTGGCGATCTTGCGGGTGAGCTTGTCGACGATCGCGGCCGGCATGCCGGCCGGACCGGTGAGCCCGATCCAGGTCGAGCTCTCGGCGATGTCGGGTAGGCTGGCGGCCTCGTTGAGGCTCGGCAGGTCCGGCAGCTGGGGCAGCGGCCTGGTCGAGTACTTGGCGAGCGCGCGATACTGCCCGCCCCGGATCAGGGGGAGGGCCGTGCCGGTCGAATCGAGCGCGAAATCGACCGTGCCGGAGAGCACCGCCTGGCTGATCTCGGAGGAGCCCTTGAACGGTACGAGCTGGGCGTCGAACCCGGCCTCCTTGGCGAACAGCAGCGCTCCGAGCCGTGACGTGATGGTGCCGGCCCCCATGTTGAGCTTGCCGGGGTTGGCCTTCCCTTTGGCGATCAGATCCCTGATCGTCTTCGGCCCATCGCTCGCCCGCACCACGATCAAGGACATGTTCTTGGTGAGTAGCGTGATCAGCGAGAAATCCTTGAGCGGATCGTAGGGCAGGTTGTTCATGACCAGCGGGTTCATCACCATGGTCGTGTCCATCGGCGTGAACAGCGTGTAGCCGTCGGGCGCCGCGCGCGCGACCGCCTGGGCGGCCGGCGCGGTGTTGCCGCCGGCGCGGTTCTCGATCACAACTGGCTGGCCGAAGTCTTCGCTCATCTTCTGCCCGACAAAGCGCGCGATCAGGTCGGCCGGCCCCCCGGGCGGGAACGGCACGATCATGCGGATCGGCCGGTTGGGATAGTCGGCGACGCTCTGCGCGACGGCGGGGGCCGTCGTCGCGAGCATGAGCAGAGCAAGAGCAGCGCTGCGAACCATGGTGCCCACTCGTTCAGGCGGTCGGTGCGTGTTCTACGAACGTGCGCCGCCGCGCAGCCGTTGCAGCAACTCCGGCGTCGGCCAGGAATCGGCCGGCATGCCGAGCTTGATCTGGACGTCGCGAACCGCCGTGCGGCTCTTGAGGCCAAGCACGCCGTCGATGCGGCCAACATCATAGCCGCGCCGCTGCAGGATCTCTTGCAGCTCGCGGTTTTCGTCGATGGTGAGCTTGGGAATATTGGGGATGCCGCGCTGCATCGCGGGCGCGCCATCGAGCCTGGTGGCGTAGTAGGCCGCGGTGAGCGAATACATCAGCGAGGCGTTCCATTTCAGATAGGCCTGGAAGTTGTCGTAGGCGAGGAAGGCCGGACCGAAACGCCCCATCGGCAGCACCAGCGACGCTTTCAGGTTGTCCGACTGCAGCGCGCTGCCGTTGGCGCGGGTCACGCCCCATCGGGCCCATTGCGCGCGCGGATGCTGGATCGTCAGGTCTGCCTCTTCCCATTTGAGATTGGCGGGAACGCGGACCTCCTGCAGCCAAGGCTCGCCGCGCTTCCAGCCGAGATGCAGGAGATACTTGCCGGTCGAGCCGATGACGTCGGGCACGCTCTTGATCAGATTGCGGCGGCCGTCGCCGTCGTAGTCGATCGCATGCGCCATGTATTCAGACGGCATGAACTGGGTCTGCCCCAGTTCGCCCGCCCAGGAGCCGATCATCTCCTCGGGTCTGAGGTCGCCGCGCTCGATGATGCGGAGCGAATCGAACAGGTGGGCCCTGAACATGTCCGGGCGGCGGCAGTCATAGGCCAGCGTCGTGATCGATCGGATCGAGTGGTCCTTGCCCTGGCCGACACCGAAGTCGCTTTCGAGCCCCCAGAACGCGGTGATTACCGCCGCCGGCACGCCGAAATCCTTTTCCTCGCGCGCGAACAGGGCCTGGTGTTGCTTGATCTTGGCGGCGCCGCCCGACAGCCGCCCACCCGGCAGCATCTTGTCGGACATTTCCAGGAAGGTCTGGGCGAAGAAGCGCTGCCCACGATCGATGTTGATGATGCGCTGGTCCATGACCAGGTAGGGCGCGGCGGCGTTGAGGGCGGTCTGCGAGATGCCCTGCGCCAACGCCTCGCGTTTGAAGGTGGCCAGCCAGCTGTCAAAACTGGCCGTATTCCGGCAGTTCGGTTGGGCAACGGCCGGCGCGCTTGCCAAGAGCGTCGCCACCAAGGCCAGTCCTAGTCGTCGCATGGTCAGGGTCCGTTGTTGTTTGAGGCCATTGTCGGCCGAGGACCGGTGCGGCTGCAAGCGGCCCGGCACACGTTGTCCCAAGGTGGGAGGCGGCGCGCCTTGCTGGTCTTGTGACATCTCGCCTATCCTGCCGGCGGTTCGATGGGAGCGGGAATCGCCCGCGGTAAGCAGTGCATCCGGCAGCGGATTTTCGACAACATGATGACGTCGTGCTCCCTATGCTTCCGAAGTTCGTGTCACGGGGTGCCGCGATGGATCACGAACTTCGGAAGCGGGCCACGGGCCGCGAGGAGGTCGCGGACTTCTGAACCGCCACACTAGTGCCGTGCCGATCATGAGGAGCCTCGAAAGATGCGGACATGCGCTTGGATCATTTCGGCCCTTGCGGCTGCTTTTCTGCTGGGCGCGAGCGCGTACGCCCAGCCCTTGCCGCCGCCCGATTATGGGTCGCCGATCAGCGTTGAGCAGGCCAAGGAGGTGGCGGCCGCGGCCCAGGCCGAGGCCAGGCGGAATGGTTGGCGCATGGCCGTCGCGGTGGTCGATCCGGGCGGCTATCTGGTCTATTTCGAGCGCGCCGACGGCACCCAGAATGCGTCGGTCCTGCTGGCGCAGGCTAAGGCCCGGACCTCCGCGCTGTTCCGGCGGCCCAGCAAAGTGTTCGCCGACCAGTTTGCGGCCGGCAACACGGGTTTCATGAGCTTCCCCGACGACGCGCGTCCGATCGCGTCGGAGGGCGGCATCCCAATCGTCGTCAACGGGCGGCTGATCGGTGCAATTGGAACGAGCGGCGGCACCGGGCAGCAGGACGGTGTTGCTGCCACCGCGGGGGCGAATGCGGTGAGGTAGTGGGCTCCAGGTGCGCCGGCCTGCGGCCCTTGGCCGCAAGTGATGGGAATGCATGGGGTTTTTGTAGATCAGGGCATCACGAACGTCCAACGCGGCAAGGTGTTCGCCGACCAGGCACGAAAATGTGCGCGGGTTGAAGAAACCTCGTTCCGGACGGGTGCGTATATATGAGGGAACCGGATCAGACTGCCGCCGTTCTTCGTTCCTGATCTGAACAGCAACCCGTAGGCCTGGAACTGGGCATGCCGCCCGCATCGTCGTCCTCCGTTGTTCGTCATCGGCACGATGGCAACATCACCGATATCCGCACGGTCGGATCCGCGCCCAGCGATGTCCGCTCGGTCTGGACGACGACGTTCCGCGCCGTGCGCGCCGAGACCGAGCGGCGCGCGTCGCCGCTTGGGCCGGAAGACCAGGTCGTGCAGTCGATGCCGGACGCCAGCCCGACCAAATGGCACCGCGCGCACACCACCTGGTTCTTCGAGCAGTTCCTGCTGGTGCCGCATCTGCCGGGCTACCAGGTGTTCGACGCGGACTTTGCCTATCTGTTCAATTCCTATTACGTCGCCGCCGGGCCGCGCCACGCGCGCCCGCGCCGCGGCCTGCTCACCCGGCCGGAGCTCGGCCGTGTGGCTGCGTACCGCACGCATGTCGATGACGCGGTCGAGCAGCTGATCGCGGGCGCGGACGAAGCGGCGCTGCTCGAATTGCTGCGCATCCTGGAGATCGGGCTCCACCACGAGCAGCAGCACCAGGAGCTTCTCCTGACCGACATCCTGCACGCGTTCGCGCAGAATCCGATCGCGCCCGCCTATGATGAAGACTGGCGGCTGCCGCGGCCGCAGCCGAAACCCGCGCGTGGCTTCGTCGAGCTGCCGTCGGGCCTGCACAGCATCGGGTTTGCGGGCGAAGGCTACAGCTTCGACAACGAAGGCCCGGCGCATCAGGTCTATCTGCGCCCGGTGCGGATCGCCCGTGGCCTCGTCAGCAATGCACAATGGCTCGACTTCATGGCCGACGGCGGCTACGCGACGCCATCGCTCTGGCTGTCCGACGGCTGGGCGACGGTCGAGGCGGAGGGCTGGAATGCGCCGGGCTACTGGCGCAAGGCCGACGGCGGCTGGCAACAGTTCATGCTCGCCGGATTGAAGCCGGTCGAGCCGGACGCGCCGGTCTCGCACGTGAGCTTCTACGAGGCCGACGCGTTCGCACGCTGGGCCGGCAAGGATCTGCCGAGCGAAGCCGAATGGGAAGTCGCGGCGCGGGCGGGCCTCCTCGATGAGGCGTTCGGCGTCGTCTGGCAATGGACCCGCAGCGCCTATTCGCCCTATCCGGGC
>Ga0209798_10001693_pt1 | contig 13132 bp, 10 predicted proteins | sample DOMMetBare3Fresh_FD_187475 | JGI IMG/M metagenome (GOLD analysis project Ga0209798, IMG submission 187475) | Wetland sediment microbial communities from St. Louis River estuary, USA, under dissolved organic matter induced mercury methylation -... | ecosystem: Environmental > Aquatic >...
GCTCGACGGCAGCCTCGACCTGCCCGGGCTGGCCGTCGACACCGAGATGCGGTGGACCCTGCTCGGCGGGCTGGTCGCCGCGGGACGAGCCGGTGAGGACGAGATCCGGGCGGAGCTGGACCGCGACGACACCGCCTCGGGCCGGGTCCGGGCCGCGGCCGCCCGGGCGGCGATCCCCACGCCGCAGGCCAAGGCCGCAGCCTGGGCCAGCGTGGTGGACGGCGACGAGCTGCCGAACGCCGTCCAGGCTGCGGTGATCCGCGGGTTGGTCCGGGTGCACGACCTGACTCTGCTGGAGCCTTTCGTGGATCCGTACTTCGCTGCGCTGGAGCGGGTCTGGAAGGAGCGCACGAGCGAGATGGCCACCCAGATCGTGGAGGGCCTGTTCCCGGCGCAGCTGGCCCGCGAGGCCCTGCTCACCCGTACCCAGACCTGGCTCGACACCTCTGCAGCCGAGCCCAGCCTGCGCCGACTGATCGCCGAGGGACGCGACGGCATCCAGCGCGCCCTGCGCGTCCAGGCCCGCGACGCCGCCGACTCCTGAGCACGACGTCACACAGTGCTCGTCCGCTGAGCACGGTGTGACGTCGTGCCCGTTGGGGACGGCGCCGCGGCCGGTCGGCTGCTCCAGGCCTGGGAAGGTGCGGTACAGCGCGCGTCGGACGCTGCTCGACCAGGTGATCCGTGATGTCTGCGAGCGCACTCGTTCGGCGAGCTCGACGTCGCGCTATGGTGTCGCGCTGGAGGCCGACCCGAGCCGACAGGCCAGGCGGTGCGCATCGGTCCCGGTTCTCGGATCCACCTGGACGTCGAGTCGCGGGACGTCGAGCTGGTGATCGAGATCGACGGCGGTCACCACGCCCGGGCGTTGCATCCGGTCGATGATGCGTCGCGCCAGAACGAGATCACCCTGGGACGGCGGATGGTGCTGCGGATCCCGCTGCTCGGACTGCGCCTGGCGCCCGACCGGCTCCTGGACCAGGTCGTCCGAGCCCATCGGTGGCGCGGGGGCGGGACCCGGGCGAGCCGGTCAGCGGCCGTTGACGGTTCGGGCCAGGGATGCCGACCGCACGGACGCCATCACGTCCTCCAGCAGCACCGGCCGGCCCACGCCGTCCGCGAGCGGCAACCGCCAGTTCGGGTACTCGTGGTCGGTGCCCGGCTGGTTGATCGTGCGCCGGTCCCCCACCGCGTCGGGCAGGGCGACGCCGATCAGCTTCGCCGGCGTCCAGGTGAGGAAGCGGTACAGCGCCTCGACCCGCTCGCGCTCGCTGGACTCCTCCCCGAGCAGTCCGAGCTCACGCAGCTGCGCCAGCACCGAGGACCGCTGCTCCTCGTCCGCCGCCATCTCCTCGGCCACGTCCCGGGTGAGCAGGCCGAGCCGGTTGCGCAGCTCGACGTGCTCGCCCGCCAGGTAGCCGGCGGTCGGTGGCAGATCGTGCGTGGTCAGCGTGGCCAGGCAGAGCTCGCGCCACCCCTGCGGGCGCAGCGGCTTGCCCTGCTGGTCCCGCTCCCACCACAGGACCGAGGTGCCGAGCAGGCCCCGCTCACGCAGGTAGTCCCGCGCCCACGGCTCCATCACGCCCAGGTCCTCGCCGACCACGAACGCCCCGGCCCGATGTGCCTCCAGGGCGAGAATGCCCACCAGCGCCTCGTGGTCATAACGCACGTAGGTCCCCGCCACCGCGCTGGCGTGGCGCGGGATCCACCACAGCCGGAACAGCCCGAGGACGTGGTCCACGCGCAGGCCCCCCGCGTGCCGCAGCATGGTCCGCAGCATGTCCCGGTACGGCGCGTACCCGAGCTGGGCGAGCCGGTCGGGCCGCCACGGCGGCTGGCTCCAGTCCTGGCCCTGCTGGTTGAAGTCGTCCGGCGGGGCACCGACGCTCACGTCTCCGGCCAGGACGTCGGCCAGCGCCCAGGCGTCGGCGCCGTCGGGGTGCACCCCGACGGCCAGGTCGTGCACGATGCCGATCGACATGCCGGCCTCGCGGGCCTGGCGCTGCGTCGCGGCGAGCTGCTCGTCGAGGCACCACTGCAGCCACATGTAGAACTGGACCCGCTCGGCCAGCTCCTGACGCAGCTCGCCCACAGCGCGGGAGTGCGCGTCGAGGGCGTGAGCGGGCCAGGTGGTCATCGGCAGGCCGTACCGCTCCGACAGCGCACACCAGGTGGCGAAGTCGAGCAGACCCTCGCCCTCGCGGTCGCAGAACGCCTCGAACGACGCCTGTCGCGAGCGCGAGCGGGGCTGCGAGAAGACGATCTCCAGCGCGGCGCGCTTGGCCTCCCACACCCCGTCCCGGTCGAGCTCGCCCGGGTCGGTGTTCAACCCCCGCATCGCCTCGGCCTGCCACTCGATCAGGGCCCGGTCGGTCGAGGGCATGTAGCTGACCTCGCGGATCTCCTCGACCCGCAAGTAGATCGGGTTCACGAACCGCCGGGTGGTCGGCAGGTACGGCGAGGCCTCCATCGGCGGGATCGGCTCGGCCGCGTGCATGGGGTTGATCAGCACGAAGTCCGCCCCGTGGTCGCGCGCGCTCCACGAGGCGAGTTCGGCCAGGTCGGCCAGATCGCCCAGGCCCCACGAGTATTGCGACCGCACCGTGTAGAGCTGGGTCATGAAGCCCCAGGCCCGGGAGTCCGCCAGCGCCGCGGGCAGCTCGACCCGCTGCGGGGTGACCACCAGCGGACGCTCCTCCTCGCCACCGGCGAAGCGGGCGCGCAGCTGGTGCCATCCCAGCGGCAGGTCAGCCGGCAGCGCGAACGCCGCCTCGCCGATCAGCCTGCCGTCGACCACCCGGGGATCGACGCTGTGCTCCTCCTGGGCGAGCGGGACCCGGCCGCCCGGCTCCAGCTCGATCCAGACCTCGACGTCATGGCCGTGGTCGACGTGCACGAGCACCCGCGACCGGACCCTCTCTCGCAACACGACCACGTCGGGCAGGACCTGGCGCCACGGCCGGTCCCGCACCTCGACCAACGACCGGGCGATCGCGGCGTCCGAGGACGCGTCGACGTCCAGAGCGGCCAGGACGGCGAGCACGGTCGAGCGCGGCACCATGGTGTGACGGCCCTGCCAGTCCCAGAACTCGGTGGCGACGCCGTACGCCTGGGCCAGTTCGACCAGTTCGGGGAACAGCTCCTCACCGCTGTGGGTGGCCGACGGCGGGATAGTGGGCCGGGCCGTGGGCTGGGCCGCGGACGGGGACGGGGCAGCGGACTGCGCAGCAGTCCGAGCTGCGGCGGGGAGGGTGGGCCGAGCGGCAGTCGCAGCCGGTGTCACGGGAGACGGCACCACCTCCGGCTGCGCCTGTTGTGGCTCTGGGGGCTGCTGCTGCGGGGAGTCCTGCGCCTCGGCGGCCGGCTGCGGCCCAACCTTCGCCGGCTGTGCCTTCGCCGTCCGCCTGGCTAGCCGGGACGTGACCGGCCGCTCCTCGTTCGATTCAGTGGAGTGCGGCACGCCGACCGGGGCGCTGTCCGGGGCACCGTCCCGGGCAGGGTCCGGGACCTTGTCGGGGGCACCGTCCGAAACAGCAGCCGCCGAGGTGTCGCCCTCCGCCGGGTTCGAGGCGTGGGTCGCTGGTGCGTCACTCACGCTTGGGCATCCTGCCAGACATCCCGGATCGATCCGAGCCCCGCAAGGGGACGCGTTCGTGCGGATGTGCGAGCGAGTCGACACGCACGGTCAGAAACGCGGGCCCCTGAGTGGTGTGTGAGCACATGGGCTCGGCCCGTCCGCGGCACCCTGGGACCCGCAGGGCCGCCTAGTCTTGGCGGCCATGAGCCCGCTTCACACCGTGCCGGCGTCCACGGGCGAAGTGCCTCGGCAGGACGTCGTCGACATGATCCACGGCCAGCCGGTCGCCGACCCCTACCGCTGGCTCGAGGACGCCGACGCCGACGCCACGCAGGCCTGGTCGAATACCCAGGCCGCGCTCTACGTCGACCAGCTGCGCACCTGGCCGGGGGTCGAGCGGGCGGCGGCGCGGATCCGCGAGCTGATGTCGGCCGGACTCGTCGGTGTGCCGATCTGGCGCGGCGAGCGGTACTTCCAGATGCGGCGCGAACCCGAGCAGGAGCACGCCGTCCTGCTGGTCAGCGACTCGGGCGAGGACGGCGAGCGCCACGAGCGCGTGCTGCTGGACCCGATGGCCCTCGACCCGACCGGCCTGACCACGCTGGACTCCTGGCAGCCGAGCAAGGAGGGCGACCTGCTCGCCTACCAGGTGTCGGTCGGTGGGAGCGAGGAGAGCGTGCTCCGGGTGATCGAGGTGGCCACCGGCCGGTCCGTCGACGGGCCGATCGACCGGGCCCGCTACTCCCCCGTCGCCTTCCTTCCCGGCGGGGCGGCCTACTACTACGTGCGGCGGTTGCCGCCGGAGAGCCTGCCCGAGGGCGAGCAGCAGTTCCACCGCCGGATCTACCTGCACCGTCTGGGCACCGACCCGGCGACGGACGTCGAGATCTTCGGCGCCGACCGGGACATCCGCAGCTACTACGGCGTCGGGGTCTCCCGGGACGGGCGCTGGCTGACCGTCTCGGCCGCGACCGGGACGGCGCCGCGCAACGACCTGTGGATCGCTGACCTCACCGCGGGACCTGCGGGGCACGCCGCGGCGTCCGCCTCGGCGCTCGAGGCGCCGCTGCTGCGACCGGTGACCGTCGGCCTGGACGCGCAGACCGACGTCCAGGTCGGCCGCGACGGACGGCTCTACGTGGCCACCGATCTCGCGGCGCCCCGGGGCCGGTTGGCGGTCACCGACCCGACCGATCCCGGACCCTCCACCTGGCGCACCCTGCTGGCCGGGTCCGAGGACGACGGGACCGTGCTCGAGGACACCGCGATCTGCGACGGGGACCAGCTCGATGCCCCGCTGCTGCTCGCCTCGTGGACCCGGCACGCGGTGAGCGAGCTGACCGTGCACGACCTCGCCACCGGCGAGCAGCTGGACGGCGACCGTGGCCGGGTCCCGTTGCCCGGCCTGGGCAGCATCGGCGGCTTGGTCGAACGTCCGGACGGCGGCCCCCTGATCTGGTTCTCCTACACCGACCACACCACGCCCGCGCACATCCACCGCTACGACGCCCGCTCGGGCGCGCTCGAGGTGGTGGCCGGCCCTCCCGGTACGGTGCCCCGGCTCGAGGTGCGCACCCGCCAGGTCGAGTTCACCTCGACGGACGGCACCACGGTGCGGATGTTCGTGATCGGCTCCGGCGACCACAGCGCCGACGACCCGGACGCCGGCCGGGCACCGACTCCGCGGCCGACCATCCTGTACGGCTACGGCGGGTTCGGGGTCTCGCTCACCCCGGCCTACTCGGCGTCCGTGGCCGCCTGGGTGGAGGCCGGCGGCTGCTACGCCGTGGCCAACCTGCGCGGCGGCAGCGAGGAAGGCGAGGGCTGGCACCGCGCGGGCATGCTCGGAGCCAAGCACCGCGTCTTCGAGGACTTCGAGGCCGCGGCCGAGCACCTGATCGCGACCGGGGTCACCACCGCTGAGCAGCTGTGCCTCAGCGGAGGCTCGAACGGCGGACTGCTGGTCGGCGCCACCGTGACCCGCCGACCCGACCTGGCTCGGGCGGTGGTCTGCTCCGCTCCGCTGCTGGACATGGTCCGGTACGAACAGTTCGGGCTCGGCGCCACGTGGAACGTCGAGTACGGCTCGGCCGAGGTGGCCGAGGAGTTCGGCTGGCTGTACTCCTACTCGCCGTACCACCACGTGCGGCTGGGCACGGCCTACCCCGCGGTGTTGTTCACGGTGTTCGAGGGCGACAGCCGGGTCGACCCTCTGCACGCACGCAAGATGTGTGCCGCGCTGCAGCAGGCGACGTCCTCGGGCCGACCGGTGCTGCTCCGGGCCGAGCGGGACGTCGGGCACGGCGCCCGGGCGCTGTCGCGCACCGTGGCACTCGCCGCCGAGACCATGGCGTTCAGCGCCGCCCAGACCACACTGGACCTGGGGTGAGAGTCCCGTCCTGGCCGTGGACCGGCACCTGGGTGGAGCCGCTGTTCGGTCCTTCGCTGGAGATCACCGTCGTCGTGCTGGTCGGTGTACTGGCCCGCTTCCTCCTGCACCGGCTGATCGACCGGATCGCCCGCGGGATCGCCGCGGGGACGGCGGGCCTGGCCCGGCTCGACGAGCGCATCCCCGGCTCGACCGCGCGCCTGGTCACAGCACCGCTGCTGGCCGAGCGGCGCGACCAGCGCGCCCGCACCACGGCCTCGGTACTGAAGAGCCTGGCCACGGCCGTGGTGAGCGCCGTCGTGGTGATCACGGTGCTGGACGTGCTCTCGATCCCGGTCGCTCCGCTCCTGGCCAGCGCCGGGATCGTCGGGGTTGCTGTCGGATTCGGTGCCCAGTCCCTGGTCAAGGACGTGATCAGCGGCTTGTTCATGATCGTCGAAGATCAGTACGGGGTCGGCGACGAGGTGGACCTGGGCGGGGTGAAGGGCACGGTGCAGGCAGTCGGCCTGCGGGTCACCCGGGTGCGGGCGAGCGACGGCACGGTCTGGTATGTACGCAACGGCGAGGTGTTGCGGGTCGGCAACGCCTCCCAGGGCTGGGCGCAGGTGGAGCTCGACGTCGCGGTCGCCTACCACGAGGACGTCGAGCGGGCCGAGGAGGTGCTGCTCGAGCTGGCGCGGGAACTGGCCGAGGAGGAGGCCTTCCGCGGCCAGGTGCTCGCTGCCCCCACCGTGGCCGGCATGGAGCAGCTGACCGCCGAGGCGGTGGTCCTGCGGGTCGAGGTGCGCACTCGGACCGGTGCCGGGTCGGGGGTGGCCAGGGAACTACGGCGCAGGATCAAGGGCCGCTTCGACGACGCCGGAATCGCGCTGGCGCCGACCGAGGTGCAGACCCACCGTCCGGCCTGACCACCGATGGGCGAAGGAGCGCGGCGCGGTCCGCCTCCTGGCCGGCACCGGTGCGAGCCGAGCCGCCGCAACGGGGGAGAATGGTGAGGTGAACCCTGGGGAGGCGACCAGCTTCTACGAGCTGATCGGTGGCCACGACACCTTCGTCCGGTTGGTCGATCGGTTCTACGAGGGAGTGGCGACCGACGAGCTGCTCCGCCCGATGTACCCCGGCGACGACCTGGGCCCGGCCAAGGACCGGCTCAGGATGTTCCTGGAGCAGTATTGGGGTGGACCGACCACGTACAGTGAGCACCGGGGACATCCGCGGTTGCGGATGAGGCATATGCCCTTCGCTGTGGGGCCGCAGGCGCGTGACCACTGGCTGGCGCACATGCGGGTCGCGGTCGACGAGCTGCGTCTGCCGCCGCCGCAGGCTGCCGTGCTGTGGGACTACCTCGAGCGGGCGGCGAGCAGCCTGGTGAACCAGCGGGAAGGATGACCATACGTCCCGGGGGGGACCGAGCCGGAGAGGGACGCAATGGGAGTCTTCTGGGAGGGACACGGGCGTTCCGCGGATCGCCTGGACCGCGGGCACGCCGTCCCGCCCCCCGTTCACACGCACCGTGAGGGCTGCCACATCCTGAGCCTGCACGGCGATCTCGATCTCTACACCGGCCCGCCCGTGCGGCGGATGATCCACGAGATCGCGCTGCGCGATGCCTCGGCCCGGGTGGTGCTCGATCTCGAGGCGCTGACCTTCCTGGACTCCTCCGGCCTGCGGGTGCTCGTGGCGGGGCTGCGCCAATTGCGCTCGGGCGGGGGCAGTCTGCGCCTGGCCGGGGGGTGGGGACAGGTCGCCGAGGTGCTCACGATCACTGAGTTGCACCAGGTGCTGCCGATCCACGACACGCTGGACGAGGCGATCACCGCCGCGCAGCGCAGCCGGAGCGAACCCGACGACCGATCCGGCGAGTCGTCCTGACCCGACCGCGGATCATCGCTGTGTAACGAATGCGCGACCCAGCGCGAATGCACTCGCGGAGGGTCGCCCGTCCACGCGGCGGCGGCACTCCGTCACCCGGTTCCCGCTCCGGCGGGATGGCGCGACACGGGGGTCGCGGGTCGGGGTCGGGCGGGGGGCAGTGGCGTCGGTGAAGGTGGAGGGGTCTTCACCGCCGCCCGTCCCCGCCCCGCGGACCGTGTCGCCCGCTCAGCCGGTCAGGACGACGAGCCGTCCTGTGGTGTTCCCCTCGCCGAGGCGTCGCAGGCCGTCCGCGGCGGCGGAGAACTCCAACTGCTCGGTGACCAGCGGGCGCACGGCACCGGCCGTCACCAGGCGCACCAGGTCGTCGTGGCAGCGGCTCACCAACTCCGGCGCCTTACGCCGGTAGAGCCCCCAGTGCAGCCCGTGGATCGTGTAGTTCTTGACCAACGCGTGGTTGAGGGCGGGCGTGGGGATCTGCCCGCTGGCGAAGCCGACCACGACGATCCGGCCCTCGAACGCGATCACCCTGGTGGACAGCTCGTAGGCCTCCCCACCCACCGGGTCGAACACCACGTCCACGCCGCGCCCGCCGGTCGCCTGCTCCACGACCTCGGGCAGGGCGTCGACGCTGCGATCGACCACCACGTGGCAGCCGAGCCGGTGCGCCACCTCGACCTTGGGCGCGCTACCGACCACCCCGATCACCCGGGCGCCGGCCGCCACCGCGAGCTGCACCGCGGCGCTGCCCACGCCACCGGCCGCGGCGTGCACCAGCACGTGTTCCCCCACCCGCAACGCCGCCCGGCGATAGAGCGCGAACCACGCGGTCTGGTAGGCGATGTGCATCGCTGCCGCGTGCACGTCGTCCAGCCCGGGCGGGGCCGGCAGCACGTCGGCCGCCGCGCACAGCGCGTACCGGGCCAGTGAACCGTGGGGCAGGGCGACGGTGCCGATCACCCGCTCGCCCACCCGGTGCGGGGAGACCCCCTCGCCGACCGCGACGACCAGACCGCACAGTTCCAGTCCGGGCGTGAACGGCAGTGGGGGACGCTCCTGGTAGTGGCCTCGGGCGAGCAGGACGTCGGCGAAGTTCAGCGCCGCGGCCCAGGTCTCGACCAGCACCTGCCCCGGGCCCGGCGCGGGGACCGGGATCTCGAGCTGGTGCAGCACCTGCGCCGCTTCGCCGAGTTCTTGCACCTGCCATGCCCGCATGGACGTCGCGATGCTGCTCATGAACCCGTCTGACCTCCCGTCGGCCCACCGGTCCGTCCACCCGCGAATCCGCCGGCGAGCATCACGCCGCCGTCGACCACGAGCGTCTGACCGGTCATCCATGACGCATCGGGCGAGGCCAGGAACGCTACCGCGCCCGCCACGTCCTCGGGGGCGCCGAGCCGGCCGAGCGGGTAACCGGCGCTCAACTCGCTCTCCCGCCCCTCGTAGAGGGAACGGGCGAAGGCGGTCTTCACGACCGCCGGGGCAACCGCGTTGACCCGCACCGTCGGGGCGAGCTCCAGCGCCAGTTGGGCCGTGACGTGTACCAGGGCCGCCTTGCTGGCCCCGTACGCACCGATCGGGGGCGACGGGGCCAGACCGGCGATCGAGGCGAGGTTGACCACCGCGGCCCCCTCCCCTCGTCCCAGCCCCCCGCACGCGATCGCCTCCGCAGTCCAGGCCAGGGCGGCGCCCACGTTGACCGCGAAGGTCTTCGCCAACGCCGACTCGGGCGTCTGGAGCAGGGGGCCGGCCACCGGGCTGATGCCGGTGTTGTTGACCAGGACGTCGAGCGGGCCGAAGCGCTCCAGCACCGTGGCGACGGCAGCCCGCCGGTGCTCGGCGTCGTCCGCCTTGCCCGCGATGGCGACCGCCTGCTCGGGCCCGCCGAGGCTGGCCACGGCGCCCTCCAACGCCTCGCGGCCGCGGGCGGTGATGCCCACCCGGGCCCCCTCGGCGACCAGGCGAGCGGCGATGGCCAGGCCGATCCCCCGACTGGCCCCTGTGACCAGCGCCACTCGTGCCTCGAAGCGGTGGCAGCCCACGGAGCCGGTCACAGCCCGAGCTCCCGGCCGATGAGCTCCTTCATGATCTCGTTCGAGCCGGCCCAGATCGGGGTCACCCGGGCGTCGCGCCAGGCCCGGGCGACCCGGTACTCGTTCATGAAGCCGTAGCCGCCGTGCAGCTGGACGCAGACGTCGAGCACGTCGTTCTGCACCTGCGCCGTCCACCATTTGGCCTTCGCCGCGTCGACCGCGGTCAGCTCGCCCGCCACATGGGCCACCACGCAGGCGTCGACGTAGGACTGGGCCACCTCCACCGCGGTGACCAGTTCGACGATCTTGAACTTGTTGTGCTGGAAGGTGCCGATCGGCTGGCCGAACGCCGAGCGCTGCTTGGTGTACGCGATCGTCTCGGCGAGGATCGTTGCGACGTGCGCGATGTTGCACACCGCGGCGCCCAGTCGCTCCTGCGGCAGCCGCTGCATCATGTGCACGAAGCCCCGGTCCTGCTCACCGATCAGGTTGGCCGCCGGCAGCCGGACGTCGTGGAAGAACAGCTCGGCCGTGTCGGACTCGGCCTGACCGACCTTGTCCAGCTTGCGGCCCCGGGTGAACCCGGCCATGCCCGCCTCGACCCCGAACAGCGAGATGCCCTTAGGGCCCTTGGCCGGATCGGTGCGCGCGGCGACGATCACCAGGTCGGCGCTGTAGCCGTTGGTGATGAACGTCTTGGAACCGTTGAGCACCCAGGCGTCACCGTCGCGGACGGCGGTGGTCTTCAGCGCCGCCAGGTCGGAGCCGCCACTCGGCTCGGTCATGCCCATCGCGGTGATGATCTCGCCGCTGCAGAACCCGGGGAGCCAGCGATGCTTCTGTTCCTCGGTGGTCAGCTCGACCAGGTAGGGGGCATTGACGTCGGTGTGGATGCCCAGGCAGGAGCTGAACGCGGCCGAGACGGCGGAGAGCTCCTCGGCGAACACCACGGTGAAGCGGTAGTCGTGGCCGACGCCTCCACCGCCGTACTGCTCGGGCACCTGCAAGCCGAGGAAACCCTGCTTGCCCGCCTCGAGCCAGATCTCCCGGGGGATCACCCGGGCCTCGATGAACTCCTCGTGCCGAGGACGGACGTGCCGGTCGAGGAACTCGCGCACCGAGGCGCGCAGGGCCTCGTGCTCGTCGGTGAAGATCGTGCGCCGCACGGCGGCCTCCCGAGATCGATGGGTCGGGCGAATTCTCCCACCGGTGCCCGACAGGCGGATGATGAGCCAGGCCACTCGTCCCACCGAGACGGGCCGCCGACCCGCTCTCGTCCTGCCCGCGAGGAGACCCGGTGACCGACCTGCCCACCGACCGTGTGAGCCCCGACGACACCGTGCCGTCGGGGTCACTGGAGGGACTGCTGCAGATCCTGAACCTGCGACACTCCCCTGACCTCGGAGAGGACACCTACGTGGGGCAGAGCCAGCTGCAGCCCTGGCGCCGAGTGTACGGGGGGCAGGTGCTGGCCCAGGCTTTGGTGGCCGCCCAGCGGACGGTCGATCCCCTGGGGAACACCCGTCCGGTGCACTCGATGCACGCCTACTTCCTGCGAGCCGGTGACGACAGCGAACCGATCACGTTCTCGGTCGAGCGGCTGCGCGACGGGCATTCGTTCACCGCCCGGCGCGTGCACGCCCTGCAGCACGGGCGGGCGATCCTGTCGATGGCGGCCTCGTTCCAGGAGCCGGCCGACGGGCTCGACCATGCCGAGCCGATGCCGGTCGGTGTGCCCGGCCCCGAGACGTTGCCCGCGCTGGCCGAGCGCTACGCGAACCTGACCGGCGAGAGGGCGCGGCTCTGGCTCCGCGAGCGGCCGATGGACCTGCGCCACGTCACTCCACCCTCCTATGTGGAGGTGGCCCCCGATCCCCAGCCGCACCAGCGGATCTGGATGCGCACCCAGGCTCCGATCAGCGGCGAGGAGGACACCCCCGCGATACATGCCGCGGTGCTCGCCTATGCCAGCGACTACTCGATGCTCGAGCCGATCCTGCGCCGGCACGGGCACACCTATGCCGAGCCGGGGATCCGGATCGCCAGCCTCGACCACGCGATGTGGTTCCACCGTCCCGCCCGGGCCGATGCCTGGCTGCTGAACGACCTGACCAGCCCCTCGGCGCAGGGCGCCCGCGGCCTGGGCCTCGCGCACATCTACGCCACCGACGGCACCCTGGTCGCCTCGGTGGCCCAGGAGGGCATGATCCGCCTCCCCGCCACCCCCTGACGGCGACGTGGAGCGGGAACAGCGACCACGTACCCTCAACTGCGCGATGGCCCGACCGCGACAGCGACATCCGGCCACGCACCGCGATGACCTTCGAGGTCACCCACACCGAGGCCACGACCGAGCAGGTGACCCCACCCCTTCGGGTGAAACCCGTTCAGTCGCGGGTGAGTCTGCGGTAGGTGACCCGGTGCGGTCGGGCGGCGTCCTGGCCGAGCCTGGCCACCTTGTTCTCCTCGTAGCTGGCGAAGTTGCCCTCGAACCAGTACCACTTGGCCGGGTCGTCCTCGTCGCCCTCGTAGGCCAGGATGTGCGTGGCCACCCGGTCCAGGAACCATCGGTCGTGGGAGATCACCACGGCGCAGCCCGGGAACTCGAGCAGCGCGTTCTCCAGCGACCCCAGTGTCTCGACGTCCAGGTCGTTGGTGGGCTCGTCGAGCATCAGCAGGTTGCCGCCCAGCTTGAGCGTCATCGCCAGATTCAGCCGGTTCCGCTCACCGCCCGACAGCACCCCGGCCGGCTTCTGCTGGTCCGGGCCCTTGAAGCCGAACGCGGAGATGTAGGCACGCGACGGCATCTCGACGTTGCCGACCTTGATGTGGTCCAGGCCGTCGGAGACCACCTCCCAGACGGTCTTCCTCGGGTCGAGGCCGGAGCGCCCCTGGTCGACGTAGGCGATCTTGACGGTCTCGCCGACCTTCAGCTCGCCGCCGTCCAGCGACTCCAGCCCCACGATGGCCTTGAACAGAGTGGTCTTGCCGACCCCGTTCGGCCCGATCACACCGACGATCCCGTTGCGCGGCAGGGAGAACGACAGGTTCTCGATCAGGCGGCGGTGACCGAAGCCCTTGCTGAGCTTCTGGGCCTCGATCACCTGCGTGCCCAGCCGCGGACCCGGCGGGATCTGGATCTCCTCGAAGTCCAGCTTCCGGGTGCGCTCGGCCACGGCCGCCATCTCCTCGTAGCGCTGCAGACGCGCCCTGGACTTGGTCTGGCGGCCCTTGGCGTTCTGCCGCACCCACTCCAGCTCC
>Ga0209798_10001694_pt1 | contig 13130 bp, 10 predicted proteins | sample DOMMetBare3Fresh_FD_187475 | JGI IMG/M metagenome (GOLD analysis project Ga0209798, IMG submission 187475) | Wetland sediment microbial communities from St. Louis River estuary, USA, under dissolved organic matter induced mercury methylation -... | ecosystem: Environmental > Aquatic >...
CGGCGAGCGAGAAGCCGACCGGGATCTTGTAGAGGTCGATGAGCAGCATCTTGACGCCGATGAACATCAGCACCACGGCCAGGCCGTACTTGAGCAGCGAGAAGCGGTCGGCGACGCCGGCCAGCAGGAAGTACATGGCGCGCAGGCCGAGAATGGCGAAGATGTTCGAGGTCAGCACGATGAACGGGTCGGTGGTGATGGCGAAAATGGCCGGGATCGAGTCGACAGCGAAGATCAGGTCGGAAATCTCGACCAGCACCAGGGCCAGGAACAAGGGCGTGGCATAGCGCACGCCGTTCTGCCAGGTAAAGAAGTTCTGGCCGTCGAATGCATCGCTCACCTTCATGTGGCGGCGCAACCAGCGTAGCAGCTTGTTGTTCTCCAGGTCCGGCTGTTCGTCGGCGAACCAGTACATCTTGACGCCGGTGATCAGCAGGAAGGCGCCGAACAGGTAGAGAATCCAGTGGAATTGGGTGATCAGCCAGGCGCCGGCAAAAATCATCACCGTGCGCATCACGATGGCGCCGAGCACGCCGTAGAGCAGCACCCGTTTCTGCAACGCGGCCGGTACCGAGAAGTAGCCGAAGAGCAGCAGCCAGATGAAGACGTTATCGACTGCCAGCGCCTTTTCGATCAGGTAGCCGGTGATGAATTCGAGCGCCTTGGTGTTGGCGATTTCCCGCCCCAGCGATCCGTCGAGGTAGAACCACAATCCGCCGGCGAAAGCCAGCGTCAGAGTGATCCAGACCACCGACCAGACGGCGGCCTCCTTGAAACTAACGCGGTGTTCCTTGCCGCCGCCGACGACGAAGAGGTCGATGGCGAGCATGACCACGACGATGCTTGCGAAGCCCAGCCACAGTGCCGGGCTGCCGATGGTTTCCATGATTGATTCCCTTTCGTGCATTCCAGATAGCAAAAAGCCCATGCCGGATGGGGCTGGGCCGTGGAATGCCAAAGGAGCCTCGCCGTCGCGGCAAAGGTCTTGCTCACAGCGCTGTTCTGCTGCCCGGATGCCGGAAGCTTGCGCTTCGTGGTGACGACAGGCCGGTTTGGAGCTACTCCCCCTTGGGATGGATCGACTGTATTAAACCTGAGCAGGGCTGTCAACTATTGAAGTTGGATTTCAATCTTCAATGTGGGGTGAAAAGGGGGTGAGATGGTCATGGTATTGTAATATTTCGCCCCCATCATGCCGGCTTTCGCGGGAGACTGAAGTGGAACTGTTGCTGTGGCGCCATGCCGAAGCCGAGGATGGCGAAGACGATCTGAAGCGCCGCCTGACCGAGCGCGGCGAAAAGCAGGCGCGGCTCATGGCGGCCTGGATTCACGCCCATCAGCCCAAGGACATGCGGATCATCGTCAGCCCGGCGATCCGTACCCAGCAGACCGCCGAAGCCCTCAAGCTGCCTTTTGAAACCCATCGCAAGATCGGTCCCGAGGCCTGCGTTTCCGAATTGATCGCCGCCTCGGGCTGGCCGCATGCCAGCGGTTCGGTGCTGATCGTCGGCCACCAGCCTTCGCTTGGTCGGATGGCGTCGCTGTTGCTGGCCGGCCACGAAGCCGAGTGGAGCATCAAGAAGGGGGCGCTGTGGTGGCTGAGCAACCGGGTGCGTCGAAACGAGACGCAAACCGTGCTGCGGGCGATGATCCCGGTCGATATGCTCGACTAGACAGGGCGGCCGCTTCGGCGTGAAATAAGCCTTTTGGCATGATTTCAGCGGAGGGGGCATGGCAGTCAATAAAAAATCACCCAGCAAGCAGCCGGCGGTTGAAAGCGTCGGTAGCCCGGCAAAAACGCGCACGCCGCGCCGGCGTCTGGCCAGCAGCGGCGATGTGGCGCCCAGGCTGACGCCAACGGCCATCGAGGAATTCAGCGTGCAGGCGGCGGTCGATGCGGCGCGCGAAGCCAAGCTCGGCGCAGTGCGCGACGTTATCGCCGGCTTGCCGGCCGAGGAATCGGTGGCCCTGCTCAAGGGTTTGCTCAAGCAGCAGGGCGTCGTCGCCGAGGGCTTGCCGGTCAGCCCGGACGAGGAGCTGGCCAAGGATTGGCGCGACGGCGGCTATCCCTACCAGAACCTGATGCAGCGCAAGAACTACGAGCGGCAGAAATACCGCCTGCAGGTCGAGCTGCTCAAGTTGCAAGCCTGGGTCAAGGAAACCGGGCAGAAGGTGGTCATTCTTTTCGAGGGCCGCGATGCGGCGGGCAAGGGGGGCACCATCAAGCGCTTCATGGAACACCTGAATCCGCGTGGCGCCCGCGTCGTGGCGCTGGAAAAGCCGAGCGAGATCGAGCGTGGCCAATGGTATTTCCAGCGCTATGTGCAGCATTTGCCGACCAATGGCGAAATCGTCCTGTTCGACCGTTCCTGGTACAACCGGGCCGGCGTCGAGCGGGTGATGGGTTTCTGCAGCGACCAGGAGTACGGCGAATTCGTCCGTCAGGCGCCGGAGTTCGAGCGCATGCTGGCGCGCAACGGCACGCACCTGATCAAGTTCTGGTTTTCGGTCAGCCGCGAGGAGCAGCGCCGCCGTTTCCGCGAACGCAAAGTGCATCCCCTCAAGCAATGGAAGCTGTCACCGATCGACATGGCCTCGCTCGACAAATGGGACGACTACACCAAGGCCAAGGAGGCGATGTTCTTCCATACCGACACCGCCGACGCCCCGTGGACGGTGATCAAGTCCAACTGCAAGAAGCGGGCGCGGCTCAATGCCATGCGCTACGTGCTGCACAAGCTGCCTTACGCCAACAAGGACACCGAGCAGATCGGCAATCTCGATCCGCTCATCGTCGGCCGCGCCAACGTGGTCTACGAGCGCGGCGAGCAACAGGGCGTGGCGATCCTGTAGTCAGCTGATGACGTAGGAGGCGCAACCGGTGGCGATCAGCTGGCCGGTTTCGTTCTCCAGCGACATCTGGACCGAGGCGATGCGGCCGCCGAGGCGGGTGACCCGGCCGGTGGCGGTGAATTTCTTGCCGATACCCTGGTGCAGGTAATCGGTGCGCAGGTCGATGGTGCCGATCCGGCCGAAGCGGTGGCCGACCTGTTCGGTGGTTTCGTTGTTGAACTTCTCGGCGACGGCGACCGTGGCCGCCAGACCGCCGACGGTGTCGAGCACGGTGGCGATGACGCCGCCGTGCAGACGGCCGTGCTGGTAATGGCCGATCAGGTCGGGGCGCATGGCAAAGCTGATCTGCGGCGCTGCCGGGTCGAGCGATTCGACCTTGAAACCGAGCAGTTCGTTGAAGCAGAGCTTGTGCTCGAAGACATCGCGCAGCGTCGCTTCGAGGCGGGCCTGTTCGGATGCGGAGCGGCGGGGAAGTTGGGGCGTGGCGGTCATGGCGTTCTCTGGATGTGAAAAGGGCGACGGGGTTGCCGTCGCCCAGCTGAACGCCAGTTTAGCCTAGCTGCGGCTTATTTCTTGCGCGGTGCCGGCACATCGGTACAAGTACCGTGTGCCACCTCGGCGGCCATGCCCACCGTTTCACCCAGGGTCGGGTGCGGGTGGATGGTCTTGCCGATATCGACCGAGTCGCAGCCCATTTCGATGGCCAGGCAGACTTCGCCGATCATGTCGCCGGCGTTGGGGCCGACAATGGCACCACCGATGACGCGATGCGTTTCGGCATCGAAAATCAGCTTGGTGAAGCCGTATTCGGCGCCGTTGGCGATGGCACGACCGGAAGCCGCCCACGGGAACTTGGCCGATTCGACCTTGCGGCCTTCCTTCTTCGCCTGATCCTCGGTGTAGCCGACCCAGGCCACTTCCGGATGGGTGTAGGCGACGCCCGGAATCACTTGGGCATCGAAGGCCGCCTTGTGGCCGGCGGCGACTTCGGCCGCGACGTGGGCTTCATGCACGGCCTTGTGGGCCAGCATCGGATTGCCGACGACGTCGCCGATGGCGAAGATGTGCGGCACGTTGGTACGCATCTGGGCATCGACGTTGATGAAGCCGCGGTCGGTCACTGCCACGCCGGCCTTGTCGGCAGCGATCTTCTTGCCGTTCGGGGCGCGCCCGGCGGCTTGCAGGATCATGTCGTACTTGACCGGCTCGGTCGGCGCGCCTTCGCCCTCGAAGGTGACGTAGAGGCCGTCTTCACGGGCATCTACGGCAACCGTCTTGGTCTTCAGCATGACCTTGTCGAAGCGGCTGGTGTTCTGCTTTTCCCAGACCTTGACCGCATCGCCGTCCGGACCCTGCATCAGGCGATCGAGCATTTCGACGACATCGACCTTGGTGCCCAGCGTCGAATAGACGGTGGCCATTTCGAGGCCGATAATGCCGCCGCCGATGACCAGCATCTTTTGCGGCACGAAGCGCAGTTCAAGCGCCCCGGTCGAATCGACGATGCGTGGGTCGCGCGGGATGAAGGGCAGATGCACCGCGGCGGAACCGGCGGCGATGATGCACTTCTGGAACTTGATGATCTTCTTGACGCCGGTCTTTTCCTGGCTGCTGCCGGTGGTTTCCTCGACCTCGATGTGATGCGGGTCGATGAAGGCACCGTAGCCGCGCACGATGTCGACCTTGCGGCCCTTGGCCATGCCGGCCAGGCCGCCGGTCAGCTTGCCGACGACCTTGTCCTTGTGGGCGCGCAGCTTGTCGATGTCGACCTGCGGCGCCCCGAAGGTGACGCCGAGATCGTTGGCGTGCTGTGCTTCCTCGATGACCTGGGCAACGTGCAGCAGGGCCTTGGACGGAATGCAGCCGACGTTGAGGCAGACGCCGCCGAGGGTGGCGTAGCGCTCGACGATCACCGTCTTCATGCCGAGGTCGGCCGAACGGAAGGCGGCGGAGTAACCGCCGGGGCCGGCGCCGAGGACGAGCATCTCGCACTCGATGTCGGCACCGCCAGCATGGCTGCCGGCCACCGGGGCAACGACCGGCGCGGCAGCGGGGGCCGCGGCCGGGGCAGCTGCCTGCGCTGCCGGGGCTGCCGCAGCAGCGCCCGCACCGGCTTCCACCTTGATCAGCAGCGTGCCTTCGGCCACCTTGGCGCCGAGCTGGACCAGCACTTCCTTGACCACGCCTTCGACCGGCGACGGCACGTCCATCGTGGCCTTGTCGGATTCCAGCGTGACGATGGCGTCGTCGACCTTGATGCTGTCGCCAACCTTGACGAACAGCTCGATGACCGGCACTTCGGCGAAGTCGCCGATATCGGGGACTTTGACTTCAATGATTTGGCTCATGTTGTCTCTCCCTGATTAAACCGACATCGGGTTGGGTTTGTTCGGGTCAAGGTTGTACTTGACCAGGGCGGCAGCGACCACTTCGCGCTTGATTTCGCCGGCATCGGCCAGTGCCTTGAGGGCAGCCAGCGTCACCCAGTGACGATCGACTTCGAAGAAATGGCGCAGCTTCTCGCGGGTGTCGGAACGGCCGAAACCATCGGTGCCCAGCGTGATGTACGGTGCCTTGACGAACGGACGGATCTGCTCGGAATAGAGCTTGATGTAGTCGGTGGCGGCGATGACCGGGCCCTTGGCGCCAGCCAGCTTTTCCTCGACGTGCGACAACTTCGGTGCTTCGAGCGGGTGCAGCAGGTTCCAGCGGGCAGTGTCTTGGCCGTTGCGGACCAGTTCGTTCATGCTCGGGCAGCCCCAGAGGTCGGCTTCGACGCCCCAGTCGTTCTTGAGCAGGTCGGCGGCGGCGATGACTTCGCGGAAGATGGTACCGGAGCCAAGCAGTTGCACACGCGGACCGGCGGTGTCGCCACCCTTCTTGAACGAATACATCCCCTTGATGATGTCGGCTTCCGAGCCGGCCGGCATTTCCGGGTGCTCGTAGTTTTCGTTCATCACCGTCAGGTAATAGAAGACGTCTTCCTGCTCGACGTGCATGCGGCGCATGCCGTCCTGGGCGATGACGGCGACTTCGTACTGGAAGGTCGGGTCGTAGGAGACGCAGTTCGGGATCAGGTTGGAGAGGATCAGGCTGTGACCGTCTTCGTGCTGCAGGCCTTCGCCGTTCAGCGTCGTGCGGCCGGCGGTGCCGCCGATCAGGAAGCCGCGGGCGCGTTGGTCGCCGGCTGCCCAGCACAGGTCGAGGACGCGCTGCAGGCCGAACATCGAGTAGCAGATGTAGAACGGAATGGTCTGGACGTTATGCACCGAGTACGAGGTGGCGGCGGCGATCCAGTCGCTCATCGCGCCGGACTCGTTGATGCCTTCCTGCAGCACCTGGCCGGTCTTCGATTCCTTGTAGAACATCAGCTGGTCATGGTCTTCCGGCACGTAGTTCTGGCCTTGCTGGTTCCAGATACCGACCGAGCGGAACATGCCTTCCATGCCGAAGGTGCGGGATTCGTCCGGCACGATGGGCACGACGTGCTTGCCGACGTTCTTGTCCTTCAACATCATGTTCATGATGCGAACGATGGCCATCGTGGTGGACAGTTCGCGGCCTTCGCCGGATGCCTTCAGCAGCGCGGCAAAGCTATCGAGCGGCGGAATGGCCAGCGGCTCGGCCTTGCGGCGGCGTTGCGGCAGGAAACCGCCAAGGTCCATGCGGCGCTGGCGCATGTACTTGTATTCCTCGGAATCTTCCGGGAAGGTCAGGTAAGGCAGTTCTTCCAGCTGGTCGTCGGTGATCGGCAGGTTGAAGCGATCGCGGAAACGGCCGATCTGCTCCTTGTCCATCTTCTTCTGCTGGTGCGAGATGTTCATCGCTTCGCCGGCCTGGCCCATGCCGAAGCCCTTGATGGTCTTGGCCAGGATCAGGGTCGGGGCACCCTTGTGGGTGACGGCGGCGTTGTAGGCGGTGAAGATCTTGAACAGGTCGTGGCCGCCGCGGTTCAGCGCCCAGACTTCATCGTCGGTCCAGTCGGCAACCAGTTCGCGCAGTTCCGGGGTGTTGAAGAAATGCTCGCGGACGTAGGCGCCGTTCTTGGCCTTGAAGGTCTGGTACTCGCCGTCGCACAGTTCCATCATGCGTTTCTTCAGGATCCCCTTCTTGTCGCGGGCAAACAGTGCGTCCCAGTGGGTGCCCCAGATCAGCTTGATGACGTTCCAGCCGGCACCGCGGAATTCGGATTCGAGTTCCTGGATGATCTTGCCGTTGCCACGCACCGGGCCGTCGAGGCGCTGCAGGTTGCAGTTGATGACGAAGATCAGGTTGTCGAGCTTTTCGCGACCGGCCATGCCGATGGCGCCCAGCGATTCGACCTCGTCGGTCTCGCCGTCGCCGAGGAAAGCCCAGACCTTGCGCTGCTCGGCCTTGGCGGCATCGATCAGGCCGCGCGAGGCGAGGTACTTCATGAAACGGGCCTGGTAGATGGCCTGAATCGGGCCGAGGCCCATCGAAACGGTGGGGAACTGCCAGAAGTCCGGCATCAGCCAGGGATGCGGGTAAGAGGAAATACCCTTGCCGCCGGTTTCCTGGCGGAAGTTGTCCATCTGGTCGGCGGTCAGGCGGCCGAGCATGAAGGCGCGGGAATAAACGCCGGGAACCGAGTGGCCCTGGAAGAAAATCAGGTCGCCGCCGGTTTCATGGTCGATGCTCTTCCAGAAATGCGAGAAGCCGACGTCGTACAGGGCGGCGGCGGAGGCGAAGGAGGCAATGTGGCCGCCGACGTTGGTGTCCTTGTTGGCACGCACGACCATGGCCATGGCGTTCCAGCGGATGTAGGAGTGAATCTTGATTTCCATGTCGGCGTTGCCCGGGTACTTGGGCTGCTTGTCGGCAGGAATCGTGTTGATGTATTCGGTATTGGCCGAGTAGGGGATATCGACACCCTGGTAACGGGCCTGGCCGATGACTTTCTCGATCAGGTAATGCGCCCGGGTCGGGCCTTCCTGGGTGATCACGCCCTCCAGCGCATCAATCCATTCTTTGGTTTCCTGCGGATCGATGTCAGCAGGGTCAGGCAGTGCATTCGGCTGGTCGGCCATGATTTGTCTCCTAGGTTTGATTCCGTTTTGTTTTGCCTGTTGAGCAAAACAACTCTAGCTCTTTACGAGGCGCTACGCGACCCCGCGTTTACACCTACAACCTACTTAGTATTTCGCATTGTAAAAACAAAATTCGCATCGTGCAATATCGTGAATGGCTTTTTTATCTAGGAGAAACCCTTAAAAACAATCGTTCACCCGGGGTCGTACGATGACTCTCTGCAGGCGCTCGACAGGCGCATGACGCGGCGATTTCTCATCCGGTGAGGCGGCGCATGCGGTTCGGTGTGGCCAAACGCGGGCCGGGGCGGCGTAATCTGGTAAAATATTCGCCAATTCAAAGGGAAAGGCGCCCGCCTTTCCCCTTTTCTTTTTTGTTGGATGCGACGATGACGGCACAAATTATCGACGGCAAGGCGTTGGCTGAAACGCTGCGCCAGAGCTTCAAGGCCCGCGTGGAAGCGCTGGCCGCCAAGGGGCATCGCCCCGGTCTGGTGGTGATCCTGGTCGGGGCAGACCCGGCCTCCGAGGTTTATGTCCGCAACAAGGTCAATGGCTGCCTGGCCATCGGCATGCATTCCGAAAAGATCACCTACGACGCGTCGGTCGATCAGGCCGTGGTTCTGGCCAAGATTGCCGAACTCAATGCCGATCCGAACATCCACGGTATTTTGGTGCAACTGCCGCTGCCCAAACATTTCGACGAAGAAAAGGTGCTCGAAGCCATCTCCGCCGAGAAAGACGTCGATGGTTTCCACGCCGAGAACGTCGGCGCGCTGGCCCAGGGCAATCCGCGCTTCATCCCGTGCACGCCCTACGGCGTGATGAAAATGTTCGAACAGGGCAAGGTTGACCTGAACGGCCAGGAGGCCGTCGTCATCGGCCGTTCCAATATTGTCGGCAAGCCGATGGCGCTGCTGCTGATCAATGCCGGTGCCACCGTCACTGTCTGCAATTCGCGGACCCGCGACTTGAAGTTCCACACCAGCCGTGCCGATATCGTCGTCGCCGCGGTCGGCAAGCCGAAGTTCGTGACCGGCGACATGATCAAGCCGGGCGCCGTCGTCATCGACGTCGGCATCAACCGTTTGCCGGACGGCAAGCTGTGCGGCGACGTCGATTTCGCCAGCTGCGCCGAAGTCGCCGGCCAGATCACCCCGGTGCCGGGCGGGGTCGGCCCGATGACCATCACCATGCTGTTGGCCAACACCATCGAAGCTGCTGAAAGAAAGGCCGGACTGTGAGCAACCCGCAACCCCTGGTCGGCGTCGTCATGGGCTCCGATTCCGATTGGCCGACCATGCAGGCCGCTGCCGTGATCCTCAAGGAATTCGGCATCCCGTTCGAAGCCCGCGTCGTATCCGCCCACCGCACGCCCGATCTGCTTTTCGAATATGCCGAGACGGCCGGTCCGCGCGGCCTCCAGGCGATCATCGCCGGTGCCGGCGGTGCCGCCCATCTGCCGGGCATGCTGGCGGCCAAGACCACTGTCCCGGTGCTCGGCGTGCCGGTGCAGTCCAAGGCGCTGTCGGGGGTCGATTCGCTGCACTCCATCGTGCAGATGCCCAAGGGCATCCCGGTTGCCACCTTCGCCATCGGCGAAGCCGGGGCCGCCAATGCCGCCCTGTTTGCCGTCGCCATGCTGGCCAATCAGAATGCCGAACTGAACGGCAAGCTGCAGGCCTTCCGCCAGACCCAGACCGACAAGGTGCTGGCGATGAAACTGCCGGAAGTATGAACCGCATGTCGTCGACCCTGATCCTGCCGCCCGCGACGCTGGGCATGCTCGGTGGCGGCCAGCTTGGCCGCTTTTTCGTTACGGCCGCCCACGAACTCGGTTACCAGGTCTGGGTGCTCGACCCGGATGCCAATAGTCCGGCCGGGCAAATTGCCGAGCGGCATTTTTGTGTCGCCTACGACGACTATGCCGCGCTCGACGAATTCGCCGCCGGTTGCGCGGCGATCACCACCGAATTTGAAAACGTCCCGGCCGATACGCTCGACTACCTGGCCAAGTTCGTGCCGGTTCGTCCCTCGGCCGCGGCGGTGGCCATCTGCCAGAACCGGATTGCCGAAAAGTCCTTCCTGCGCGACAACGGTTTGCCGCATGGTCCGTTTGCCGCCATCCGCAACGAGGACGACCTGAGGCAGGCGCCGGCTGCGCTGTTCCCGGCAATTCTCAAGGTCGCCCGCTTCGGTTACGACGGCAAGGGGCAGGCCACGGTCAACAATCTTGAAGAAGCCTTGATCGCCTTCGGTCGCTTCAAGGGCGAGGCTTGCGTGCTTGAGCAGCGCCTCAGCCTCGATTACGAGGTTTCGGTGGTGCTGGCGCGCGACGAGCAAGGCCGTGTGCAGTGCTTCCCGACCGGCGAAAACCAGCACACCAACGGGATTCTCGACGTTTCCATCGTGCCGGCCCGGGCGTCCGCCTGCGTGCGCAGCGATGCCGAAGAAGTCGCTGCGCGGATTGCCGAAAAGCTCGGCTACATCGGCACCATGGGGGTCGAATTCTTCATCAGTCGTGGCCAGTTGATCGTCAACGAAATGGCGCCACGGCCCCACAACAGCGGTCACTACACCATCGACGCCTGCGTCACCGACCAGTTCGAGCAACAGGTGCGGGCCTTGTGCGGCCTGCCGCTCGGCGAGGCGCGGGCGCATTCGGCTGCGGTGATGGTCAATCTGCTGGGCGACCTCTGGTATGAGGGTGACACCTACCGCGAGCCGGACTGGCTGAAACTGCATGCCATGTCCAACCTCAAGCTGCACCTGTACGGCAAGCACCATGCTCGCCCGGGACGCAAGATGGGGCATTTCACGGTGATCGGCGACGATGCCGAGGCGGTGCAAAAGGCCGCGCTGGCAGCCCGTGCCGCGATCGGTATCAAGGACTGATGACGCCCAGCGAAGCCGACTACCAGCGCGCTGTCGAACTGCTGCGTGCTGGCGAACTGGTCGCCTTGCCCACCGAGACGGTGTATGGCCTGGGCGCCGATGCGGCCAATCCGGCTGCCGTAGCCAAGATCTTTGCTGCCAAGGGTCGCCCTGCCGACCATCCGCTGATCGTCCATCTGGCCGGCCATGACGCCGTCGACCACTGGGCCGAGCAGGTGCCGGCCGTTGCCTGGGAATTGATGGAAACCTTCTGGCCCGGTCCGCTGACCTTGATCCTGAAAAAACAGGCCTGGGTACCGGATGCCGTGACCGGCGGGCAGGACACCGTTGGCTTGCGCGTGCCGGGGCATCCGGTAGCGCTCGAATTGCTGCGCCGCTTTGCCGCGGCAAGTGGCGAGCATGCCGGCATTGCCGCGCCTTCGGCCAACCGTTTCGGGCGGATCAGCCCGACCACGGCAGCCCATGTTGCCGAAGAACTGGGTGAGCGCGTGCCGCTGATCCTCGATGGCGGCGCCTGTGCCGTCGGCATCGAGTCGACCATCGTCGATTGCTCGCGGGCCGAACCGGTCGTGCTGCGCCCCGGTCATATCGCACCGAGCCATCTCGAAGCGGTGCTCGGGCGCATCCCCGCCATTGAAACGGCACAGGGGGCGCCGCGTGTTTCCGGTTCGCTGGCAGCGCACTATGCACCGCAGACGCCGATGCGTCTGGTAGCCAGCGAACGCTTGCTCGACTTTCTCAATGCCCAGCGTCACAAGGGCGACCGTTGCGGCGTCATCGGCCACAGCCAGCCGCCGCAAGCCGGCATGCCGCATGTTTGGCGCATGTTGCCGGCCGATCCGGTCGGTTACGCCCATGACCTGTATGGCGCGCTGCGTGACATGGACCATGCCGGCGTTGCGCTGATCGCCGTCGAAGCCCTGCCTGAAGGACTGGCTTGGGCAGCCGTCGCCGACCGCTTGCGGCGCGCCGTCGCCGGCGCCGGCCAGGCTTGAAGCCAGCGGCGGATCTCCTCTCTAGCCTTGCCAGGCTATGGCGATCCGCTGCTATAATCCGGGCGACGGGCCGATAGCTCAGCTGGGAGAGCGCCGCGTTCGCAATGCGGAGGTCGTGAGTTCGATCCTCATTCGGTCCACCAAAAATATATCCGGCCAGAAATAATCGATCCTTTCGGGATTGTGCCGTATTGAAAAAAGCCGAAACCATACAGATGGTCTCGGCTTTTTAATTTCCGGTGTCTGGCCGAAAGTGGCCAGTCATCTCTTTGCGTCAAGTCGACCTTACTCAGGTCACGCCGAGAATTACGCCCTTGTTTTCGTGAGCGGCACGGCCCAGGAAATCTGCTACAAGTTTTATCTGCCACTCCTCATCATTTGCTTGTCTGAGTTCATTCGACAGTTTTACAACCTGATCTGGCTCAAAATAGGCTGGGTGGCCGTATTCCCATTCGTAGTCTTCGTGCAGGATTTCACCGTCGTGAAATAGCTCATACAGAGGGTGCTCTGCATTTTCGGCAAATAGCGAGATGTCTCGATAATCCAGTTGGTCATTCGTATCATTGGCCGGATCGAAGCCCTCTTCATTCAAGCCATCGCCTACGTCGCTAAGCAGTTGTCCCTCACTTTCGACGATTCGACGGTGGAAATCCGAGGTTAATTTGATCAGAACCACGACCATGGACATTTAGTTTCTCCCGCTTATTCAACGTTAATTGGAAACGTAATATTCCGGGTACGGAATTGCTTGAGGCCAAACAATGCGCATTGTTTCGTTGGCTTGCCCGGTATGTCAGGAAGATTTCCTGGCTACGTATTATGCCATGTGAAATATGTTGATTGAATATTGACTCCAGGTGCGGCAAATCGAGCGAAGGTGATTGAACGGATTTGCCAGGTCCTTGCGCAAATTCCGTCCGCGACTTCTTAAGTGAACGCACTTGCCTGCTGGGAGTCGGGGCGACAAGCTTGCTCAGTCAGCTGATGCTGCATTTCAGGCTGCTTGGGATCTATAGAAATCGCTTCGCCGATTGTTGTAGTCATTCAGCTATCGGGTTTGAGAAAATAGCCGATTAATCAGATTGATATTGTTCGGTTTGCGGTGCAATGAAACTTTTGATGGTGGTTGCTTGCCTGAGTGTCTGTGATTTTCAACCGGTGGAAAGCAAGGTCTTGTGCGCGAATGAGGGAAGGTTGGCATCGTGTATCGCGTCGTGACCAAATGCCTGGATCATCAAGGCAAATGGCTCGTCGAGTCGGGGCCTTGGCTGCCGGCCTATCCCGATGCCGAAAATTGGGTCGAACAACTGCAACGACTTGGCTACATTGCGACAATCGA
>Ga0209798_10001695_pt1 | contig 13130 bp, 13 predicted proteins | sample DOMMetBare3Fresh_FD_187475 | JGI IMG/M metagenome (GOLD analysis project Ga0209798, IMG submission 187475) | Wetland sediment microbial communities from St. Louis River estuary, USA, under dissolved organic matter induced mercury methylation -... | ecosystem: Environmental > Aquatic >...
CAGTGTCGTCTTGCCTGCACCATTGGATCCGAGCAAGGCGAATATCTCGCCGCGCTTTATCTCCAGGTTGATTTTTTTGAGTGCGTGGAAACCGTTGGCGTATGTCTTGTTAACGCCGCGCACGAAGATGATGGGAACGGAATTTTCGGCGGCCATGGTTAGGGATGTGGGCATTGTATTCATGGATGAATGTAAATTCCAGAGTCTGTTGCTTAGTGTTTACAAAATCAGGATAGTATATTGAAAATTGTTGCAAATCTTCAGTGAATGCTGACATCATTGTTCCGCATAAACTACGCTAAAGAATGCTAACATAGCTGTTATGCATTATGGATCAGTCTAACCTGAAATTGCTTGCCAGTCTCCTCGCTCTCAAGAAGCGTATCGACGCCGCCCGAACCCGTCTTCGAAACTTGATGTAACGGTTAATATTACTGCGAATTTAGACGCGTCCCGCGTACCAAAGCCGCACTCCATTACATTGCCGAAATCATATTGCTGATACCCAGATTATGCCACGCAGGATGTCTGGATCCCCGAATCGGCTGGCGTTCCGGTATGGCTATTCGGCATAACATTGCAGGATCAGGCTGCATATTCCCCCAAACCAGTCAGTGATTACGATACAAATCCGCCACTACAAATTACTCAAAAGCGGCCATTCACAATGAGCAAAAGCCGTTTGGTTAGCTGACAAAAACTGACCCTCTCCGGACCATCAGCGTGTTTTCATACGTTCTCCACAGCGGTCATTCAGATATATACGTATGGTAGGGGTACATTGTTCAAGGATTGTAATAAGGCTATCTAGGATTGAATCAAAACTGTAAAACCGCCAAGTGACTTCACATCTCAATTCCAACTGTTGAGCTGGGCGGTAAAGCCGAATCACTTCATCCTAAATACTTCTGAATCTCTAATTTATTGCGCCGGACTCTTTTTTGGCTTCAAGATGCTCGTTATCTCCCGCCACGTCCCTTATTCCTGTTTCGTAGGCACTCATCCTTGGCAACATTTGTACCTCGGCCCATTGTTTTAAGGTCAACAAAACTGGTTCCAAGGTTTTACCAAATTCGGTCATCGAATATTCCACCTTGGGTGGCACTTGCGCATAGACCTTACGGGCAATCAAACCATCCCGTTCCAATTCCCGCAATTGGTTAGTCAGCATACGCTGCGTCAACCCTGGCATTAATCGGCGTAGCTCGTTGAAACGCCGAGTTTCCTCCAAGACACGAAAAAGAATAATCGATTTCCATTTACCGCCAATCAGATCCAGTGCCGCTTCAACTGGGCAATTGGTATAGCCTGGGTGTCGTTGTTTCCGCATCGCAATAACTCCATTAGTATCAAATAAGACACTATATGCCATATTTGTGCGTACTTTTCAAATAGGTTCTTAGCTGTTAATGTTACTTTCACTTTACAAGTGAGCCTTGTAATGTCACTGCTGGTTTTTTTAACACATCACTTTTGAGGAACTGTATCATGGATAAACCCTTATCAATCGAACTCTACTGGCTGGTCATGACGGTGCTGATGACTTCCGTCTTTTTTTGGCCTTACATCATCAACCGTATGAAGGAGCATGGCATTTGGCAGGCAGTGTGGAATCCCCAACCGGACACCCGCCCAAAAGCGCAATGGGCGGAAAGGTTGATGCGGGCACATGCTAACGCGGTAGAAAATCTAGTGGTATTTGCACCTTTGGTTTTGTCCATACAAATGTTAGGCGCAAACACCGCGACGACTGCAAGTGTTTGCATGATTTATTTCATAGCCCGATTTGCCCACGTCCTGCTTTACACCTTCGCCGTGCCGCTACTGAGGACGGTGTTTTTTGTGATCGGCTGGGCTTGCCAAATGGCGCTTGCCCTGACTTTGCTTAACGTTATCTGAGGGCATCAATATGGCAATCATTTTTTACTATGGCTCTGGCTCACCGTTCGCCTGGAAGGTCTGGCTGGCATTGGCACATAAACAACTCCCCTATGAACTCAAGCTGATGTCCTTGCAGAATGGCGAATTGAAAAAAGCCGACTTCTTGGCGATCAATCCTCGCGGCAAGATTCCTGTTCTTGTTGACGATGGTATCGTTATCCGGGAATCTGCTGTTATCGTCGAGTATCTTGAGGAACGCTATCCTGACCGCCCCATTTTCCCCAGTAATCCGCGAGATCGAGCAACCGTTCGCCGTATGGTAGCCGAGGCCAATAATTACCTTTATCCGGTGGCAAGACGGCTTCTTGAGCAGACCTTATTCCGCTCGGATGATAGCGGCGATCCGGCGGTGATCGCTGAGGCACTTACAGAACTACGGCACGAACTGCGCTACTTTGAAGACGCACTGCTTGGAGATTATTTTGTCGATGACCTTTCGGCGGCAGACTTCACGCTGTATCCGATGCTGGCCTTGGTCAAACGGTTACACGACAAGCAACCACAACATGGGGCGGGCGCTCTCATTGGGGCGAAACTTGCCGCGTTTATGCAGCGCATCGAACAACGACCGTATTTTGACCTTACCATCCCCCCTCACTGGAAAGCGTGAACATCAATGACCAATACAAAAAATAAACCCGTTTGCGTGATTGTTGGCGTAGGGCCTGGGAACGGTGCTGCTTTTGCACACCGCTTCGCAACGGATGGCTACCGCATTGCCCTCTTGGCTCGTAGTACAGCATTTATAGAAGAACTTGCGGCACAACTGGACGACGCACGGGCGTACGCTTGCGACATCACTGATGCCGCTGCCGTAGAGATTACATTCGATGCTATCAGCAAGGCGTTTGGCGAAATTGACGTGCTTGTTTATAACCCAGGCGTTGGCGTGTGGGGAAATGTCGAAGAGATCACGGCGGCAGAATTTGAAACTAGCTGGCGTACCAACGTGCTGGGTGCGCTGCTTACTTCAAAACAGGTAATCCCCGCCATGAAGAAGAATCAACACGGCAATATCATTTTTATCGGTGCCACGGCATCGCGTCGTGGCGGTGCGCGTGTAGTAGCGTTCGCGGCGGCAAAGGCAGCGCAAAAAAGTCTGGCAGAATCTATGGCACGTCATCTTTGGCCTGTTGGCATCCATGTCGCGCTGGTTATCTTGGATGGTGTGGTTGACACACCTGCAACGCGAAAAATGCTGCCGGACAAGCCGGATAACTATTTTATCAAGCCAGATGCTGTTGCTGATAACGTGGTAACACTGACACAGCAACAGCCATCGGCCTGGTCATTCGAGATTGAGGCACGCCCATTCGGTGAGATTTGGTAGAAAACATTTTCACCACCACTACAGGAATTTTTATATGCAGCCAATACCAACAGCCATTACTGGCCAAGAAAATAAGGGCGACTTAACCACGCCCTATCAAGCGCTCATCCAGTTTTATTGTGCTTTTAATACCGGCGACATGGACATGTTCTCTGGCTGGATCAAATAGCCTTGTAATCAGCTATAGTGCAGACTACAAGGCTCAATCGATTTACCGTCCTATTTGAAGATCGGATGCCTGACCGACAATTGAAAATCCGTTTACACAAAATTCAGGATACCCTCCTTAGTGAATATGTACCTCACGTGACTTTACCGTATCGCTTCTGCGCAAAATATAGTCATCTGCCTGATCGCCTGTGATCCGCGCTCCATCACTATTAAGCTGAATGAGCGTCTCTCCATTTTCAATATGATATTGCCGTGTGGTTGATTCCTTATGCGGTGTTAAAACAACGGTATGATTTTCATCATTCCAGCTATATTTTCCTTTTTCATAATACTCCCTTGAGGATTCCCTGGCAGGCTGAGTCACCAACAGATAATTGTTCTTTTGTTTTAAAGACAGTGTCGTTTTAATCCCATTGCAATCGTTGCAAGGGAGAAAACCGTAAAAAACACCATGAAATTCCAGGCTCTTATCGACAGGGTTTATATGGGCTGCGTGATCTGTTTTTTGCTGATTGGCTATTTCACGCGCCTTGAGTACTTTTTCCTGAATTTGCATGTCCGATTCTGCCATTGCAGGGTTGTAAGCCGAAAACAGAGCGCTGAAAAAAATCAAAGCCAGATTTTGTATTGTGTGTTTTTTTAATGCTTGCATATAAGTACCTCTTTTGATGAGTAGGGCGAGTTGTTTTGTAAGTTGTCAGACATCAGCAAACTTTTTTTGTCCCGCGCGGTTTTCTTGCCATTAACAAAGATGCGCCCAGCCGTGAAATAAACATTTTCACGGGTTTGTTTGTGAAAGTCCCAGCCTGCTTTAATGAGAGCAAATAGCCTCGATGCAGTGGAACGGAATCGAGGCTAACAGGAATTTGAAGATCCTCCATTGCACAAGCTTCATGGGTGGCACTTGCCTACTGAACACTACCGATTGCGTCCTGACATGTTAAGCAATTAAATCGTATCAGAATGAGGCTTCTGTTTTTCAGGCGGGATGGATTTTTCCAGGTTACGGCGAAATTCGTCCAATTGCCGTATTAATTCTTCACTGAAGGATTCGATCTGTTTTTCAAGCAGAGGAATCTGTTGTTCCAGTTCCTTGTTGATGGTATCGCCAATCGCTCGCAAGCTTTTAAAAAGCTCACCGAAAGGCAGGATCGAAAGATTGTTCAGCGTTTGCTGATAATCAACTTTCCATAGATCGTGTTTTTTTAATAAAACGGTGTTAAACGATAATTGCTTGTTGCTTTCAGGCTTTTTCAACGTCATGATCGTTGATACCGTTGCATTGGGACCGTCGATGACAACCTCCCCGGTCTTTAATGACGCGCCTTCCAGATTTTGCTGTTTAGTCACAAGAAGTTGAGTCTCCTGTGTGGTGTGTTTTCTGGCAGACTCAAGATTGCCTTTCGCCATCGCTTCCCAGAATGCCAGGGTGACCTGTTCGGGGGTTAATACGGCCTGACAACCGTTCAGCATGAACAATAGACTGAAAAGTCCTGCCAACCCAGCCAGGCTTTTCGTTGCGTGATGACAAGGGAAAATTTGTAATAACACTTTAGTTGTTGCCACTGAAAACTCCAGAAATTTGCAGCAAACTCAAAAACAAGTTTTAAAAAGATACGGTTGCCAGAACGCTGGCTTCCGGATGGGAAATAGTCGTATAGGATTTCAACTTAATTTTAATTTTATCAGCATTAGGGCCAGACTCGATTGATTTTCGCTGTTTGCCAAGATCCGGCTTGTCGTCTCTCGGGAAGGAACTTCCAAAGCCGCATTCCCGAGCAAAAGCTTGGGAATGCGAAAACGAGCAACGAGCAAACATTTTCTGGGTAATATCAGAGAATACGCCCATGGTTTCCGTTAAGTCAAAACTTAATCGAAGATTTAGCGCTTAAAGGGAGATAAAGCGGCATTTTTCAATGCCGCCATCTTCCGGCTTCTGAATGATTAGTCTCAGTTATTACCTAATGATTGCTATTACTCGGTAGCTATTTTTTTCTTTATCCTGGTTTTTCTAAAGCTCACAAATGAATTCTTTCCATTAAATAGCACAAGCAGTCTTGTCTAATGACGCGTTCATCCAGCGTTAGCATCGAAGGCATGGTCTGGCGGTTTATTTGCAACTTTCCATTCTGAACTGAGAAAAAATTAGCAGTGACATCATTGCCGTATTCATCTTTGGCGATGAGTGGCATAGCGGCGTTATTTTTAGGCGTTCCCAAAAACGTTCCTGGGGGGATCTCGGTGAAATTCATGCGCTCAAGGTCTTCATTTAGCAAAAGGTCGGTATCGATTTGATTAAAGCTGAAGTTCACCTTGTCGTCTATTTTAACCTGAGCAACGGTATGAAAAAGATCAATATCCCGGGTTAAAATTTGATGCTGTGGCAACTCAGTAAGGCGCAAGCAACTGTTCAGGAATTCCAGCGCATGCTCAATGCCATGAAGCTGGTCGGGTCGGCCGCATTCCAGAGTAACCGCAGGGCATATTTGCGCAAATGCGGCGGATTGCACGCCTTTAGGGCGGATAAAATAAACAATCAGCCGTCCGAATAAAGACGCCAACTGTAGAAATTGATTATCAAGGCTGTTAATGCAGGCGTAATGAGGATTTAAGCCGGTATTATTGTGTATGTCCACACTGGCAAAAATCTTGCGCTTTTTCATGATGGCGACGATTTCTTGTGCCATTTCCGTTTCAGCACATTTGGGCAATTCTGTACCCGGCCAGATACGATTATAATCCGGCTGGTTGTCGAATCTTCTTAAGTTATGGCCTGCTGCTGTTACATTGCCGAAAAATAGTGACAGTGAACGGGGTAGTTGCTTGTCCTTATATTTTTTTAGCAGTAACTGGATTGCCATAAATCCGGTGGGTTCGTTACCATGCAATAACACAGAGACTAAGAGTGGCGCTGTCTGTTTGCCTGATAAATGGATTAGGGTGGGTTCCGGCAAAATAGTGTGCAGTTCTTTAGGGCTTACTTCCAGGAGACCTTCAGGAAAGTAATCCAGTTGCTTAAAAGACAGTGTTTTCACGCAAACGTCCAGTCGCTAACAGCATTGCCGGAATTTTGGTTTTTTAAATAAGCACGTGTCATTTCCGTGAAGTCATAATTATATTGATTAATATACTGGCGCTGCCATTGGCAACCATTTTGTTTAGTGCCGATGCGTTGACGGATAATGTCCAGGTAGTCATCAATTTCAGAATCGCAAACGCCTAAGGATCTTAAGCCTAAAACAGCTCTGGGCAGGAGTTCTGATGTCAGTAAATGTTGCAGGCGGTGTTTGGCGCCGTCGAACCAAATGATATTTGCATCCAGTCCGTAGCGGGCAGCTTGATAAAAATTATCTTTTGCCTGAGCAAAGGGCAGCGGCAACCCTTTTGCGACGATCTCATTACAAATGTTTTTTGCCAGACCATAATAAAATGCGGCATTGGCAATGGAATCTATCACCGAAGGGCCAGCTGCAGGTGTCCGGTGCTCTACTCTGATATGTGGCGCACCATCTTCATCAAAACCTATTAAAGGCCTGTTCCAGCGCCAGATTGTACCGTTATGCAAGCGCAAATGTCCAAAGGCCTCGACAGCGGAACTCTGGTCTTCAGGTAATAATATGGGGAAATGCAGAAGATTCTCCTGAAAACATTCAATAATCGATCTTTTGGCATAGCCTGAACCAAAACTGACGCGTCTAAGCGGCCCATGAGCAGCAGCACCAAAACCGCCGGATGCAACAGCTTGCTCGAAGAGGGGGATTCTGGATTCATGCCAAAGTTCTTTGCCAAACAGGAAAGGGGCGTTGGCGCACAATGCCACCATAGGCGCGGATGCAATGATGGATGCATTATAAAAATGATGAGCTATTTGCAGCGGTAGCTGGATGTGGGTTTGAAATGAGGTGGTTGCAGCTTCCAGCATGACGTCATGATGATCAATTTTTAGATGCTCTGCACCGTTGATGTCGATATGGATGGGTTCGCCACGAGTATGTAAAATTTGTTCATTCAGGGCTCGATACCTGTGCATGTCCGACATATTGCCCAGATGTAAATCTTCCTGTTTTAATGTCGGCAGGATACCAATCATAACGACTTTGTGATCCAGACTTTCAGCGTGTCGATAGGCTTTACCCCAGGTAGATTGTAATTGCTGATGCAAGTCACTGAAAACATTGCCTGTCAAAGATACAGGAAGACAGTTGAATTCTATATTGAATTTGGCAAGTTCTGCTGAAGCCAGCGGATCATTAAGTGTTGCCAGATAATGTTTATTTATAGGTGACGGGTGCATGTTTTTATCAACCAGCCACGCCTCTATTTCAAAACCGGCAACGGGATCACGATGTGAGCAGGTTTTTTGCATAATCAACCTCTCCAGTAAAAGAGTCTCTTGCTCCAGTTTCTGATGAAAGCGTTTAAAGTCGCCCTCATCAAAATGTGATAAAGAAATTTCCTGGCCCATGATGTTGCTCGAGTTAACACGGATGGTTCATCATACGGCGTTTTTGGATATAGCGTCAATATGGTGTTCGGCGGCAGATAGCCGTTCAGAGGAGCGGCGCAAAAATAAATCAATATTTTTTTCGACAAGGCTTATAGAATCAGAGTGCAGTCGAATGGATAGAACAAACGGATTTACTTTTAGAAGACTCTGATTGAAGAGCCTGGATTTGTGTGTACCCAATATATTTCATACAGAACCAGGCTGTTTTTAGCGTCAGGTCTACCTCATACCCAACCGCATCAACGCGTAAGACGCAATCCGAACAATTAGGTTTTTAGTTTAAGTGTCTACGATTGCTTTGACAAAATCGCTTACTGTATCCTTAGCCAGGGGGGACAAGATTTGTGAAGAAACTATCACCTAGCTGCTACAATACGCCCATTTAAATCCGTACAAGAAGTCAAGAAATGGACGTAATCCAACGCATCGCCGAAGAATTATCTGTTAATAGTAAACAAGTCAGCGCAGCGGTTGCGTTGCTGGATGAAGGCGCTACTGTGCCGTTTATTTCCCGTTACCGAAAGGAAGTGACCGGGGGGCTGGATGATACCCAATTAAGGCACCTGGAAGAGCGCTTGTATTATTTGCGTGAACTAAACGAGCGGCGTAAATCCATTCTGGAGAGTATTAGATCGCAAGACAAACTGACGCCTGAACTGGAAAAAGCCATTATCGAAGCTGACACTAAAACCCTGCTGGAAGATTTGTATTTACCCTACAAACCTAAACGGCGCACGAAAGCACAGATTGCTCGCGAAGCAGGACTTGAGCCACTGGCTGATGCCCTTTTAGATGATCGCAGCTTAATCCCTGAGCAAATCGCCGCCAGTTATGTTGATGCAGAAAAAGGTGTACCCGATACCGCTACCGCTCTGGATGGAGCGCGACAAATCATTATGGAACGCATTTCTGAAGATGCCGAATTATTAGCTGAACTGCGTGAACGAATCTGGCAAAAAGGTATTATTCACGCCACCGTCGTCACGGGAAAAGAACAGGTTGCCGAAAAATTTAAGGATTATTTCGATTATCAGGAAGCTATCAATAAAATTCCTTCGCACCGGGCGTTAGCTCTATTTCGTGGGCGCAATGAAGATTTATTGTCATTAACACTAAAACCGGGCGCAGAAGACAAAGAAGAGCATGTGCTTTGCGCCCAGTTTGTCGCCCGGCATCTTGATATTAAAGATATTTCAAAGTCGGCTGATGCCTGGCTGGCAGAAACGGCCCGTTTTGCCTGGAAAATCAAGCTGTTCACTCGAATTGACCTGGACTTGAAATTAAGGCTGCGCGAAGCGGCTGAACTGGAAGCGATTCGTGTTTTTGCCAGCAATTTAAGAGACTTGCTATTGGCTGCACCTGCGGGCCCCAAAGCCACGATGGGCCTGGATCCCGGCATACGCACCGGCGTTAAGGTGGCTATCGTCGATCCTACCGGAAAAGTGCTGGCTACAGAGACTATTTACCCACACCCGCCGCGCAAACAATGGGATGAATCAATATCTACACTGGCAAAACTGATACAAAAATACAGCGTTGATCTGGTCAGCATAGGCAATGGCACGGGCTCCAGGGAAACGGATCAACTGGTTGCGGATGTTATGAAGCGGCACAGTGACCTTAAGTTTACTAAAATAACGGTTTCAGAAGCGGGCGCATCGGTTTATTCTGCATCCGAACTTGCGGCTAAAGAATTTCCCGATCTGGATGTGTCACTGCGCGGCGCAGTTTCTATCGCCAGACGCCTGCAGGATCCTCTGGCAGAACTGGTTAAAATTGACCCCAAATCCATAGGCGTGGGTCAGTATCAGCATGATGTCAATCAGTTTCAATTAGCCCGGGGACTTGATGTTGTCGTCGAGGATTGCGTAAATGCGGTCGGTGTTGATGTCAACACAGCCTCGGTGTCTTTGTTAAAGCAGGTATCGGGGCTTTCAGCCAGTGTGAGTGAAAATATCGTGGCCTTCCGCAATGAAAACGGGCCCTTTGCTAATCGCAAGCAATTGAAAAAAGTGCCGCGTCTGGGCGATAAAGCGTATGAACAGGCAGCAGGATTTTTACGCGTCATGAATGGTGACAATCCTTTAGATGCCTCTGCCGTGCATCCTGAAGCCTACCCTGTAGTTGAAGCCATCATAGCCAGCACGGGAAAATCCATCCGTGATCTTATCGGGCAAAGCGGTTTTTTGCGCAATCTTAACCCTGCAAACTATACCAATGAACACTTTGGTCTGCCCACTGTGACTGATATTCTACAAGAACTGGAAAAGCCCGGACGCGATCCCAGGCCGGAATTTAAAAGCGTAGAATTTAGAGCAGGCATCGAGAAAATATCTGACCTTAAACCGGGCATGAGACTGGACGGCGTTGTTACCAATGTCGCCAACTTCGGCGCGTTTGTTGATATTGGTGTGCATCAGGATGGCTTGGTACATATCTCGCATTTATCGGATACTTTTATCAAAGATCCCAGAGATGCAGTAAAAACGGGGGATATGGTAAAGGTTAAAGTACTGGAAGTAGATATAGAACGTAAACGCATTTCTTTAACCATGAAATCCAATACGGATAACATAGAGGCCAGACCCGAACGAAATACCCCAAAACAGACCCATAAGCCCAAACAACAAACACCAGCACCCCAGGGCTTAATGGCTAATGCCTTTGCGAAGGCACTGAAAAAATAAATAATACTATCTGCTATACTGAGTATTATTAACATACTCGCAGGATTTACCATGACCAAACTCAATCGTTCTTATATTGCTCTTCTTTTCACTGGTCTGTTTATGGCCTATACACCGATAACTCAAGCCGATATGCAGCAGGGTTATGACAATCAGACAGGTGAAAACAGAAGCTATACGCAAAATACTAATGATCCGCTAAGGCAACCAAGCTATGGCGATAAGATTGGTAAGAAAGCGCTAAATGCTTTTGCCAACCTGACTACAGGTGTGCTGGAAATCCCAAAAAACATTATTAATACTACCAATCAAAGTAATTTCTTTTATGGCTTAATTGGCGGCGGTTTTAAAGGCTTTGTCCATACCGCAGGGCGCATGGGTGTGGGTATTGCCGAATTAATAACCTTCCCGATACCTACCCAACCCATCGCTTACCCTCTGTTTGTCTGGGATGATTTTGATGTGGATACGACTTACGGGGACGTGTATCGTTTGGATAAAACCCAAAAAATAGTTCAACCGGTCACCGAAGCACCTGCGCCTGCCCCAACTCCACCCAGGGCAGCTGTAGTTGATCGTTCAGCCCAGTACAATCAAGAAACCAACAGAAAGTTGGATAGGCTATTCAAAAAAGAAATGCGCAAATAACGCATTATTATTTTAAATAAAAAGCCTTTCGGTAATTCCACCGGGCTTTTTATGTAGATGGCTACTCCGTTTATTTTAATTTGAAATGCAGGGGGGAGCTAATAGATGTAAAGACGTTGAATGCTCTTCTGTTAGATGTAGTCATTACCTGTTTTTCATATTTTTACAAAGCAAACAACTCGCGCATTTTTTGTCCGGGACTTGCAGCCCGCATAAATACTTCACCGACCAAAAAGGCGTAAATATCATTATCCAGCATGAGCTGCACATCGTCGTGGGTATGAATGCCGCTTTCGGTGATGATGATGCGATCTGCGGGGATTTGCAGCTTTAAATCCAAGGTCGTTTGCAACGATGTTTCGAAGGTGCGCAAATTGCGGTTGTTAATGCCGATCAGCTTGGTGTCCAGCGTTAGCGCTCGTTGCAGTTCCTCGGCATCATGAACTTCCACCAGCACATCCATGCCCAATTTTGTCGCGGTATCCGACAGTTCGTGCATAAGTCTGTCTTCCAGCGCGGCGACAATCAGCAAAATACAATCCGCACCCAATGCGTGGGCTTCATAGATTTGATACGGGTCAATCATAAAGTCTTTTCTTAATATCGGTAGCGGACAGCGTTCCCTGACCATTTGCAGGTAGGCTTCCGAGCCCTGGAAAAATTCCTTATCGGTTAATACCGATAAACAGGTCGCGCCGTTCATGGCGTAATCCTGGCCGATGATGATGGGTTGAAAATCTTCTCTAATTACACCCTTGCTGGGTGATGCTTTTTTGATTTCAGCAATAATCGCAGGTTTCCTTGCCGTAACTTTGTTGTGAATGGCATTATAAAAGCCGCGCGGGCGTTCTACACCTGCGGCAATTTCTTCGAGATTGGCTATAGTCATGCCGGATTTGCGTTTGCTAACTTCTTCAGCTTTTTTTGCCAGGATGGTTTTTAGTATGTCGGGGGTGTTGGTCATGTTTTTTAGTCTGTTATGAAGTTTTTGAATAAGCGATTAACGCGTCGAGCTTAGCTCTTGCAGCTCCGCTGGCGATAACTTGCCCGGCTTTTTCTATACCGGTGGCCAAGGAATCGGTAATATTTGCCGCATAAATCGCAGCTCCCGCATTTAACTGCACAATATCCCGTGCGGCTCCGGCTTGATTATCCAGCACCGATTTTACCATCACTAAACTGGCTACCGCGCCATCAACTGCCAAGTCATTCAGACTGGCCAGTTTAAAACCAAACTGTTCAGGCGTAATGGAATAAGTAGTGACTTCGCCGTTTTTAAGTTCCGCAATCGTAGTAGCGGAGGCGATGCTGATTTCATCCAGGCCGTCATCCGCATTCACCACCAACACATGTTGGCTGCCGAGTTTTTTTAATACCTGCGCCAGGGGTTCGACCCACTCTTTTGCAAAGACACCGATTAACTGGTTGGGCGCGCCGGCAGGGTTGGATAATGGGCCCAATAAATTAAACAAAGTCCTTACGCCCATTTCTTTACGTATATTAATGGTGTGTTTCATAGCGCCGTGATGCTTGGGGGCAAATAAAAACCCGACGCCGATTTCATTAACGCAACGAGCGACTTGTTCGGCGCTTAAATCCAGATTGACGCCGGCGGCTTCCAGCACATCAGCACTGCCGCAACTACTGGAAACCGAACGATTACCGTGTTTGGCAACCTGACCGCCCGCAGCGGCAACCACAAACGCACAAGTGGTGGAAATATTAAAAGTATTCGCACCATCGCCGCCCGTACCACAGGTGTCTATAACATGCTTGCCAGTGATGGTCACCTTGCTGGCCAATTCCCGCATCACTTCAACGGACGCGGCAATTTCGTCTATGGTTT
>Ga0209798_10001696_pt1 | contig 13125 bp, 13 predicted proteins | sample DOMMetBare3Fresh_FD_187475 | JGI IMG/M metagenome (GOLD analysis project Ga0209798, IMG submission 187475) | Wetland sediment microbial communities from St. Louis River estuary, USA, under dissolved organic matter induced mercury methylation -... | ecosystem: Environmental > Aquatic >...
TCGGGGGCGTTACATCGACGTCTCGATGACCGACAGCGTGCTGGCCCATACCTATTTCGCCATGCTGCGTTTGAACGATGCCGGCCAGTCGGCGCCGCGCGGTGGCGACCTGTTGAGCGGCGGTTTGCCCTGTTATGCGACATATCGCTGTGCCGATGGCAAGTACATGGCGGTGGGGGCGCTGGAAGGCAAGTTCTGGCAGCTCTGCTGTATCACGCTGGAACGGCCGGAATGGATCAAGCGTCAGTGGGACCCGGCCTTGCGCGGCGAAATGGCGGCGCTGTTCTCGGCCCAGCCGCGCGATGTCTGGGCGGCCCGCTTTGCCGACGTCGACTGCTGCGTCACGCCCATCCTGTCGCCGGAAGAGGCGCTGGCCAATGAACAGTTGCGGGCCCGCGGCATGATTGTCGAGCAGGGTGGCCTGACCCAGTTTGCGCCGCCGTTGAAAATCTCGGAGCACGACTTCAGTATTCGCCAGCCGGCCCCCAAGGCTGGCCAGCACAACAACGAGATCCTGCGTGGCGCCGGCTACAGCGACGAGGACATCGCCGCCCTAGGCGAGCGCGGCGTTCTCGGCTGAGCCTTCGGCACCGCTTGCCTGTTGCCCCTTGGCCGGTGGCGGCAGCTGGCAGGATGGCAGCAATTCGTCGAGCCGGGCGCGGACGATTTCGGCTAAACGGGCCGGCAGCGGCTCGCCGGGATTTTTCCGGTAATTCAGGTTGAGGCCGATGCGCGGCAAGGCTGGCAGCTCGCTCAGGATCGACAGCCCTTCAGGCTTGCCGGCCGGTGTGCGCACCGTAATGCCCAGCCCGGCCTGCACGGCCGCCCAGATGCCGCTCAGGCTGCTGCTGGTGAAGGCAATGCGCCAGGGAATCCCGGCCCGGTCGAGGGCTTCGATGGCACGACTGCGCATCAGGCAGGGGGCTTCGAAGGCGACCAGCGGCAAGGGCGTGCCTTGGTGCAGATGCTCGGCGACCAGCGCCGGCTGTCCGATCCAGCACATGGGCAGGCTGCCCAGGCACTCCTGCTCGGCGGTCAGTTCGCCGGATTCCCAGGTCAGCGCCAGATCGAGCCGGTCGCCGGCGACGGCGCCGAGCAATTCGGTGTTTCTTGCCACCCGGGCATCGATGCCGACAGCCGGGTGGGCACGGGCGAAACGGCCGAGGATTTCGGTCAGGACGCCTTCGCCGAAATCTTCCTGAAAGCCGATGCGGACGACGCCGGACAGCGTGCTGCCGCGTACCGCGAACACCGCCTCGTCGTTGAGTTCGAGCAGGCGGCGGGCGTAGCTGAGCACGACCTCACCGGTCGGGGTCAGCGCCAGGCCGCGTCCCGACTTGCGCAAGACCGGCACCCCGACCTGATCTTCGAGCTTTTTCAATTGCGCGCTCAAGGCCGAGGTCGAGCGCCCCAGGCGATCAGCCGCCTTGGCAAAGCTGCCCAGTTCCAGGCCGGTCACGAAGCTGCGCAGCACATCGAGATCGAGATTGAGGCGGTTCATTTAATTGTCCTAAAAAATTGAATCATTGATTCAAAACTATCTGATATTCAGGATGATGATCGGTCGGTAAGGTAGCGCTTGTCAATCATCGAATGGAGATCGAATCATGACGAAGACAAGCTATGGCCAGCAGGCAATGGGTGAGCTGGCCCCCAAACTGGCCCAGTTGACCGACGATGTGCTATTTGGCGATATCTGGGCGCGCAGCGAGTTGTCGCCACGCGAGCGCAGCCTGGTTACCGTGGCTGCCCTGGTCGCCCTCTACCGGCTGGAGCAGTTGCCTTTCCATCTCGGACGAGCGATCGACAACGGCATCAGCCGCCAGGAACTGGCCGAGGTCATCACCCATCTCGCCTTCTATTCCGGCTGGCCGACGGCGCATTCGGCAATGGGCCTGCTCGCCAGGTTGCCCGTGCCGGCCGGGGAGGTGTGAGATGCCGCTGAGCCGTATCACGCTGCGCCGCGGCCATGACGCTGCCTGGCTGGCAGCCTTGTCGGACAGCCTGCATCAGGCGCTGGTCGAGGCTTTCGAGGTGCCGCCGGCGGATCGTTTCCAGATCATCGATCAGAAGGCCGCCGATGAGCGGGTTTTCGACCGCGATTACCTGGCCGGGCCGCGCAGCGACGATTGGGTACTGTTCGAAATCACCGGCGGCCGACCGCGCGGCCCGGCGGTCAAGCAGGCCTTCTATCGCCGGCTGGCCGACTTGCTGGCCGTCGCGCCGGGGATCGCCGCTGCCGACATCATGGTCGTCATCACCCGCAACCAGCCCGAGGACTGGTCGTTCGGCGACGGCCTCGCCACCCTGCTCAACTGAGGAGATGCCATGCTTGCCATGCACTATGCCGTCACCCTGCCTGCCGATTACGACATGGCGGTGATCCGCCAGCGGATCGCCAGCAAAGGCAGCTTGATGGACGGTTATCCCGGCCTGCTGTTCAAGGCCTACCTGCACGCCGACCGCCAGCGCGCCGGGCACGATGGCCAGACCAATCGCTATGCCGCCTTCTACCTGTGGGCCGATCACCGGAGTTTGGGCGCGTTTCTCCAGGGGCCGGGCTTTGCCCGTCTGTCGGCCGATTTCGGGCGGCCGGCGGTACGCGTCTGGTGGGCCAGCCGGCTGGCTGGGACGGGCGATATACGCGACGCTCGTTGGGCGACGCTGAACTTTGCCAGCCTTCCCGTCGAGCCGGATGAGGGCGGCGAAGAAAGCTTCTTGACCGGCTTCGAGCCGACCACCTGGGGGCAGGTGGCATTACGTCTCTCGGCGCAGCGGCCACCCGTGATTGCGGCCGGACAACTGTTGTACGAACTCGGGCATCTGTCGCCCGGCGCGGCCTTGCCGAAGCAGGGGCCGATTGTTTTTGATCAATTGTTCAACGAGGAGAAATGAGCATGCCGATACTCAATGTCAAAGTCAGCACAGAGAAAAGCCCGGCCCTGACCCGGGCGATTGCCGAGCTGCTGCTCGAACACACCAGCCGCATCCTGCACAAGAAGCGGGAGGTGACGGCCATCGCCATCGATTACATCGACCCGGCCGACTGGATTGTTGCCGGACAAAGCCTGGCCGAGCAGGGCAAGCGGAGCTTTTTCCTCGACATCAAGATTGTCGACGAGACCAATACCAAGCAGGAAAAGGCGCGCTACATCGCCGAGGTGTTTGCCGCGTTCGCCGCACTGCTCGGCGATCTGCATGCCGAGAGCTACATTCACGTGCATGACGTGCGGCCGACCGCCTATGGCTATGGCGGCCTGACCCAGGAATATCGCTTTCAGCGTGCCGCCTGATCCTCAGCCCTTGCGCCCGAACAAGCCGCGCACGGCTTCCTGCAGGTCGGCGGGGAGGACGACGACTTTGGCGTTGTCCTTCTCGCCCATCCGTTCCAGCGCTGCAATGTATTTTTCGCCCAGCATGTAGGACATCGGGCCGGTCTGGTCGCCGATGGCGGCGGTGATGCGGCGGATTGCCTCGGCCGAGGCTTCGGCCAGCATGACCTGGGCGTTGGCGTCGCGCTTGGCCGATTCGAGGCGGGCTTCGGCTTCCAGGATGGCCGACTGCTTGGCGCCTTCCGACTTGGTGACGACGGCTTTGCGTTCGCGTTCGGCGGCGGCCTGCATTTCCATGGCGCGTTGCATGGATTCCGAAGGCTTGATGTCCTGGATTTCGACCGATTTGACGGTCAGGCCCCAATCCACGGCTTCGTCGGCAATGCTTTCGCGCAGCCGGGCCTTGATCTTGTCGCGCGAGGACAGCGCCTCGTCGAGTTCCATCTCGCCGACGATCGAGCGCAGCGTGGTCATAATCAGGTTGCGGATGGCTTCCGAAAAATCGGTCACCCCATAAACCGCCTTGACCGGGTCGGTGACCTTGATGAAGGCGATGGCGTTGGTCAGGATCACCGCGTTGTCGCGGGTGATCACTTCCTGCTCCTAAACGTCGAGGATGATGTCCTTGGTGACCAGCTGATAAGCGATCTTGTCGAGGTAGGGAATGACGATGTTGAGGCCGGGCTTCAGGGTGCCGTGGTACTTTCCCAGCCGCTCGACGATCCATTCCTCGCCCTGCGGCACGATGCGCACCCCCTTGGCGATGGTGACCGCGACAAAGACCAGTATGGCCAGAACGACGACGAATCCTGCGCTGATATCCATGTTGCCTGCTCCTTAAGCTTTGCTGACCTTGAGAAAACTGCCTTCGACCGCGATCACCCGAACCCGCTCGCCGGCGGCAATCGCCGTATCGGCCAGGCAGACCCATTCCTCGGCACCGAGGATCGGTCGCTGAAAGCGTACCTTGCCGCGCTGGAAGGGGGCGACGGCACCGACCAGCAAGCCGATTTCGCCGATCACTTCGCCATCGGCCGTGCCGACCCGCGTCTTGTGGAAACTCTGCTTGAAAACCTTGAACCAGAGCACGACCATGGCCAGCGAGGCGAAGGTCCAGGTAGCCAGCTGGGCGGTCAGCGACAGCTCGGGCAGAAGCAGGGCAAGCAGCCCGACCAGCAGCGCACCGAGGCCGAACCAGATGACGAAGAACGACGGTACGACCAACTCGGCCAGGATTAGCCCAATGCCGCCGACGATCCAGACCCACCATTCGAATTGCATGAGCGTCTCCTTTTTGCCGAGTATTTCGGGTTTGCCGGGGGCGGTCAAGCCTCTTTGCGGCTTGGGATGAGGCGCACCAGCCACTAGAATGCGCCAATGAATACCGCCTTGCTGCTCCTCCCCGACTTTGCCCTGATCCTGCTCGGTGCCGGCATCCGTCGCTGGATGCACCTGGGTGACCATTTCTGGAACGGCGTCGAGAAACTGGTCTATTTCATCCTCTTCCCGGCCTTGCTGATCAATGCCATCGTCAAGACCCGACTCGACCTGGCGGCTGCCATGCCCCTGCTCGCCACTGCCCTGGCGGCGATGATCGGCGGCATGCTGCTCGGTGCACTGGCCCGCCCGCTGGCCCGCCTGCCGGCATTGACCTTCGCCTCGGTCTTTCAGTGCGGCTACCGTTTCAATTCCTACATCGCGCTGGCCGTGGCCGGCATGCTGTTCGGTTCGCCCGGCATCGCCACCATGGGGCTGATCGTCGGCGCTGCGGTGCCGCTGGCCAATCTGGTTTCGGTGTGGATGCTGGCGCGGCATGGCGAAGTCGGCCTGTGGCGCGAAGTGGCACGCAATCCCCTGATCTGGGGGACGGTCGCCGGCTTCATGCTGAATCTGGCCGGCTTCGTGCCGCCGGCGCCGCTGCAGGCTTTCCTGCAACGCCTGGCCGATGCCTCGATCGCACTCGGCCTGATCACCGTCGGTGCCGCCTTGCGCCTGGAAAGCACGCCCGGTGTGCGGGGCATCTCGCTGTGGTTGCTCGGCGTCAAATTGCTCGCTCTGCCGGTGATCGCGGCGCTGGTCGGTCGCCTGTTCGGACTGGGCGGCGTCAATTACCAGGTGGTGGTGCTGTTTGCCGCGTTGCCGACCGCATCGTCGGCCTACATTCTGGCCATGCGCATGGGTGGGGATGGGCGCAGCGTGGCCTGGCTGATTTCGGCGACCACGCTGGGTTCGATGCTGACGCTGCCCTTGTGGGCAGCGTGGCTGGCCGGCTGATTACTTTTTGGTGCGGCGGGCGGCCGGTTTTTCGCTCTGAGTTGCGGCCGCCTCGCTGGCTGCGGCGACGGCTGCTTCCGCCGATTGCTGCATTTGTTCGCGCATCTGCTGCATCATCTGCCACGGCCACATCGCCGCTTCCGAGAAGGCGTTCTGCTCCGGCGCTGCCGCCGCTTCCTGGGGGCCGCCGGCCGCCATCGACTTGGCGGTGTCGGTTGCCATCTTGCTCATTGCCTGCACGGTGGATACCGTGGTGCGCTGCATTTCCAGGCTCTGGATGGTCATCTGCAGCATCGACAGGTTCATGCGCAGCCAGCCTTCGACGGCTTTCATGTCCTTGATCCGTTTGTCGAGTTCGTCGACATCGAAAGTGGGGGCAACCATGCCGGGAAGAGAGAAACCCATGTTGCCCCAAATGTTGCGGACAAAGCTGAGCGGGTCGTTGAGTTGTTCGTTCGACATGTCTCTCTCCTTTTGGATGTATTACAACATCTTAAACCACTTCGTAAGACAAAATGATAAATTAGCGGCCGGTTAACGAGGGGGTCCGAATGCTCAAGTTGCTTGTGGTGGAAGATCATGCGTTGGTTCGCGAAGGTCTGGTGCGCCTGCTTGGACAGATCGAAGAGGGAACGACGGTTTTCGAAGGTGCCGATTTCGAGTCGGCCCTCACCGTGCTTGATGCCGAGGACGAATTCGACCTCGTGCTGCTCGATCTGGCGCTGCCCGGGATCGACGGTTTTGCCGGGCTGGATATCCTGCGCCGGCGTTATCCGGCGATGCCGGTGGCGGTGGTTTCCGCCTTTGATGACACGCCGACGATTACTCGGGTGATGAACCTCGGTGCATCAGGTTTCATCCCGAAGGCATTTTCCGGCGAGGCGCTGCTCTCGGCGGTGCGCGAAGTGCTGGCTGGCAACATTTTCCGGCCGAGCGGCCAGAATGGAGCCCGTCTCGACGACGCGACCCCAGTGCCGCCGGCCAAGGTCAGTGTCCGCCCGGACGAGGTGGGCCTGACCGACCGCCAGGCCCAGGTTTTGTGCCTGATGGTGCGCGGCTTGTCGAATCGGGATATCGCCGAACAGCTCAATCTTTCCGAGGGGACCGTCAAGATTCATGCGACGGCGGTGTTCAAGGCATTGGGCGTGACCAGCCGGACGCAGGCGCTGGTTGCCGTGGCCCGTTACAGCATCGATTTCGAAAACGTTTTCTGAAGCTGGTTGATCAAGGCCCGGAGCTTGGCCGGGCGGATCGGCAGCGGTAGTGCATGCGCCCCGACCGGCAAGGGCGGATGGTCGCTGCCGAGCAGGACGATCAGGCGGGAGTCGGCCGGCAATTCGCGGCTGATTTCCTGCATCAATGCGGTCTCGGTAATGATCAATGATTGGCGCGGCAAGGCTTCGTGGCCGGCGCCGTCGTCCAGGGTCACCGTGAAGTTCCAGCTTTCGGCCAGCTTGATGCATTCCAGCAGATCTTCGGAGTCGCCAATGCAATGGATATTGCCGGCAGAACTGCGAGCGTTTTCGGGGGGCAGGCGAAGTGGTTCCTGGCCTGCCGGGATCCGCAGCGAAAAATTAGTCCCTTCACCCAGCCGCGAATGCAACGTCACCTTGATTTTGAGGGCGCGGGCCAGGCGGTCGACGATGGACAGGCCCAGACCAAGGCCCTTGTTGTGTTCGCGGGCCGCATTGCCGACTTGATAGAACTCGGCGAAGATCGCCGCCTGATGTTCCGGTGCGATGCCCATGCCGTTGTCGCGAACTTCGATCAGTACATCGCTGCCGCGCCGGCGCGCATCGACCAGCACCCGGCCGCCGATCGGCGTGTAGCGCACGGCATTCGAGACCAGGTTGCCGATCATTCGCTCGATCATCACCGGGTCGGAGTCCAGCCAGAGTTTGGTCGGTCGGAAGCGTAGCGTCAGGTTGCGGTCGATGGCAGCACGCCGGGCCGAATTGGCCTGCCGTTCAAAAATCGGCGCCAGCGCGAAATTGCGGATTTCCGGCTTGATACCGGCGACGTCGAGTCGGGAGATATCGAGCAGCGAGTCGAGCAGTTCGCTCAATACCGAGGTCGAGGTGGATATCTGTTCGGCCAGTCGCGGCAGGCCATTCGACGTGCCGCTGCGGATCTGCCGCTGCAGGTCGGCAGCGAATAGCGAGAGGGCGTGCAGCGGTTGCCGCAAGTCGTGGCTGGCGGCGGCGAGAAAACGGCTTTTTGCCTTGTTGGCGCGTTCGGCAGCATCTTTCTGTCCAGCCAGCTCCTGGGTTGCCAAACGGACGCGTTCTTCCAGATGTTCATGGCCGGCGGCCAGTTCGGCCGTGAGGGAGGCCATTTCACGAACCTGGCGACGGACCAGCAAGCCACCGACCAGCAGTACGGCGGTAACCAGCAGCGCCAGCGTGCTCAGTTCGATCAGCCGGCTGCGCCAGCTGGCGAGCAGGGTAGCCTCCGGGATCGCCGTGAGGATGCGCAAGTCGGCCAGCCCCGGAACCGGCGAAACCGATACCAGCAGATTGTTGCCGCTGGCCATGCCGGTGTCCGGAAGGATGCCGCGCAGATTGCCGTCAAACAAGGCATCGACTGCCTGGGCGCCGAGTATCGGCGATTGCCGGCTAAGATCGGTCGGGCGACAGGAGGCAACGATCTGCCCCTTGGCGTTGATCAGGACGGCTTCGAAATCGTCGGAGAGTCGGTTCGACCAGCAGAAGTCCTGCAGATAGGCCGGTTCGACCGACGCAAAGGCGACCCCCGCGAAGCTGCCGCCTTCGCCGTTGATGCGGCGACCGATGGCATAGCCGTAGCGCCCGGAGTTACGGCCGATGTAGGGGCCGTAAGTGGCGACGTCCTTGCCTTGTTCCAGGGCGGAGAAATAAGGTCGATCCTTGACGTTGATATGCGGTGGCGGGAAATAGGTCGAGATGAAGCGTTGATTGCCGTAGCGGTCAAAAATGATCAGGTCGCGCAACTGCGGCATGGCCCGTGAATGGCGTTGCGCGACATACTCCCAGCCCTGGTTGGCTTCCCATTTCTCCCAGTTGCGACGATTGTTGGAGAGGTCGGTCGACATCTCGCGCAGCAACACGTCGATGGCCTCGAAGGAGCGCGCCGTGTGTTCGGCCATCATGATGCCGAAGTGCTGCAGGCGGCGTTCGCCGGCTTCCAGGTCGCGGTGTCGGGCGAGCAGCAGGTCGGTCAGGAAAACGAACAGCACGGTCAGCGTGCCGATCAGCGCAACGATCAGGGCCAGGGTTTCCGGCTTGCGCTTGAGCATCATGGCTTAGAGCTGATAGCAGTAAAGCGGGCGAGCCGGCGTGCAGTCGACTTCGATGACCCGGTCCGGCGTCACGCCGGGAACGGGGAAACTGTTGCTGATGAACAGGCTGCCCGGTTGCATTTCCCGCTTCACCTTGTCCCAGAGTTTGGCCATCGGGGCCGGCGAAAGGAAGGCGTACACCACGTCGTAGTCGCCCAGCTGGGCTTGCCACAGGTCATCCCAGCGCCAGCGGATGTTGGGCCGGCCGACGCCGAGGATCAGCCCGACGAACCAGGTCAGCGGGGCATTCTCGTAACCGGTGAAATGACTGTCCGGCAGCAGGTCGGCGAGTGGCACCGTGGTGCTGCCGAGGCCGGCCCCGAGATCGAGAAAGCGGCTGGGGCCGCGTGCGGCGAGCAGTTCGGCCAAGGCGGCGACGGTCTGCTTGTTGGAGAGATAGAGCGGGACCTGGCCGGACAGCGCGCCGCGATAAACCAGCAGCAGCGAAACGAAGGCCAGCAGGAACCAGCCCGGTTCAATTTGGAGGCGCTGGGTCTCCCAGACCAGCGGCATGAAACCGGCGTGGATCAGGCGCCACCACCAGGGCTGGCGGGAAAGGGTCGCCATCGTGAAGGCGACGGCACCGATGGCGAGGCTGGTTTCCAGCCAGGGCAGGGCGGCAATCTGCCAGCCGAAATAAGGCCAGGCAAGGGAGAGGACGAGGATGACAGCGGCGCCTTGCAGGGCGAACTGGCGTTGGGGCGTGGCAGACATCCCGTAATTCTAAGTGAATTTCTGCCGGGCTTTGCCGATTGCCGGCGATGACGGCTGGTTCAGTCCGTCATCGCCGGCGCCTTGGTCTAGGCAATCTGGTGCCGCAAATCGTGCCGTACTTGCTCGGCTCGCGCCGCCGCCTGCGCCCGTATCGGACCAAAACCGCGTACTTCGGCCGGCCACTCGGCCAGTTGGAGGAGGGCCGGGGAAGCCGATCCGGCTGCGGCAATCAGGTCGAGGTCGCTTTCGTAGTCGGCCAGCAGGCGCTGGTCGAGCCCTTTCTCGGCACTGAAGCGAAATGGGTCGAGCCAGCTGCCGCGCAGGCTCCGAGCCTTGGCCACTACTTTGAGCAAGGGCAGCAGCCATGGCCCGAAGCGAATCTTGCGCGGCCGTCCGTCCGCGCCGGGTTTGCTGAGCCCCGGTGGCGCCAGGTGGAAGCTCAAACGCAGTTCGCCGTCGAAGGTCTCGCCCAGTTGCTTGATGAAGCCGGTTTCGCTGTACAGGCGGGCGACCTCGTACTCGTCCTTGGGGGCGAGCAGGCGGGCGTACTGCACGGCGACGCTGCGGCTCAGGGCCTCGTTGCCATGCCGGCGGATGGTGGAGAGTCGTTGCCGATAGCGTTCGCCCAGTGCGCCATCCTGATAGGCGGTGAGGTGGGCGATGCGGCTGGCGATCAGCTCGTCCAGGCTGGGTTCGACGAACGGTTGGCCGAGCAGCGGGCCGGCGATGGCGGCGACCCGTTGCGGATCGACGGCTGCCCGGCGCCCCCAGGCAAAGGCCTGGCGATTGGCTTCGACGCTGGCGCCGTTGAGCACGATCGCCCGGTCGAGCGCTGCGGCAGAGACCGGAGCCAGCCCGAGTTGCCAGGCATGGCCGAGCAGCAGCATGTTGGCGTAGAGGGCGTCGCCCATCAGCCGGGTAGCCAGATGCTGGGCATCGATGAAACGGGTGTGTTCCTCGCCCAGTGCGTCGATCAACTGGCGTTGCAGGCCGGCCAGCGGGAAGTGCCAGTTGCGGTTGCGGGTGAATTCGGCGGTCGGGGTTTCGGTGCAGCTGACGACAGCGCGGGTGCGGCCGCTCAGCATCTTGGACAAGGCTTCCGGGCCGGCGCTGACCACCAGGTCGCCACCCAGGATGGCGTGGGCTTCGGCGGTGGCGATGCGGGCGGCGTGGATGTCTTCCGGCCGGTCGGCGATGCGCAGGTGGGAGAATACTGCGCCGTATTTCTGTGCCAGGCCGGTCATGTCGAGTACCGACACCCCCTTGCCATCAAGATGGGCCGCCATGCCAATCAGCGCGCCGAGGGTGATCACCCCCATGCCGCCGACGCCGGTGACGAGCAGGTTGTAGGGGGTTGTCGTGGCCGGCAGCAGCGGCTCCGGCAAGGTTGGCCAGGGCGTCTCGTCGACTGCCGCCTGGCCTTTTTTCAGCTTGCCGCCCTCGATGGTGACGAAGCTCGGGCAGAAGCCCTTGAGACAGGAGAAGTCCTGGTTGCAGGAGGATTGGTCGATCTGTCGTTTGGTGCCGAATGCGGTTTCGACCGGTACCACCGACAGGCAGTTGGATTGCACCGAACAGTCGCCGCAGCCTTCGCAAACTGCCTCGTTGATGACGACGCGCTTGTTTACTGCCGGCATCTTGCCGCGTTTGCGCCGGCGCCGGGCTTCGGTGGCGCAGACCTGGTCGTAGATCAGGATCGAGACGCCCGGCTCCTGGCGCAATTCGCGCTGCACGGCGTCGAGTTCGTCGCGATGGCGGATCGGCACATTGGGCGCCAGGTCGGTGATCTCGGCATATTTCTCCGGATCGGCGGCGACGATGATCATCTTGCCGACGCCTTCGGCCTCCAGTTGGCGGGTGATGCGGGCGATGCTGAGGATGCCGTCCACCGGCTGGCCGCCGGTCATTGCCACGGCATCGTTGTAGAGAATCTTGTAGGTGATCGGCACCCGGGCGGCAATCGATTGCCGGATGGCGAGCAGGCCGGAGTGGAAATAGGTGCCGTCGCCGAGATTGGCGAAGATATGCTTTTCTTCGGTAAACGGTGCCTGGCCGATCCAGGGCACACCTTCGCCGCCCATGTGGGTGAAGGTCGAGGTGCTGCGGTCCATCCAGGTCACCATGTAGTGGCAACCGATACCGGCCACGGCGCGCGATCCCTCGGGGACGCGGGTCGAACTGTTGTGCGGGCAGCCGGAGCAGAAGTGGGGTTTGCGCTCGGCCAGGATCACCGGCTTCTGCGCCGATTGCTGTTTGGCTTCGAGCATCTTCAGGCGGGCGGCGATGGCCGACGAGGTGAAGAAGCGGCCGATGCGTTCGGCAATGACCCGGGCAATGGTCGCGACCGGCAATTCGCCGGCGGCGGGCAGTAGCCAGTTGCCTTCCGACCATTCGCCGATTTCATCGAACTTGCCGATGATGCGTGGCCGGACGTCGTCGCGCCAGTTGTAAAGCTCTTCCTTGAGCTGGTATTCGAGCAGCTGGCGCTTTTCCTCGACGACCAGGATTTCCTCCAGGCCTTCGGCGAAATGGCGTACCCCTTCCGGTTCGAGCGGCCAGACCATGCCGACCTTGTAGAGGCGGATGCCGATTTCGGCCGCCAGGCCGTCGTCGATGCCGAGTTCGTCGAGCGCCTGGCGGACGTCGAGATAGCTTTTACCGGCGGTGAGGATGCCGAGACGCGGCGTCGGCGAGTCGATGATCACCCGGTTGAGCCGGTTGGCCCGACAGTAGGCCAGCGCGGCATAGAGCTTGTGGTTGAGCAGGCGGGCTTCCTGGACCAGCGGCGGGTCCGGCCAGCGGATGTTGAGGCCGTCGGCCGGCATGGCGAAATCAGTGGGCAGCACGATGTCGACGGCGTGCGGATCGACCCGCACCGAGGCCGAGGTCTCGACCGTGTCGGCCAGTGCCTTGAAGGCCACCCAGCAGCCGGAGTAGCGGCTCATCGCCCAGCCGTGCAGGCCGTAGTCGAGGTATTCCTGGACGTTCGACGGGTAGAGCACCGGCATCAGCACGGCCTTGAAGATGTGCTCGGTCTGGTGCGGCAGGGTGGAGGATTTCGCGGCGTGATCGTCGCCGGCGATGACCAGTACGCCGCCATGCGGTGCGCTACCGGCGGCATTGGCGTGGCGGAAGACGTCGCCGCAGCGGTCCACGCCCGGCCCCTTGCCGTACCACATGCCGAACACGCCGTCATACTTGGCGCCGGGAAACAGGCCGACCTGCTGGCTGCCCCAGACGGCGGTGGCCGCCATGTCCTCGTTGATGCCGGGCTGGAAGGTGACGTGGTGCTCGGCGAGATGTTTCTGGGCTTTCCACAAGCCCTGGTCGAGCATGCCGAGCGGGCTGCCACGGTAGCCGGAAATGAAGCCGGCGGTGTTCAGGCCGGCGGCCAGGTCGCGTTCCCGTTGCAGCATGGGGAGACGGATCAGGGCCTGGGTGCCGGTCAGGAAGACGCGGCCAGTCGTGGTGGTGTATTTGTCGTCCAGC
>Ga0209798_10001697_pt1 | contig 13118 bp, 10 predicted proteins | sample DOMMetBare3Fresh_FD_187475 | JGI IMG/M metagenome (GOLD analysis project Ga0209798, IMG submission 187475) | Wetland sediment microbial communities from St. Louis River estuary, USA, under dissolved organic matter induced mercury methylation -... | ecosystem: Environmental > Aquatic >...
GGCCGCAGCGAGCAGGTGCCCTGCGACGGGCACGCGATCCTCTTCGGTCGCTCGATCGTCGCGCACCTGCCCGACGACCTGCCGGCCGAGCTCGCGCTCGCGGTCATGGACGTCTGCGGGGCGCCGGCGCTCACCCACCGCGTGGTGGCCAAGTACGTCGCACAGGGGCGCCCGCCGCTCGTCGCCGTCGTCGGCGGGGCCGGCAAGAGCGGCTCCCTCGCCCTCGCCGCGGCCCGTCGTGCGGGCGCGGCCCGGCTCGTCGGCGTCGTCCCCGTCGTCGCCGAGCGCGAGGCGCTCGAGGCCAGCGGCCTCGCGGACGTCGTCGTCCTCGCCGACGCGCGCGACCCCGTCGCGCTCGCCGAGGCCGTGACGGCCGCGGGCGGTCCGGCGGACGTCACCGTCGTCTGCGTCGACGTCCCCGGGTGCGAGCACGGCGCGATCCTCGCCACGGCGAACCTCGGCACCGTCGTGTTCTTCTCGATGGCGACGTCCTTCGCGACCGCCGCGCTCGGCGCGGAGGGGCTCGCCGCCGACGTCACCCTGCTCATCGGCAACGGCTACGCGGCCGGGCACGCCGACTTCGCCCTCGACGTCCTGCGGACCTCGGACGGCGCGCGGCGCCTGTTCACCGACCGGCTCGCCTCGCACGCGGGGGCGGTGCACCCGCCGCGTTGACCCGGGCCGGCGCGCGGCCGGCCAGCCCGGGACGGACCGGCCCGGGAAGCCCGCGCGGCGGCCTACCTACACTCGCGGTCGTGAGAACCCTCCTGCGCGGCGGCGCGGTGTACAGCCCGCACGACCCGTCCGCGACGGCGCTCGTCGTCGAGGACGAGACGATCTCGTTCATCGGCTCGGACGAGGCCGCCGTCGCCTGGGCGGGTGACGTCGACTCCTCGGTCGACCTCGACGGGGCTCTCGTGACCCCCGCGTTCGTCGACGCCCATGTCCACGTCACCGAGACCGGGCTGCTCCTCGACGGCGTCGACCTGCACGACGCGACGTCCGTGGCCGAGATCCTGGGCCGCGTCGAGGCGGCGTCCCGGCGCGGGGGAGGACGGCCGATCCTCGGACAGGGCTGGGACGAGCGGCTGCTCACCGAAGGTCGTCCGCCGACCCGCGCCGAGCTCGACCGGGCCTCGGCCGGCGGAGTCGTCTACCTCGCCCGCGTCGACGTGCACTCGGCGGTCGTCTCGAGCGCGCTCGTCGCGGCGTCCGGGGCCGACGGCCTCGACGGCTGGACGGCGGACGGCCGGGTCGAGCGGGACGCCCACCACGCCGCCCGCGCGGCGACCCGGGACCTGCCCGCCGGCCGGCGGGCAGACCTGCAGCGGCGCGCGCTGAGATCCGCCGCGGCGCAGGGCATCGCGAGCGTCCACGAGGCGAGCGCGCCGCACATCGCGCCGGAGGACGACCTGCGCGCGCTCGTCGCCCTGGCCGCCGACCCGGCGCAGGCGCTGCCCGACGTCGTGGCCTACCGGGGCGAGCTCGTCACGGACGTCGAGCAGGCCCGCGCCCTGCGCGACCGGCTCGGCCCCGGGCTCGCCGGGCTCGCCGGGGACCTGTGCGCAGACGGCTCGGTCGGCTCGCGGACGGCGGCCTACCGGGCGGACTACGCCGACGCGCCCGGGCAGCGCGGCCACGGCTACCTGTCCGCGGAGCAGATCCGCGACCACGTCGTCGCCTGCACGCAAGCCGGGCTGCAGGCCGGCTTCCACGTCATCGGGGACGCGGGCACGGACGCCGTCGTCGAAGGGCTCCGGCTGGCCGCGGACGTCGTGGGCGCACCGGCGCTGCGGTCGGCGAGGCACCGGCTCGAGCATGTCGAGTCCGTCGACTCCGCCGCGATCGCCGTCCTCGCCGACCTCGCCGTCGCCGCCAGCGTGCAGCCCGCGTTCGACGCGCTCTGGGGCGGGACCGACGGGCTCTACGCCGCGCGCCTCGGCGCGGACCGCGCGCTCGCGATGAACCCGTTCGCGGCGCTCGTCGCGGCGGGCGTACCGCTCGCGCTCGGCTCGGACTCCCCGGTGACCCCGTTCGACCCCTGGGGCGCGGTCCGGGCCTGTGTGTTCCACCACGTCGAGGCGCAGCGCACGAGCGCCCGGGCCGCGTTCGCCGCCCACACCCGCGGCGCGCACCGGGCCGCCCGCCGCGACGCCGAGGGCGTCCTCGCCCCGGGCGCCCCCGCGACGCTCGCGGTCTGGAGCGCCGGCGACCTCGTCGTCCAGGCCCCGGACTCGCGGCTCCAGGCCTGGTCGACGGACCCGCGCTCCGGCACCCCCCGCCTGCCCGACCTCACGCCCGGGACGCCGTCCCCGCAGTGCCTGCTGACGATGCGCCGCGGCCGGACCATCCACGACGCCCGGTAGCCCTCGGCGCAGTCCAGCAGGCAGCCCGCCAGCCATGCCCCGACGGGCGCACCCGGCCGGACAGTCGCCGCCGACGCCGCCGGCTCAGGCGGCGGGGTCGTCGTCGTCCGGGGGGCGCTCGTTGTAGGTGTCGGCCGGCTCCTGAGGCGACATCGCGGCGATCGACTCCATGACGAGGTCGGTGATCTCGCGGCGGGCGCGGCCGGCACCGCCGGACGACCGGACCTTCTCGACCCACGGCGCGGGGTCGACGACCGGACCGAACTGGATCCGGACCGGACGGATCCTCGGCAGCCGCGCACCGACGGGTTGGACCGCGTCGGTGCCCACGACGCACACAGGCACGATCGGCGCCCCCGACGCGAGGGCGAGCCAACCGACTCCGGTCCTCCCGCGGTAGAGCCGACCGTCCCGCGAGCGCGTGCCCTCGGGGTAGATGCCGAACGCATGCCCGTCGCGGAGCACGTCCAGCGCCGTCTCCAGGGACGCCATCGAGTCGCGCCGGCTGTCCCGCCGGACCGGGACCGCGTCGACGGCGCGGAAGAACATCGCGATGACCCGGCCCGTGAGCGAACGCCCCTCGAAGTACTCGGCCTTGGCGAGGAAGCGCACCCGGCGCGGCACGGCGAGAGGGATCACGACGCTGTCGATGAACGACAGGTGGTTGCTCGCGACAATGATCGCGCCGTGCGGCGGGATGTGCTCCAGACCGGTCACCCGCGGCCGCCAGAGGACACGGAACACCACGAGGACGAGCCAGCGGACGATCCGGTACGTCAAACGCACCCCTCCTCGGCCCGCACCCGAGCGGACGCCGCGAGGGCGTCCGCGACGACACGCGGAGCCTATCCAAGGCCGGCACCGGCACCGCGCCGCCGACCGGACGCCCGCCGCCGGGCCCCGAGGCCGTGCCGGAGCGTCCTCCCGCAACCCCCTCCAGTAGACTCTTTCGCTTGACCGGCTGATTCAGGGAGAATGTTCGAGCGATTGCCGCTCAGGCACCAAGAACTACGCAGGAGGGTCCATGTCACGCCCGAGTGCCACGACGACGCTCCAGCTCGACCCTGTCGTCGTCCGCAAGGCCCGGGCCCTGGCGCGCAGGGCAGGCGCCCCCGTCGTCCGGCTCGCCCGCACCCACACGACCGTCTCGGTCGAGCGCGCGACGCTCCGGCTGGCCGGGCTCGCCGGCGCGGACGTCGAGCGGGTGCCGTGGGTCAACCACCTCGTCGACGCCGTCCGCGCGGGCACCGGGCTCGAGCACGGTGCCGCCCTTCCGGTCTGGGACGCCCTGGCCCGCGGCGAGGCCGACGACCTGCTGACCCTCGCCCAGAAGGCCGCGGCGGGGTCGGTCACGTTCCGCACCCCGCAGGGCCGGGACGCCGCCCGCGCCGGCCGTGCGGCCCGCCGCTGCGTCGCCGCCGGGATCCGCCGCATCGACACCGCCCGCCGCACCCGCGAGCGGCTCGTCCGCAAGCACGGCGACCCGGCGCAGCGGCCGTGGATCTACCTGATCGTCGCCACCGGCGACATCTACGAGGACATCCCTCAGGCGCAGGCCGCCGCCCGGGCGGGCGCCGACGTCATCGCCGTCATCCGGTCGACGGGGCAGAGCCTGCTCGACTACGTGCCCGAGGGCGCGACCCGGGAGGGCTACGCCGGCACGTACGCGACGCAGGAGAACTTCCGCCTCATGCGCGCGGCGCTCGACGAGTCGAGCCGCGAGCTCGGGCGCTACGTCCGGCTGACGAACTACGCGTCCGGGCTGTGCATGCCCGAGATCGCCGCGCTCGCCGGGCTCGAGCGCCTCGACATGATGCTCAACGACTCGATGTACGGGATCCTCTTCCGCGACATCAACCCGGTGCGGACCTTCGTCGACCAGCGCTTCAGCCGCCAGGTCCACGCCCGGGCCGGGATCATCATCAACACCGGCGAGGACAACTACCTGACGACGGCGGACGCCGTCGAGGCGGCCCACACCGTCACGGTGAGCCAGCTCCTCAACGAGTTCTTCGCCAAGGAGGCCGGGCTCGCCGACTGGCAGCTGGGCCTGGGGCACGCCTTCGAGATCAACCCCGAGGTGCCGGACTCGTTCCGGCTCGAGCTCGCCCACGCGCTCCTGGCCCGGACGCTCTTCCCGGACGCGCCGCTGAAGTGGATGCCCCCGACGAAGCACATGACCGGTGACGTCTTCCGCGGCTACCTGCTCGACGGGTTCTTCAACCTGGCCGGCGCCATGACCGGGCAGGGGATCCTCCTCGTCGGGATGATGACCGAGGCCGTCGTGACGCCGTGGCTGTCCGACCGCGACCTCGCGCTGCAGAACGTGCGCTACGTCCTGAGTGCGTGCGGCGGGCTCGCCGAGGACTTCCGGCCGCCGCCCGACGGCTTCATCGCGACGCGCGCGCGGCAGGTGCTCTCGGAGGCCGTGGACCTGCTGGAGCGGGTCGTCGACGACACCCTGCTCGAGGCGATCGCCGACGGCACGTTCGGCCTCATGCGCCGGCCGGCCGACGCGGGCAAGGGTCTGGACGGCGTGGTGAGGCGGGCGCCGGGGTACCTCAACCCGGCGGTCGACCTGCTCGAGGAAGGAGCGACGTCGTGAGCGGCACACTGCGTCGCACATCGCGCAGCACGTCGGGCAGCACGTCGCGCAGCACGTCGAGCAGCACGTCGCGCGACAGGCAGGTCGTGCGGCCGTACGGCGACACGACCGGCGACGGCATGGTGCAGCTGTCGTTCACCCTGCCCGTGCCGCACTCCAAGCGTGCCGAGGGCGCGGCGGCGCAGCTCGCGAAGAAGATGGGCATCGACCCAGCGCTCGTCGTGCACGCCAAGGCGATGGGGCCGGACTTCACCTTCTTCGTCGTCTACGGCCCGGTCCACCACCTCGTCGACCTGTCGGCGGTCGAGGTCGTCGAGCGCGAGTACCCGCTGCTGTCGGCGAAGGAGGTCAACGCCGCGGTGCGCACCCGGCTGCGCCGCAAGCTCGTCGTCGTCGGCGCGTGCATCGGCACCGACGCGCACACGGTCGGCATCGACGCGATCCTCAACATCAAGGGCTTCGCCGGGGAGAAGGGGCTGGAGTACTACCGCGAGCTGCGCGTGGTGAACCTCGGCGCCCAGGTGCTCGTGCCCGACCTCGTCGAGCGGGCCCGGGCAGAGAAGGCCGATGCCGTCCTGGTCTCCCAGGTGGTCACCCAACGGGACGCGCACCTGCACAACAGCCGCGAGATGTCCGCCGCCTTCCGCGAGGCGTACCCGGCCGGACGGCGTCCGCTCCTCGTCGTCGGCGGGCCCCGGTTCGACGAGGGCGCGACGGGTGACCTCGGGGTCGACAAGGTCTTCGGGCGGGGGACGACCCCCGCCGACGTCGCGTCCTACCTCGTCCACGCACTGCTGCCCGCCCCGTCGGAGCGGCACGAGAGGACCGCGTCATGACGGACGCCACGAACGACCTTCGCGTCGGGCTCACCGTCGTCCATCGCCGCTACGTGCCGTACTCGCACGCCCACTACGCCGGCAACCTCGTCGACGGGGCCTACTCCCTGGCGGCCTTCGGCGACGTCGCGACCGAGGTGTGCATCCGCACCGACGGCGACGAGGGCCTCTTCGCGTCGTACTCCGACGTCCAGTTCCTCGCCCCGGTCCGGGCCGGCGACGTCCTCGAGGTGTCTGCGACGGTGACCCGGGTCGGGCGCCGCAGCCGGCAGATCGCGTTCGAGGCGCGCGTCGTGTGCCGCGGCCGCCCGGAGCGGTCGGCGTCAGCGGCCGAGGTGCTCGACCCGCCCGTCGTCGCGACGACCGCGGTGGGCACCGTCGTCGTCCCGGGACCGTGAGCAGGCCCGGCAGCGCGGCGCGACACGCCGTCCGCAGGTCGGGACGGGCAGGCCCGCGCAGGCCCCCGACCCAACCCCGCTGACCTGCGGCGACGTGCATCGCCGCAGCTCAGGGCCGGGTTGACAGCCGCGGACGGGGGACTAGGTTGCTGCCGCAGGCCGTCCACCCACGACGACGGCCGCCCCCCGCTGATGACCACGGTGCGGGCCAGGGGTCGGCCGAGGGGCCCCAACGGCCAGGTCCCGCGACGTCGCATCGCGGGCAGCGGCCGCACGGTGGGCACCCGGTCGGGCCCGCGCCACCCCGTAGACAACGGGGCCGCCCTCGCACCCGACGAGGTCGACCTCGGACCGAAGGGCGGCGCGGGCCCGGCCGACCTCCGGCGGCGGCGGTCGGGCGACGTCCCCGGGCGGCCCGGCCGGGCATCGGCGACGTCTCGCCCCGATCCTCCCGACTGCCGCCGGGAAGCCCCGCCGTCTAGGCTGCGCTGGTGAGCGAATCCGTCGTGGCCGCCCCGGGGTCGCCCCCGCCGCAGGCCCGCGGAGCGGCTCGCCCCGAGGTGGCCCGGGGGCCGGCTCCGGCTCCCCGAACGACCCTCCCGACGCCGATGCGGGGCCTCGCCCCCGTGCTCGCCGCCGTCGCGGGCGGCTGCCTGACCCTCGCGTTCCCCAGCACCGGCTGGTGGCCGCTGGCCCCGGTCGGTGTCGCGCTGCTGGCGGTCGCCGCTCGTGGCGCCTCGGCCCGCCGAGGCGCCGGCCTCGGCCTCCTGACCGGCCTCGCGTTCTTCCTGCCGCACCTGCACTGGTCGGGGATCTATGTCGGCGCGCTGCCGTGGGTCGCCCTGGCGACGCTCCAGGCGTCGTTCGTCGCGCTGCTCGGCGCCCTGCTGCCGCTCGTGTGGCAGGTCCGCGGCGGGCGCGCCGGCACGGTGGTCGCCGTCGCCGGCCTCTGGGTCGGGCAGGAGGCGCTGCGCGGCCGCATGCCGTTCGGTGGCTTCCCGTGGGGCCGGCTCGCCTTCTCGCAGGCAGACTCGCCGGCCCTCGGCTGGGCCGCCGTCGGCGGCGCGCCGCTGCTGTCCGCGGTGGTCGCGGCGGCCGGCGGAGCGCTCGCGGTCGCCGTCGTCGTCCTCGCCGAGCGCGGCGTCCCGCTGTCGCGGTGCGGCCCGGCCGCGGCCGCGGCCGTCGCTGCGGCGCTCCTGCTGCCGGCTCTCGGGCTCGCCGTCCGGACCCCGACGGACGCGCCGCGGTCGGCGCAGATCGCCGCCGTGCAGGGCAACGTCCCCCGGGCCGGCCTGGACTTCAACGCCGAACGCCGTGCCGTCCTCGACAACCACGCGGCCGCGACCATCGGGCTCGGCGCACGGGCCGACGCCGGCCGCGCACCGCGACCGGACGTCGTCCTGTGGCCCGAGAACGCCAGCGACATCGACCCGCTGCGCAACCCTGACGCGGCCGCGGTCATCCAGCGGGCGACGGACGCCGTCGGCGTCCCGGTCCTCGTCGGCGCCGTGCTCGCCGAGCCCGTCGACCACCTCTCGAACACCGGGATCCTCTGGGGGCCGACGGGTTCGGCCGCCGCCGGACCGGGCGCCCGCTACGTCAAGCAACACCCTGCGCCGTTCGGCGAGTACATCCCGGCGCGGTCGTTCTTCCGCACCGTCAGCGACAAGGTCGACCTCGTCCGGCGGGACTTCGTCGCCGGCACCGAGGTCGGCGTCCTCGACGCCGGCGCCGCCCGGCTCGGAGACGTCATCTGCTTCGAGGTCGCCTACGACGGCCTCGTCCGCGAGACGGTCCGGCAGGGTGCCGACCTGCTCGTCGTCCAGACGAACAACGCGACCTTCGGCTTCACCGACGAGTCGGTCCAGCAGCTCGCGATGTCCCGGGTCCGGGCGGTGGAGAACGGCCGGTCCGTCGTGCACATCTCGACGGTCGGCGTGAGCGCGCTCGTCGCGCCCGACGGCAGCCTCGACGCCCGGTCGGGTCACTTCACGCAGGAGGTCCTCGAGGCCCGCCTGCCGCTGCGTACCGACCTCACCCTCGCCACCCGGGCCGGTGTCTGGCCCGAGGTCGGACTGGCCCTGCTCGGGCTCGGGCTCGTCGCCGCCGCCGCACTGCGCGGGCGCGGCCGGCCGACGACGCCCCTGGCGCGGGAGGCCCGGTGAGCGCGGACAGTACCGCCCGGAGCGCCCGCGTCCTCGTCATCGTGCCGACGTACAACGAGCGGGAGAACCTGACCCGGATCCTCGAGCGGGTCCGCGCTGCGGTCCCGTCGGCGCACGTGCTCGTCGCGGACGACGCAAGCCCGGACGGCACCGGCCAGGTGGCCGAGTCGGTCGCGACCGGCGACGACCACGTCCACGTCCTGCACCGGCCCGGGAAGGCCGGCCTGGGGGCGGCATACCTCGACGGCTTCGGCTGGGGGCTTCGGCACGGTTTCGACGTCCTCGTCGAGATGGACGCCGACGGGTCGCACCTGCCCGAGCAGCTGCCCGACCTGCTCGCACGCGTCGACGCCGGGGCCGACCTCGTGCTCGGGTCGCGCTGGGTGCCCGGCGGCAGCGTCGTCAACTGGCCGCGGCACCGGGAGGTCCTCAGCCGCGGCGGCAACACCTACGCCCGGCTGGCCCTGGGGATCCCGCTGCGTGACGCGACCGGCGGCTTCCGGGCGTTCCGCCGCACCGCTCTGGAGACGCTCGCCCTCGAGGACGTCAGCTCCCAGGGCTACTGCTTCCAGGTCGACCTCGCCTGGCGTGCGGTCCAGGCCGGCCTGCGGGTCGAGGAGGTCCCGATCACCTTCGTCGAGCGGGAGGCGGGGTCGAGCAAGATGAGCCGCGCCATCGTCGCCGAGGCGCTGTGGCGGATCACCGAGTGGGGCGTCCGCCATCGGGTCCGGCAGGCCGTCGGGCTGGCCCGGCGCCGTCCGGCGGACGGCGCAGGCCGGACGACGCGGGATGCCGCCGTCCGCGGACGGGGGAGCGCGGGATGAACGGCCCCGGCGGGGACCCCGGCCGCGGGTCGCGTCGTCGACGCGGTCCGGGCGCGGGGCGGTGGCTGCTCGCCGGGCTGCTCCTGCTGCCCGTCGTCGAGATCGCCGTCGCCGTCGTCGTGGCACGCCGGATCGGCGCGGGCTGGACGGTCGTCGCCCTCGCCGCGCTGAGCCTCGTCGGCCTCGTCGTCCTGCGCCGCGCCGGGCGTGCCGCGTGGCGCTCGCTCGGCCCGCAGGTCGTCAGCGCCGGAGCGCAACCGCCGACCACCCCCGCGTCGAGGGCACGCGGCGCCGACCTAGCCCTCGAGCTCGCGGGGTCCGTGCTGCTCGTCCTGCCCGGGTTCGTCACCGCGCTCGTCGGCGCGCTGCTTGTCCTGCCGCCGAGCCGTCGCGTCCTGCGGCCGCTGCTCGGCGCCGGGGCGTCGCGGCTCGTCGCGGCGGCGATCCGCCGACAGCCCGGCCGCGTCGTCGTGGGCGAGGCGGTCGACGTCCGGGTCGTGGAGGTCCGCGACCTCGATGACGGGACGACCGATGCCGGGCCGGGGCAGCGGCCGGCGATCACCGGCGAGGTCGTCGAGCCGCCCCGGGACGCCCCACCGGCATGACGTCGGCGTCGCCGGCACGACGAAGGCCCCGACGCGTCCTGCGTCGGGGCCCTTCGTCGTCCTGCGCGCGTGCTGTCGTTCCTGGCTACGTGCTACGCGCTGGCCCGGTCAGGCGCTGCGGCGCTGCCGAGGCCGCTGCCGCTGGGTCAGGGCGCCGCTGCGGAGCAGCTCCAGCCGCTCGGCGAGCAGCTCCTCGAGCTCGGCCGTCGTCCGGCGCTCCATGAGCATGTCCCAGTGGGTCCGGGTCGGCTTGCTCGGCTTGGCCTGCGGGATCTCGGCGTCCTCGCGCAGCGCCATCGAACCGCAGCGGCACTCCCACAGTGCGGGCACGTCGGCCTCGACGGACATCGGGACCACCACCGTGTGACCGTTGGGGCAGGTGTAGCGGATGTCCTGCCGCGCTGCAGGCTGGACTCCGGTGTCGCTCTCGAGGCTCTGGGCACCCAGTCGGGTCCCACGCATGCTCCGGTCGCTCATCTGGGTCAACCTCCGGCGCGTCGGGCGGCGGGCCGAAGCCCGCCCAGTCATGGGGAAGAACGCCCTGTAGCGGTCCCATGTTCCACGCGATACCTGGGAGAACGCTGTGAGTTCGCACTCACGGCGCGATGCGGGTCGAGGTGACGTCCGGCCTCAGACGACGGCCGGCACCGCGTTGCCCGCGTCGAGGATCCCGCGCCGGACGTCGACGCGCGCGAGGAGGACACCGCCGACGAGGAAGAAGACGACGAGCGCGGCGATCGCGAGCCGGTAGGAGTCGGTGGCCTGCTGGACGAGTCCGAACAGGAGCGTCCCGAACCAGCTCGTCCCGCGCTCGGCCGCCTGGTAGAGGCTGAAGTACTCCGCCTCGCGACCCTTCGGCACGAGCAGGCTGTAGAGCGAGCGGGACAGCGCCTGGGTGCCGCCGAGGACGAGCCCGATGAGGACGGCGAGGGCGAGGAACAGGCCGAACCGCTGCTCGGGGAGGAAGTAGCCGATCCCCACGACGACGCACCACAGGACGAGTCCGGCCAGGATCGTGCGCCACGAACCGATCCGGGCGGCGATGCGGCCGAACGCGAGCGCACCGAAGAAGCCGACGAACTGGACGACGAGGATCGTCACGACGAGCTGCGAGGAGTCGAAGCCCAGCTCCTCCTGGCCGAAGATGCTCGACGCCACGATGACGGTCTGGATGCCGTCGTTGAAGAACAGGTACGCGACCAGGAACGTCAGCGTGTGCGGGTAGCCGCGCAGGTGGCGCAGCGTCGCGCCGAGCTGGACGAACGACTGCCGCACGAGCGTGCCGTCCCCGGCCGGCTCGAGGTCCGTCGGCGGTCGGTCCCGCAGTCCCTTGTAGGGGATCCAGGTGAACAGCGCCCACCAGATCCCGGCCGACAGCAGGCTGACCCGGACAGCGGTCGTGGTCTCGACGCCGAGGTTCTCGGCGAAGGTGAGCAGCCCGAGGTTGACCGCGAGGAGGAGGCCGCCGCCGAGGTAGCCGAGGGCCCAGCCCCGACTCGAGACGCCGTCCCGTTCGTCGGGCGTGGCGATCTCGCAGAGGATCGCGTCGTAGACGACGAGGGAGCAGCCGAGCGACAGGCTCGCGACGACCTGGAGGAGGACCCCGAGCTGCCAGTTGTCGCCGGCGACGAAGACCATCGACGCCGCGGCGAGGGCGCCGAGCCAGGCGAAGCGCGCCATGATCGTCCGCTTGTGGCCGGACCGGTCGACGACCGCCCCCACGACGGGCAGGACGAGCGCGGAGACGATCGTCGCGAACGTCACGGTGTAGAGGGCGAGCGAGCCGGGACTCACGGGGATGAACCCGAGCACGGACAGGTCGGTGCCGCACCGGGCGTCGCTCGGCAGGTCCGGGCAGGCGGCCTTCTTCGCGACGACCGTGAGGTACGGCCCGAAGAGGACCGTCGCCGTCGTGGTCACGTAGGCGCTGTTGGCCCAGTCGTAGAAGTACCAGGAGCGCTGCTCGTGCCGCCGCTCTGCGGCCGAAGGGGCCTCGGGAGCTCTGGGCTGCGTCGACACGCGGGTCGTCCCCTCTCTCGCGCGGCGGACGCCGCGGTGCAGATCATGCCGCCTGCCAGGGTCGTCCGGCGGGCAAGACGCCGGGTCGCACGAACCGCCGTCGGCGTCATCATCGGACGCGCCCCGGGCGGCGGGGGTGAGCAGGCGTGCTCACCATGGTGCGTGTCGGCGCGACCGGCCGGTCAGCCCGCGAACTCCCAGTGCCACGGCTCGGGCCGCGACCCGGCCGGCTCGGCCCACGCAGGGTGGAACCAGCCGAACTGCGGGGCGTTGACGAGCAGCCAGTCGTGCGGCGGCGTCCCGAAGTCCTGGACGCCGCCGCACAGGTCGGTGGCGGTGCCCCAGCCGTGGTTGCTCGTGCCCGGGACGGCGGCGAGGTTCGGCTTGGTGGCGTAGAGCTGCACCTGGGTGTCGTAGTCGCGGTAGGAGTCGGTGACGCAGATCGGCTCGCCGAAGCGCTGGGCGTACGCCTGGCTCAGCCGGTTGAAGGCGTAGGCGGCGTCCGCGCGGAGGAAGTGGTTCGACGTTCCCCACAGCGGGCAGAGCACGACGAGCGGGATCTGCCCGTTCTCGTAGGCGGACACGTCCCCGCCACGGCAGTCGCCGGTCTGTCCGGTGACGAGGTTCGCGCCGGCCGCGGTGCGACTGCGGCTCTGCGCGATCGAGCGGGCCCGGGCGAGGTTCTCGGCCCTGGTCTCCGCCTCCGCAGCGGCGTCCTGGGCCGTCACGAGCAGGTCCTCGAGCGCGTCCACCTCGGTCTGCTGTGCGGTCACGGCCGCGTCCGCGGCGTCCCGGGCGCGGCCGGCGGCGTCGCTCGCCGAGCGTGCCTGGACGCGGGCCGCCTCGGCTGCGGTGACTGCCAGGGTCTGGGCCTGGACGGCGGCCGCGTAGTCCTCGACGGCGCGCCCCTTGCTGTCGCCGACGCGGCGCAGGTAGGTCAGCGCGCGTCCGAGGTCGTCCGTCGAGCCGCCGTCGAGGATCGTGCCAAGAGCCGGGTTGACCCCGAGCTGGCCCTCGCCGTAGGCCTCGCGGGCCCAGCGGCCCAGGACGGCCTTCTGGGCGGCGAGGGTCAGCTGGGCCTGCAGCAGCAGCTGGTCCTGGCGGTCGGCGTCGAGCTGCGCGGTTCGGGCGGCGAGGAGCGCGGACGTGTACTGCTCGAGAGCGAGCGCAGCGGCGCGGGACGCGCGGTCGAGCTCGGCGCGCGCCTGCGCGACGTCGTCCGCGCGCTTCTCGACCTCGCGCAGCAGCGCGGCCGCCCGGCGCTGCTCGGCGGTGACCTCCTCGGGGGAGGGCTGCTGCT
>Ga0209798_10001698_pt1 | contig 13112 bp, 12 predicted proteins | sample DOMMetBare3Fresh_FD_187475 | JGI IMG/M metagenome (GOLD analysis project Ga0209798, IMG submission 187475) | Wetland sediment microbial communities from St. Louis River estuary, USA, under dissolved organic matter induced mercury methylation -... | ecosystem: Environmental > Aquatic >...
GCTCGAGGCGGCAGGCGGCACTGGCGGATGCAGACGAACGGCGAGCGCGCCCTCGCTCAACTGTCAACTGTCAACTGTCAACTTGTCCCCTCGCCCGCGCCTGTGGCCAACTACCCGCTGCCGTTCCTTTCACGCCAACCGCCGCAACGCCAACCTGGCGATTGCTCCGAAGGCGAGCGTGAGGATCGCGAGGTGTGCGAGCGGGGCGACCATGCCACCGCCGCTGAGCGCGGCGGCGAGCGCGTCGAGGGCCGGCTTGAACGGGAACGCCGCCGAGACCACGCGGACGACGTCGTAGAGCCCGGCCGACACCGAGCCGCTGGGCACGAGCGCGAGGAACGCGACAGGGAGCGACAGCAGCAGCGCGAGCAGCGAGGCCGCCCGGACCTCGCGCGCGAGACCGCCGATCGCGACCCCGAGCGCGGCGAACGCGCACGCGCCCGCGGCGAGCGCGAGCAGCCACAGCGGCGCGCGGCTCCAGTCCAGCGTCACGAACGCCCCGATCCCGGCGAGCATCAGCCCGCTCACGACGACGGCGCACGCCGCCGCCAGCGCGACCTTCGCGCCGAGCAGCGCCAGGCGTGACACGAGCCCGCGCACGAGCCGCCCGAAGGCGTGCTCCTCGCGCTCGAGCGCGAGCAATCCGGCAGCGAGCAACACCGTCACGAGCATCAGCGAGAGCGTCACCGACACCGCGACGGCGAACTCGTCGAGTGGGGTGCGGCGCCCCGCGGCCACCGTCCGCTTCACGGCGATCGGCCGCGAGACGGAGGCGAGGAACCGGTCCGAGAGCCCGAGGTTGTCGATCGCGAGGCCGGCGAAGCGATCGACCTGCTGCAACCCCACGCGCGCGGGGGCGCCCGCGGGCAGGCCGGCGAGCGCGCCGTCGAGGATCGTCTTGGCGTTGCGCAGGCCCAGCACGTTGAAGTCCGAGCCCAGCACGTTGAAGCGCCCGCCGTCGAGCAGCAGGCGGATGTACTGCGCGGCGACCTGGGAGAACTTGCGCGACAGCGCGAGGTTCGCGTCGGCGACGCGCGCGTTGATCGTCGACTCGACGAACCGCGCCTTGACCGGGTCCTCCACGTTGTAGACGACCTCGATCCGCGACTGGTCGAGGCCGCCGGCGGCGAGCTTGCTCGCGATGTCCGCGGGGATGATCAGCGCCGCGAGCGCCTCGCCGGAGCGGACCTTCGCGAGCGCCTGCGCCCGCGTGCTGACCGCCACCGTGTCGACCGACGCGTTCAGCAGGCGGGCGTAGCGGGCGAGGTCGATGCGCTCGCCGCCGAGGTCCACGATGCGCTGCGAGGCTGGCAGGTCGTTGAGGACGGCGACCTTCGGCTTGTCGGGCCCCTTGGACAGCGCCAGCCCGACCAGCACGGCGATCGCGATCGGGTAGGCGATCAGCAGCCCCACGAGCAGCGGCGAGCGCCGGAGGATCTGCAGGTCCTTGACGATCAGCCAGCGCACGGTCAGTGCCCCCGGTCGTGGAGGAAGCGGACGAACGCTGCCTCGAAGTCGCCGCCGGGCGCGCCGGCCCGCTGGTGCAGCGCGTCGGTCGTGCCGTCGAACAGCAGCTCGCCGTCGGCGAGCACGAGCACGCGGTCGGCGTGGCGCTCCGCCTCCTGGACGTCGTGCGTCGAGAAGACGACCGTCGTGCCCCCCGCGGCGAGGCCGGTGACGAACTTCCACAGGCGCTCGCGCTGGCGCGGGTCCAGTGAGGCCGAGGGCTCGTCGAGCAGCAGCGCCGGCGGGTCGGCGAGCAGCCCGACGGCGATGTTCACGCGCTGGCAATTGCCGCCCGAGAGCGTGCCGACCTCGTCGCCGGCACGGTCGGCGAGCCCGATCTGCGCGAGCATCCGCGTCACCGCGGCCTGCGGGTCGGCGAGCCGCTCGAGGCGCGCGAACAGCCGCAGGTTCTCGGCGACCGAGAGCTTCGAGTAGATCGCGGGGTGCTGGGGCACCCAGCCGATCGGCCGCTCCGGGCGCGTCACGTGGCCGCCGTCGGGCGACTGGATGCCGGCGAGGATCGACAGCAGCGTCGTCTTCCCCGCGCCGTTGGGACCGATGACGGCGACGAGCTCGCCTCGGGCGGTCGCGAAGCTGACGTCGCGCAGCGCCACGCGGTCGCCGAAGCGCTTGCTCACGCCGACCGCTCCCAGCGTGCGGTCGGAGCGGGCGGCCACGACGGTCATGCCCGGAGGTTAGGCGCCGGCGGGCGACCACGCGCAGCCGGCCGGACGCGGGCGGACCCGCGGGTCGGGCGGCGCGGCGATCCGCTATACACGGCCGCCGGCGCGGGCACCGCTCGTGACGCCGGACTCCCATGCACGCCGAGCAGCCACACGAGTCGGAACCGAGCGCCGGCGCGCGGCCGATGAAGCTGCTGTTCGTCGGCGATCTCGTCGGCGGGATCGGCAAGCGCACGCTGCTCGCGCTGCTGCCGGAGCTGCGCGAGCGGCACGCGCCGGATTTCGTCGTCTGCAACGGCGAGAACCTGGCCGGCGGGACCGGGATCACGCCGAAGCTCGCGGACGAGCTGCTCGCCGCGGGCGTCGATGCGATCACGCTGGGCAACCACGCCTACCGGCGGCGCGAGATCTACCCCTACCTCGATTCCGAGCCGCGGATCGTGCGGCCCGCGAACTACCTGCGCAGCCAGCCCGGTCACGGCTCGTGCGTCGTCGAGCGCGGCGGCGTGCGGCTCGGCGTCGTGAACCTGTCGGGGAACCTGTTCATGAAGGCGGGACGCCACGCGTTCGCGGAGATCGACGTCGTGCTGCACGAGCTGCGCGACCGCGTCGACCACGTCATCGTCGACATGCACGCCGAGGCGACCAGCGAGAAGGTCGGGATGGGCTGGCACCTCGACGGGCGGGTGACCGCCGTGCTCGGCACCCACACGCACGTGCCGACTGCGGACGCGCGCGTGCTCCCCGGCGGCACGGCCTACATCAGCGACGTCGGCATGACCGGGGCGCGCGGCGGCGTGATCGGCGTGCAGCGCGAGCAGGCGCTGCAGGCGCTGATCACCCACATGCCGACCCGCTTCGAGACGTCGGCCGAGGACCCGTGGCTCAACGCCGTGCTCGTCAGCGCGTCGCGACCGCTGCGGGCGGACGCGATCGAGCAGCTGCTGCTGCCCGCGCCCGGCGTGAGCTGAACGGGTCCTCGATCCCCGCGAGCAGCGCGACGAGCACGGCCGGCAGGAACCACACGAGGTACAGGTAGAACCAGTGCGTGACGCCGAGCTGGAGGCCCACCAGGACCGCCGCCGCGAGCGCGGCGAGCTGCACGACGTCCCGCCGTCGCGGGACGAAGGCGACGACGAGCGCGAGCAGGACGCCGCCCACCTGCACGACGTGCTGCCACGTCTCGTGGTGGAAGTAGCCCCACACCGAGAACGGCGACTCGCGCGTGGCCTGGAAGCGGAGCGTGCGGTCGTAGAACGTGCCGAGGTCGCCGCCGAGCAGCACCGGCGCCATCGCGAGCGCCCCCGTCGCCGCGAACGCGAGGCCGAAGCGCAGGATGCGCCGCGCCGGGCGCGGCTCGCCGATGCCCGGGTGCGTTGCGAACAGCGGCGCTAGCCCCAGCGGCGCGAACTTCGTCAACCCGGCGAGCGCGAGCGCGGCGCCGCGGCGCACCGGCGAGGCGGCCCCCAGCAGCGCCAGCACGACCAGCAGCGCGACGAGCGCGTCGTTCACGTTGGTGCCGAGCACGAGCAGCGTGAACGGGTTGGCCGCCCAGCCGTAGGCGAGCGCGGCGCCGAGCGTCGGGCCACGGATCGCCCGGCCCAGCAACCACAGCGCGATCAGCGTCAGCACGTCGAAGCCGATCGCCGCGCCGTGGGCGGCGGGAAGGTCGTCGTAGCGGCCGCTCCACGGGAGCGCCTGCTCGAAGGGGACGTACGCGTACGCGTTGACCGGGCCGTACGTGTCGCCGTGCTCGTTGTCCTTCGGGAAGCCGCCGTACAGCGAGTCGCCGTCGACGAGCCGATCGGCTGAGATGACGCCGGCGTAGCCCACGTCGATCACGTTCGAGTCCGTGACGTTGAGGGTCACGCGGAACGCCACGAGGAAGATCGCCAGCCCCACGAGCCACGTCGCGGGCACCGCGAGCCGCGGCGCGGGCGCCCGCGAGCGCCCGCGCACGCCGATCACGAGCATGCGCACGAGCAGGTAGGCGAGGACCGGGTAGACGAGCACCGTCGAGAGGTCGATGCGCGCGCGGTTGAAGAAGTAGAACGAGACGGAGCACGCGAGCAGCGCGAGCAGGTCGAGGTGCAGCAGCCGGAACGGCCGGCGCAGATCCCAGAACGGGGCCAGGAACAGCAGGCACAGCGTCAGCCAGACGTATGGCGCGTTGACCTTGTGCCCGAACGCGCCCGGGTAGCCGCGCGCCATCGTCCAATCGATCTGCACGCCCGTCCAGGCCTCGAGCACCTGCCCGCTGGCGTCGTCGATGATCACCTGCGCGACCTCGTCGCCCTTGCGGTCGTACGCGCTCACCTCCCAGCGGCCGTAGCGCTTCTTCGTCGCGTCCGGCCGGCCGCCGCCGTGTCGCGCGCGCTCGCGCGCGAAGCTCGGGACGCCCGAGGCGATCCGCACGGCCTCGCGGCGCGTGAGCCGGAAGGTCGTTCGCGGCGCGACCGCCGGCGGCGCGGCGCCGATGCGCGGCGCAGGGCTCACCGGGAGCTGCGCGACCGCCGACGGGGGCGGTGGCGCGAGCAGTGCCAGCGCGGCCAGGACGACGAGCGCCGCGAGCACGACCAGCGCGCCGACGCACGGCCCGATGCGCCGCGAGTCCATCCCCTCAGCCCGGCCGGCCGCAAGCGCGCCGGAGGCGTGCGCGGGCGCTCAGATCCGGAAGGTCCACAGCTTGTTGCCGAGGAAGCCGACCGGCATCGCGCCGAGCACCGCGATCGCCTGCGCGGGCACCTTGGCGACGTCGAACCCGTCCACGAGCAGCGCCAGCAGCGCGAGGTTGAGCCCGAAGGCGACCAGGCTCACCGCGAGGAACCGCGCGGCCTGGAAGCCGGCCTGGCCGTCGCCCGCGGCGAACGTCCAGTGACGGTTCCACCAGAAGTTGTTGAGCACGGCGACCGAGAACGCCAGCCCGGCCGCGAGCCGGTAGTCGATGCCCAGCACGTGGACCGCGGCCGCGAAGACGGCGAGGTTGACGACGTAGCCGCTCGCCCCGACCGCGCCGAAGCGCAGCAGCTGCAACCAGTTTGCGGGCTTTCGCAGGCCGTGGTGGACGCGCCTGTGCAAGCGCAGCTGGCCGCCCGGCACCAAGTCGGCGTCGTGCATGCCCTCAGCGTAGATGTTCGCCCGCGGGGACGACGCCGAAGTGCTCGTAGACGAGCGGGGCGACGTCGCGCAGGCTCCATTGCGCGCGGACGTCGCGGCTGGCCGGGCCGGTCCCGCACCACATCAGCACGCCGAGCGAGTCGTTGGCGTGCAGCGAGCCGTGCGCGCCGCCGCCGACGTGGTCCGCTCCGCCCCAGTCGACGAACTCGTACCCCGGCGCGGCCGACAGCAGCAGCTCGCCCGACCCGGGGCAGGCGAGCGCCGACCACACGCGCCCGAGCGCGTCGGGGTAGGCGTTGCTGCGCAGGACGCCGTCCTCGACGCGCAGGTCGAGCGCCCGCAGCTCGCCCTCAACGCTCCAGCGCGCGCCGCGCAGGTCGACCAGCGCCCCGCCGGGCGCGAACCGCACCTCCCCGCGCGCGCTCCAGACGTGGGCCTCCGCGCCCACGCGGCGCATCACGAGGTCGACGCCGGCGATCGCGCGCGAGGCGCGCTCGAGCTCCGGGACGAGCTCGGCGCGGCGCTCCTCGTCGAGCGCGTAGACCATCGCCGAGCGCGCGGCCGGGCTGAGCGCGATCTCGGCCGCGCCGGGTTCCTGATCGGCCGGGCGCAGCACGCGCCAGTCGGCGAACCCCTCGAGCAGGTCGATCCGGTCCTCGACCGCCGACTGCGAGTGGTCCCCCATCACGATCACCGCGTGGTCCTCGAGGAACGCGTCCGGCCCGCCGGCCGCGTGCATCAGGCGCTCGAGCTGGCGATCGGCCTCGGCGATCGAGACGACCTGCGCCTGGGGCCCGTTCTTGTGCGACCAGGTGTCGTTGTCGGGCAGCGAGAAGAGGAGGAAGTCGAACAGGTCGTGCTCGACCAGGTAGGCGCCCACGCAGCCCGAGTGCTGGTCGCGCACGCCCGGCAGCCCGAGCTGCGAGCGACAGCCCGTGCGGCGGCTGGCGAAGATGTCGGCGTAGAAGAACTCGCGCGGGCCGTTGACCGCGTGGCGGAACATCGTCGAGGTCGTGATCCGGGCCAGCGCCGTCTCGTTGGAGACCTCGTGGCGATGGCGGCCGCGGTACATCAGGTAGGTGGTCCCGGCGGTGCGCACGCCCGCGTCGTCGAGCGTCTCGAACACGGTCGGCACGTCGCGCGCGAGGTGCGAGAGGTTCATGTTGTAGATCGTGTCCGTGAGCGAGCGCACGATCCCGAACGCCCGCGTCGCCTGGAAGCTCGAGCCGTACTCGACGTAGCGGCGCTCGGCGCGGTGGTACCAGTTCATCGAGGGGATCAGGTGCTCGTCGGGGCCGACGCCGGTCGCGATCGACGCGGCGCACGCGGGCGTGACGGACGGGTAGGCCGCGACGCAGTCGTTGACGTAGACGCCGCGCTCCATCAGGAGCTTGAGGATCGGCGCGCGCCCCGTCTCGACGGCGCGCTCGAGCATCGAGGGCTTCAGCGCGTCGATGACGGCCAGCACGAGCTTCTTGGGCGCGCTCACCTGAGGATGCGCAGGCCCGCGTAGCGCTCGTCGCCGCGCCGGCGCCCGGCGATCAGCAACCAGATCAGCAGCGCGATCGCGACGATCGACACCGGCGGCGCGAGGATCGCCAGCCCGGCGAGCACGAGCGCGACGGCCTCGGCGTAGACCGGCAGCGCCGCGGCAGCGGCCGCATCGAGCCGCTTGCGGGCGCGCCCGAGCAGCGGGCGCGTCGAGGCCTGGGCGAGCGCCGCGAGCGCGACGCCGGCGACGAGGCCGGGCCACGACGCGTGACCGCGGTCCGCGAGCGATCCCGCGAACTCGAGCCCGCCGAGGCCGATCCCGGCGCCGGCGACCGCCGCGCCGATCGCCCCGCGCTCGACCGCGTCGGCGCCGAGGCGGCGCTGGGCGACGCCGACGACCGCGACCGCCACCACGACCGCGAGCAGGAACCAGGTGTGCTCGAGGAACGCGTAGTCCGTGCCGTCGAAGTCGACGCCCAGATCCGCGCTGGCCAGCGCGCCGACCGCGAGCGCCGGCAGGAACGGGCGGATGCCGGTCGCCGTCGCGACCCCGGCGCCCTGCAGGATGTCGAGGAGGAGCTGCATCGTGCGCTACGGTGGAGCCCCGCATGACGATAGACGACCCGCGGCGGGGAGCAGGTACGGGGCACCCGCATGACGAACCCCTCGGCATGGCCGAGCGGCCCCGGTCGACGACGCGTGACCTCGAGCGCTACGCGGCGCTGTTCGCGCGCCGCACGTCCGTCATGCGCTCCTCGGCGATGCGCGACCTGATGGCGATCGTCGAGCGGCCGGAGATCATCTCGCTCGCAGGCGGCCTGCCCGACACGTCGACCTTCCCGGCCGCGACCTACGCCGAGCTGATGACCACGATCGGCCACGAGTCGTGCGCGAAGGCGCTGCAGTACGGCCCGACCGAGGGCCTCGCGGCGACGCGGCAGGCGGTCGTCGAGGTGATGGCCGCCGAGGGCACCGAGGTCGACCCCGACGAGCTGCTGATCACGACCGGCGGTCAGCAGGCGATCGACCTCGTCTGCAAGGCGTTGATCGATCCCGGCGACGTGATCGTCGCCGAGGCGCCGACCTACCCGGGAGCGGTGCCCGTCTTCTCCTCCTACGAGGCCGACGTCGTGCAGGTCGGGCTCGACGCCGAGGGCATGCGGCTCGACGAGCTCGAGACGACGCTCGACCGACTCGCCGCGGAGGGCCGCAGCCCGAAGTTCATCTACTCGATCCCGAGCTTCCAGAACCCCGGCGGCGTGACGCTGTCGCTCGAGCGCCGCCGGCGACTCGTGGAGATCGCGCGTGCCCGCCAGTTGCTCGTGCTCGAGGACAACCCCTACGGGCTGCTGCGCTACGAGGGCGACCCGCTGCCGACGCTGCGCTCGCTCGACGGCGGCGACTACGTCGTCTACGTCGGCACGTTCTCGAAGATCCTCGCGCCGGGGCTGCGGCTCGGCTGGGTGGTCGCGCCGCGTCCCGTGCTGCAGAAGCTCAACCTCGGCAAGCAGGCCGCCGACCTGTGCTCGTCCTCGCTCGCGCAGTTCTTCGTCGCGGCGTTCGTCGCGTCGGGCGGCTGGCGCCAGTACGTGCACACGCTGACCGACGTCTACCGCCGCCGGCGGGACACGATGCTCGAGGCGCTCGCGGAGCACTTCCCGCGCGAGGCGGAGTGGACCCGCCCGCAGGGCGGTCTCTTCATCTGGGCGACCCTGCCGGACTACATCGACACGACCGACCTGCTCGCGCGGGCGCTGCGCGAGCACGTGGCGTTCGTCCCGGGCCGCGCGGCCTATCTGGACGGCCGCGGCGGCAGCTCGATGCGGCTCAACTTCTCCGGCGTCGACGAGGGCCAGATCCGCGAGGGCGTCCGGCGCATCGGCGCCGTCGTCCGCGAGCAGGTCGCGCTCTACGGCACCCTCACCGGGTCGCCGGCGGCCGAGCCGGCCGAACCGGCCGCCGACGCGGCGCGCGCCGCGCGCATGGCGGAGGTCCTGCACCTGCGCGGGCCCGGCGCGCGGGGCGGACGGCGGGCCGCGGGCGACTCGTGAGCCGCGTCGCGGTGCTCAAGGGCGGACGCTCGCTCGAGCGGCTCGTGTCGCTGCGCTCGGGCCAGCGGGTCGAGGAGGCGCTCGAGCGACTCGGCCACGAGGTCGTCGCGATCGACGCCGGCGCGGACATGGTCGAGCGCCTGCGCGCGGCCCGGCCCGATGTCGCCTTCGTGGCGCTGCACGGGCGCGACGGGGAGGACGGGACGGTCCAGGAGCTGCTCGAGGCGCTCGGCCTGCCGTACACGACCTCCGGCGTCTCGGCGTGCATCCGCTGCGCGGACAAGGTGCTCGCCAAGCACGCGCTGCGCGACGCCGGCATCCCGACGCCGGAGTTCGTCTCCTTCTCCCAGGCGGCCGTCGAGGAGCTCGGCGCCGCGCAGGCCCTGCCCGAGGTCGAGCAGCGCCTCGGCTTCCCGCTCGTCGTCAAGCCGGCGCGCGAGGGCTCGTCGCTGGGCGTCAAGTTCGCCCGCACCGCGGCCGACGTGCCGGCGGCGCTCGTCGCGGCCTTCGCGTACGACAGCAAGGTGCTGCTCGAGCGCTACGTCGCCGGGTCGGACCTCGCGGTGTCGGTGCTCGAGCGCGCGGACGGGCCGCAGGCGCTGCCGGTCGTCGAGGCCGTGCCGCTGACGGAGGACTTCTACGACTTCGAGGCCCGCTACGAGATCGGCCGCACGGCGTTCGTCTGCCCGGCCGAGCTGCCGCCCGAGACGACGCGGCGCGCGCAGGAGCTCGCGCTCGCGGCCTACGAGGCGCTGGGCTGCTCGTCGGTCGCGCGGATCGACCTGATGTTCGACCGCGAGCGCGACGAGCTGCTCGTGCTCGAGGCCGACGTCGTGCCGGGCCTCACCGACACGAGCCTCCTGCCCCAGGCCGCCGAGGCGGCCGGGCTCAGCTTCGAGGCGCTGGTCAGCGAGCTGCTCGCGCTCGCGCGGGCGCACGCCGCGGCCTGAGGCCGCCGCGGCCTCAGCCCTCCGAGGCGCCGAAGTCCTCGGGCTTGACGCTGTCGAGGAAGTCCTTGAACTTCTCGACGACCTCCTCGGTGTCCTCGACCTCGTGCTCGAACTCGATCGCCGATTCGGAGATGACCTCCTCGGCCGCGAAGATCGGCGCGCCGGCGCGAACCGCGAGCGCGAGCGCGTCGCTGGGCCGCGAGTCGATCTCGAGCTCTTGGCCGTTCACGCTCAGCGTGATCGACGCGTAGAAGGTGTTCTCCTTGAGCTCGGTCACGCTCACCCGCGTGCACGACACGTCGAGCTCGGTGAGCATCTCCGTCAGCAGGTCGTGCGTCATCGGGCGCGGGGTCGTGGCGCCCTGGAGCTTCATCAGGATCGCCGCGGCCTCGGGATGACCGATCCAGATCGGCAGGAACTTGTTGCTGTCGACGGCCTTCAGCAGCACGATCGGCTGCTTGCCGACCATGTCGAAGCTCACGCCGTAGATCACCATCTCCTGCACGCGAACGGGCTCCTGGAGGCTGAGGCCGGAGGGCCCCACGGGGCCGAGCCCACAGTATAGGAGCCCCCTCCGACCCTCCCGAACGCCTCGCGGGCCCGTCGGCCCCAGATCGCTCGACTAGGATCGCGCGCGGTCGACGATGCACGAGATAGCTCAGTTCCTGCGCGAGCATCCCCCGTTCACCGGGCTCGCGAGCGAGGAGCTCGAACGGCTCGCCGCCACGGTCGAGATCGAGTTCCATGCCGTCGGCACCGTCGTCCTGCTCCAGTCGGGCGGCCCCGCCGACGTGGTGCGCGTGATTCGCAAGGGAGCGGTCGAGCTCGTCGCCGACGGGCGCACGTTCGACCTCCTCGGCGAGGGTGAGATGTTCGGCCACGCGTCGATGCTCGCGGGGGCCCCGATCGGGTTCACGGCGCGCGCCCAGGAGGACCTGCTCTGCTACCGGATCCCCGAGGCCGGGATGCGCGAGGTGCTCGGGCGCCCCGACGGGCTGCGCTTCGTCGCGCGCTCGCTGGCACGCAGGGCGGAGCTGGTCGCGCAGTCCCACCCCGCCGGCGGCGTCGACACGGCGGCCCGCCCGGTGAGCGAGCTCCTGCGCGGGCCCGCCGTCGTGTGCTCGCCCTCGACGAGCGTGCGCGAGGCGGCGCGGCGCATGGTGGAGACCGGCTCGACCTCGGCGGTCGTGGAGTTGGGCGAACACCTCGGGATCGTCACCGACAACGATCTGCGGACGCGCATCGTGGCGGCGGGCGCGGGGCCCGACACGGCGGTCAGCGCCGTGATGACGGCCCCGGCCGCCACGGTCGCGGCTGACCAGACGGGCGCCGACGTCCTGCTCGAGATGCTCGACCGCGGCGTGCGCCATTTCCCCGTGCTCGACGCCGGCCGCCGCGTCATCGGCGTGATCGACGACGTCGACCTGATGGCCGCCGAGCGTCGCGGCCCGTTCCACCTGCGCGCGCGGATCGGCCGCGCGCGCGACGCCGCCGCGGTCGCCGCGGCCGCGGCGCAGCTGCCCGAGGTGGTCATCGCCCTGCTCGACGCCGGCGTCGCGACGCCGACGATCCAGCGGGTCATCACGAGCACCCACGACGCGCTCACGCGGCGCCTGATCGAGCTGGCCCAGGACGAGCTCGGGTCGCCCCCGATCCCGTTCACGTGGCTCGCGCTCGGCAGCTTCGCCCGGCGCGAGGCGTTCCCCGGCTCCGACCAGGACAGCGCGCTGGCGTGGGTGGACGACGGCGCCGGCCGGGAACCGCCGGAGCCGCTGCGGGCGATCGCCGCGCGCGTGGTCGACGACCTCGACGCGTGCGGCATCCCGGCGTGCAGCAACGGCGCGGTCGCATCGATGCCGCTGTTCCAGCGCTCGATCGGCGCCTGGGAGGCGACGGCCTCCTCGATGCTCGAGGATCCCCATCAGGAGAAGGCGTTGATCCTGCTCGCCGTGCTCGTCGACGGGCGACCCGTGTGGGGCGCGGACGTCGCCGCCGACCGGCTCGGCGCCGCGTTGCGCACCGCGCGCGCCCACCCGCTCGCGCTGCGGCGCACGGCGATCTTCGCGCTGGCCCATCGCCCGCCGACGGGCTTCTTCGGCGGACTCGTCGTCGAGCACTCCGGCGAGCGCCGCGGCCGCCTCGACCTCAAGCTCGGTGGCCTGCTGCCGATCGTCGACCTGGCGCGCTGGGGTGCGATGAGCGCCGGCGTGGCGCTGACCTCGACGCCTGCGCGGCTCGAGGCGGCCACGGCGGCCGGCGTGATCCCCGCGGACGACGCCGCGGTGCTGCGCGACGCCTTCGAGCTGGTGTCCGACCTGCGCATGCGACACCGCGTCGAACAGCTGCGCACCGGCGCGCCGCTCGACGACTTCATCGACCCAGCGGCGTTGACGGCGCTGACGCGCACGTCGCTCAAGGAGGCCTTCCGCGCCGTCGCGCGCGTGCAGCGCGCCGTCGCCACGACCATGGGCCTGCCGGCCCGGTGAGCCCGACCCCGCGGCGCGCGACCCCCTGGCGCCGCGTGCGCTTCGCCGTCGTGGACCTCGAGCTCACCGGGCTGGACCCCGGCCGGGACGAGCTGATCTCGTTCGCCGCGGTGCCGGTCGCCCACGGGCGGGTCCTCGTCGGCGAGACCGTGGCCGGGCTCGCGCGGCCCCGGTCGATGCCGACGCGGGAGACGATCGAGATCCACGGCATCCGCCCGCACGACCTCGCCGACGCGCCCCCGCTCGATGACGCCGTCGGTCCACTCCTGGCGGCGCTGCGCGACGCCGTCCCGGTGGCGCACGCGGCGTGGATCGAGCACGGGTTCCTCGAGCCGCTGGCGCGCCGCCACGGCATGCGCGTGGCGCGGCCAATCGACACCGCCGACCTCTGGCGCCTGCTCGCGATCGAGCGCGACGGGCGCGATCCCGGCTACCAGCCGCTGGCCGAGGTCTGCCGGCAGCTCGGCCTTCCGGTGCACCGGCCGCACGAGGCCGTGGGCGACGCGCTCACGACGGCACAGGCGTTCATCGCACTCGTGGCGCACCTCGACGCGGTCCGCCCGCAGACGCTCGGGACGTTGACGACGATCCGACGGTCGCTGGCGACGTGGAGGCTGTTCCACCGGCATTGAGGCCCGGACCCGGCGACGCAGCGCGAGCGCCTCCGTCGCGCCGCGCGAGCGCGTCGTTCAAGCTTCGCCCGCGGCGATCCGACACCTCAGGTGACGTCGCGCCCGTCCGCCCCGCCCCGCCCCAGGAGATCCGCAGCATGGCCACGCAGATGCCCTCGTCGCTCGAGATCGCGCAGGACGCGATCCTGCGGCCGAT
>Ga0209798_10001699_pt1 | contig 13112 bp, 15 predicted proteins | sample DOMMetBare3Fresh_FD_187475 | JGI IMG/M metagenome (GOLD analysis project Ga0209798, IMG submission 187475) | Wetland sediment microbial communities from St. Louis River estuary, USA, under dissolved organic matter induced mercury methylation -... | ecosystem: Environmental > Aquatic >...
GAGCGGCCGCGCCGCGACGTGCCGAGCTCCGAGCCCTCGACCGACCCCGGTCCGAGGAGCGATGAGCCAGAGCAGGAGCGAGAGGAGGAGAGCGATGGCGCGTGAGACACGTCTAGCGAAAGGTCGCCTCAAGGGCACGAAGGTGAAGGGGGCGCCGTACAAGCCGGCGGGGCCCGGTGCGCTGAAGGACAAGCAGCCTCGACCGAAGTTCAAGCTGAAGAAGACGGGCCGGCCCCGGCCGTTGAAAGAGCCCAGCCCTGCAGCCGAGACGGCGCGCGCCGACGATCAGGATCCGCACGGCAACCCGGATCCGGTCGTGTTCCACGGGTACAGGCCGGCGGACACGCTGACGAAGGCGCTCACGAACGCGGCGGACATGAGCGGCGCCGACAGCGAGCGCGACGTGGTCATGATGTCCGGCAACTGGTACTGCGACGTGTCGACCGACGGAGGGGCGAGCTGGAAGCGGCTCGACCCGACGACGATCTTCCCCCAGACCCTGGGCAAAGGGTTCTGCTGCGATCAGATCGTCACCTACGTTCCCAGCATCGACCGCTTCGTCTGGTTCCTCCAGTACCGCGCCGATGCTGCGGGGCAGGGGGCTTTCAGGGTCGCGTCCGCGTCGTCGCAGTCCGTGAAGAACGATCCCACCGCGTGGACGTACTGGGACTTCGTCGCGGGCGACTTCGGCTATGCGAAGAGCGACATGGACTACCCCGACCTCGCCTACTCGTCGCGGTTCCTCTTCCTCAGCACCGACGTCTTCAGCGCCGGCGGCCGCCTGGTCGCGAGGATCCCGTTGAAGGATCTCGCGGCCGGGGGCACGATCGGCTTCGAGTACACGGATGCCGCGAAGTCCAAGTCCGCCTGGGGCGGGCACCTCGTCCAGCAAACCAGCTCGCAGGCTGTCTGGGTCGGCCATCGCGACAACTCGACCCTCGAGGTCTTCACGATGCCGGACGGCGGCAACACCTACAGCTCGTTCACGATCAAGGTGGCGACGTGGCCGAACGGGGCCCACAGCTCCAAGGGGCCCGACGGGAACGACTGGCTCACGAAGCTGAAGGACTTCCCGAACTTCGCCGTCACGGGAGGAGTCGAGCGCGCCAACGGGCACGTGGTGCTCTCCTGGAGCGCCAGCAAGGGGAAGGGGTCGTCGAACGGCTTCAACTTCCCGAACACACACGTGAGAGTGGTCGAGCTCGATCTCGGGGGACGTTCGGTGGTCAGCGAGCTGCAGGTCTGGAACCCCGACTACGCGTTCGCCTATCCCGCCCTCGCAGTGAACGCGGGGGACGAGGTCGGGATCACGCTGGGCTGGGGCGGCAAGAACAACCACGCGAACTGCGCCATGGGAATCCTGGGTGATTTCGTCGTCTGGTTCCGCGACGACAGCACCCGAACGGTGCAGCGATTCGGCGACTACCTGACGACACGCCGTGCCGAGCGGAAGCGAAGCCTGTTCGCCGGCTTCGGCTACTTCGTCACGGAGGTCGCCGGCCAGCCGAGCCAGTGCACCTACAACCCGATCTACGTCCGCTACGGCCGCTCGTCCGCCTAGCGCAACGACTCGACGCCGAAGGAGGAGACGTTCATGACATCCGAGGATCGCGATCGTCGCAGGTTCACGAGCCAAGAGGCGATCGTCCTGTCCGTGGCGGCGATCTGCGCCGCCGCCGCGCTCGGAATGGCCTTCCTGCCGACCGACTGGATCGAAGCGGCAGTCGGGTTCGAGCCGGACGGCGGCAGCGGCTCACTGGAGGTCGCGGCGATCGTCGCACCCGCACTCGTGTCGCTCATCCTCGTGGTCGCGATGCTGCGAGCGAGAATGACGGCACGTGCCTCAGCAGGGGGTGCCGGCGCCCGCGCCTAGAGGCTTGATGTGGGTTAGGAGTGCGGCTGGGGGGGTTCTGCACCAAGGCGCGTGTTCGCGAGCCGCAGCGTGCTGGGCCGCATCCAGACGTGCTTCTAGCCCACATCAAGCCTCTAGAGCACGAGCGGTTGCTGCCGAATGCCGAGCGGGACGCCAGGCGCTGTCCCGCCTCCATCCACGCCCGGGACAGGAAGATCTGGCCCGCCGTTACCCGCCTTGACGGCGCTCCTATGATGCTGGGCACGCAGTGCGCGTCCTTTTCAGCTCCACCCCCGGTTACGGCCACGTGCTTCCGCTCCTGCCACTCGCACGGGCGTTTGCGGCGGCAGGTCACGACGTCGGGTTCGCATCCGGGCCGTCATGGCGGGCGCGTCTCCAGGACGAGGGCTTCTCGTTCCTCTCCGCGGGGCTCGACGATGGGGCAGTCAAGGAGCTGATGGCAGCACATCGTGCCGAGCTCCTCGCGCTTCCCGTTCCCGACCGGCGCCCGTGGCAATTCTCGCTGCGCTTCGCCGTGATCGAAGCGCCGGCGCGCTACGAGGCGCTCGACGCAGCCGTCGGAAGCTGGCAGCCCGACCTGGTGGTGCACGAGTCTGCCGAGCTCGTCGCGCCGCTCGTTGCCGCCCGAGCCGGTGTCCCGTCGGTGCACCACGGGTTCGGACGGCTTGTCCCGGTACCGTGCTTCGAGGCCGCAGCGAGCCTGACCGCGCCGCTCTGGCGGGCGGCGGGGCTCGAGCCGCAACCGCTCGGTGGTGTGTTCCGCGGCTCCTGCGTCGACATCTGCCCGCCGAGCCTGGCTCCCGAGGCGTCACCCGCTGGCGTGCCCGTCCACCGCATGCGACCGGTCGACACGCCGACGCCGATCGGCTCCGACGCGCCGAGCCAGGGTCCGCTCGTGTACGTCACGCTCGGTACGGTCTTCAACGAGCTCGCACTCTTCCGCGTCCTGCTCGACGGCCTCGACGCCCTCTCCTGCCGGATCGTCGCGACGGTCGGAGCTGAAAACGACCCCGCTGCGCTGGGTCCGCTGCCGTCCCGCGTGCGCGTCGAGCGCTTCGTCCCCCAGGCCGAGCTGTTGCCGCACTGCTCGCTCGTGGTGAGCCACGGCGGCTCCGGCTCGATGCTCGGCGCACTCGCCCACGGCGTGCCGCTACTGCTCGTGCCGCAGGCGGCGGATCAGTTCGACAACGCGGCCGTGTGCGCGGCGGCCGGCGTCGGTCGCGTGCTCATGCCGGAGGAGATCACGCCTGCCAACGTCCGCGCGGCTGCTGAAGAGCTGCTCGACAACCCCTCGTACGCCCAGCGGGCGGGCGAGGTGGCGGCCGAGATCGCCGCCATGGCGAGGCCCGAGGAGATCGTCTCGGTGCTCGCCCCAGCTCCGCAAGCGCCCGCCGCTCGGGCGTGAGCCGGGGCTCAGGTCTTCGGCGGGGGGAGCGCACCTTGCCCGGCCAGGGGAGGCGTGACAAGATCTGGCCTCGTGGTGCGGGGTGGTGGCGCCGACGTTGACGCCTCCTCGGCACGCACTTGGGAACCAAGAGACGGGGGTGAGGGCGTGAGCGACCAGGCCCACTACGATCGAGAGCACCTGCCCGGCGGAGGTCACGTTGCCGCCGGGATGCCTCGACGGACATTTCTCTCGCGGAGCGCGAAGCTCACCGCTGCCGCGGCGCTAGCACCTCTGCTGCTGGCCGAGCAGGGAGGGGCCGCGCCCAGCGTCGGTCGAGCAGCCGCGGGCCGAGGGCAGCTCGGCCTTGTCGGCACCGACCATGTCGGCATCACCGTTCCGGACATCGGTCAGGCAGTCGCCTGGTTCCGGGACGTCATGGGGGCGAGCGCGCCTCTGACCTTCGGGCCCTTCAGAGACGACACCGGGACGTTCATGCACGACCTGCTCGATGTGGATCCACGTGCCGTCGTCGACCAGATCACGATGCTGCGCATCGGCCACAGCGCCAACATCGAGCTGTTCCAGTACCGGGCGCCGGATCAGAGCACGACGCTGGCGAGGAACTCCGATTGGGCCGGCCACCACATCGCCTTCTACGTCACCGATATCGCTGCAGCGGTCGGGTACATGGAGTCGAGGGGCGTCACGAAGTTCCTCGGCCCGCTCCCGGTCAACGACGGCCCCGCCGCCGGCCAGTCGATCAACTACTTCAAGACGCCGTTCGGAACGTACATCGAGTTCATCAGCTATCCGAAGGGGATGGCATACCAGGTGCCGAGCGTCAAGCCGCTCTGGTCGCCGAAGCAGAACGGGCTCGATTCCGTCGTCACCAAGGTGCCCGGGCTCATCGGGATCGACCACATCGGCATCACGGTTCCGAACGTCGTCACGGCCGCGGCGTGGTTCGCGGACGTCCTTGGCTTCACGAATCCACTGACGTTCGGTCCGTTCAGGGACGACACCGGAACGTTCATGCAGGATCTGCTCGACGTGCATCCGCGTGCGGTCGTCGACCAGATCCGCATGGTCACCGGTGGCAACGGCCCCAACGTCGAGTTGTTCCAGTACCAGGCTCCCGACCAGAACCGCACGTTCGCCAAGAACTCGGACTGGGCCGGCCACCACATCGCCTTCTACGTGCGGCACATCGACAAGGCCGTCGAGTACATGCAGGCGAAGGGCGCCGAGAAGCTCCTCGGTCCGCTCGAGGTCACCGAGGGGCCTGCCGCGGGTCAGTCGATCAACTACTTCCGTACGCCGTTCGGGACGTACGTCGAGCTGATCAGCTATCCGAAGGGGATGGCCTACGAGGCATCGGCAGCGATCCCGCTCTGGGACCCGCGGGACAACCACCCGTAGCCACGCCCGGAACCGCAACACGATGAGACGCGCGCGCGCCTTCCAGCGAGGGGGCGCGCGCCTGTTCGCCTGTCGAGTGGAACGAAGAAGACCTGACCCTGCCCTCTTGCCGAGCGGCTACAGCGGCCGGCGGGGGCTCAGAGGCCGAACCAGCGGGCGCGGCGGCTCGAGCCGAAGTGCTGCTTCTGTGCCACGAGCGCGCTCGACGGGGCCTGGAAGGCACCGGTCGGCTTCGGCCCCGAGAAGAAGTCGACGTCGACCCGGCCGACGCGCCCGGCGCCGAACTCGATGTAGCAGGAACCGGTGCCGTCGTAGGGCTCCGGCGGCTCGCCGCCCCGGAGCTCGGCGATCAGCGTCCTCGCGACGACGCGGGCCGCTCCCTCGGCGAACACGCCGGCCTTCGGCACGCCGATCGTGGCAACGTCGCCGACGGCGTAGACGCGAGGGAACCGCGTCTCGAGCGTGCGCGGGTCGACGGGCACGTAGCCGTCCTCGGCCAGGCCGCTGGCGAGGGCGACGTCGGGAGCGCGGTGCTTGGGGACGCCGAGGAAGAGGTCGTAGGGCAACTCGGCGCCGTCGTCGAGCACGGCGACGCGGCGCGCCGGGTCGAGGGCGCTGACACGGCGGTTGGGAACGAACTCGATCCCGCGCTCGGCGAAAGCCTCGACGAGCGCGGCCGACGTGTCGGGCGACGGCGGCACCGGTGTGGGGAAGGGGATCACGAACGTGATCTTCCACGCTCCGCGAAGGCCCCGCTGCACCAGGTAGTCGTGCAGCAGCAGCGCGCACTCGCTGGGCGCCGGCGGGCACTTGAACGGCGCCCCACAGACACCGACGATCGCCCGACCGCCCGAGAACGAGGGCAACACGTCGCGCAGGCGGGTCGCGCCCGCGACGGAGTAGAACTCGTTGCCTCCCTCCGCGAGCCCCGGCGTCGCGTCGAGGTCGTAGTCGGCCCCGAGGGCGACGACGAGGGCGTCGGCCTCGTGCACACCGGCGTCGGTCGTGACCCGGCGCGTCTCGGGATCGATGGCGGTGATCGTCTCGCGCAGGAAGCGGACCCCGGGCTTCGCGACGGCCCGGTACGGCAGCCGCACCTCCTCGGGCGGCGCGCGCCCGAACATCACGTCGAGCTTCGCGTAGCCGAAGACGAAGGCGTCGTTTCGATCGATCAGCGTGACGGCGACGTCGTCGCCGAGCGCCTCCGACAAGGTGGTGGCGAGCTCGAGACCCCCGAAGCCTGCGCCGAGCACGACGACCCGCATCTCCACCGGGCGATCATAGGGAAGAGCAGGTACTTCCGGGCAGGAAGATGAGGGGACTCCCCGCTGTGCTCGCAGCCTGTTCGCGCTAGAAGAGAGCGAAGGGGGTGTTCGGGATGCGAGCTAATCGTCTTCGTCTTCGTGCGGCGATTGCCATCGTCGTCGTCGGTGCTCTCAGCGTGGTGACGGTTGCGGTCGGGGGAGCGCGCGCGCCGAACCCGGATCTGAAGCCGCCGGTGCTGCTCCAGCCCACGCCGAACGTCGCGTTCGAGGCCGGTGCTCCGGTCACGTTCCGGATCCGGACGCATGCCCGTGACGTCGGTCTCGTGCTTCGGATTTCGCGATCTTCCGTGCGCGGCAAGTGCGGCGTGATCGCCGGCAACGTCGCCCATTCCAGCTTCGTGCGGACGGGCGCGCCGGCGGTCTACCAGGCCCAACGGGCCGGAGCCACTCTGTCGACCTCCTGGCTGAACAGGCCTGGAACCTATTTCTGGCAGGCATACCGGATCGCCGGCCGTGACGGCTGCGTCGAGTCGGCCGTACGTGCGCTGCGCGTCGTGCCGAAACAGCCGCTCGCGCTCTCGGAGGCGCGGCTGGAAGGGAAGTCGGACCTCACCAGGCAGATCACTGCGGTGGACGGGTTTGGCATGAAGGTCGGTGACAGCAGCAAGATCACCCACACCTTCAAGCCCTCGTGCGCGTCGGGCGCGTGCGACACGACCGTCAGCTTCGTGGTCGGGGGGATGTTCCCCGGCCTGAGCGAGACGGTGACCGTGCCACTGACGCGAACCGGGACGAGCTACGCGGGCAGTGCCCCTGCGACGCTGAGCAAATGCAACTTCTCCACCGTCACGGGAACGCTCGAGGTCCGGCTGGAGGTCAGCGCCGGCGCCTGGGTGGGCAACGTGTGGCGCGCCACCGGCGTCGTCGGTCACGAGCGCTACTCGACGCCGGCGACCGACGTCGGGATCTGGAAATGCGGCGCCGCCTCGTGGGAGGCCGACCTGACCGGGAGCCTGGCCGGTGTCGGCGAGCTGAGCGTCACCGTCACCCCAGCTCCCCTGGCAGCGCCCGGAACCGACTGAGAGCGTGGTGTCGAGACAGGACCGCCCCTGACCACGAAATCGCGCGGAGCTACCCGCAGTGGGCGCCGCGGGCTGCTGGGATGCGCGCGGAAACCTCGGCAGTCTCTCGACCCGAACCCACCACAAGCCGAACGAACGGAACGAAGAAGACCGGAGCCTGGGCACTCCACCAGCGCGTACACCAGCGGGCTTCGTACCTCCCGCTATGACGGCTCGGGCGAGCAGTGAGGCCCACCTTCGCGGCGGGCCCCACAATCGTGTGAGTCGACGTTCGCCTCAATTCGGGCTGGAGTAGCACGGCTCGCCGGAGCGAGCGTCGAGGCGGCAGGGCAAGAATCGGAAGCTCGATTGGGACGATGCCACCACGTGTCCATCCATATCGACTGCCCTGACGTTCCAGTTCCAGTTGTCAAGGTTGGAGTCGATGACGAATGCCTGGCATGCGACCCACGTGTAGCTCGTTGAGCGCGTCCCGGTCAGCGTGACGTTGAGCGCTGGATACGGCTCGCCCTGGTGCTGTACGAACAGTTGGTAGCCGCGAAGCTCTTTGACCCGATCCCAGTGCCAGAAGGCCGGAAATGCGATCCACCTGAACACGATCTTGAATCCATAGCCGGCGGTGGGGTGCGCAGTGCACCCGATCGTCGGGACGTTCTGCGGTATTCGCGCCGCCGGGAAGGGCCAGATGGGTATCACGACCGCGTTCTGGAGACCGAGCGAAGGGGCGTTCGCGCTGATGGCCGGCTCGGCGCCGGTCGCCGGCGAAGCTGCGACCGTGAGCGCGACCAGCAGAACACACAAACCCCCAAGCATCGCGACGAGAACCCTGATCAAGCCGTTCATCACAACCTCCTCAACTCATCAAGGTCTCATGCACCGCCACTCTCGCCCATCGCGCATGACCAGTCATCAGTGCGGCCACCGATCCGCGTACCCGCAACTACCGAACTCCCGCGCTGCACGCCCGTGCTTGACGTAAAGGAGTCCTACGCTCCGCTCGCTCTCGTAGCGCGTACCCCTGCAACGAGGCGCGTGAACGCCGCTACGACCGCGGGCCAGGTTGGTGGGAGGCTCGCGCCGACCAGCCGGGAAGAAGTCGACTGACCCGCGAGGCCCAGGAAGGGCGAACGAGAGGCCCGGAGACGGACTCGCCTACATCGTCATCCGGATCGCGACCCGGTACTTCCGCACCGACGTCCTGGCTCCCGGCGTGTCGCCGGCCGGCATCGCATTCAGCGCGGCGTCGCCGCGGGCGTAGTCGTCCTCGTTGTCGAAGAGCAGGATGGTGAGCGACGTCGAGGTGTCGGGGTCGTGCAGCACCAGGATCTCCGTCGCGGGGAGGTCGGCAGGCTGATCGCCCTCCCGGATCCGACGCTCCAGATCCTCGAGGCTGGAAGCCTCAACCCCTTCGAACGTCACGACGCGTGCGAGTGCCATGCGAGCCTCCTCGGTCGGATGTCGCGGCGAGCGTACAACGCGTCGCCGATTGCCGCCAGTCGGCGATGTCTCCCGGAGGCGCTCCTCGCTTCGACTCGGTCAAGCGCCGCGCACACTGGGTCGAGCTGCTTCAGGCCGCGGCGGCGGCGCCCGCCGGGGTGCGGGCCGCGGCCGGCCCCCCGGATGACCCGAGCACCTGCCAGAGGCGCCGCGCATCCTCTCGAAGTACGTTCTCGCCGCCCATGAGCTCGACGGTAGAAGCCGGCAACGATCCGGCGTTTCAGAGGCCGAGGACGAGCAGGAGCGCCTCGTCGACGGCGCGGAGCTCGGGAGCCTCGAGGCGCCCGCCGGAGCGACCGAGTCGTTGCGGGTCGACGACTGTCGTCTGCTCGACGAGCACGCGCGTCTGCTGCCCCCCGAGCGTGATCACCGGCCGGAAGCTCGCAGGCCTGGCGCTCGTCGACGTCGGCGCGACGAGGACGGTGCTGAGGCCGAGGAACTCGTCGGCCTGGACGACCACGGCGTACCTGGCCCCACGCTGCTCGCGCCTGCGGACGCCGCGAGGGGCCGGCAGGTGGAAGAGCTCACCTCGAACCACGTCAGTCCCGGAGCGGAGGCGCAAGCTCGGCGAGCTGCTCGCGAATCAGCCGCATCTCCTTGCGATCATGTTCGTCGGCCGCAAGCGCGCGCACTTCGTCGCGAATCGCCGAACGCACCCGACGCCGCGCCGCCGCCTCGCGCAAAGCCGTGCGCACCGCCTCCGAGTCGGTCAACCCACCGGCGCGCACGATCTCGAGCGCAGCCACAGACGCATCGTCGAGGCGCACATGGAGAGAACGCGCCATCCGGCCCACTGTAGCACGAATCATGCTACAGACGAGCTACGGTAGGCGAGGAACCACTCCCGATCCCGACCCCGGAACACCAACGCGCTGGTCGACATCGCCGGCCAGCTCGATCCGCGGAGGACGCACCACCCCTCGAGTCTGTCGCCAATACAGGCAACAAACCAGAGGTGGAGACGCATCGGCACAGATTCGGCACGAAGACGCGCAAGAAGACGGGCCGGTGGAACGAAGAAGACCTGACCCTGGCCTTTTCGCCGCGCTCCCTGAAACGACCCGAAGTACGGCTACCCGCACTCCCGTCCACGCGCCTCCCGCACTGCGGGGGGCGGCGGCTCGCGCGATCCTCCGGGCATGACCGAGCCGATCGTTCTCCGCCCGGGCGAAGGCGAGCCCCTCTTCGGAGGCCGGATCGTCCTCAAGGCGGCGCTCCCCGAGCTGACCATCACGGAGTCGTTCTTCCCCGACGCCCGGCCCGGCGCGGCCCCGCACCTCCACCGGGATCACGCCGACGCGTTCTACGTCCTCGACGGGCGTCTCGCGTTCCTGGTCCACGACGATGAGCACGCGCTCGGGCCCGGTGGGTTCGTGTACGCGCCGCCCGGCGTGGTGCACGGGTTCCGCAGCCTCTCCCCCGCGCGGTTCCTCAACTTCCACACGCCCGACGGGCGCTTCGCAGAGGCGCTCCGCGAGCGCGACCGCGGCGGCCCCGGCCCGTTCGACAGCGTCGACGCCGCGCCGGGATCCGGTCTGCCCGCAACCGGCGCGATCCTGCTCGACGCCGGCGAGGGCGAGGCTCTGGTCGGAAGCCATCGCGTGGCGACGATCAAGGTCGGAAGCGACGAGCTCTCGCTGATCGAGTTCGAGCTCGACCCCGCCTTCGGCGGCCCCGACCCGCACACGCACGACGACCACACGGACTCCTTCTACGTCCTCGACGGCACCGCCGAGTTCCTCGTCGACGGCCACCGGGTCGTCGCGGAGGCGGGCACCTTCGTCGCGGCGACGCCGGGGGTCGAGCACACGTTCACGAGCGGCCCGACCGGAGCCCGCCTGCTGAACATCCACGCGCCGGGCGTCGGCTTCACGAACCGGCTGCGGGGCATGAGCGTCGCTGCCGCGGCTGCCTGACTCGTGTTGCATGTCCCGCCCCTCACTCGACTCCTCGAGGTTCTGGACGCCGCGGGCGACGCGGGCGAGGTGATCGCCGGATGAGCGACCGCCGCCGCCCGGCCTCCTCGGCTCGAGGCGCTACCGTGTCGGCGTGAGGCGGACGAGCCCATGACGGTCGCAGACGACGGCGGAGCGGCCGGAGCTGCTGGTGTTCGCGCCTCGGCGCAGAAGCTGGTCGCCCACGTGCGCGCCCTCGCGAAGCTCGAGAAGGAGCTCGCGAAGGCCGAGCTCGAGCGCAAGGGCGCCTCGGCGGCCGGCGGTGTCGCGACGGCGATCGGGGCAGCAGTTCTCGCCCTGTTCGCGCTCGCGTTCGCGCTGGCCACGGTCACCGCGCTGCTCGCCCTGGTCGTCGACTGGTGGCTGGCGCTGCTGATCGTCTTCCTGCTGCTCGTGCTCGGGGTGGCGGCGCTCGCATTCGCCTCGCGGAGCCTCTTCCGCCGGGCTGGGCCGCTGAAGCCCGTGCAGGCGCTCGAGGAGGCGCGTCGCACCCGCGACCTGCTCAGGGGCGGCCGGTGAGCCCCCGGCGCAGCGAGGAGGAGATCCGCAGCGAGCTCGCGGCCGAGCGGCAGCGCCTCGTCGAGTCGGTCGCCGACCTGCGCGCGAGCGTCGAGGCGAAGAAGCGGCCGGCGGCTCGGGCGGCCGGCACCGTGGCGGCAGGGGCGGCTGCGCTCCTCGCGCTGAAGATCGCCCGCGCGATCAGGCGGTAGCCCCGCACGGGCATGGCGTTCGAGCCCGCCCGGGAGCCAGAGGCTCAGCTCTCGGCAAGCAACGGGTCGATCTGACCGAGTGCCGCGATCATTCCCTCCTCCATCCCCATCTGCAGCAGCTGCTCCATCGCCTCACGGGAGGGGAACCGCGATGTGATCGCCATCGTCGAGCCGCCGTCTTCGGCCTCCTCGAGCGAGACGGCCACGGTTGCGGACGGCATCTCCTCGAGCTCGTTGCCCTCGGCGTCGGCGAAGCCGTCGTCGAAGGTCAACACCTGCGGCGGCTCCACGCTCGTGATCTTCCACCAGCCGTAGTGACGGTCGCCCTCCGGCCCGGTCATGTAATAGCGCACGGTGCCGCCGACCTCGAGGTCGTGCTCGGTCACAGTGGCGGGGTACAGGGGAGGCCCCCACCAGCGCTCGAGCTGGCGTGGGTCCGACCACAGCCGCCACACCCGCTCGAGCGGTGCGGCGAACGCCGCCTCCACGCGCATCGTCAGGGCTTCGACGTCCTTGTGCACGCTGGTCACGCTCATGTGCTCCCTCCTTCGCTCGTCGTGTCGAGGATCTCCTGCATCCGCTCGATCCGTCCCCGCCAGCCGGCTTCGAGCGCGTCGAGGGCCGCGTGCGCCTGGGCGAGCACGCGGGGCTCGGTGGAGACGATCTGCTCGCGTCCCCGCCGTGACTTCGTCACGAGGCCTGCCCGCTCGAGCACGGCGACGTGCTTCTGCACCGCCGTGAGGCTGATCGGATAGGCCCGCGCCAGGGCCGAGACCGAGTGCTCTCCCGTCACCGCCCGCGCCACTATGTCCCGCCGGGTGGGGTCCGACAGCGCGTAGAAGACATCGTCGAGCGGGGGGCTAGAGGGGATACCTACAACCATATGGTTTTAGGTTAGCAGGTGCGCAGCGCGCGCTTCCGGCCGACCGGCCCCGGGTTACTCCCGCGAGGCGTACCGGTGATGCAGATCGAGCAGGTTGCCGTCGGGATCCCGAAAGAGGGCCTGGTGGCACACGCCACTGTCGATCGTGTCTCCGACGAAGGCGACGCCGCGGGACTCGAGCTCGGCGCGGGCGGCTGCGACATCGTCGACGTGGAGCGCGATCGGCACCCGGTGCGGGCTGAACTCGATCCCGAACGCCTCGCAGTGGATGATCGCGAGCGTCACGGTGCCGGTCTCGAACTCGGCACCCATCGCGGGTCGTCCGGGTCGCTGCCAGCGCGGGCCGGGCTCGAGCCCGATGACGTTCGCGTAGAACTCGACGGCGCGATCGAGATCCTCCGTCGGCACCGACACGAAGTCGACACCGCGGACACATGAATCGGGCGTCACGCGCACAGCTCCTTGTTCGTGATCGTTGTCGCCCGGAGGATGGCAGATCGCGGATCGCAGCGACCCGGCCCCGAGACGAAGCCCGCCGTGGCTTCGTCCTACGGGACGACGACGAGCTTGGTTCCCGGTCCCTCGGCCTGCCGACGCCAGGCGTCGGCGACCGCATCGAGCGGCACCCGCTCGACGTCGAGCCGGATCTCGCCCGCGATCGCGTGCTCGACCAGCCGGCGGTAGTGGTCGGCGAGCTCGTCGCGCGGCAGCGCGAAGTTCGTGTGACCGAGGATGGAGAGGTTCTTGAAGCGCACCGCCGCCGAGGCGAGCTCGGACGTGGCGCCCGCCGACTGGCCGAGGTTGACGAGCGTCGCGCGTGGCGCGGCGGCCTGGATCGCGGCCGCCGCGGGGGCGCCCCAGAGCGGGTCGAAGACGTAGCTCGGACCCTCGCCGCCGAACGCGTCTTTGAACGCCGCGACCAGGTCGGCGGTCTCTTCGAGACGGATGGTCGCGTCCGCGCCGTACGCCGTGGCCTGCTCGAGCCCGGCGGCGCTGCGGCCGGCGGCGACGACCCGGGCGGCGCCGAGCAGCTTCGCGGCC
>Ga0209798_10001700_pt1 | contig 13095 bp, 8 predicted proteins | sample DOMMetBare3Fresh_FD_187475 | JGI IMG/M metagenome (GOLD analysis project Ga0209798, IMG submission 187475) | Wetland sediment microbial communities from St. Louis River estuary, USA, under dissolved organic matter induced mercury methylation -... | ecosystem: Environmental > Aquatic > Freshwater...
CCGCCGAGGAGCTGGAGCGCGCGCGTGTGAAGTGGCTCAACGGATGGGAGCAGCAGTTCACCGATCCGGAGCGCGTCGGGGTGGCGATGTCGGAGGCCGTCGCGCAGGGCGACTGGCGCCTTTTCTTCCTGCTGCGCGACCGCGTGCGCCAGGTGACGCTGGCCGATGTGCAGCGCTTCGCCGCCCAACGCCTGCTGGCGGCCAACCGCACGCTGGGCCTGCACCTGCCCACCGAAGCGCCGCAGCGCGCGCCGGTGCCGCTGACCGTGGACGTGGCCCAGGAGATGAAGAGCTTCGTGCCGCAGCCGGCGGCCGTCGCCGCCGAGCGCTTCGAGGCCACGCCGGCCAACATCGACGCGCGCACGCAGCGAGGGCGCCTGGCGGGCGCGGCGGGCGGCGTGCAGTTTGCGCTGTTGCCCAAGACGACGCGCGGCCAGTCGGTGACGGCCAGCATCACGCTGCGCGGCGGCGACCTGGCCACCTTCCAGGGCCAGGCCGAGACGTCGGTGCTGCTGGCGGCGATGCTCGACAAGGGCACGGCGCAAATCGGCCGCCAGCAGGTGCAGGACCGGCTTGACGCGCTGCGCACCGAACTGGCGATCGCCCACTCGGCTCGCGAGCCGGGGGCACTGACGGTGAGTCTGAGATCGCGGCGCGAGCACCTGGCCGCGGCGATCGAACTGGTGGGCACGCTGCTTCGGCAGCCGGCCTTCGACGCGACCGTGCTTGACGAAATGAAGCGCCAGGCGATCGCCGGCATCGAGGCACAGCGCAAGGAGCCCGATGCAGTGCTCGACGAGGCCCTGTCGCGGCACGGCAACCCTCACCCACGCGGCGACATTCGCCATCCGCGCACCTTCGACGAGCGCTTGCAGGACGTGCAGGCGGTGAGCGTGGCGGCCCTGCGCGATCTGCACGCCAAGGTGCTCGGCGCGAGCCGCGTCGAGCTGGCCGTGGTGGGCGACTTCGACGCCGAGGCGGTGAAGGCCGCCGCGCAACGCGCCTTCGACGGCTGGGTCACGCCGGTGGCCTACACGCGCGTGCCGTTCCCGCCTTATGCGCCGCCGCCCACGCGCATGGTGTTCAGGACGCCGGACAAGCAGAACGCGGTGATGCAGGCCATCCTGCCGGTGGCGCTGAAGGAGGGCGATGCCGACTATGCCGCGCTGACGATGGCCAACTATCTGTTCGGCAACGGCGGCAACTCGCGGCTGTGGGTCCGCATCCGCGAGAAGGGCGGTCTGTCCTACGACGTGCGCTCGACCATCGGCTGGGACCAGTACGGCACGAACTCCTGGTGGATCGCCAGCGCGATCTTCGCGCCGGCCAACCGCGCCAAGGTCGAGGCGGCATTCAAGGAGGAAGTGGAGCGCGCGCTGAAGGACGGCTTCACGGCCAAGGAACTCGAGGAAGGCAAGCAGGGGCTGCTGAACTTCCGCACACTGTCGCGCGCGCAGGACCGCAACGTGGCCGGTGCCTGGGCGCGCAACCTCGACCTCGGGCGCACGTTCGCGTTCTCGGCCACCGTGGACGCGCAGCTCAAGGCGCTGACGCTGGCGCAGGTCAACGCCGCTCTGCGCAAGTACATCGATCCGACCCGGTTCGTGATCGGCGTGGCTGGCGATTTCAAGGACTGACGGCCGGTTCGATCCACGTCGAGGGGCTAGTGCCGCTCGTATTGCGTGGCGCCGAACAGCACCTCGCGCGCGCGGTCGTCGGTCAGCGGCCTGCGCGCGTTGGCCAGCACCGCCACGCCCCGCACCACCGCCGGGCGCGCCGCGATTTCGTCGAACCAGCCCTTGAGGTGAGGGAAGTCGGCCCAGTCGATGCCCTGCTTCTGCCACGAACGCAGCCATGGGAAGACCGCGATGTCGGCGATCGAATAGGCCTTGCCGCCGATGTACTTGCTCTTCGCCAGGCGTGTGTCGAGCACGCCGTAAAGGCGCCGCGCTTCGCTGGTGTAGCGCTCGATGGCGTAGTCGATCTTCGTCGGCGCGTAGATGCGAAAGTGGTGCGTCTGACCCAGCATCGGCCCCACGCTGGCCATCTGGAACATCAGCCACTGAAGCACCTCGTACTTGTCGCGCGTTGACGCCGGCAGGAACTGCCCGGTCTTGCCCGCCAGGTAGAGCAGGATCGCGCCGGACTCGAACAGCGAGATCGGTCGACCGTCCGGGCCGTCGGGATCGACGATCGCGGGCACCTTGTTGTTCGGACTGATGGCCAGGAACTCGGGCCGGAACTGATCGCCGGCACCGATGTCGACGGCATGAACCCGGTAAGGCAGGCCGCATTCCTCGAACATGACGTGCACCTTGTGCCCATTCGGGGTGGGCCACGAATAGACTTCGATCATCGTGATGGTCCCCTCGCGTTCGCGGCCACTCTAGCAGCCATGCCGAGCTTCTTGCGGCGCTGGTTCGGTGGCACTCGCCCTGCGGTCGAGACAGGGCCAATGGATGTGGTGCGCGATTGGGCCCGGGCACAGGGCCATCGGTTCGCACTCAGCCGCGGCAGCGAGGGCTTCGTGATCGAGCCCCAGGGCAGCGCGGCCTGGCGGGTCGAATGGGGCCCGTCGCAGCGCGACTACATCGAGGGTGGCGAGTTGCGCGTGCGAGCCGAGATCGGCGCAGCAGGGGACCTGCAGATGCTGCTGGCGACGCGCGCGCTCGCCGCCACGCTGGAAGCCCAGGTCTTCGACCGCTTCACCGAGGGTAACCAGACCCGCATCGACGACCGCACGCCCGAGGAGATGCGTTGGCTGGTGCTGTACCCGCAGGTGCCCCGTCCGGTGCTGGGCGGCCTGCACGATCGTTTCGCCGCATTGGCCAATCGTCCCGCGGCGGCCCCGATGTGGCTCGAGGGTCCATTGGCGCGTCGCCTCGAGGACTGTGGCGAGTGGCTCGGCGAGACCACGTCACTGGCCCTGATCGTGCAGCGGGGGCGCTTCGTGCTGCGCATGGCGCATCCCCAACCCGAAGCGACCGTGATCGACTCGGCGATCGGGCTGGCCAGCGTGGCAGCCGCCGCGGCACGGCGCGTGGGCGGCGAGGTCGTGCGGGGTGCGCTCGGCAGCGAACGCCCGAGCAGCTGGGGCGCATCGAGCGCGATGCCGCCCGACGCTGCGCGTTGACGCGCGGCGCGTGTCGCGAGGCGCTGCCGGCGGTCGCTTCACACGCTACCGGCTCGGCCGCGCCGGATTCGACGCGCCCGCTTCCTAGAATGCTCGCCATCCTGGCTTTGTGGGCGTGATGTCGATGTCCTGGATCGGTGCGGCGGCGGGCGTGGTGCTGGTGTGGCTGGTGGCGGGCATCTTCGGTTGGCGCGAAGGCGGCCTGGTGATGCTGGCGGCCGTGGCTGGGGCCTGGATCGGCAGCCTGCACAAGCGCATCGCCACGATCGACAAGGACTGGCGCGAGCGTCTGGGGCAACTCGAGGCGCGCCTCGCGACGTTGCAACGGGCGAGCGACGCAGCCCCCGTGGTGCGAAGCGAGAGCGCAGCGCCAACGGTGGCCGCGCCCGCGCAAGCCGCCGTGCCTGAGCCAGTCGCGGTCGAAGCGCCCACCACGCCCGTGCGATCGTCGGCGCCGACGGTCGCGCCATCGCAGTCGCGGCCTCCTGCAAGGACCGTCGAGCCCGACGAATCGTCGCTGTCCGTGACGACATCGATCGCCGCCTCCGTAATGGCCTGGTTCAAGGGTGGCAACACCATCGTGCGCATCGCGGTCGTGGTGCTGTTCTTCGGCGTCGCCTTCCTGTTGCGCTATGCGGCCGAACATGCGCTGGTGCCGATCGAGGTGCGCGTGGCGCTGGTCGCCGTGGGCGGCCTCGCGCTGGCGGTCGTCGGCTGGCGCCTGCGCGAGACGCGTCGCGGCTACGGCCTGTCGCTGCAGGGCGCGGGCGTGGGCATCGTCTACCTGACGCTGTTCGCGGCGATGCGCCTGTACCAGCTCGTGCCGCCGGGGCTGACCTTCGCTCTGTTGGGGGCTCTCGCTGCGGCCAGCGCGCTGCTTGCTGTGCGTCAGGATGCGCTGCCACTGGCGGTGCTGGGCTTCGGTGGCGGCTTCCTCGCGCCGGTGCTGACCTCCACCGGCGCCGGCAACCATGTCGCGCTGTTCAGCTACTACCTCGTGCTCAACCTGGCGATCGCCTGGATCGCACGCCGCCAGGCCTGGAAGCTGCTGAACCTGGTCGGCTTCGTGTTCACGTTCAGCATCGGCGCGCTGTGGGGCGCCAAGGCCTACACCCCCGCGCATTTCGCGACCACCGAACCGTTCCTGGTGGCGCACTTCGCGCTGTACCTGTGGATCGCGGTGCAGTACACGCGCCAGCTCGTCTCGGCCAACGAGACGAGTGCCTTGCGCGTGCCGGTGGTCGACGGCGGACTGCTGTTCGGCGTGCCGATCGCCGCCTTCGGTCTGCAAGCCGCAATGCTGCGCGACGAACCGCTTCAACTCGCGCTCAGTGCCGCGGTGCTGTCGGCGATCTACCTCGCGGTCGGCTGGCGTCTGTGGCGCGTGGCCGGCCAGCGCATGCTGCTGCTGGTCGAGGGCCTGCTCGCGCTGGGCGTGGTGTTCCTGATCCTCGTCACGCCGCTGGCGCTGGACGCGCGCTGGACCGGTGCGGCCTGGGCAGTGCAGGGCGCCGGCATCGTGTGGGTGGCGCTGCGCCAGAAGCGCTGGTGGGCGGCCGGGGTGGGTGTCCTGCTGCAGCTCGTCGCGGCGCTGGCGTTCTGGTCGGATCCCTGGCGCGAGGTGGATGCCTTGCCGTTCGCCAACGCGGCGTTCTTCAGTGCGCTGTTGCTGGCCGGGGCGGCGCTGGTGACGGCGCGGCTGCTGCAGCAGCGCTGCGTGCGCGACGAGCGCGAGGCGCCGGTATTGATGCAGGCGTTCTCGATCGGCCACCTGGTCCTGCTGGCCGTCGGCCTGCTGCATGCCATCGGCGGCAGCGGACCCGAGGCGATCGCCCTGGGTGATGGATCGGTTGATCACACGACCGCCCACATTGCACCGCTGGCCCTGATCGTGATCGCGCTCGAGGCAGTGCGTCGGCGACTGGCCTGGCCCGAGCTGCGGATCGCCTCGCACGTGATCGCCGGTTGGGCGCTGTTGCTGTCGCTGTTCGGCAGCTACGAGACCTTCCCGTCGGTGTCGCTCGCCTGGGGCCACTTCGCTGCGCGCTGGGGCGGGCTGGAAGTCGTCGGCCTGTTCGGCCTGGGGCTGTGGCTGCTGCGTCGTGACGAATCGCCGACGCGCTTCGAGCCGGTCGTGCTCGCCTGGTATGCGATGCTGCAGGGCGCGCTGTTCGTCTGGGTGCTGGCTGCGCACCATGTCGCGCGCCACCACGGCTGGACGCCGGCCGCCGCGGTGGCGTTGCCGGTGTCGATCGCGCTGTGGCTGCTGTGGCGCGAACAGCGTGGGGGGTGGCCGGTGCAGGGCGCCTGGCGCGTGTTCGACCTCGGACTGATGCGTCCGTTGCTGGTGCTGCTGGGCCTGTGGGTGCTGGCGACCAATGCGTTCTCGGACGCGTCGATGGCCCCCTTGCCCTACCTGCCGCTGGTCAACCCGCTCGACCTCGCGCACGGCCTGATCGCGATCTTCGCGCTGCGCTGGTGGCGCCGCAGCGGCATCGATGCCCAGGCGCTCAAGATTGCGCTCGGTGCAGCGGCCTTCTGGTGGCTCAACGGGCTGCTCGTGCGGTCGCTGCACCACTGGGCCGGCACGCCGATGTGGGACCGCGGCGCCTTCGACTCGGGCACCGTGCAGACCGGCTTCACGATCCTGTGGACGCTGACGGCGCTGGCCACCATGCTGCTGGCCACGCGTGCGGCGGCACGCAGCGTGTGGATGGTCGGGGCCGCACTGCTCGGCGTGGTGCTGGTCAAGCTGTTCCTGATCGACCTGTCGCATGTCGGTGCGCTGGCACGCATCGTGTCCTTCCTCGGCGTGGGCGGCCTGATGCTGGTAATCGGCTACCTGTCGCCGCTGCCGCCCGCAGTGCAGGAGAAACGCCTATGAGACGCGATTTGCGCTGGGCTGCGGCCGCACTGGCCCTGGGCCTCGGTTCGCATGCGCTGGCGGCCGACGACCACCCGCGTCACTACGGTGCCCTTGCCGCCGTGACAGTCAGCGGTCAGGACGGCCTGCAGCGCGTCGAGTTGCCGCTGCCGGTGCTGCAGGCCTCGCGCAGCGACGGCTACGCTGACGTGCGCCTCTTCGACGCCGGTGGCACGCCGCTGCCGCTGGCCTGGGGCGGCACCGCGCCGGCAGCCGAGCCGGCGCGGCGCAACGTCGTGCTGCCGCGTTTTGCCTGGCCGGTCGCGCCGTCCGGCGCCGCCTCAGCCGGCGATGCACGCATCGAGATCAACGCCGCGGGCGCCGTGGTGCGCGTGTTCGGCGCCAAGCCCACGCCGCAGGCCGCAGCGGCGCCCACACGCTGGGTACTCGACCTGACCGGCCTGCCGCGCGATGGCAGCGACGAGCGTTGGCAGCGCATCGCGCTCGATTGGCCGCGCCACGACAGCGGCTTGTCGACCACGGTGCGTGTCGAGGCGAGCGATGACGCGCGCCAGTGGCGCTGGATCACGCAGACCGCGCTGCTCGAACTGGGCTCGGGCGGCGACAGCCTGGCGCAGAAGCACATCGACTGGCCGGCCACGGCGGGCAAGCCCAAGTACCTGCGGCTGCAGTTCGATACGCCGCTCGTCCTGAGCGCCGCCGAGATGGTGGTGAGCGCTGCGGCGGCGCGCGCGGCACTGCCGTCACAGCGCATGGCCTTCAAGGCCGACGCCGACGCCCGCACCTGGTCGCTCGACCTGCAAGGTCGGGTTCCGCTGGCCCGCCTGCAAGTGCACCTGCCCGCGGCCAACAGCCTGCTCGCACTGCGGCTCGAGCAACGCAACGACGACAAGCTGCCCTGGCAGTTCGTCACCAGCTTCGTGGCCTGGCGTCTGTCGCGCGACGCCCAGGAGTCGGAATCGCCGGCGCTGGACCTGGCACCGGTGCCCGCGCGTTATTGGCGCCTCGTCGCCGACCCGCGCACGCCGTTGCCGGCGATGGCCACGCTCGACGCCACGCTCGAATGGCGCGCGCCGGTGCTGGTGTTCGCGGCTCGCGAAACACAGGGTCTGCAACTTGCGGTTGGACGCGAGAAGAGCGCAGCGGCAGCGTTGCCGCTGTCCACGCTGATGCCCGGCTACCAGAGTGGCGCCGAATTCAAGCTCCCGCTGGCGTCGGTGGGCGCCTTGGCCACCCAGACCGTTGCCACGCCCGGGCTGCCCGAGCGCCTGCGCGATGCCAGCCCCGAAGATCAGCGCCGCTGGCTGCTCTGGGCCGTGCTCGGCGCGGCCGTGGCCGGCCTGGGCGTGCTGGCGCTGCGCCTGGCTCGCGATCTCAAGAAACCCTAGCAGCCGGGGCAGCCTGGCGCCCAAGCTCCATCTTCGCCAACGCGTTGCGATGCACCTCGTCGGGGCCGTCGGCGAAGCGCAGCGTGCGCGCGACGGTGTCGAAGTAGGCCAGCGGAAAGTCCTGGCACATGCCGCCGCCGCCGTGGACCTGCATCGCCCAGTCGATCACGCGGCAGGCCATGTTGGGCGCCACCACCTTGATCATCGCGATCTCGGCTTGCGCGGCCTTGTTGCCGGCGCGGTCCATCATCCACGCGGCCTTGAGCGTGAGCAGGCGCGCCTGCTCGATCTGGCAGCGCGCCTCGGCGATGCGCTCGCGCGTAACGCCCTGCTCGGACACCGGGCGCCCGAAGGCCACGCGCCTGGCGCCGCGCTGACACATCAGTTCGAGTGCGCGTTCAGCCAGTCCGATCAGGCGCATGCAGTGGTGGATGCGGCCCGGCCCGAGCCGGCCTTGCGCGATCTCGAAGCCGCGGCCTTCGCCGAGCAGGATGTTCGACGCTGGCACGCGCACGTCGACGAAGTCGACTTCCATGTGGCCGTGCGGTGCGTCGTCGTAGCCGAACACCATCAACGGGCGCAGCACCTTCACGCCCGGTGCGTCCATCGGCACCAGGATCATCGACTGCTGTGAGTGACGTGCGGCGGTGGGGTCGGTCTTGCCCATGAAGATCATCACCGCGCAGCGCGGGTCGCCGGCGCCGGAGGTCCACCACTTGCGCCCGTTGATCACGTAGTCGTCGCCGCGGCGCTCGATGCGCGCCTCGATGTTGGTGGCATCGCTGGAGGCCACGCCCGGTTCGGTCATCGCGAAGGCGCTGCGGATCTCGCCGGCCAGCAGCGGTTCGAGCCAGCGCTTCTTGTGCTCGGCACTGCCGTAGCGCACCATCACTTCCATGTTGCCGGTGTCGGGTGCCGAGCAGTTGAAGACCTCGCTGGCCCAGGGCACGCGTCCCATGATCTCCGCCAGCGGTGCGTACTCGGCGTTGGCCAGGCCCGCGCCGAGTTCGCTCTCGGGCAGGAACAGGTTCCACAGGCCGGCGGCGCGCGCCTTGGGCTTCAGCCGCTCGATCACCTGCAGCGGCGTCCAGCGCCGACCCGTCTTGGTGTTGGCTTCGAGTTCCTCGAAGTAGGCGGCCTCGGCCGGATAGACATGCTCGGCCATGAAGGTCTTGACGCGCTCGCGCAGTGCGTTGGTGCGATCGGAGTAGGCGAAGTCCATGGTGAAGTTCCTCAGGTTGATTGGGCGAAGCGCCACCCCAGTTCGGCCAGCGGGCGCGCGCCCGCGCCGGCCTGGCGAGCCTGCTCGCTCGAGGCCGTGCCGTCCTCGACCCGCTTGGCAATGCCTTGCAGGATCGCCGCCATGCGGAACAGGTTGTAGGCGAGGTAGAAGTTCCAGTCGCGCGCCAGCGCTTCGGGCGTGGTGAAGCCGGTGCGCTCGCAGTAGCGGCGCACGTATTCGGATTCGACCGGGATGCCCAGTGCCGCATGGTCCAACCCACCGATGCCGCGAAAGGCGCCGGGCGGGATATGCCAGGCCATGCAGTGGTAGCTGAAGTCGGCCAGGGGATGGCCGAGCGTGGACAGCTCCCAGTCGAGCACCGCCAGCACGCGCGGCTCGCTCGGGTGGAACACGAGGTTGTCGAGCCGGTAGTCGCCATGCACCACCGAGACCTTCGAGTCGTCGCGCGCGCTGGCCGGCATGTGCGCGGGCAGCCACTGCATCAGGCGGTCCATCGCCTCGATCGGCTGCGTGATCGACGAGACGTACTGCTTGCCCCAGCGAGCGATCTGGCGATCGAAGTAGTTGCCGGGCTTGCCGTAGTCGGCCAGGCCCGCGGCTTGCACGTCCACGGTGTGCAGCGCGGCCATCACGCGATTCATCTCGTCGTAGATCGCACCGCGTTCGGCGTTCGTCGCGTCGGGCAGCGACTGGTTCCAGAGCACGCGCCCCTCGACGAAACTCATGACGTAGAACGCGCGGCCGATCACCGATTCGTCCTCGCACAGCGCAAGCATCCGGGGCACCGGGAAGCCCCGGCTGCCCAACGCCGCCATCACGCGGTATTCGCGCTCGACCGCGTGCGCCGAGGCCAGCAGCTTGGCCGCCGGGCCAGGCTTGGCGCGCATCACGTAGGTGGCGCCGGGCGTGGTGAGCTTGAAGGTCGGATTGCTCTGGCCGCCCTTGAACTGCTCGACCGCGAGCGGGCCGGCAAAGCCAGCGACCTTCTGACCGAGCCAGGCTGTCAGCGCTGCGACATCGAACGCGTGCTGCTCAGAAACGGGGCGCGTGCCGGTGAATTGTTCCATGCGTGCTATTCAGACATGGCCAGCAGTCTCTCGCGATCCAGCACGATCAGGCGCGACGGCTCGACCCGCAACGCCCCGTCGCGTTCCAGCGCCTTGAGTTCCTGATTGACCCGCTGTCGCGAAGCGCCGAGCAGTTGCGCCAGGTCTTCCTGCGCGAGGGACAGGCCGATGCGGACTTCGCCATTGGGCTCGGCCACGCCGTAGCTGCGCGCCAGCAGGAGCAGTTGGCGCGCCAGGCGCGCGGCCAGGGGCCGCGTGTTGAGGTCTTCGAGCGCGTCGAACATCAAGCGCAGGCGCCGGCAGTTCAGGCGCAGCAGTGCCTCGTACAGCTCGACATGCGCGGCGAGCAGCGCGTGGAAGTCGGCCTTGCGCACCACCAGCAGGGTCGTGGCCCCATGCGCGTGGCCATCGTGCGTGCGCGGCAGGCCGTCGAACAGCGCGATGTCGCCGAACCAGGTGCCCGGCTCGACGTAGGTCAGCGACACCTGCTTTCCCGCCAGCGAGATCGAGCTGATGCGGATCGCACCCTCGGCCACGCCGCACCACTCCCGCGCCGGGGCACCGCGGGTGGCCACGAGTTCGCCGTCGTGCAGGCGACGCACCGTTGCACGTCCGAGGATGTCCTCGCGCAGGGCGGGGGAGAGCTTGGAGAACCACGGTCCGTTGTCGATGTTCTGGCGCTCGGCGATCGTAAGGGCGGGCAACGACATGGCATGTCCCGGGTGCGACAACGGCGGCGGCCGAGCCGTCCATTGTCCGCCACGGCGCCGGCCGCTGGACGGCGACGACACGATACGTGACGTTCCTCTCGCCCGCGGCCGCTTGATGCGCGCAAGCCCCGCGCTGCGCGGTCGAGGGGTGCGGTCGGCCGTGAAAGCCCGTGCTAGAGTTGCCCCGTTCACAAACAGTCACGCCCCGCGGGCGAAGACACGGACAAGAATCCCGCACGAGGCATGGTCAGCAGCACGACCCGTTCAGCGATCGCGATGCTCAGCCTGGCGGCCTGCGGCTCTGCCGCGGCGCTGGGTTTCGGAGAATTCCGCGCCCAGGCGTTTCTGGGACAACCGCTCAACCTGGCTGTGCCGGTGGCGCTCGGCGAGGGCGAGAGCCTGTCGAGTGATTGCGCCAGCGCGGAGGTCGTTGCGGGCGACGTGAAGCTGCCCGTTCGTGTCCGCGTCACCCAGGGACGCGACAGCGGCGAAGTGGTGATCCGCGTGTCCACCAGCGTGCCGATCGATGAGCCGGTCATCAATGTCGTCGTGGGCGCCGGCTGTCCGCCGCGCATGACGCGCACCCTGGTGCTGTTTGCCGATCCACCGATGGTGTCAATCGCTGCGATGCCGGCCACCACGAGCGAGCCGCCCAGCGCGGCACCGGCGGCGCCGCGGGCGGCAGCAGGACCGACGGGTGCTGCCGCCACGCCGGGGCCGAGTGCACCCGCGGCCGAGCGCGCCAGCCGCCCTGCGCCGCCGCCGCGCTCGACTCGCCTGGCTCAGCGGCCGGCAGCGGGCACCGTCACCCCCGCCCCGGCGAGCGCGGCCAGTGGCCCCGCGGAAAAGCCTACCGCCGAGGTCAGCGCGGCGGCCAAACCGGCAGCACCCCCACGCGGCACGGGCCGATCGCGCCTGCAGCTCGACAGTGCACAGATCAGCGCGTCGGCCGCGACCGCCGCAGCGCAGGCCGCGCAGGAACAGGCGTCGGCAACCCAGCAGGCCTTGGCCCAGGCCGAAGCCGCGGTGTCGGCGGCGCAGCAGCGCATGAAGGAGATGGACGCCGAAATGGCTCGCCTGCGTGAGCAGGGCAAGGCGCAGACCGAAGCATTGCTGGCCCTGCGTCTGCAGATCGAGCAGGATCAGGCGCAACGGCGCAAGGATGTCTGGCTGCTGCCGCTGGTGATGACGCTGGCCGGCGTGCTGGCGCTCGTGGCGGCGTGGCTTGCCTGGCGTTTGCGCCAGCAGCAGGCGCAGCCCGCGCGCGAAGTCTGGTGGGAGAGGTCAGCGGTGTCGCGCACGCCCGGTGAGGACTCGAGCTTCCGTCAATCGACCTATCGGCCGACGGCGCAGCCCTCGGGCCAGGTGGGGCTGCCCTCGGCACCGGGGCCGCTGTCGATGGTCGGGGTCGCCGACACGATGGTCGAGGACGATCCGCGAATCTCGCCGCCAACCGTTCCGGCGCCGCCGATGACGCCGATGACGCCGGTGGCCCGAGCGCACGAGGAGGAGAGCAGTCGAGCCGTCAGTGTCGACGAGCAGATCGACCTGGAGCAGCAGGCCGACTTCTTCATCGCACTCGGGCACGACGAGTCGGCGATCGATCTGCTGATGGCACACTTGCGCGGCACCGGGGGCGGCACGCCGCTGCCCTTCCTCAAGCTGCTCGAGATCCACCGTCGCCGCAACGATCGCGAGGCCTATGAGCGCACCCGCGTGCGGTTCAACCAGCGCTTCAACAGCGTGGCGCCCGACTGGACGAGCGATCCGCGCGCCGGACGATCGTTGGAGGACTATCCCCTGGTGGTGGGCCGCATCCAGCATGTCTGGCCCAAGCCCCTGGACGCCATGGCCGAGCTCGAGTCGTTCCTGTTCCGGCGCGGCGTGGGCTCCGAGATGTTCGATCTTCCGGCCTACCAGGAAGTGCTTTTCCTGTACCAGCTGGCGCGCGACCTGCACCAGGCCGAGCAACCCGACAGCGGCAGCGACGTCGACGTGCTGCTGCCGATCGGCTTGGCGGCGGCTCCGGTGCCTCAAGGCACGATCATGCTGCGCCCCGAGTTCAGCGGCGGCCAGTCGTTGATGCTCGACCTGGACCTGACGAACAAGACCGAGCCGGAGCTCGACACAGCACCTGCGACGCCCGACCTGGAACTCGAGATCGATCCCAAGGCCCCCGCGCGCGACGCGGACCCCAGCGATCCCTGGGTCGACGACCCCGACGATCGCCGGCGCGAATAGATCGTCACCCGCTACAGCCTGGACAGGCGGTCGAGTGCGAGTGCGAGCGTGTCGTCGCGCTTGGCGAAACACAGACGCGCGATGCGCTGGTTGCGCCCATCTTCGTAGAAGGCCGACAGCGGAATCGCTGCCACACCGACGTCGGTGGTCAACCAACGGCAGAACGCCTCCTCGGGCAGTTCGCTGACCGCGGAGTAGTCCACGCACTGGAAGTAGCTTCCTTCACTGGGCAACAGACGCAGGGGGGTCGCGGCGAGCCCGGCGCGGAACAGGTCGCGCTTGGCCTGGTAGAAGGCGCCGAGTTCGCGGTAAGGCGCCGGATCGGCCAGGTAGGCCGCCAGCGCATGCTGCATCGGGGTGTTGACGGTGAAGACGTTGAACTGATGGACCTTGCGGAACTCGGCCGACAGCGCCGCGGGGGCCGCCACG
>Ga0209798_10001702_pt1 | contig 13089 bp, 7 predicted proteins | sample DOMMetBare3Fresh_FD_187475 | JGI IMG/M metagenome (GOLD analysis project Ga0209798, IMG submission 187475) | Wetland sediment microbial communities from St. Louis River estuary, USA, under dissolved organic matter induced mercury methylation -... | ecosystem: Environmental > Aquatic > Freshwater...
TAGTATATGAAACAACTATTTTAAGTTAAATTGAGTCTTGGTAATTTAATCAAGTGTTTTTATAATCTGCCAATAGCCAAAAATGAAAAAGCTTTTATACCTTATCGTATTGGGATGGAGTTTAAATGGAAGTAGCCAAACATGTCCTGAATTATTAACTGTTTTGATAAATAGTTGCCCTGCGGGAGAAACGGCAGCAAACGAATGGTTTACATTTAAAACAGGAACTAATCCTTTACCTGTTAATAATTTTACATTTCAATACGGAACTCCTCCAACTTTTTCTACTATGAGTTTAAATGCTGGAACTGTAGCTTTTGTAACTCAGCCAGGAACTGTAACTTTAAGTGGGTGTGCATCAATAAATGTCATCTTATCAGGGGCAATAATTCCAGCCAATTCAAATGTTTTTGTAATACCCAGCACTACAACTCTTACTACTATTAACTTGTCTGGTGTTTGTAATAGTGGTGTTGTGTATGTTCTTTTTTATAACCCCGCTACTGCAACAGGCTATGCTTCGGGAGGTAACTTTGCAAATGCACCAGCTGCAGCAAGAGGTTTTCGTTTAACAAATACAGCAGCACCCTGTAGTGGAGCATTTACACCTTCATCGGGATATACATATACAAATTCTTGGGGTAATGGTAATGACGGCAATGGAGTTAATTTCCGTCCGCCCAACTCTGCAACTGCACCATCTTATGAAAATGCAGGATGCACAGGTGGAACAGTATTGCCTGTTTCATTAATCAGTTTTACTGCCGGTTATAAAAACAATATCGCCAATCTTAAATGGGAAACTTCTGCAGAAGAAAATGCAAGTCATTTTGAAATTGAAAAATCGTTCAATGGAAAAGATTTTATTTCCAGTGGAAGAGTTTATGCTTCTGGCAATTCAAATACAAACCGCAGGTATCAGTTTGATGAACAAGTTTCAACCAATAACACGGTTTATTACAGATTGAAAATGGTTGATAAAAACGTTCTTTACAATTATTCAAAAGTAATCAAACTTCAAATAAGTCAGTCTGGTTTTGGCATCAATTCTCTTTACCCAATACCTGCTAAAAATGAATTAACTGTAAATTGGAACGCACATTCTTCCAATGAAATGCAATTGATCATTACCGATCTTACAGGAAGAAAATTACAATCTCAGATGCTGAAACCCGTAACGGGAAATAACCTATCCAAACTAAATATTCATCAATTACCTGCCGGCACTTATTTCCTGGTTATTCAATCAAGCGAAGAACGATTGGTAGAGAAATTTGTGAAGCAGTAAATAAGTCATTAACATTTTCAAACAAAAACCCCGGCAAAGTTGCCGGGGCCTAGGGTCATAATCAATAGATGCTTTTGCTTAATCTCTGTATTTTGCTATATAATCAGAAAGCTCTTTTCTGCTGTTACTGAATTGAAAGACATCGTTCACTATAAAAAAGTTGCTTCTGTCGTTGGTAAATCTGTAAGCAAACTTTGCCAGTTCCAGTTTATTGCGTTCAAAACTCATCTGCATCATCAATTCCCTCACCTGAGAAACAGAAATATAGTTGTAAGGAATAGCAGATTTAATAACCTCCATTTTGTTGTCGTCAAAAGCTTCCCGCTGAACCATTTGCTTCAGTTGCTGAAAACGTTCATTGCTCATGGGCTGGTTCCAACCGTTACTATTACCGTTATTGTTGTTCCAGTTTCCATTGTTACCATTGTTACTATTGTTGCCGTTGTTATTGTTCCAGTTGCCGTTATTCCAATCATCATCACGGTCATCAATAGCCTGCTCGTCAATAAACACTTTTCCAAAACGGTTAATCACAATGTCGGTATGCATACCATAACGGGCATTAATGGTGCCGTTATAAATTACCTGTCCGTTCTGATTGTTGTTGTTTCCCCGGTTCCAGCCAGTACGTTTTTTTCTTTCATTAAAAATCTGGATACGGTGCATACCCGGATTGAGATTACTGATACGAAAGTTATTGTCGTTGTCTTTCAGCATTTGCCCGTCAATCATTACCCGTATGGGTGATTTGTTTAAACTGGTAATGCTGAGCCTTACATGATCTGCATAAGTAAGTGTGCTGATCAGTAAAAAAGAAATGAGTGTAAAAATTCTGTTCATAGTTGCCTCCTTTGTTTCATACTTGGATTCCAAACCATATGCCATGTAAAAAATGGAAAACATAAAGATTCGTTAAAGGAAATATTCCCTATTTTAAACAAGCACTTCTTATGTAATTGAATAGATATTTGCATCACTCCATCACTAGAAATATTTTAATACCTTACATAAAATTGAAAGACATGTTCTGGAAACGAATTCTTATTGCTAACTTTTTTTTATTTGCAATTTCTTTTATGGCACTATCTCAGGCACAACCCACTTTTAATTACGATGCTTCCTGGAAAAAAGTAGATGAACTCATCAATAAAAAAGGATTGCCTGAATCGGCATTAAAAGAAGTAAAAGCAATTTATGCAGCTGCCAGAAAAGAAAAGAACAGTGCACAGCTGATTAAAGCTTTGGTTTTTCAATTAAACATTCAGCAACAAAAAGAAGAAGATGCAACAGTTAAAGGTATTCTTGAAGTTGAAAAGGAAATCAGCATATCTGCAGAACCGGTAAAATCCATCCTTTCCAATTTACTGGCCGAAGCTTACTGGCAATATTTGCAAAACAACCGCTGGAAATTTTATAATCGTACTAATACAAAAGCATTTTCAAAAGATGACCTGGAAACATGGACGATTGATGAGTTTCATCATAAAATTTCAACCCTCTATTTGTCTTCTGTAAAAGAAGAAAAATTATTACAACAAACCAGGCTTGAAAATTTTGAACCCATCATAAATAAAGGGAACAAACGATACCTGCGTCCTACCTTATATGATTTACTGGTACACCGGGCCATTGCTTATTTTGAAAACGATGAACGCAGTATTACCAAACCAGCTGATGCATTTGAAATAAACTCAGCCACTGCATTTAACCCTGCTGCCGATTTCATAAAACAGAAATTTACAACCAGTGATTCGTTATCGCTTCATCATAAAGCGTTGCTACTCTATCAACGGGTTCTTGCATTTCATTTGAATGACAGCAAACCTGATGCTTTGATTGATGCTGATCTGCAACGAATTGAATTTGTAAATCTATATTCAACCAATGAAAATAAACTGGAACTCTATCGTACTGCATTAAACCATCTCATTAATCAATACAAAAATTTACCAGCCGCATCACAGGCTTCTTACTTAATGGCAAAAGATTATGCTGATTATGCTGCCACTTATGATTTTAAAAAACATAAAACAAACGATGAAACAAATCCAAGATACTATTATCAGAAAGCAGTAGCTATCTGTAAAGAAGTACTAACACAAAAAGAAGAGAGTGAAGGCAAAACAAATTGTACGAATCTGTTCATTCAAATTGAACAAAAAGATTTATCTGTAATTACTGAAAAAGTAAATATTCCCAATCAACCTTTCCGTTCTTTTATTCAATACAGGAATGTAAATAAGGTTTGGTTCCGCATAGTGAAAATGGATAAGAAAGATTTTGAAGAATTAAAAAATCAAAACTGGGAAGATGAATACTGGAAAAAATTAACGGCCTTACCTTCTGTTCAGAAATTTAATTACACATTACCGGCCAGTGATGATTACCAGCAACACAGCACAGAAATAAAAGTAACAGCATTGCCAGCTGGTTCTTACCTGTTGTTGTCTGCTGCTGATGAACAGTTCAGCCTGAGTAAAAATATTTTAACTGCCCAGTTTTTTCATGTGAGCAATATTGCATGGATGCATAATGAAAACGATTTTTTTGTTGTTAACAGGGAAACGGGTCAGCCACTTGCAAAAGCATCGGCTACTTTATGGGAAAGCTTTTATAATTATGATCATAAAAAATACGAATCAAAGAAAATTGCTACTTACACCAGCAATGTAAACGGAAATTTCAGGATCACAGATAATGTTGGAAACACCAGGTATAACAGAACATTGGAAATTCAATATGAAAAAGATGTGCTTCATTTAGATGACCGTGCATACAATTCTGTTTATCGTGACAATCAAGATGAAATTGACGAAGTAAAAAACCGACGAACTTTTCTTTTTATGGATCGTTCTATTTACCGACCCGGTCAAACTATCTTTTTTAAAGGCATCGTTACTACTAAAGATGCATTGAATGGAAAACCAAAAGTTGTTACTGCATTAAAAACGAAAATTTATTTGTTTGATGCTAATGGAGATAAAACCGATTCCTTATCAGTTAGCAGCAGTGAATTTGGAACGTATTCAGGAAAGTTTACATTGCCGGAAGGTAAAATGAATGGAAACTTTCGATTGGAAGAAAGCATCACAGGTGCTTCTGTTTATTTCTCAGTTGAGGAATACAAACGGCCTAAATTTTATGTAGACTATCAACCTATCAAAAAAAGTTTCAGAGTAAATGATGAAATAAAAATTACCGGTAATGCCAAAGCATATGCAGGTAACAATATTGATGGTGCAATTGTTAAATACCGTGTAGTAAGAGAGGCTCGTTTAATTTATCCCTGGTTAAGATGGAAATGGGGATGGCCACAAATGAGAGAACAGGAAATAGCACACGGTGAAACAAAAACAAAAGCTGATGGGTCGTTTGAAATAGTATTCAATGCAATACCAGATAAACAGGTACGAAAAGAATTAGATCCTGTGTTTGATTACAGGATTATTGCAGATATCACTGATTTGAATGGTGAAACAAGAACCGGTGAAACCATTGTAAGTGCAGGTTATAAATCGTTGCAACTGCAAATTTTATTACCACAGGGTGAAATGCTGGCAGCAGATAGTTTAAAATACATCCACATTGTAACACAAAATATGATGGGTGAATTTGTGAAGAGCAATGTTACAGTTAGCATTTCAAAATTGAATGCACCCGATCGTTTAATCCGTGACCGCTATTGGGAACAACCCGATCAGTTTGTAATGAGTGAAAAAGATTATCTCAAAGATTTTCCAAATGATGAGTATAATAATGAAACAGAAAAAGAAAGCTGGGTTAAGGCAGAAAAAGTATATGAAAGAAAAGATTCAACTAATGCAAATAAGCAATGGGCAATAAGCAATGGACAATTAAAACCAGGTTGGTACATAATTGAAGCAACTACTAAAGACAAAGATGGTAATGATGTAAAAAATCAAACTTATGTACAGTTAACTGATAGCAAAACAAAAAACATTGTTTCACCGGAATATGTATGGAAATTCCCATCAAGCGTAACAGCAGAGCCTGGCACCAAAGCGAATTTAACTTTTGGCAGCAGTGCCAGTAATGTTTACATCGTTCAGTTCAATCCTAAAGAAGAAGTAAACAACTTGTTTTATTATCAACTCAACAATGAACAAAAACAAATCACAGTTCCGGTTACAGAAAATGAAAGAGGCGGATTTGGTTACAGCTATTCATTTGTAAAACATAATCGTTTCTTCAGCTTTACCCGGTCTGTTGCAGTACCATGGACTAATAAAGAACTAACCATCAGTTATGAAACTTTCCGTGATAAAACATTACCAGGCAGTAATGAACAATGGAAAGTAAAGATCAGTGGTTATAAAGGTGATAAAGTTGCAGCTGAATTATTAACCAGCATGTATGATGCTTCATTGGATCAGTTTAAACCTCATAACTGGATAAAGCCAGATTTATTTCCTGTGAATACTATCAGCAATGGATGGATGGCAGCAGGTTTTAGCCAGGTAAGTTCATGGAAAAAAGTTTGGCAGGAACAAGAATGGAAATCGTACGACAAACAATATGATGAATTGATTGGTTTTAATAACTATGATCAACGGGAAATGTTGATGCGGAGTAAAGTATTGGGTGCCCCGGCTGCTGCTGTAGCTGATTCTACAAAAAATGAAAATGATGTATTAACGGATGCAACAAATCAAGCAAAACCACCGGTAGAAAAAAAAGAAGAAGAACAGAAAACATCAACTGATGATATTCAGATCCGTAAAAACTTTAATGAAACAGCCTTCTTCTTTCCTGATTTAAAAACAGATTCATCAGGGAACATCAGTTTCAACTTTACCATACCTGAAGCATTAACCAAATGGAAATGGATGTTGCTGGCACATACCAAAGATCTTTCATTGGGACTTTCAGAAAAATCCATCATCACACAAAAAGAATTGATGGTACAACCCTTTGCTCCTCGCTTTTTACGTGAAGGTGACCGTTTTGAATTTACTGCCAAGATCAGCAATCTTACCGACAAAGAAATTACAGGGGAAAGTGCATTGCAGTTATTCAATACAAGTACCATGCAACCTGTGGATGGTTGGTTTCAGAATATGTTTCCGGTGCAACATTTTAATGTTGCAGCCGGACAAAGCACTGTGGTAAAATTCAGAACAGAAGTGCCTTATAATTTTAATGAAGCACTTACTTATCGTATTATAGCTAAAGGTGCTCCGTCAGGAGGCATGACAAAAGCAGTTAGTGACGGTGAAGAAGCAACCGTTCCTGTTTTAACCAATCGTATGCTGGTTACAGAATCTTTACCATTGCCTATGCGTGGAGATGGAACAAAAACATTTAAGTTTGAAAAACTCATCAACAATCAAAGTGAAAGTTTAACGAATCACAAATTCACACTAGAATTCACAAGCAATCCGGTGTGGTATGCTGTGCAGGCATTACCATATTTAATGGAGTACCCGTATGATTGTGCAGAACAAACCTGGAACAGGTTTTATGCAAATGCATTGGCATCGCACATTACTAATAAAATGCCACGCATAAAAGAAGTATTTGAAAAATGGAAAACAAAAGATGCAGCTGCGCTTATGAGTAATCTTCAAAAGAATGAAGAATTAAAAGCAGTACTGTTACAGGAAACTCCATGGGTTTTACAGGCAAAGAATGAAGAACAGCAAAAGAAAAATATTGCGTTGTTGTTTGATATGATTCGCATGAGTAAAGAATTAAGTAAATCCATTGCTCAGTTACAAAGTATGCAGGTAAGTAATGGTGGATTTGTTTGGTTTAAAGGCGGGCCCGATGATAGATATGTTACGCAATACATTGTTACAGGTATTGGCCATTTAAAAAAGTTGAATGCATTGCCAAAAGATCAGGAAAAAGCAATTAATGCAATTCTTACAAAAGCAATTCCTTATTTAGATAGCAAACTGAAAGAAGATTACGATAACCTCAAAAAATATAAAGCTAATCTGAAGAACAACAATCTCAGTTCTATCCAGATTCAATATTTGTATATGCGTAGTTTCTTTAATGAAATACCAAAAGCAGGTAATAATCAAACTGCGTACAATTATTATTTTAAACAAAGTAAGCAATATTGGATAAAACAAAGTAAGTACATGCAGGGAATGATTGCATTGGCATTGCATAGAAGTAAGGATATAAAAACGCCTTCTGCTATTTTAAAATCTTTAAAGGAAAATGCATTACTGAGTGAAGAAATGGGTATGTACTGGAAAGAATTTAATGCAGGTTATTACTGGTACCAGGCACCGGTTGAAGCACAAGCACTGATGATTGAAGTGTTTAGTGACATTACAAAAGATGAGAAAGCAGTTTCTGATTTAAAAACCTGGTTATTAAAACAAAAGCAAACACAAAACTGGAAAACAACCATTGCAACTGCAGAAGCTTGTTATGCGTTGTTGTTACAGGGAGGAAACTGGATAGCAACAGAACCGTTTGCTGAAATAAAAGCAGGTGATCAACTTTTTTCAACTGCCACTGAAACAACTGAAGCCGGCACCGGTTATTTTAAACGAAGCATAGAAGGCAATTTTGTAAAACCTTCCATGGGAAATATACAAGTAACAGTAAGTAAGAGTAACAATCAACCCACCTGGGGCAGTGCCTACTGGCAATATTTTGAAAACCTGGATAAAATTACAAGCAGTGAAACTCCTTTAAAATTAAAAAAACAATATTTTGTTGAACGTAATACTGCTAATGGACCTGTTCTTACTCCGGTAAACGAAGGGGAAGAACTGAAAGTAGGTGATAAAATAAAAGTGCGTATTGAGTTAAGAGTTGACCGTAACATGGAATATGTACATATGAAAGATATGCGTTCAAGTTGTATGGAACCGGTAAATGTAATCAGTGAATATAAATGGCAGGGTGGTTTAGGTTATTATGAAACTACCAAAGATGCAAGTACTAACTTTTTCTTTGGCTGGTTAACAAAAGGAACTTATGTGTTTGAATACCCTTTGTTTATTACACATGCAGGTAATTACAGCAGCGGTATTACAACGATACAATGTATGTATGCACCTGAGTTTACGAGCCATAGTGAAGGCGTGAGGATAAAAGTGAGTGAGTAATTTTTATAATAAAAATGATAGTTTGAGAACTTTTATTCGTAATGAAAAAGCAAAATAAATTTTCATCTTATTTATTAATGCCACATCTACATAAATTTTGGATCGAAATAAAATGATTTATTTTAAAAAATGGCCGATTACTTTTTTGTGAATACGTTGACAGGAAAATTACTACAACTTTAAAGTTTCATGAACAGTAATAATATAACCTGAAAAATAAAAGTCACTTATTTAAAACAGAAATAATATTTCTATTCCTTCTTTTTCTTTTTTAAAATACTTTTCTTCTGCTTTACAGGTTTATAAATTTCTTTTGCCTTTACAATTAAAGTGGCCATTTCTTTTTGCCAGTAATCATTTGTATTTACTGCTGATGGCAACATTGTAATTAATTGATCCCAACCTGCACCTTTGAGATAAGGTGATTTCTTTAAGAGCATTCCAAAATACACAACAGCTGAAGAAAAGCGGTAACTGCTATCTACTTTCATAAAAGGGACAAAATTATTTTGTAAAGGATATAATTCTTTTACCTGTTTATCTGTTTCCGGTTCCTTAAAATTTAATTCTGCTGTAGCAAGAATTTTCCCCTCTGATATATCTGGTTTATTTAATTCAATTTCAAACACAGCTGTTACTGTATGCCCTGTTCCAATTTCTCCGCCTTCTACTGTACTGATTGTGTCATGTAACTGGTCTGTCCGGTTATCAAACCCAATCAATCGATACCATTTTACATACTCCGGTTTAAAACTTACATTGAGATAAGCATCATTGGCCACAGCATATAAAGTTTGTGTAAACTCTTTAACCAGTACTTTCTCTGCTTCCATTACATTATCGAGGTAAGCAAAATTTCCATTCCCCTTTTTTGCAAGCACTTCCAGTTTTGAATCTTTATAATTTCCCATCCCCACACCCAGGCAAGTAAGATAAATACCCGTTTGTTGCTTTTGGGTTATAAGTTGTATCATGGCATCTTCACTAACTTCACCTACGTTAAAATCGCCATCTGTTGCAAAAATAATACGGTTGTTTCCGCTTTTTTTAAATTTCCGTTGGGCAAGTGAATAGGCATTACGTAAAGCTGATTCACCTGGGGTATCACCAGATGCAGATAATGAATCAACAGTTGCTATAATTTTTTCTTTCTCTTTACCAGATGTTGGTTGCAATACAATGCCAACTGCACCTCCATATACCATAATAGAAATAGTATCTATTTCCCGCAGGTTTTGCACAAGCATACGAAATGCCGTTTTTAATAATGGCAGGCGGTTAGGTAAATCCATTGATCCGCTCACATCAATTAAAAACACAAGATTTGATGGAGGCAAATGCTCGGTATTGATTTTTTTAGCATGTAGCCGTAAGTATAATAACCGATGATTGCTATACCAGGGACAATCTGTTAGTTGTGATTCAACAAAAAATGTTTTACCAGGCAAGGGTTCTTTTAATTGTTGTGGAAAATAATTCAACATTTCCTCAATTCGAACTGCATTAACCGGTACAGCAGAATTCATATTAATAAACCGTCTAATATTGCTATAAGAAGCCTTATCAATATTCATTGAAAACCCAGTTGTAGGAAACAATTGTGTTTCTACAAATGAGTTTTCCTTTTGCTCAATATAAGTTTCACCTTTTGAAATAATAGTAAAACTCTTTCCGCTTTCTTTATTTTGAGTAACAGACAAATATTTCTGTTTTTGTACAGAAGTAATTACAGTTGGTTTTAATACAATATTATTATAGGCTGAACTGCTGATAAGTAATTTTACTTCTTCGTATCCATTTAAATAAAATAGTACAGAATCATTTTTTTCCGTTGAAGGAATTCCAAAACTTCCCGTGCTACCTGAATAATAAAACTGATTGGTTGAAAGTACCTGTATACGTACATAAGTAAGGGGATTGTTCTTTGCATCTTTTACTTCACCCCTGAAATAGAATTGTGCTTCCGTATGAATTACGAAAAGTAGTAAGAATGGCAGGCAAAGAAATAATTTTTTCATATAAGTCAGTCACTTCCTTTCCTTTCAGAAACAGCTAACCCTTATACTTGCTCTTCACTCAACTGATAAATTTCTTTCAGGTTTCTTCCCAGTCCGTCATAATCCAAGCCATACCCCAGCAAAAATTTATTGGGTACGGAGAAACCAAGATAATCAATTGCAATAGGATATTCTGTTGCTTCAGGCTTATGAAGTAATGCAGCAATTTTTAATGATGCCGGATGTTGATTAAAAAGTTGTGGCAAAAATGCATCCATTGTTTTTCCGGTATCTATAATATCTTCTATAATAATCACATGCCTGTTTACAATATCGGTATCTAAACCAATAGCAGTAATCACCTGTCCGCTTGATTTGGTTCCTTTGTATGAAGCCAGTTTAATAAAACAAATTTCCGCATCAATAGTAAGTTGTTTAAACAAATCTGATGCAAACATAAATGCTCCGTTGAGGATGGCAATAAATAAAGGACGCTTGTCTTTATAATCAGCATCAATTTGTTTAGCCAGTTCCTGCACACGTGCAAGTACGGTATCTTCAGTCATGTAAGGAGTAAAATATTTGTCGTGAACTTTTATTATAGACATTAAATTTATTTAAGAATGATCAGTTCTGTTCCTTCTTTTAATTCAGTTCCGTTTAATTGATTCCATTGCTGAAGTTCTGATAAGCTTACTTCGTATTTTTTAGAAATGCTGTATAATGTTTCTTTTGGCTGTACAACATGAATGGTTTTCTCCTGCGTACTGTTTACAGGATTTATTTCATCTGTTGATTGTGAAACAACAGCATTATTCTTTTTTGTACTGAGCTTAGGTGCGCCCGGAGCCGGTGATTGCAGATATAATTGTTCCCCTGTTGCAGGTTGCTGATTAACGGTTAAAAAATTCAGCTGCATCAAAGCATCTAAACGAATACCTTGTTCCTGTGCAATGGTATAAAGTGTTTCACCATCTGATACAACATGTGTTGCGTTTGCCCCTACTTTGCGCTTGCGTTGCAGGTAAACGAGCTGATCGCTTTCAACTGCTTCAGTTTCTTTTAAATCATTGAAATCATACAACCACTTAAGTGGCAGATTATACTGCTGAGCTATTGAAAGAAATGATGTTCCTTTTGTTACAAAGGTTACTCTTGTTTCATTTATTTTAAATTCACCTGTTGGGTAGTTAACAGCAGGCTTTTTTACTTCCGGTTGTACTATTGGTTTTTGTACAACAACTACCTGCCCTGCTTCGGGATTCATTTTAACCGGAACGGTAACAATGCTTTGTTGCTTTACCGGTGATTGAGGAAGATCAGTATTTACAACTGTTGATTCATCAGCTTTTTTCCTGCCCAATGCAATTAACGAATACTCATTCAACTTGTATGTTTCAATATACTTTATCAGCATTTCAGGATACTTAGGATTTGTTGCATAGCCCGCCTTCTTTAAACCATAGGCCCATGCTTTATAATCGGCAGGATCTAATGAAAATAAAAAGCTGTAATGTTTTCTGGTTACTAAAAAGTCTGAATGATCAATATAGGATTCTTCTGCAGTACTGTATTTTCTGAAACATTCACCTGGCGCATCATCATCATGACTTACCGATGGGCCTGTCCATGTTTCTTTACATTTAATTCCAAAATGGTTGTTTGATTTTTTAACCAGTTTGCTGTTTCCGTTTTCAGTTTCCACAATTCCTTGTGCTATGGTAATAGCAGCCGGCACGCCTGAACGGATCATTTCCTTCATGGCAATTTCCTTATACAAATTGATGTATTCTTCAATTGAAATGGTTTGTGCCTGAATGCCGGCAAAAATAAATAAACCAATAAAAAAAGATAATAACTTCAACTTCATAATCAACTCTGTTTTTTTCTGATGAGAAACAATCCGTCTCTCATGGTTAGTAATAATTTTTCAACTTCATCATCCTGAGCAATCATTTCGTTAAATGCATGAATGGCTTTTGCATTTTTTCCTTTTATTTCATCCTTCAGTACTTCACCATGAAACAATACATTATCTGCTAAAATAATACCACCGCTTCTTAAACGGGGTTTTACCATTTCATAGTATTTATTATAACCGGTTTTATCTGCATCAATAAACACCAGATCCCATGTTTCCTGCAAGGTTGGAATGATCTGTAAAGCATCACCCACATGCAGTTGTATTTTATTTTTCAAACCGGCTTTATCAAAATTTGTTTGTGCGATGGCTGCATCCTGTTCACGCATTTCAATGGTATGCAAAATGCCATCACTTGCTAAACCCTTTGCAAGACAAATACTGCTATACCCAACCATCGTTCCTATTTCAAGTATACGCTTAGGTTGAATGAGTTTACTGATGAATTCAAGGAACTGCCCCTGGAGATGCCCGCTCAGCATTTGAGGATCTGCATGTGCTGCCATTGTTTCTTCAGCTATTTGCTTTAACAATACATCTTCTTTTGAAGAAAATTTTGCAGCATATGCTTCAGCTTTCGGATCAATCAACTCCAAGTAAAAAAGTTTCGGCAAAGATAGACCAGATGCTGCAAAGGGCAAAGGCTGAAATAGGCTTAAATAAGCCGCTTTAACATATTAAATTTTCAATTATTCTGCAATAAACGAAGGTTCATTTGCAACCTCTTTTTTAGCTTTAGTTGAAATAAGATAAAGCCCCGTAAATGTAATGATGCCATTAATAAGTATA
>Ga0209798_10001703_pt1 | contig 13088 bp, 10 predicted proteins | sample DOMMetBare3Fresh_FD_187475 | JGI IMG/M metagenome (GOLD analysis project Ga0209798, IMG submission 187475) | Wetland sediment microbial communities from St. Louis River estuary, USA, under dissolved organic matter induced mercury methylation -... | ecosystem: Environmental > Aquatic >...
TACTGGCTGCTGGAGCGGGAATTCAAAGTACACTCGGATACCTGATCTGCTTTAACCGGGCCATCGTTAAATTAAGGGGATATTAATGGAATTCTTAAATGATTCAGCGGTTCTATCGCGTATACAGTTCGCCTTGACCGCCATGTTTCACATCCTTTGGCCGTTGCTGACGGTAGGATTGTCGATTTTTCTGGTGGCTCTGGAAGTCATATGGCTAAAGACCAAAGACCGTGATTACTTCATTCTTGCTCGTTTCTGGGGCAAACTGTTCCTGCTAAATTTCGCTATCGGGGTTGTCAGCGGCATACCCATGGAATTTGAGTTCGGAACCAATTGGGCGCCTTTTTCGCGGCTTACCGGCGAATTTTTTGGTAACGTCCTTGGTTATGACGGCGCCATGGCTCTGATGCTTGAAGCCGGCTTTCTTGGCATCATGATGTTCGGCTGGAATCGGGTAACCGCCGGTATGCACCTGTTCGCAACGATCATGGTTGCCTTTGGATCGTCTCTTTCCGCGCTCTGGATAATGATCGCCAATGGCTGGATGCAAAATCCCACCGGCGGTCATATTGAAGCCGGACGCTATGTGGTGGACAGCTATGCCGAAGCGTTGCTCAACCCCAATCATTACTGGGGCTATAGCCACATGTGGCTGGCTTGTATGGAAACGTCCCTGTTTGTCGTAGCCGGCATATCGGCCTGGCATATTTTGAAGCAGCGCCACGAAGCCCTGTTCCGCAAATGCTTCAAGCTGGCTTTGACAGGCTTGCTGGTGGCTACGCCACTACAAATATTGGTGGGCGATGTTGCCGGTTTATACCTATTCGATATCCAACCCGCCAAGACTGCGGCGATAGAAGGCCACTGGGAAACCAATCCGCCGGGACAGGGCGCGGAATGGCATATAATCGCATGGCCCAACAAGGCCAGCCAAGCCAACGATTGGGCAATCTCAATACCTAACGCCCTAAGTTTTATCGCCACGCATAAAATGGACGGACAAGTTAAGGGCCTGAAAGATTTCCCTCCTGACGACCAACCACCGGCTATTGCGCTGATTTTTTACACCTTTCGCCTCATGGTGGGCATAGGCATAGTCATGGCGGCTTTGGCCCTGGCCAGCGGTTTTTGTTGGTGGAAATCGCGTAAGTTTCCAGACGGGCCGAAAATGCCGGTCTGGTTGTTACGCGGCTGGGTGGCCGCCATCCCTTTGGGCTATCTGGCGACGGAATGTGGCTGGATAGTCCGGGAAGTAGGACGTCAGCCTTGGGCAGTATACGGTTTGTTACGCACCGAACACGCTGTTTCAAATTTGCCTGCCGCAGCTGTAGTGAGTAGCCTGATTCTGTTTGCTGCCATTTATTCATTATTGCTGTTCACCTTTATAGTGTTTGCAAGGCGAATTATTCTGACAGGCCCCAAAATTGACGAGCCTTTACCCGCATTGCAGCTACCCATTCGCGCCCACGGGCAAGTAGTTTGATTATGGAACACCATGTATCCGAATGGCTTATCAATTCATGGTCTGTAATTCTGACTTTGATTTTAACGATCTATGTTGCTCTAGATGGTTTCGATCTGGGCATTGGCGTCCTCTCTTTATTAGAACGGGACAAATCTCGTCAAGTGCTTATGATGGAAAGCCTCAGCGGCGTCTGGGATGCCAATGAAACCTGGCTGGTACTGATGGGCGGAACGCTTTTCGGAGCCTTTCCCTTGGCCTATGCCGAGATTTTACAAGCGTTCTATATTCCCGTTTTACTCATGCTTTTTGGGCTGATTTTTCGGGGAGTCGCCTTTGAATTCCGTCTCTATGCACGCCAGCAAGAGAGATGGATTTTGGCTTTTGGCGCCGGTAGCTTGTTGGCTGCTTTAGGCCAAGGTTTGGCCTTGGGGGGATTACTGGGTGGTATTCTATTAGGCAATCCTGGCATTCAGGTAAACCTTTTTACCTGGGCTACCCCCTTATCTGTGTTGGCCACTGTGTTATTGGCAACAGTCTATGTATTACTTGGCGCGAGCTACCTGTTGTGTAAAGTAGAAGGCGAATTCCTTCAATCCGCCTATCGCTGGGCGTGGCGGGCATTACTGTTGCTGTTTTTGTTGTTGCCTATTTTTCTCCTATACAGTGCCCAGGTAATGCCCTATATAGCTGAACGTTGGCGTGACAAAACCTTATGGTTCGCGGTACTGGCTGGCTGCGTAACCTTGTCTCTTATGATGTTAGTTCTGAGCCTGAGACGACAGGATGATAATAAGCCTTTTACGTGGTGTCTGGTAAGTTTGATTTTGGTGGTTATCGGTTTGGTCGCCAGCCATTATCCGTTTTTGATTCCGGGAACGATGACCTTGCATGCGGCAGCCTCCTCAACAAAAACCCTGGAATTTATGCTCATAGCAATAGGCGGCTTGCTGCCGTTAATGCTCGGCTATAACGCTTATCAATATTATGTTTTTCGTGGACGGACAAGTTCCGAGCATACAACAGACCATTAGAAAATGACGCTTACATTTAAAATTCAAAGATGACTACCTATGAAACTTCACTTTTTATCTTCCGACGTGATTTACGTTTGCATGACAATACCGGCTTGAATGAAGCATTACGGCTTTCCGAAAAAGTAATACCCTGCTTTATTTTCGACCCGAGACAAATTGAGCCACATGCTTACCAGAGCAAACTGGGGCTGCGCTTTATGTTGCAATCAATCGACGATCTTGAGCGGCAATTAAAGGCAGCAGGCGGCAAGCTGGCGCTTTATCATGCCGCACCTCAAGAGGTGATAACGCAACTGTTTGTACAGCAGCAGATTGAAGCGGTATTTATTAACCGTGATTACACGCCCTTCAGCCGTCTGCGCGATGCCGAGATAGCTGGGGTTTGCAGTCAATTGGGGATTGCATTGCACGTTCTGCCCGATGCATTGTTGACTGAGCCCGAGCAAGGCTTGAAAAGCGATCGTACGCCTTATAAGGTCTTTACGGCTTTTTATAATAATGCGAGGCAGTTTCCGATTGCAGTACCGCAAGCTTTCGAAAAGCGGTATTTTTTGAATATTGCTACTGAGTTTGCCGCCGATCAGATCAAAGCATCATGCGCTCTAACAATGGCTATCATGCCGGGCGGACGGCAACAGGCATTGTCCATCCTGAATCACCTTGGCAATTATCAAGATTATGCACATAACCGCGATTATCCGTTTGAAAATGCGACTAGCAAGCTTTCAGCGCATATAAAATTCGGCACTTGCTCGATTCGGGAAGTTTATTATGCGATAGTTGAACAGCTCGGCAGCGAACACCTGTTGTTACGGCAACTCTATTGGCGCGATTTTTTTACCCATATTGCCTGCCACTTCCCCAGTGTTTTTGGGCATGCTTTCCTAAAAAAATTCGATAATCTGGAATGGGGCAATAATACGGATTATTTTCAGGCATGGTGCGAGGGCAAGACCGGATTTCCGATAGTCGATGCCGGTATGCGGGAATTGAACACGACCGGTTTCATGCACAACCGGGTCAGGATGATAACCGCCTCATTCCTCGTCAAAGACCTGCATATCGACTGGCGCTGGGGTGAACGTTATTTTGCACAGCATCTGGTCGATTACGATCCGTGCGTCAATAACGGCAATTGGCAGTGGGCCGCATCAACCGGCTGCGATGCGCAGCCTTATTTCAGGATTTTTAACCCCTGGCTTCAGCAGAAGAAGTTCGATCCGTTATGCCAGTATATCTATCGCTGGCTTCCGGAACTGAAAGCACTCCCGGTTGACACCATTCATCGATGGGATAAAAAACAGATTGAGTGCAGCTACCCGGCTCCGATAATCGATCATGGCCGGGAAATCCGGATTACGAAAGAGCGATATAAAACAACTGTATAGTTTTAATCTAATAAGGGCACGATTATGAAAATATTAGTAACAGGCGGTACCGGTTTTATCGGCAGCGCACTAACACGAAGTTTGCTTGAGCAAGGTTACGAAGTGAGTGTTTTGAGCCGCAATCCCGATTCTGTAGCGAAACACTGTGGCCCAGGCGTTAATGCCCTGGGAAATTTACAACAAATTAAGGCGGATGATTCCTACGACATCGTTATTAATCTTGCCGGGGCCCCTATTTTTGGCGCTCGTTGGACGGAAGACCGTAAAAAAGCAATAAGAGATAGCCGTATCGGTTTGACCGAAGAGCTGGTGACATGCATGGCTCGAATGACCGTTAGGCCCAAGCTGTTAATCAGCGGTTCTGCGATCGGTTATTATGGCGATCAAGGCGATACTGTCTTAACCGAACAATCAGCGATTGTGAATGATTTCTCGCAAAACTTATGCGACGATTGGGAAGCAGCAGCAAAAAAAGCCGGGCAATACGGTGTGAGAGTTTGCTTGATTAGAACCGGTCTGGTTATCGGTCATGGCGGTGGATTATTGCAGCGAATGTTGCTGCCGTTTCGTTTGGGATTGGGCGGGCATTTAGGGAATGGCAAGCAATGGATGTCCTGGATCCATCGTCAGGACTGGATAAGGATTGCCCATACTATGATCACCGATTCATCCATGCAGGGCGCTTATAATGCGACGGCTCCAAACCCGGTTACCAACAGCGAATTTACCCAAACACTGGCGCGCGGTTTAAAACGTCCCGCGTTGCTTCCTGTTCCGGGCTGGCTGTTAAAAACATTGTTCGGAGAAATGTCAGCGCTGATTTTGGGGAGTCAACGCGTGATACCCGAACGATTGTTGGCGCAAGGGTTCACGTTTCAATACAACGATCTTGCCGACGCCTTGGATCAGGCGCTGTCAGGCAATTGTGAATAAGCCCTCGGGTTTTAATGCAAAACAACGATACAGAATCCATAGCTGTTCCGTAATCGAAAAATTGATATATTCAAGACGAGCAGTTGAGCATTCCAAACCTTGTCGAAAGCTGGGCGGTATTTTGGAATGCTCAACTGCTGTTTTAGATACATTTATAAGACGCCAATCATTGAGTACCGGCAGGTTGCCAACGTTACCAAACTACCCCGCAAACACTATATCAAACTGTTTCATCAATCCGGCAATATCTTTTCTATAAAATTCCTGTACAGGCAAACACAAATCTCCGGGCTTTAAGCCACGTTCATGCAAAGACTCTACTTCGGTGTAAATATCGGTAACATCATAAATTTCCAGCGCGTTAAAAATAGCGGCGGTATCTTTCAAGCCAGCGCTTTCCGGATGCTGTCCAGTTTTTAACTGAAACACGCCGTCATCCAGTAACAAAATACTGACCTGCTGATCAAAAGCCGCCGTGGTCAAAATAATATCCAGCATTTCCTGAACATAAGCGCCACTGTGCGAAGGTTTCCTTAAGACAAATAAACAGCTTTTCATGTCCTCATCCAAATACAATAAATCGATCCGCTTCCAGCGTTGCTTCAACCAGTTGCCCCAAGCCGGAAATGCGAAAACCATCGGCCAGGTCGTTATCCAGTTTACCCTGTCTTTTAGCTTCATCGGAACATAACAATCCGCGCCGCTGAGCCGCAGAAATACATACGACTAAATCAATCTGATAGCGCCTCGCCAATTCACTCCATTGTGCAGTAAACTGAAGTTCATCATCGGGTGGCGTAGCGTATCTGAAGGCTTGATAAACGCCATCATGATAAAAAAACACCCGAAACACTTCATGACCCTGTGCCAATGCGGTATTAATAAACTGATAGGCGGTATGTCCGGCATTTGACTGGTAAGGACTGGTATTTACTTGTATGGCAAATTTCATTTTAAAGCGGTATTTTCCTGAGGGTGTTTATCTGATAGGGTTATAATAATTAACTGATATTCTATTATGGTAAACCGACTGTGTGCTGATTTGGTTACTATTATATCGCAACCCCTGAGACATCATGTTTAAACCCTCTGCTATCACCCTGGCATTAAGCCTTATTTTATTCCCTGCTCCACAGCGGGCGGCTGAGATAAATAAAATCGATTTGCCTGATATTGGCGATTCCTCCGGCACATTGATTACTCCCGCTGAAGAAAAAGAGTTTGGCGAAGCATTTTTCAGATATTTGCACTCGCAGACCTCTATCAATGAGGATGCCGAAATTCAGGAGTACATTCAGTCAATTGGTCAAAAACTGGTCGCCAATAGCGATGCACCTGGTCACCCATTTCATTTTTTTGTGGTAATGGAAAATGACATCAACGCATTTGCAGGGCCTGGAGGCTATATTGGCGTTAACTCAGGATTAATTTTAATAACCGAAACAGAAAGTGAATTAGCCTCCGTTATGGGGCATGAAATTGCTCACATTACCCAGCGGCATTTATTCCGTGCAGCGGAAGCCGCTGGTCGTTTATCAATTCCTACAGTCGCAGCAACCCTGGCGGCTATTTTATTAGGCACACAATCGCCTGCTTTGGGGCAAGCCGCTATTATTGCCATTCAGGCAGGTAGCGTACAGTTTCAAATTGATTTTACCCGAGAAAATGAAGAAGAGGCTGATCGTGTCGGCATGCAAACCCTGGCAGGATCTCAATTCGATCCGCGCAGTATGCCTGCATTCTTTGAACGTTTACAGCAATCATCCCGTTATTCCGGGCAGGCTGTACCTGAGTTTTTAAGGACTCATCCAGTGACTGCCTCACGTATTTCCGACACTCGCGGACGTGCGGAAACTTATCCTTATAAACAATATCCTGACTCGCTGGGCTATCAATTAACGAAGGCAAAAATTCGGGTTTTGACAGCTACAGATATGAGTGAGGTACAAAAATATTTTCAACCCAGATTAACGCAAGGGACAACCGAGCAGCGCACTGTTGCCCGTTATGGAATGGGTCTGATCGCGTTAAATGGACAAAAATACAAAGAAGCCGAAACGGTTTTTCAACAATTAACACAGCAATACCCGGAGCAGTCTCAATACGCCGCCGCACTTGCAAGGACTGCTCTGGATTCTCGAAATTACACAACGGCTCTTGAACGTTATCAAAAGCTGGTTAATCAATTTCCGAATAATGCAGCCATCAAGCTTGAATACATAACATCTTTGTTAAAAGCCGGTAAGGCCGAGCAGGCCCGAAAAGTATTAACTTCTTTAAATCCAGAAACGCAGCAACTAGCCATTTATTGGGAATTATTGGCACAAATCTATGGTAGCTTGAATCGCCTTGCAGAGTCGCATCGCTATCTTGCGGAATACTATTTTGCAACGGGAGATACAGAAAATGCGATTTTGCAAATAAGACTGGCACAAAGATCAAAAGGACTCAATTTTCAGCTATCCTCAATCCTGAGTGAACGTCTCAATTTTTTTCTGACGCAAGAGCAAGAAGCCAGGCGTAGCCGGTAAGCATTTAGGAATGAGAATTTATTAACTTGAACTGCGGTGTAGCGCATCGGGGGGACGCTTGATGCGCCTCTTATCGTCGGCATATCCGAACTATTACTAATACAGAAAGACGTAGCTATAGCCGCTTCCACAAAAACGTTCTGTGTCGAACAACCAGCCTTGCTAGTTTTTTATTCAGTGCATATACTACCCTTCGTAAAACTTGCATCAGGTATTCGTGGACACTGTCCTTGGAATTGAAACGGGAAGTGGGTGAGTTCGCTTTAACAGCAAACAAAGCCCGCGCTGCTCCCGCAACGGTAAACAAGTAAAAGATTTGCATAAGCCACTGTGTCATCCATGGGAAGGCGTAAATCCAGGGAAACAATCCCAGCTTGTAAGCCCGGAGACCGGCCTGAAGTGATAATCGGATTTGCACGCGGAGGGCGTTCAGATGGATTGCCTCCCCTGCGTCCGTCTTTCTGTTTTCTCCCCTGCAAATTTTTTATGTGGCTAACGCGCGATACGTCTAAGGATGAAACTCTGCATTTACAGTCTTTCTCCAGCCTCGTGTTATTTGCTTTGTTGGGCTACTAACTTAAAGCGGGACGGCCTTGTTGGATGTCCCGCCTTAAATGGGTAGCCCTTTGTTGCTCTTATAGGAGAAAGTAACATGTCTTCAGCACCTTTATTAATCGATAACGTCGATGCTCAATCCGGTTCAAATGTTTTAAAAGATAGAATTATACCTAGTTTACTTGCCAGCATACTAGGCTTAGTGCTTCTATATGGTGCGGGTTTTGCGGAAACGACTCAATTGCATAACGCAGCGCATGACGGTCGTCATTCCGCCAGTTTTCCGTGCCATTGATGAATAACCTGCCTAATTTCAGGATGATGGTAGTCGCGGCTTTATGGTCGGGACTCTGGGCAGGTTTGTTATTGACCGCTGTACAAAGTATTCAGGTTATCCCAACTTTGCTGCAAGCCGAAGTTTATGAAGAGCGGACAACAGCTCATACACATCCTGACAATGCAGCCACCCAACCGCATCAGCATGAAGCCGAAGCATGGCAACCCCAAAATGGTTGGGAGCGGACCGCTTATACGGCTTTAGCCAATATTAGTTTAGCGGTCGGTTTTGCGCTGCTGCTAAGTGCTGCCAGTAATCTGCGCGGCGGTATCAGTCATTGGCGTAACGGGTTGTTGTGGGGAATGGCCGGATATACTATCTTTTTTGTCGCGCCCTCGTTGGGTTTGCCGCCGGAAGTTCCCGGTACCGAAGCCGCTAATCTTAAAGATCGACAGATCTGGTGGTTAATGACGGTTTTTGATACTGCCTTCGGATTGTGGCTGATCGCTTTTTCTAAAACGAAGCAAAATAAACTTCTAGGAGCTGTATTACTGCTATCGCCACATTTAATAGAGGCGCCACAACCCGAAGTCCACAGCAGTGCCGCACCCGCTGAGCTGGCTCATACTTTTATTATGGCAACTACTCTCACTAATGCTGTCTTTTGGCTGGCTCTGGGTGGATTAATGGGCTTATTTTCAAGCAAATACCAGGCTTCTAAAAAATAATGCGTTCCCATTCCAGGCATGTATTGATGTGTAACGGTCCTCGTTGCACCGAAGGCGGCGATCAAGCCGAGCAGATGTTCCTAAAGTTGGGTGAAAAAATCGACAGTCGACCTGATCTTAAAGTTAAACGAACCCGTTCCAACTGTTTTGCCGTGTGCAAAAATGGCCCGATACTGGTGGTTTATCCAGAAGGCGTGTGGTATGGCGGTGTTGATGAACCGGTACTGGAGCGCATCGTCGAAGAACATCTGCAAGGCGGCAACGAAGTCAGTGAGCATGTTATTCATCGCATGGGTGTGGGTGATGTCTGAGCTTAAAACAATGAGTGCATCGATTGCGTTACTGACCCACACAGCCAATGATTTAACCGTGTTGCACAACGCCGTCACGCAACTGCCGAAAGATTTCACAAAGGTCATCGGCATTAACTTACAGACGCTGGAAAGCGAAGCCCAAAAACCTATAATGCTTATTGAGCAGTTGGCCTCAGTGCGGGTTATTGTGTTGCGTGTGTTAGGTGGACTGGGTAGCGTACCCGGTTTCCCCGAATTACTAAAACACGTACACAGTACGGGGGCAACACTGTGTATTATTAGCGGCACCGGCGAGCCAGACCCTGACACGCTGGCAGCCTCTACGGTATCAGTGGATGTGCTGCAGCAGTTACTCACTTATTTTCAAGCCGGTGGTAGCGTCAATATGGCGCAACTGCTGCGCTATCTTTCCGATCATTTTTTGTTGACGGGTTTAGGTTATGAACCCGCTGTAGCCTTGCCGGAACATGGCATTTATCACCCTGATTTACTGCAAAATGCCAGTGTTGATGACTGGTTAAGCATCCATAAAATGGAACAGCCCAGCATCGGCATCGTCTTCTACCGCGTCCACTGGATGAGTGGCAATACCCGCTTTGTCGATGCACTTGTCACTGCGCTAGAAAAACGCGGCCTGAATGTCTTGCCGGTGTTTACGGCATCCTTGCGCGCAGGCGGTGATAGCACTACATTACCAACAGCTTTACGCTATTTCAGCAGCCAGCAAGGTACGCATATTGACGTAATGATTAATACCACCGCTTTTGCGATGGGCGAGATTACAGCGGGTGGAACAACCCCCGCAGGCTGGTCAGTTTCTGTACTTGAGCAACTAAATGTACCCGTGCTGCAAGCCATCACCAGCGGCATGACGGAGGCACAGTGGCGGCAATCCACTCGCGGACTGAATCCACTGGATGCCGCCATGAACGTAGTTTTGCCGGAATTTGACGGGCGCATTATCACCGTGCCGATGTCGTTCAAAGCCAGCGCTAGCGGGCTGCCAAATGAGCTAATTGAATACGACCCGATCCCAGATCGCGTTGCCCGAATTGCAGGTACCGCTGCACGTTTTGCACGGCTCAAGCGACTTAATAATGCCGACAAACGCATTGCCTTTGTGTTTACCAACTCCAACAGTAAAGCCTCGCAAATCGGCAATGCAGTCGGGCTGGATGCGCCTGCCTCGCTGATGCACATCCTAAACGCCATGCAAGCTGACGGTTATCACCTAGCTAATCTGCCAGATAACGGCACGGCACTAATACACGAATTAATAGACCGCTGCGCTTACGATAATACCTATCTCACCAGCGAACAGTTGGCCAATGCGGTCGGGCGCGTTTCGACAGCGCAATATGCCGCGTGGTTTGCTGATTTGCCTGCTGAAATGCAAACGAAAATGACTGCACAATGGGGCGTACCGCCAGGCGAAGCTTATGTGCATGATGGGCAACTGGCTTTGGCGGGACTTGAATTGGGCAATGCCATCGTGGTGTTACAGCCGCCGCGTGGTTATGGCATGGATCCTGATGCTATTTACCATCAGCCAGATTTGCCACCGACGCATCATTATTACGCTTTATATCGCTGGCTAAAAGATGAATGGCAAGCCGATGCCATTGTGCATGTCGGTAAACACGGCACGCTCGAATGGTTGCCGGGTAAAGGCGTTGGGCTGTCGGAGCAATGCTTTCCTGATGCGTTATTAGCAGACCTGCCGTTATTTTATCCCTTTATCATCAATGATCCAGGCGAAGGCGCACAGGCCAAACGCCGTGTCCATGCCGTCGTGGTCGATCACCTCACGCCGCCGATGACCACGGCGGATACTTATGGCGCACTGGCGCAATTGACACAACTGATAGATGAATACTATCAGGTAGAAATACTCGATCCGGCCAAACTGCCGCTATTGCAGCAGCAAATCTGGGATTTAGTGAAAGAGACTAATCTGGATGCAGATTTGCAAGCTCGGTTATTACATCATGATCATGACCACGAACATGATCACGCACATCCTCATCAGGCGGCAAGGCATTCAAAAATCTCTATCACTCCCAAAGACACGATAGTAACAGGCGGCTTAAAACCCGCTATTTATAAGCCCATCCAGACAGGAAAAGGCATTTTTAAACAGTCTACAAAACAGGCATACTCACATAGTCATGAACATCATGACAAAGACAAGCTGCCCACTGTCTTAACCAGAATGGCAGGCTCAGATGTTGCTCATTTGATCGAAGATTTAGATGGTTATCTGTGCGAACTGGGCGCGGCGCAAATCCGCGATGGGCTGCATATCTTGGGCCAATCACCGGAGAACGAACAACTGGTTGACATGCTGGTGTCACTCACGCGCCTGCCCAACCAGACTATTCCAGGATTGCAAGCGGAAATCGCGACACTGTTCGATTTGACCATTAATACCCTGCTGGAACATCCAGGTCGTCGTTTGGATAAGCCTTCCACTGCGCTTGTACAACTTGCTGGACGAGCCATCGTAACCAGCGCCGACGCATTGGAAGCCATTGAAGCCCTTAGCCAAAAACTGTTTAGCGAATTGCAGCAACAGGGCTTTAACGCAACTGCTATTGACGCAGTTTTAAATAACCTATTTAACAGCTGCACAAACGACTTCAGCACAATCCGGCAAGTGTTGAATTTTGTCTGCGATCAGTTAGTCCCCAATCTTGCCCGCGCATCAGACGAAATTGATAATCTGCTGAAGGGTTTGTCCGGCGGCTATGTACCCGCAGGCCCTTGCGGTTCGCCGACGCGCGGCATGGCACATATCCTGCCAACAGGCCGCAATTTTTACTCGGTCGATCCTCGTAGCGTGCCTTCACAATCCGCGTGGCGGGTCGGCCAGCAACTCGCGCATGAAGTGCTTAACCGCTATCAGCGCGAAACAGGTGATTACCCAGAGAGCGTCGCCATCAGCGTTTGGGGCACGAGCGCCATGCGTACCCACGGGGATGATGTCGCGCAAATCTTGGCATTGCTGGGTGTGCGCCCCGTCTGGCGACCTGAGAATCGTCAGTTGACCGGCGTTGAAGTCATTCCGCTAGATGAACTTAAACATCCACGTATTGATGTCACCATGCGCATTAGCGGTTTTCTCCGCGATGCTTTTCCGCAATTAATCAATTTAATTGATGATGCCGTTAATGCGGTAATTGCAATGGATGAGCCGCCGTCGCAAAACTTTGTCCGCAAACACTATCTAGCTGAACTAGCTGAATTGATTGGCAAAGGAATAATAAAAGAGGACGCTAGCCAACGTGCTGCTTACCGAGTTTTCGGTGCGAAACCCGGCAGTTACGGCGCAGGTATTTTGCCGCTGATTCAGGAAAAAAATTGGCAAACCGATGCTGATTTTGCCGAAAGCTACATCAATTGGGGCGGCTATGCCTATTCTCGCGACGAACAAGGGAAAGATGAACGTGACGCGTTTCGCACCCGTTTAACAGGTGTGCAAGTTGCCCTGCATAACCAAGACAACCGCGAACACGATATTTTCGATAGTGATGATTATCTGCAATTTCATGGTGGCATGATCGCCACGATTCGGGCACTGACAGGCCAGCAACCGCGTCACTATTTCGGTGACAGTCACGATCCATCACGCGCCCAAGTCAGAGATTTAAAAGAGGAAACCTTACGCGTATTCCGGTCGCGGGTGGTAAATCCCAAGTGGCTGGCGAGTATCCAGCGGCATGGTTATAAAGGCGGTTTGGAGCTGACTGCAACCGTCGATTATCTGTTCGGCTACGATGCCACGGCGCAAGTCATGGATGATTGGATGTACGAGCAAGTCGCCCAGACTTATGCAATGGATGCCCAGATGCAGCGCTTTCTGG
>Ga0209798_10001705_pt1 | contig 13087 bp, 15 predicted proteins | sample DOMMetBare3Fresh_FD_187475 | JGI IMG/M metagenome (GOLD analysis project Ga0209798, IMG submission 187475) | Wetland sediment microbial communities from St. Louis River estuary, USA, under dissolved organic matter induced mercury methylation -... | ecosystem: Environmental > Aquatic >...
AGCGGCCTGCCGGTCGTCGAGCACGCCCGCCCGAAGGCCTTGGACGACGCGACGGCGGCCTTCTTCTCGGCCCGGGTGACGGGGAAGGCGAGGTTCAGGCCGGCGAGGTCCTTCGCCTGCCGGCCGGCGTCGGGCCAGCACCGCACGTGGTCGCTGAAGTTCGTGCCCCGCGGGTCGAAGCCGACGATGTCGAACCGGTCGAGGACGTCCTGGCCGAGGAAGAACGGTGCCGCGGAGGCGATCTCGACGCCTGAGCCGCCCGGACCGCCCGGGTTGAGGAACAGGGTGCCGATCTTCTTCGACGGCTTCGCCGCCTTGATCCTCAGGAGGGCAACCGTGGTCTGCGCGCCCGTGGGCCGGTCGTAGTCCAGCGGGAGCCGCGCGGTGGAGCACTGCGCCCCGGGCGTCCCGAAGATCGGGCTGCAGTCGAACCAGGCGAGCCTCGGTGTCTTGACGCGGTCGACCCGGGCCGCCTCCGTCGTGCTCGTCCGGTCGTGCCGCACGCCGGCGCGGGCCGGGCTCCCGACGGCGAGAGTGGTGGGCACGGCCGCGACGGCGGCCGTGAGGAAGGCGAGCCCGAGCCGGGCTCGACGCGATGTGAACACTGCGACCCCCAAGTGTGGCGGACCGAGCCAGACACCGCGCCCGGCCTTCGCGTCCGCGGAGACAAACCTGGCCGTTGCACACCGTGACGCGCAACCTGTTCCACACAAACGTCACTACCCGCGGTCACCGGTGGCGGTCTGCGTAGCGGTCCGGAGCCGTCCGGTCAAGGCCCTGCGTACTCGGATGGTCACAGACGAGCAGGAAGCACCCCTCAGCACGCGTGTCACGCCCCGGCGCTACCCGGGTCAGACCAAAGGTCCTTGCGAGTGCTCTGTGACGCGGGTCACTGTGGTGGTGGCGCTCAGGTGTCCCGGACGGGCCGGGTCGTCCGGCCTCTGGGAGGTGCGTGATGACGGCCGTGACACCAGATCCGGTGACGGACGCGGGGCGGCGGTGGCGGCCCCGGGACGTCGTGGTCTTCTTCGTGCTGGCCTACGCGCTGAGCTGGCTGTGGACGCTTCCGTTCGTGGTCGCGGGCGACGTCGTGCGACGCGGGGTAGGTTGGCCGACGCACTACCCGGCACTGCTGGGGCCCTGTGTCGCGGCTCTGATCGTGATCGCACGCAGGAGCGGGCGACCCGGCCTGGCGGATCTGGCGCGTCGCACGGTGCGCTGGAGGATCGGCTGGCGGTGGTGGCTGGTCGCGGTCAGCCCGGTCGGGTTCCTCGCGGTCGCACTGGTGGGGATGCGGGCGGCCAGCCGGGACCTGCCGGCAGCGGCGGACTTCGGGCTGTTCTCCGGCACACCCGCGGTCGGTCTGGTCGGCGTGTTCCTGATGATCACCTTCGTGGCTGCGCTGGGTGAGGAGCTGGGGTGGCGCGGCTACGCACTGCCGCAGCTGCAGCGCCGCTTCGCGCCGTTGACCGCCACGCTGATCCTGGCGCCGTTGTGGGCCGGTTGGCATCTGCCGCAGTTCTTCGTGATCCAGACCTACCGCGACTTCGGCCCGGTCGAGTACGTCGGCATGGTGCTCGGGCTCACGTGCGGGGCCGTCGTCCTGACGTGGCTGTACAACCGCAGCGGCGGCAGTCTGCTCGCCGTCATCGTCTGGCACGGCGTCTACAACACGGTCGGCGCCACCGAGGCAGCGGCCGGCGTCGTCGCCGCCGTCGTCAGCACCCTCGTCATGGTTCAGGGCGGCCTCCTCATCGTGCTGGAAGTGCGCGCCCGTCGCCGGCACGAGCCGTCGGTGCTGTCACCGCCGACCACCACGGCCGCTGCCACCCGAACGGTCGGGAGCCGGGTGCCATGAGCCACCAGGGGGAGCGGCGCGCGGCCCAGAGCGCACGCGTGCCGGTCCTGTCCGTGCGGCGCCTGTACTGGGTGAAACGCTGGATGTACCGCACGGGCCGACCCGGGCTGGTCGCCGCCGCGATGAACAGGTTGTCCGCGTGGCAGTTCCGGGCCGGCGTGCTGTCCCCGCGCCGTGCGGTCACGCTCGAGATCGCCGGACGGCGCACCGGGCGGACGATCTCGTTCCCGGTCGTCATCGCCGATCACGAGGGGGACCGCTACCTGGTGTCGATGCTGGGCGAGGACGCGAACTGGGTGCGCAACGTCCGAGCCGGGTCGGGGGAGGCGACGATCCGGCGGCGAGGTCGCGAGCACGTTCGTCTGGTCGAGGTGCCGGTCCGGTCGCGCGCCGCGATCCTGCGTCGGTACCTGCAGGTGGCGCCGGGCGCCAGGCCGCACATCCCGGTGTCCCGGGACGCCCCGCCGGCCCACTTCGAACGGGTCGCCGCCCAGTTCCCGGTCTTCCGCATCACGCCGACCGAGCCGGCCGCCACCGACCTTCCACCGAAGGACGCACCGGGGTCAGCCTCGGGCGGTGACGCCGAGCCGGTGTGACACAGGCGATGTGGAGCTGGCTCAGGGGCCCGACTCCGAGACCATGGCGTTCAACGGGGCCGTCGTCTCGCGCACCGCGCTGTCGCCGAGAACGGCGGTCGGCCGAACTTCGTACGCGGTCAGGCGGTCGAGCTCGGACCGGAGCGCCTCCAGGATCGACCGCATCTGGACCTGGGTGACGTCGGCGAACGTGCGCAGGTAGGCGACCTTGGCCTCGATGTCGGCCTGCTGCGAGACCTGCTCGTGGGCCCGGTCGGCCGCGACGTAGGCGTCGGCGGCCGCGATGGCAGCGGCCTGGGCCTGGTCGTGAGCCTCCTGCAAGATCGCCTCGTACTGACGCCGTGCCGTTCCCTGGAGGTCACGCGCGTAGGCCTCGGCCTGCGCGATGTGCTGGTCGGCCGCCTGCTGCGCTGCGGAGAGTGCATTGATGGCTTGCACGCTCGGGGCATCCGGCGCCCCACCGGGGGGGCGGACCGATCCGGAGGGCGCGAGGTCGATCCCGTGCTCGCGGAAGTAGTTCCGCAGCCGGTCGATCTCGGCGCGCAGTTCTGCCTTCTCCCGGTTCGACCAGGCGATGGCGTCGGCGACGCGAACCAGGAAGCGGTCGACGTCCGCCTCGACGTACCCGCGGCGTCCCAGACCGCTCCGTTCGAAGCCGGCCCGGCGGACCGACTCGGGTGTCAGCTGCGGGGAGCCGGAGCCGTAGCTCCCTCCGCGCGTGTCGAGGGTGCTCACCGTGGGGAACCTCCGCTGGCGGCGTGCATCGAGTCGGCTCCTGTGCGGTATCCGAAGGACTCGGTGTGGAGCCGACGGGGGTCGAGCCCTGCCCGCAGCAGGGTGTCCATCGTGGTGACGGTCATCTCCTCCGAACCGCAGACGTAGACGTCGTGGCCGGCCCATCGACTCTGCCGAAGCGCGGCGTCCACGGCTGTGCCCGGCACCGCGCGACGGACAGCACCGTTGCGCGCCACGAGCGTCACCTGGAACTCGGGGTGCCTGTCCGCCAGCCAGTCGAGGTGGGCCGTGTCGTAGAGGTCGGCTTCGCTGGCTGCCTCGTGGAAGAGGTGGACGCGGCGGGGGACCGTGTCGCGGGTCAGGGCATCCTCCGCGATCGCGGTCAGCGGTGCCAGCCCTGTGCCACCAGCGATCATGAGCAGGTCGGCGTCCGAGTGGGGTTCCAGATGCAGCGCGCCGACCGGGGAACCGAACTCCAGGATGTCGCCGACGCCTGCCACGGCAACCAGTGCCGAGCTGACCCAGCCGCCGTCGACCGCCCGGACGTGCAGCTCGATGCCACCGTCCGCGCGGGGAGCGTTGGCCGGTGAGTAGAACCGCCACAGCCGGGGACGGTGCGCGGTGTGGACGGACAGCGACTGCCCGGCCAGGTAGGGCACCGGGATCTCGGGCGCGACCCGGATGACAGCGACGTCGGGACGCCGCCGGTCGTGCTCGACGATCTGCCCGTGCCAGCGGGCCGGCGTGCTGCCCTCCGCGTCGTCCGCCGCCTTGATCATGACGTCCGACACGATCGCGAAGGCGGCCGCCCAGTCCGTCGCGAGCTCACTGGTCCAGCGGTCGCCGAGGAAGTGCCGCAGGGTCGCGATCAACGCCTCGCCGACGGCCGGATAGTGCTCGGGCGCCACGTCGAACTTGCGGTGGTCACGACCCAGCTGCTCCACGAACGGTACGACGGTCGCGAGCTGGTCGACGTTGGCGACGATCCCGGCCAGCGCCGAGACCAGGCGGTCTCGTTGGGCCGCCATGCTGGGCGGGAACATGGCCCGGATGGAGGGATGGCGCAGGAACAGGTACGAGTAGAAGAACAGCGGGACCTCGTCGCCGTTTCGAGCCACCTCGGCGAAGCTGTCCTTGAGTCGATCCGTGTCCACCGTCATGTCACCGATCGTCGTCGTCGCCTGACGTCGCCACGATGTCGTCGCGCACCTCGGCCAGCGTCCCCGCCACGGCGGCGACGACGTCCGGTGGCGCGCCGAGGCCGGCCAGGGTGCCCGTGAGATGCGCTCCGACGAGCTCGAAGTGAGCTCCCGTGATCCTCATCCCTGCGTGCGCCTCGGCGAGTCCACGGCCGTCGTACTCCGCCGGGCCGCCGAGAAGCTGGGTGAGCAGCAGGGCCTGATGCCGCTTCAACCGGCCCATGTCGACGCCGTCGAAGTAGTGGGCGAGCGCAGGGTCGTCGACGACGCCCTGGTAGAAGCGCTCCACGGCGACTCTGACCGTGTCGGCGCCTCCGATCCTCGCGAACATGCTCGGTGGTGCGGGTAGGTGCTCGGACATGAGACCTCCAGGTTGCGCTGCACGTCTCGACCCTTGCGCGCGGAGCCTGGCTCTCCGCGAGGTTGGGACCATACACCGGTCGATGTGCCCGCGATGTCAACTGGTGCAAGCGATCACGCTCGCTCAGGCCGCGCGCGACGCTGGTGCAGCCCCACCGAAGAGCCCGTCGAGAGCGCTCCATCACATGCGGCGGGTCACCGCTACCGAGCCGCTCACCAGGCAGGACGTAACACCCCGGCCGGGGCAGCCGCTGCCGACGCAGGACCGAACACTGGTGCACCTGGTCGGACACGATCGCTGTCCCAGATCGGTCGGTGGCAGATCAGTGCCCGACGCCCCACGTTCCCACGGCACCGTCACGCCTGGACACGGCCGGGGTCTCGGCAACGACACATCGACGCGAAAGGGCCTGTCCCATGGGGCGTCTCGGGCGCACGTGGTCGTGACACCGTCGGGCCGCGCCCCGAGTAGGGGGCACGGCTTGCGGATTTCGTTGCACAACCGACCGTTTGTAACGGACCATCCACTGTTCTCAGACAGATCGACCCGCTGCTTCCCGGCCTGTCGCGCACTGGAACGGTCGAGCGTTCATCGACCACTGGGCCGGCAACCCCTGGGCCCTGGGGTCCTACTCCTACTGGAAGGTCGGCCAGTACACCGGCTTCTCCGGGGCGGAGAAGGAGGCCTGCGGCAACTGCCACTTCGCCGGAGAGCACACCTCCCAGGACTTCCAGGGCTACCTCAACGGAGCCGTCGAGACGGGTCAGCGAGCCGCCGCCGAGATCCTCGCCGCGCTCAAGTAGCACTGTGCGTAGAGCGCGGGACCTGGCGAGCTCGGGCCGGGTCCGACCCGAGGACGAGCGACTCGGTCGCACCGGTCGCAGCCCGGCCGGCGGGCGGTGGCTCTGCACCCTCCCCACCGACTCGCTGACCCCGACCACCCCGCCGCCCGGCTGCTCGACCGCGAACCGCGCAGCCCGGCCATCACCACCTCCTGCGTGCTGCGCCCCCGTCGGGTGTAACGCTGCGCGTGCCGTCCGCGTTGACGGCAGTAGGCAGTGTGGGCCGGCGCGCCCATGTCGGAAGGACGGTCGAAGGAGGCGGACGTGTCGTTGGGTCCGCGCTTCGACTCCGTGCTCTCGGCCGCCGTCGCGGGTGACCGGACGGCGTTCGCCGAGCTGTGGCGCGCCAGCCATCCGATGCTGCTCCGCTACCTGCGGGTGGTCTGCGGTGACAGCGCCGAGGATGTCGCGTCGGACACCTGGCTGAGGGCGATCGCGGCGCTGGCATCGTTCCACGGCGACGAGAGCGGCTTCCGTGGCTGGCTCGTGGTGATCGCCCGCAACCGGGCCCGCGATCTGCAGCGGTGCGAGGCCCGCCGTCGGGAGCGTCTGACAGCGGACCCGGTCGAGGATCCACGGATGTGGTCTGCAGACAGTGCCGACTTGGCGATCGAGAACCGTGCGACCGCGGCCGCGCTGCGGTTGGTCGCCGGCCTCCCACCGGACCAGGCCGAGCTCGTCATGCTTCGGGTGGTCGTCGGTCTGGACGTCGCCGACGTGGCCGGCATCACCGGCCGCAGCCCGGGCTCGGTCCGGGTCGCGGTGCACCGCGCCCTGAAGGTTCTGGCGGGCCGGATCGCGCCGGCTGTAACGCATGCACGACCGCAGACGTTGGGCTGCCGAGATGTCTGAGCACCCGCACCCGCCGCATGGCCGGCAGCGGATCGACGCGCTGGGCGACCAGCCCGTCGATCCCTTCCTCGTCGAACGGCTCATCCATGACCCAGCCTGCGCCGTCGGCGGCGAAGAACGCGCCCTGGTGGATCTGTTCGCCGCACTGCGCGCTCCGGCGGATGCCGACGAGCTGTCCGCCTCACCCGGTCACCTCGCCGCTTTCGACGCGCACGTCGCCACCCGGGCGGCACGGACCCCGTCCCTCCCACCTCGAAGGAAGACGATGATCAGCACCCTGATGGCGGCCAAGGCCACTGTCGCAGCTGCCGCATTGGCCACCCTGACCGTCGGCACGGCCGCGGCAGCGTTCACTGGCTCCCTGCCCGACCAGTTGCAGGACGTCGCCCACCATGCCGTCGGCGCGCCGGCGTCCGGGCACGGCAGCACCGCCACCCGCGAGCCGAACGTCCGTTCGACCTCCCGGCCCACCGCGACCGCCACGGCCGGCCCGAGCACGCAGTCCGGCAGGGGCCCGGATGCCACCGGCGACGCGCAGAAGGGCTTGTGCACCGCCTTCCTGCACGGCGGCCTGTCGACGACGTCCACGGCCTACCGGAACCTGGCCGCCGCGGCCGGTGGAGCGGACGGCATCGACGACTTCTGCGCCCCCTGGGCGGACGGGGCGACCACCGGCGGGCCTACCGGTCAGCCCGGCGGGCAGCCGACGAGCAAGCCCACCGTCCGGCCGACGGGCAAGCCGACGGGTCAGGCGACGGGCAGGCCCACCGACGCGCCGACCGCTCAGCCCACCGGCCACCCCACGGGCAAGCCCGCCGCCCGGCCCACCGGAGGCCCGGCCGAGAAGCCCACGTCCACCGGCTGAGCGGGGACGACACCCGGTCGGTGCGCCGATCCGACCATCCCGCCCGTGGCCGGCCCCGACGCCCCCGTGGCCGGCCACGTTGGCCTGCCCGGCATCGCTGGAGACTCCGCGGCGCCGTCGCCCGGCTGGACAGTCGCAGGAGGAAGCATGTCCCGCCGCGTCCTGGTGGTGGCTCCGCGAGCCGTCGCGGACGGCGACGTCGCAGACTCCTTCGGGTATCTGCGGTCAGGGTCCGGGGACCCGCTCGGCCTGCGGCGGTACATGCATGCCGAGGACGCACTGGTGCAGTGCCTGATGGACCTGGCCTCGGCGTGGGGGGCCGAGAAGCTCCGGGTGCGGCAACCGTACCTGGACCGCCCGCTGCCTGACTGGCTTCCCGAGCTGCACCACGACTCGCGACTGGCGTTCACGGACGCCGCCGCCCTGCTGCGCCGGATGCTCCGGGGGGCGGACGGCTTCGGATGCCGGTTCGCCCTCCCCGGAGGCGATGTCGTCGTCGGTGCGGGTGGCGACCTGTGCCTGTTGGTCGAGGTGACAGGCGGGCAGGAGGGCTGCGTCCGGTCGGTACTGCGGCCGGAGCTCCAGGTCGAGTCGGTGCACGACGCGGCCACGGACTGGCTCGACGAGCTCGCCGATGAGGCGTTCTGGGCGGCCGCTGCCGAGCTGACCGATCGCGCAGGACGTCGCCTCTGGGTCCTGGAGAGCTGGGCCCACGGTGTCTACGGCGAGCGGTGGTACCGGGCGGACGCGCCGAGCCTCGCGCTGGTGCAGGAGCGGGTGCGGCCCCATTCCCTGCTGACGGTCGGGCTGGTCGACCTGCCCACCGAGCACATGGCGTTGGACCGGTTCTGCGACCGCAGAACAGTGTCGTGCCTGGACCTGCTGGACCTTCGGATCGTGCCGGCAGACTCCGCCGACCGGAACGGGCCGCTCGACGTCCTCCCGGTCAGGGAGGCGACGATCGCCTCCGGTCGGATCGCCCTGGCGCAGACGCTCACGCTCTTCTCGCCGCGCAAGCTCTTCGTCGCGGAGCTGCTCGAGCCGGGTGAGGTCGTCATGCAGGCGGTCGTCCCCGGCGCCGACGGTGCCTCCGACGCCCTGTGGCCGGGAGCCGACCAGGCCGGGTGACGTCGTGGCGACCTCCGGCAGGGGCATCGTGGAGCTGCCCGGAGCCTTGAGCTACGACGCGCTCGCACCTGACGGCTCCGTGCTGTACCTCATCGAGCACCTCGCCCCGGCCGGGTCGCAGCACTACCAGGTGCGCGCCTACGACCTGACGGCGCAGCGGCTCGACGAGGCGGTCGTCGTGGACAAGGCCAACATCGGGGAGGAGATGGCCGGACATCCGACCTCCCGGGTGACGAGCCCGGACGGGACTGTCGTGTCGACCATGTACGAGCGGGTCGACGGTGCCCCGTTCATCCATGTGCTGAACACCCCCGGCAGGTTCGCCCGATGCATCGACCTGCCAGGGAGCGTCCGAGGGATGCGGCTGGCCGGCGCCGGGGACCTGCTGGCGCTGCAGGACTCTGCAGGCCTGGTCCGGCTCACCGTGGACCTCGCCGCCGACACCACGGCCATTGCTACCCTGCACCCCACCATGGGAGCCACAGAGCGGTGACACGGGTGGACCCGGTCACCGTCGAGCAGCTGGCACAGGACCCGTACCCGGTGCTCGCCCGCCTGCGCGAGCGGTCACCGGTCTGCTGGGTGCCGGCGTTGCGGGGCTGGCTGGTCACCGGGCACGCGGCTGTCGTCCAGGTGCTCGACGACCCGATCACGTTCACCGTGGACGACCCCCGGTTCACCACGGCGGCCGTGGTCGGGCCGAGCATGCTGTCGCTCGACGGCGACGAGCACCGCCGGCACCGACGCCCGTTCGCGGCCGGCTTCCGGCCCGCGCTGGTCGAGACCGAGCACGCCGCGGCGACGCGCGAGCTGGCCACGGCGCTGGTGGCGGGGTTCCGCGGCCGGGGCACCGCCGAGGTGCGCACCGAGCTCGCGGGACCGCTCGCGGTCGGCGTCGTCACCCGGGTCCTCGGCCTGCGCGGGGTGGACCCCGAGCGGGTGATCGGCTGGTACGCCGCGATCGTCGGGTCGGTCTCGGCCTTGAGCGCCGGGGACCCGGCCACTGCTGCGGGCGTCGAGGCGGCCCGGACGCTCCGCAAGGAGGTGCTCGCCACCGTCAACGACCCGCACGTGCACGGGATGCTGGCGTCAGCGGTCCGCCCGCCGTTCGAGCTGGCCGGTGACGAGGTCGCCGCGAACGCTGCCGTGCTCATGTTCGGCGGGATCGAGACGGTGGAGGGCATGATCAGCAACGCGGTGCTGCACCTGTTCTCGGCCCCGAACCCGTTCGAGGCGACGGCGTCACCGGCCGCGCTCGAGAACGCCGTCGAGGAGTCCCTACGGCTCGAGCCGGCAGCCGCTCGCGTCGACCGCTATGCCACCCGTGATGCCGTGCTGGCCGGCGTCCCCGTCCCGGCGGGCGACCTCGTCATCGCCTCCATCGGTGCCGCCAACCGGGATCCGGCGGTGTTCGCCGACCCGGACCGGTACGACCCCGTGCGTCCGAACGCCGGTCAGCACCTGGCCTTCGCCCGCGGACCGCACGCCTGTGTGGCTGCCGGGCTCGCCCGGTGCGAGGCCGCCATCGCACTCGAGGTGCTGCTCGACCTGCCCGGCGTGCGCCTCGACCGTGAACGGTCCGCCCCGCCACGTGGGCTGGTCTTCCGCAAGCCCGACCGGGTCGTCCTGCGCTGGGACCCGTGACCGCCGCGCGGACGTAAGGGACCCGTAACGCGCCAGCCCGCCGCGATCCTGCCCGGGCCGCCTACTGTGGGTGCGTCGCCGCACACGAGGTGGGGTCGGCGACCTCACCGGAGCGCACCCGGTTTCCTCGGAGGTTGAGATGGCTCGCACCGAGCCTGTCCAGGCGGCTGCCGCCACGCAGACGAGCGGGGCTGTCGGACTCGCGGACGACCGCCTCGCGAGGGCGTCGGTCGTGACGCTCCGCGTGGTGATGGCGTTCCTGTGGATCCAGAACACGCGCTGGAAGATCCCTCCCGACTTCGGTGCCGACCGCAAGGACGGCCTCTACCGCTATGTCGAGGACGCGGTGACGTATCCGGTGTTCCCGCCGTACTCCTGGCTCGCCGAGCACGTGCTGCTGCCGAACCTGGGCCTGTTCGGGTGGGCCGTACTGGCGGCCGAGGCGACCATCGGTGCGTGCCTGCTCGTGGGCTTCATGACACGGCTGGTGGGCCTGCTGGGCGTCGCCCAAGCCTTCGCGATCTTCCTCTCCGTGGGTCAGACGCCGGGGGAGTGGCCGTGGTCGTACTACCTGATGATGGTGGGATGCCTCGCCGTCGCCGGGGTGGCCGCCGGCCGTGTCGCCGGCCTCGACGGCGTCCTGCGACCACGGCTGCTGCAGTCCGGTGGACTGCTTCGCCGCGCGGCGGTGTTCTCGTGAACCGGGTGGGTGCGGTGACCGGCGGCGGCACGGCTGCGGACCTGCGGGGACCGCTGAGGTTCTTCTCGGGGCTGGCCGTCGTGAGTCCGGTCTTCTCCCTGGCTCCGGTCGGCGACGCCTACCGCTGGGTCGACGTCTCGGCCGTCTCCGGCGTCCTCGTCGTCGTCGCCGGGCTGCTCGGTCTCGCGGCGTCGACCGGCCGGCAGCGGCTCGCTGTCGTGGCGGGCGCGCTGTGTCTGGCAGCGGCGGTCGTGCGGCTGGTGAGCCTGGCGCTCCAGACGTCGGGGCCGGTCGGCGGAAGCGGTTCGACGATGACCCTCCTCGCCGGCCTCGGGCTCGGTTTCCTCGTGCTCGGGCTCGTCGGGCCGACACCTGATCCCGTCAGCCGCGGTGGCGCAGGAGCACGGCGGTGAACTGCTGGGACGTGCCCCAGGGTGTCGTGTGGTCCTCCCCCGCGGTGGAGACGAGCTCGTAGTCGGCGAACTCGGCCGCCAGCTCCTCGTGGGAGTAGCGCACGATGGGCAGGCCGCTGCACGTCGTCGGGCCGTCGGGCCCGAATGTGGCCACGACGACCCACCCCCCGGGCTCGAGACTGCGCTCGAGGGAGGCGAGGTAGTCCTGCCGTTCGTCGAGCTCGGTGAGGAAGTGGTACACCGCGCGGTCGTGCCACAGCGCGTAGCGCCGCGCAGGCCGCAGGTCGAGCACGTCGGCGACGTCCAGCACCACGTGAGCACCCGCCGGACCCAGCCGTTCGCGGACGGTCCGCAGAGCGCTGGCGGACAGGTCGATGGCCGTGAGGTCCGTGTAGCCGCGCTCCGTCAGATGGTCGACCAGGGTCGACCAGCCGGCGCCGACATCGATGATGGGCCGGTCCAGCGGAACGTGCGTCTCGTCGACGAGCCCGAGCGAGAGGCCCGGGACCGACTGCCACCACGACACCCCGTCGACCTCGGTCCCGCCGTGGACTCCCTCCCAGAAGTCCTTGCGGGACTCGGCGTCCTGAGGCCGGTCGGCACGGACCACGCCCATCTGCCCCTCCTCCGTCCAGCACCCTGCTCTTGAGGCTAGCCGGTGCGACCCGCAGCCGGGACCGGCGCAGCCGCCTCCGCCGAGGCGTTAGCGGCCTGTAAGGTCCGGGTTCCTGTCGAGGACCCGGCGGCCGGTCTACGTTGGACCGATGGTCGGCCCCCCTCGTCACTCCCCTGCCGTGCGCACTCCGGCGGGCGACGTCGACGCCCTGGTCGACGGCGGTGAGATGGACTGCGGCAGCGGGCTGCTCCTGCTGATCACCCGGGCGATGCGTCGTCTCGACGAGGGCCAGCACCTCGGCGTCCGGAGCGCGGAGGCCACCGTCGTCACCGACCTGCCGGTCTGGGCGGATCTGGTCGGCCACGAGGTTAGCGGGCAGGTCGCGGAGTCCACGGACGGGCCGTGGTGGTTCGTCGTGCGCAAGGTGGGCGCCACGTCGATGCCGCAGAGCATCTTCAGCACCGGTGAGCGGACACCGGTGGGCCGTCGGCTCTGGGCGTACACCAACTTCGACTGCAACCTCGCGTGCACCTACTGCTGCGCGGAGTCCTCTCCCAAGGCCGACGCCCGACGGCTCGAGCCGGCTGTGGCGAAGGAGGCGTTCGACGAGTTCGCCGCGTTGGGCGGCCGCGAGCTGTTCCTCACCGGCGGTGAGCCGTTCATGCACCCCGAGCTGGCGGCCCTGGTCCACGCCGGCGACGGCCTGGAGCGCACCATCCTCACCAATGCGATGATCTTCGGCCGCGGCACGCGACGACGGACGCTGGAGGAGATGGACCGGTCCGTCGTCCTCCAGGTCAGCCTGGACTCGGCAACGCCGCCGCTGCACGACCGGCAGCGGGGAGAGGGCTCCTGGTCGCGGGCGGTCGCCGGGATCGGGCAGGTGCGGGCGCTGGGCTTCCGGGTGCGGGTGGCCGCGACCATGTACGACGAGGACGCCGTCGGGGTCGCCGCGCTGCATCGACGTCTGGACGACGAAGGGATCCCGGCGGAGGACCGGATCATCCGCCCGGTGGCCCAGGAGGGCTTCGCCGCCGCCGGCGTCCACGTGTCCATCGACACCCTCGAGCCGGAACCGACCATCACGGCCGACGGCGCGTGGTGGCACCCGGTCGCGGTGACCAACCCGAACCTGCGTATCCACGACAGCCCGCTGCCGATCGCGGAGATCATCGGGGTGGTCAACGACACGCTGACGGTCCAGGACGCGGCGGCCCGCTCGGGTCGAGAGGTGTTCCGCTGCGCGTAGGCGGGCTGACCGCGCGCGCCGGCGGCAGG
>Ga0209798_10001706_pt1 | contig 13077 bp, 13 predicted proteins | sample DOMMetBare3Fresh_FD_187475 | JGI IMG/M metagenome (GOLD analysis project Ga0209798, IMG submission 187475) | Wetland sediment microbial communities from St. Louis River estuary, USA, under dissolved organic matter induced mercury methylation -... | ecosystem: Environmental > Aquatic >...
TGTAATTGGGGATGTGCTTCTTCTTCAATCAACACAACCAAATCACCGGGAGAGCCTCCTCGTTCACCGGCATTTCCTTTTCCTGAAACACTTAACTGCATTCCTTCCTGTACACCTGCAGGTATATCAATCGTTATATTTTCTTCACCATAAACTCTTCCCTCACCTTTACATGTGGTACATTTATTTGCAATTGTTGATCCTTCGCCATTACAGGTTGGGCAGGTAGTTACCGTTTGCATTTGGCCAAGAAAAGTGTTCTGCACTCTTCTTACCTGGCCGCTACCACCACAGGTGCCGCAGGTTTGCATGCTGCTTTTATCTTTTGCACCAGAGCTTCCGCAGGCACTACAGCCTACATGCTTTTTAACTTTTATTGTTTTGCTGGCACCTTTAGCAATTTCTTCATAATTAAGTTTAATACGAACACGAAGATTGCTTCCTCTTACCCCTCTTGCTCTGCCAGCACCGCCCCCGCCTCTTCGTTGCCCGCCACCAAAGAAACTTCCAAATACATCATCGCCAAAAATATCTCCAAACTGGCTGAAGATATCATCCATATTCATGTTATGTCCACCTCCAAATCCACCTCTTCCATTGCCACTTACACCTGCATGTCCAAATCGATCGTATTGTGATTTTTTATCAGTGTCACTTAAAATTTCATAAGCTTCAGCTGCTTCTTTAAATTTTTCTTCTGCTTCTTTGTTTCCGGGATTACGGTCGGGGTGAAATTGCATGGCTACTTTACGGTATGCCTTTTTAATTTCATCAGCAGAAGCAGATTTACTAACTCCAAGTATTTCGTAAAAGTCTCTTTTAGTTGACATAAATTACTTTCCTACTACCACTTTAGCAAAGCGGATGATTTTATCGTTCAATGAATATCCTTTTTCAATTTCATCTATCACTTTTCCTTTCATTTTTTCAGATGGTGCAGGAACTTCTGTAATCGCTTCATGCATATCGGCATCAAAATCTTTTCCTTTCACTTCCATTGCTTTTAATCCACGGCTATGCAAAATGGAGCGGAGTTTATGAAATACCAATTTTACACCTTCCAGTTCTTTTGCATCAAGGGTTTTTGTTAGTTCAGTTTCTGCACGTTCTGCATCATCAAGCACTTCAAGTAAAGAAACAATTACATCTTTACCTGCTGTTTGAATTAATTCAATACGCTCTTTTGCATTTCTCCGTCTGAAATTATCGAACTCAGCCATGAGGTAGAGATATTTTTTCTTTTCTTCTTCCAAAGCATCTTTCAACTTTTCCAATTCACTTTCTTCAGCTATTTGTTCGTTCAGATGATTGATGCCAGCTATGTTGTCATCGGTGTTAATATCGGCACTGAAAGCAGTGTCGCCCAGGTCTGTAGTGTTTTGATCTGTCATTTCGTACGACTTTTTATTTTTTAAACGTAAAATTGTCGGCAAAGGTAAGTTCGTCAAGAATATTGCCAATGGTTTTAGATAGACAAATTGTCTTGAAATTTGGGGCTTTCTGCTTTAAATTCAATTTTCAGCAGTGGTTCAGGCTGCGTCAGGCTGCGGTATTCCGCTTCGCTTCATACTGGCTTCCTTCGTCAGCCACCTTTTGCATCCTGCAGCCATTAAGCTATTTGATATCTATCAGCAAGTGTGTATTCTGTTAATAAAAATGGGCTTTCCTATTCAAGTAAATAATGGCAATTGATTTCTTTATTTTACCACTTTCACATTCCAGGCTTTAGGAGGAGTTTCCATAGAAGCCATACAAACAATACATTCATTAACACCCGGTTTAGCAATTATCTGGCAATTAAAAATCTCGCTTGCATTTAAATTGGCTTTTCCAAAATCACAGTGATTTTGTACTGTAAAAACATGTTCAAATATTTGTCCGCTTGTATTTGACCAAATAATACCTTTATCATAATAATTGCTATCAAGAATTTCAATAATATTTTGTCCGCACAAACCTGCAACATACTTTGCCTTAAATACACCCGTTTCTGCATGTTCTTTTTCACATCCATTAAAAGTAATTGCAACTAAACCAGCAATAAAAAATAATTGAAATTTCATATACTTCGTTTGTTATAAAAGACAAGGTGAATTTCAAATTCGTTGTCTTAAAGAAAAAATATAACAGATACCTTTGCCCGCTATGGCAAAAGTTATACTCAACAGAAAGATTTCGCAAAGGGTTTTTAACGGGCATCCCTGGGTATTTAACAATGAAGTAAATCTTGTTAAAGGAGAAGCTTCACCCGGAGAAATTGTTGATGTACATATGCATGACGATAAGTTCCTTGGAAGAGGCTATTACAATCCGCAATCACAAATACAGGTTCGAATACTTACAAGAAATAAGAATGAAGAGATTAATGAAGAATTCTTTTTAAGAAAACTAAGTGAGGCATGGAAATACCGCCAACAGTTAGGATACACTGAAAACTGCCGGTTGGTTTTTGGTGAAGCCGATGGATTATCACAATTAATTATTGATAAGTTTAATGATTATTTCGTTATTCAAACATTGGCTTTAGGAATTGATTTATGGAAAGATGCGATAGTTAAAGCAATTAATCAGTTATTTTCTCCAAAAGGAATTTATGAACGCAACGATGTTCCTGTTCGTGAACTGGAAGGGTTAAAACAACAAAAGGGTTTTTTAAGTGAACCGTTTGATACCAATATCATTATCAATGAAAATGGATTAAAATTTCATGTGGATATTGCCAATGGGCAAAAGACAGGTTATTTTCTTGATCAACAGGATAACCGCCGTGCTATCCAGCATATTGTAAAAGGTGCTGATGTTTTGGGTGCATTTACATACACCGGTTCTTTTGAAATTACTGCTGCACATTATGGAGCAAAGAGCGTACACGGACTAGACATATCTGAAAGTGCTATTGCAATGTGTAATAAAAATGCGGAATTAAATGGTGTTGCAGATAAATGCAGGTTTGAAAGTGTTAATGCCTTTGATGTTTTAAAAAATTGGGTAAAGGAAGGCAGACTATATGATGTTGTTATGCTGGACCCACCATCTTTTACAAAATCAAGATCTACAATACAAAAAGCAATTGCCGGGTATAAAGAAATTAATCTGCGTGGAATGAAATTGGTAAAACCTGGCGGATTTTTAGTAACCTCATCCTGCACTAACCTTGTTCAACCGCAAGTGTTTTTAGATACCATTCAAATGGCGGCAAATGATGCAAAAAGACAACTAAGACAAGTAAGTTTTCAAACTCAAAGTTCAGATCATCCTATTATTTGGGGGTGGGAGAATACCCATTATTTAAAGTTTTTAATTGTGCAGGTACTTTAATACAAACTCAGTTAAATTATATTTTACAATTGGATTGCAATAAAAAAGGTTCAAAAATTTTGAACCTTTAAATATAAAAATTATGAAAAAGTATCTTATTTAACCACCTGAAACTTTCCGCTTTCAATTATTTTACCACTACGGTCAGTTAATTGAAAGATATAAACACCACGGAAATAGTCACTTAGATTTATTTGTGTTCTTGGTGTAAGAGTATTGATTTCAAGTATTTTTTTGCCTATAAAGTTGTAAACCTTAAAAGAATAAGAAGAAAGATTATTATTCTGAAATTCAAAATTGATAAAAGAAGTTGCTGGATTGGGGTAGAAACGAACTAATTTAACCACGCTTGGATCGTTACCATTCAGCGATCGGTTAGACTGAGCTACACCAGCTGTGGATAGAAAAAGGATACAGGTTAATATCAAAAGTATTGGTCTCAACGGAACAAAAATATATTTATTATATTCAAGTTACAAGTTTTTTTTCACAAATCTTTAAAAAACAAATAAGAGGCCAGCTATTTGCCCCCTTACTCCAACTAACATTACTTTACTAGTTCAAGGAATTTAATATAGAGTTAATTGACTCAAAATCAGGTAATTCCCCGGCATTTTCCAAAACCTCTGCAAATTGTATAATACCCTCTTTATCAATAATAAATGCGCTTCTTTTTGAAACTCCTTTCATATCCAGGATCCAGTCGTGATACAATGAATTATAAGATTTTGAGACTTCTTTATTAAAGTCGCTCAGTAAAGGGAAATTATACCCTTGTTCTTCTTTGTATTTAGCCAAAGTAAAAACAGAATCAACAGAAATACCAAGAACCTGTGCTTGGGCATGACTATAACGGGCAATATCATCTCTTACCGCACAAAGTTCTTTGGTACAAACTCCTGTAAAGGCCTGAGGAAAGAAAAGGATTAAAACATTTTTACCTTTAAAATCGCTTAATGTGATTTTCGTTTTATCAGAATCGAATAAAGAGAAATCAGGAGCTTTTTGTCCAATTTGTAAACTCATACTAAAATTTGAATTATTTTATTTAAAAACAAAAGTCAATCAAAAAGGTTTAAAATTCTTTTGTTGCTGAGAATGATAAAATTTTATAGCTCTTTTTTTATTACAATTTTAAAAAAATATAATAATAACTGCTCTATAAAGAGTAAGAAATACAGTCTTACATTAAAAAAGAATGAAGTTGTAACTACTTAATATTCAAAATGGGAATTGCATTAAAATCCCTGCTAGAACAGGGGTTTTTATTATTTTTTTCTTAACTCGAGTGTAGTGAGTTTCCCGTTTATGGTTTGGGTTGTTTTTACCCAGGTCCAGTTGTTATTAGCTATTTTCCAAACCCCGTTTAAACGAAGCAAAGTAGGATTTGCAGAGGCTGGAAAATTTGAGGTAATCGTTAGAGCATACCCATCTCCCTGCCATAAACCATTTGATTCTGTTGCAGCATTTTTGATAGCATCTACCGTTCTGTTACTTTTAAATTGAAATTCGTAAGGGTCAAATTCTGCTTTATAATCAGTCCCGTCATTATAAACAGTAACGGTCCATCTTCCATCAGTCATTGCCTTTACAATAATGTCTTCAGCAATTTGTTCCTGCGTTCTTTTAATGGCTTTCTTGCAGCCAATAAGCAGAACAAGAGATAAAATAATAAATAAAATATGTTTCATAGATTTTGAACTTTTCTAAAGGTTAAAGCTACAAATTGTTTTTAACGTATTTGCCTTCTTTAACATGTTAGATGCAAAAGAGAAATAATACGCTGCACATGCTTTAACGCTTAAATGCTGTTTTATCTTATTTTTATTGCATGTTAATTACTGAAATTGTTGATTATTTAGAAAGTCTAGCTCACCCCACTTTGCAGGAAGATTATGATAATGCAGGGCTGTTAACAGGCTCCAAAGACTGGAATTGTACAGGTATTCTCATTAGTCTTGATGCTACAGAAGAAGTAATTCTAGAAGCAAAGGAAAAAGGTTGTAACCTGGTAATAGCCCACCACCCTATCATTTTTAGTGGACTAAAACGAATAACTGGTCTATCCTATGTTGAGAAGGCCATTATTTCTTCCATTAAAAATGACATTGCTATTTATGCTATTCATACAAACCTTGATAACGTTTTGAATGGAGTAAATGGGAAAATGGCAGAAAAAATTGGTTTAATAAATTGCCGTATACTAGAAAGCAATAAATCATTAATTAAAAAGCTTTTCACTTTTGTTCCTCTTGCCTATGCAGAAGCTATCAGATCTGCAATTTTCAAGGCAGGTGCAGGGGAGATTGGCAACTATAGTGAATGCAGTTTTAATGCTGCCGGCACTGGAACATTTAAAGCCGGCGAGGGTACAAAACCATTTGTTGGAGAACAGGGCAAACGGCATGAAGAAGACGAAATGAAGATTGAAGTGATTTTTCCAGCCTGGAAGGAAAACGCAATTGTATCTGCTTTAAAAAGGGCACACCCTTATGAAGAAGTGGCTTATGATATTATTCAATTGGATAATGAATTACTGACGGTTGGCTCAGGGATTATTGGGGAGCTGGAAACAGCTTCTTCTGAAAATGCTTTTCTGGATTTGCTCAAAACAACGTTTAACCTGCATGTTGTGCGGCACACTTCATTGCTTCAAAAACCAATAAAAAAGGTGGCCATTTGCGGTGGGGCGGGTAGTTTTTTAACCAAAACAGCAATAGCAGCTGGAGCTGATGTATTTGTAACCGCAGATGTTAAGTACCATGAATTTTTTGATGCAGAAAACCGTCTTTTACTCACAGATATCGGGCATTGGGAAAGCGAACAATTTACAATTGATCTTTTAGCAGAAGAATTGAGCAATAAATTCCCTACCTTTGCCGTCCTAAAAACCGGAGTAAAGACAAACCCTGTTGTGTATTTCGTTTAGTTGCTTTTTTGGCGAATAAAGCAAAAAAGTACAAGTGAGTGACACAACAAAAGTTGAAATGAGTTGATACGGATGGTTACAAAAAATAAAACTTCAAATTAAAATATGGCTACTACAAAAGAATATTCCGTTGAAGAAAAATTGAAAGCGCTGATTAAAGTGCAAAAGATTGAAAGCAAACTGGATCAAATTCAGATTTTGAAAGGTGAATTGCCTATGGAAGTAAAAGACCTGGAAGATGAAATTGAAGGTTTAAATGCCCGTAAAAATCGTATAGAAGAAGAGATTAATGGCATTCAGGAATTTATTGAAAGCAGAAAAGAAGCCATTAAAGATGCACAGGCGCTTGAAAAGAAATACGAAAAGCAAAGTGAAAATGTTAAAAACAACCGTGAATTTGAAGCAATTAACAAAGAGCTTGAAATGCAGGGATTGGAAATTAAACTAGCTGAAAAGCATATTAAAGATGCAACAGAAGATTTAATTGAAAAAAGTGAAATTCTGGAAAAGGCTAAAAAACAAATTACGATTAAAGAAAAGAACCTTGATCATAAAAAAGGTGAATTAGATAAAATCATTGTTGAAACTGAAAAAGAAGAAACTGTTTTACGTAAGCAGGTGAACGTAGCCAGAGAGTCAGTTGAAGAACGTTTACTTTTTGGTTTTGATCGTATACGTAAAAGTTATCGCAATGGTTTATCAGTAGTACCTATTGAAAGAGAAAGCTGTGGTGGTTGTTACAATACCATTCCACCTCAACGCCAGAGTGAAATTAAACAACACAAAAAAATAATTGTGTGTGAAAACTGCGGACGGATTCTTGTTGATAATGATCTTGCAGACTCTGTAGATATATAAAAAATTACTCCAAAATATTAAAGGCACCAAATGGTGCCTTTTTTTATGTTTTCGATATTCATTGATCAACTTTATTTCATTTGAATTAGTTTTGAAAAGTTATATGCTTCAAAAACTTTCAATACAAAATTTTGCAATCATTGATGAACTGCAGGTGAGTTTTCAACCAGAGTTGAATACCATTACCGGAGAAACAGGTGCAGGTAAATCAATCTTGCTTGGAGCTTTGGGTTTGGTTCTTGGCAACAGAGCAGATAGCTCTACATTGATGAATAAAGAAAAGAAGTGTGTGGTTGAAGTCTTTTTTTCTGTTGACGGACATTCTAAAGTAAAAGAATGGCTGCAAGCACAGGAAATTGATGAAGATGAAGAATTAATATTACGAAGAGAAATAACTGCTAATGGAAAATCAAGGGCATTTATTAATGATACTCCGGTTACTTTAAGTCAAATGAAGGAATTAACTTCTTTGCTGGTAGATTTACACCAGCAGTTTGACACTTTAGAATTGGGCGAAGAAAGTTTTCAACGGGAGGTGTTAGATGCATTGGCAGGTTGCAGTAAAGATGTTATAGTTTATCATTACGAGTTTCTCCGGTTTTCAAAGTTGCAAAGAGAATTACAACAATTAAAAGAAAAGCAACAACAATTAAAGAAAGAACAGGACTATAAGCAGTTTATACTTGAAGAATTAGCGAATGCTTCTTTTAAAGAGAATGAGCTGGAACTTTTAGACCAGGAGTTGAAATTACTATCTAATGCAGGTGCAATTTCTGCTGCCATAGGAGAAACGGTTCATTTTTTAAAAGAAAGCGAAATACCTGTAGTACCTCAATTAAAATCACTTACACAAAAGTTATTACATTATAAAAATGTACATAATGCTTTAACTGAGGTTACACAACGTTTACAATCTGCACAAATTGAATTAAATGATATTGCAAGTGAATTAGAGCATCTGCAAAACAGTATTTCACTTGATGAAGCAAGAATGCAACAAATTAATGAACGTTTAGAAACAGGCTACAAACTTCAAAAGAAACATGCAGTACAAACAACAAATGATCTTTTGAATTTACAGAAGCAACTTGAAAATGAATTGCAAGTTGTTCTTAATATGGATCAATTCATAGCAGAAAAAGAAAAAGAAACAGCTGAGATTCAAAAGCAATTGCAGAAAGAGGCGGCATCCATTCATGAAAAAAGAAGAAAGTATGCTGAGCCTTTTGTAAAAAAAGTAAATGAACTACTACATCGGGTTGGTATGCCCAATGCAAGATTAAAAGTTGACGTAACAGAAACAAGTCTTAATTCATTTGGAATGGACGATATTGATTTTCTGTTTGATGCCAATAAAAGCAACCGATTTGAACCTATAAGAAAAGTTGCCAGTGGTGGTGAATTAAGCCGCTTAATGCTATGTATTAAATCATTAGTAGCACAAAAAATTGAATTGCCAACAATGCTGTTTGATGAAATAGATACTGGTATAAGTGGAGAGGCAGCCAAACAAGTTGGAATTTTATTAAAAGAATTATCAAAGAATCATCAGGTGATTACTATTACACATTTACCACAGATTGCTGCTAAAGCAACAGCTCATTATTATGTATATAAGCAAGAGGAGAAATCTGTAATTAAAACAAAAATCCGTTTATTGAATAAAGAAGAACAGATTGAAACAATTGCAAAAATGCTCAGTGGCGATAAACCAACGCCATCTTCATTAATCACTGCAAAAGAAATGGTAATGGAATAAAAAAAGGCTCTTGAAAAATCAAGAGCCTTTGATGTCGGGAAGACAGGATTCGAACCTGCGACCCCCTGGTCCCAAACCAGGTGCGCTACCGGCCTGCGCTACTTCCCGAGTTATTTTCTAAAAAACGTTTAATGCCTCTTTTCTTTATTCTGTTCTCTAATTCCACTACGTCCGCTCTTTTTTCTAATTCAGTAGTCCAAATTAGTTTCCAGGGAATACCTTTTGATGTAAAATTCCCTTCGCCACAATTATGTTCATCTAACCGGTTTTTCAGGTTTTGTGTAGATCCTACATAAAACCTTGAAAGTTTTTCACTCCAAATGATATATACAAAATAACTCATTTGCTCATGTGCGATCCTGGCGCCTTAAAGCGCCATGAGCTACCGGCCTGCGCTTCTTCCAGATTCCCTCGAAAGGGTTGCAAAAATAGGTATTCAGAAGCCAAGTGCCAAAAACAAATCCCAAATTCAAATACTGAATTTGGGATTCATCATTTATTTCAATTATTTCTGTTTACATAGCTGCAAGCTGAACCTTTTGCTGTAACTCTAAAACACTTTCTTTAAACATGCTGTCAGTATCCATCAAATCTTTAACTGTTTGACAGGAGTGAATAACTGTTGTATGATCTCTTCCACCAAAATGCTCACCTATTGTTTTTAAAGAGTTCTTTGTAAAGGTTTTTGCCAAATACATTGTAATCTGCCGGGCCTGTACAATTTCTCTTTTCCTGGTTTTTTGCAAAAGCTTATCATAAGGCACATCAAAATAATCACACACCATTTTCTGAATAGCGTCGATAGTAATTTCTTTTGATGATGTTTTTACAAAATTCTTCAAAACTTTTTTAGCCAAGTCAAGGTCAATTTCTTTTTTATTAAGCGAGGATTGTGCCAATAATGAAATTAAAGCCCCTTCCAGCTCACGAACATTGGTATTTATATTGTAAGCAATATATTTTACAACATCTTTTGACATGTCCAGCCCGTCGTTCTTCATTTTCTTTTCTAAAATTTCAATACGGGTATCATAATCGGGCATTTGCAGATCTGCACTTAAACCCCAGCGGAAACGGCTTAATAAACGTTCCTGAACACCTTCAAGGTCTTTTGGTGGCTTATCTGACGTTAAGATTAATTGTTTACCACTTTGATGAAGATGATTGAAGATAGCAAAGAAAGCATCCTGGCTTTTTTCTGCACGGTTGAAAAACTGAACATCATCAATTATCAATACATCAACCAACTGATAAAAATGAATAAAATCATTAATGGCGTTATTACGGCTATGATCAACAAACTGGTTAATGAATTTTTCTGAACTTACATATAACACTACTTTATTAGGATGCTGACGTTTTACTTCATTTCCTACAGCTTGTGCAAGATGTGTTTTACCAAAACCAACTCCACCATAAATGACCAATGGATTAAAAGAAGTTGCACCAGGCTTATCAGCAACTGTTTTACCGGCACGACGGGCTACTCTGTTACAATCGCCTTCAATAAATGCTTCAAAAGTATAATTTGGATTGAGCTGAGGATCAATCTGAACCTTTTTTAAACCCGGAATAACAAACGGGTTTTTAACAGGATTATTTATAACAAGAGGAAAATCCATTTCGTTGTTTGTATAAGTTTTATAACCATGACCCGGAACATCCATTGTGATAGGTTGGTTATTATTATTACCACTATCCATCATGATGCGATATTCAAGATTTGCATCTTTACCAAGCTCTCTTTTTAATGTTTTCGCAAGTAAGGTAACATAGTGTTCTTCCAGGTATTCAAAAAAGAATTGACTGGGAACCTGAATCGTCAGAATTTTATTTTTTAGTTCAACAGGTTTTATGGGTTCAAACCATGTTTTAAAATGCTGCCACTCTACAATGTCTTTAATAATGCCTAAACAATTTTTCCATACCAATTCAGCCGTTTTCGTCATTTTTCCTAAAGCAGTTTATATTAAGTTAATAATATTTTTCTGTTATTCTCTTATTGATTTTTCTTATAGTGATTTACCATAAAAAAAAGGGGGGACAGCGAATATCAAAACTTTTTGTGGAAAAAAAAATTTTTTATTACGCCGTTTTTTTACCTATTAAAATGCTGGAGGAATTAGCCAGATTTTTCCGTTTTAATTTAGAAAATTCAAAGTCTAATCTTCCTAATTGTATGCCCGCCCACCCTACTTGGTTAATAATTACGTCCTTTCTATTTTTATTTTTCAACATTTCCGGCTCATCCATAAATGTATGTGTATGACCCCCAATGATCAAATCAACGTTTTCGGTCTCTTTAGCCAATATTTTATCAGATATCCTATTAGGATTTTCTTTATAGTGATAACCTAAATGTGATAAACAAATCACTAAATCACAGTCTTTTTCTTTTTTAAGGTAGGATGCCGTTTCGTTTACTTTCTGTATTGGGTCCTGATATACTGTATTTCCAAATAAATTATCAGGTACCAACCCCTTCATTTCTATTCCAACACCTGTTACGCCAATTTTCAACTTTCCTTTTTTAAATACTTTATAAGGAACTGATTTCTGTTCCATGACTGTATTAGTGAAATCATAGTTGCATAGAATAACAGGAAACTTTGCATGATTTAATTGAATAGCAAAATTTTCAAGACCTGCATCAAAATCATGATTCCCCATTGTGCAGGCATCATATCCCATTTGAGACATAGCTTTTATTTCCGGCTCTCCTTTATATAAGTTAAAAAAAGGTGTGCCCTGAAAAATATCACCTGCATCTAATAATAAAACCTGTTCCTCTTTAGAACGGATGTCAGAGATCAGTTTTGCCCTGGCAGCTACACCCCCTAAACCCTGATTTCGCCCCCCATCCATTGGAAAAGGTTCAAGCCTGCTATGTACATCATTGGTATGTAAGATCACAAGTTTGTTTACATCATCATTACCGGCTAATCCCCATTTAGAAACAAGCAGTGAGCCTGCAACCATTGATGATTGATGTATAAATTTTCTTCTAGTGAACATTTGTTACCCGGTTTTGCAATGAAACTGAAATTTCTTTCCCCTCTTTAGTAAATGAAGCAAAATAATCAAGCATGGCGTCTCTTATTAAATAGCCATTATTTATCTGAGGAATTGCTCTTAACATAACACAATCATCACCTCCATTTGCAGTATAATCTGAGTGAGCTATGGTATATATTTTACTTTCATCAATCGGAAACCCATTAATTAAAACATCAACAGCTTTTTTATTTTTTATTTTCATGGTCATACCGGCAACAGGCCAACCTCCCCGGCCTGCAATATGATCCAATAATTCCTTTAATACTTTCCCATTCATTTTTTGCAATACCAGTATATTATCAAAAGGCATCAACTCAAATACTTTTCCTTTTGTAATAGGTCCTGCTTTTATTGAAGAGAGTCGTATACCACCAAAGTTTATCAATGCAATATTTATATTAGTTGCATATTTTTTTTCGGCCATTATTTTAACTGCATCAACCATTAAATTTCCTAATGTTCCTTCCGGTTGCTTTTTTTCAAGATCAGTTGCCAGTTGTGCAATTACCAAATTCATACTATGATTTACACTATCTGAATAAGGTTGTAAAAATTTAATAACTGACGAATCAACCTGTGTATTTGAAATACGGTAATCTTTATACTGAAGTGCAACAGGCCTGTAAACAGGGTTGCAACTTACTATTGAAGAGATCAGTAATAAAATGCCAATTCTTGAATACTTTGTAAATGGAATCATAACGCTTTCAGAATTGGTAAGGTAAGTTTTTTAACAGCATGAAAGAATGATTTCAAAGAAAATTATTTAATTTTTTTATTCTTTTATTTTCATAGATTATTTGAGGTTTCTCTATTACATTTAACCTACATTTACCCACTTTTTTTTAATAATGTTTTTGGGATCAATACCTAACACATGCAACAGAAAATTAATCTTCGTCTTTTACCTGCAGATGCAGCTGATTCATCTGCAATTCAGCTGCAAATTGCTGCCCAATCAGGCATTGACCCAAAGAGTATTAGTGGCTTTAATATTTTAAAACAATCTATTGATGCACGTGGCAAACAAATTTGGATCAATCTAACTTTACATGTTTTTATCAATGAACCACAACAACTAAGGGAAACAGATGTTTTCAATTGGCAGAATGTTAATCAATCACCTAAAAAAGTGATCATTATTGGCGCAGGTCCG
>Ga0209798_10001707_pt1 | contig 13068 bp, 10 predicted proteins | sample DOMMetBare3Fresh_FD_187475 | JGI IMG/M metagenome (GOLD analysis project Ga0209798, IMG submission 187475) | Wetland sediment microbial communities from St. Louis River estuary, USA, under dissolved organic matter induced mercury methylation -... | ecosystem: Environmental > Aquatic >...
TCTGGTGACCCAAGCATCAAATCCCGAGTCCATTAAGCGCTTGTATTCGATAAAATCTAGACACCGCAAACCGGGTACGATTATTGCCTCGGATATTGGTCAACTAATCAATTTGGGGATAGCTGAAGCCGACATAATTGAAGTGGCCCGGTTCTGGCCCGGTCCGGTTAGTATCGTATTAAGTACACCGGATAACTTGGAATATCTACATCAAGGTGTTGGTAGCCTAGCTTTTAGAGTTGTAGCAGACTCTGAGTTGATTAAACTACTTGATATTACTGGGCCACTGATGACATCTAGCGCTAACGATCCAGACCAACCGACGGCAAACAACCTGATTGAGGCCAGGCACTATTTCGGTGATAAAGTCGATTTTTATATCGATGGCGGGGATTTGACCGGCAAAGCGGCGTCTACGCTAATTAAAATAGATGACGGTAAGGTAATTATCTTGCGAAATGGCGAATGGTCGCCAGATACTGAAAATTAATCGCAATCTTCAGCATCAATATCCTCAATGCTATAGGCGGGTATATTATCGAGTCCAACCGTATTTTCTATAAAATCTAATATCGCCATGCGATATGTTTCGGTTGTATCCTCACAATTAAATCTGCGGACCAGGTCAACGATAAAGTTATCTCTGTGGTAATCATCCAGCATGTCATAACCGCGCTGAAAACCGGCAATAATTTTCATTGAGTTTTCCTCAGTCGGTACCTGTTGGTATACCTCGTTTAGGTCGCTGTCCAATAATGCATACTCATTCATTGATGCGTCAAGGTCGTCAGCAAAGCCACGGTCCTTATCTGTCATCCAGCTAAAATCATTAAATCTTTCGCTCATATTCCTATTATACCACAAAACCTACGGTTTGTCACTATGTTTATGTTATACATATGTAACATAAAGAGTATTAAGTATATATACTATGACATAATAAATACGACACCCCCTTCGCCTAAGTGACTATTTTGCTCTGGGCTAATTTCTTGGCTTGTTGTTTTTGGTAGACGTTCTGAGGTAATTTGCCCTTTTCAAATATTTTGTGACAACCAACACAGATATCACAGCCGCCAACTAAGGTGCGCTTATGCCACCAACTTAATTCACCGCGACTTGGGCAGTTAGATATTCGACATACACCAATCTTAGGACGACCGAAGTCGTCTGGGCTCTGAAGTAAATTGAAAGCAGCGCCTAATATCATCATGTCACCACCATTACTCTCGGACGCTTGATCGTTACGACCGACAGTCGGACATCCGGTATTGCTGTATGTGGCGCCTTCAGACTTGGCTTGACCTGAATAGTGTGATATTGAAGCAAGATTCGTGTCTTGGTCGCTCCTGTCACTTTCGAGATTGCGTAATAATTGGCCGTCGGCCCGGTGGACCACACTAGCGATACCAGCGGCGATATTTTCCAAGACAGTTCGAATCAGTTCAACAGTTAATGGCTGATTGATTACTAAACCACGGTTGTTATCTAGATTATTTGTAATATCGATTAGTTCGCTGGTAACTCTACCCTGCCCACTCGAGATAGCTCTCACGGCGTCGACGTATATACTAGTTAATTTGGTTTGACGACGAACCTTGCTGATGCCGTTATCGACCACATCTTTACTTTGTAAGCCGAAGCTATGATTTTGACCGGTTTCAGTGTTAAGTATTCCGTCATAAGTCTGGACATACTTGTTGACAAATCCTTCTGTTACGCCGTTTATACAGTATTCATCACCAAGGATATCTAGGGCGGTGTGATGTGTGGATGATGGCACAGGAACGCCTAACTCTAGCCTGACCTGTTCGAATAGCTTGATTGACGGATTATGCAGCGAAATGAAGTTGCCGGCGAGTTGACTGTCGCTGGTTTTTTGGTAGATTCTGGCAACGGCGTACTCCTGTTGACCGATGGGCAATGACTCGAAAACCATAACCGAGCCTACTGGGCTACTACTGAACCAATCACCTAGTTTGGTGACTTCTGTAGATTCTAGTTTGGCGCGTTCGTACTCATCAACTAGTGACGTATCGAGTCTTGATTCGCTCGCAAGGATTTCGAGGTTTGTTTCAGTCATGGCGCGCATCGATACTTTATCTTTGACCGATATAAAATCGTCACCCGAAAAATTAAAATCAACCGTATTTACGAATGGAGTATTCGGCAGTCGCTCGGCTATATCGGTTTCAATGTCCTCCCTTATACCCGGCAGTGATTCGTAGCCACGTTCGATATATTGATAGATATGAGTTAAGGGATCATTGACGCCTAATTGGTCGGCCCTGATTGCCAAGTTGCCTAGTCGAGCAACCCGTCTATCGTGTAATCGTTCAATGCTTCCACCCCTTGCTTCGAGGGTACGATTCGCTAGTAATATCTCCAAATTAAAAATCCCCTATTCGCCCGAATAGGAGTTAAAATAAACTACTACTCCTGCTCGGGAGATTTAAAACTGTATCGGACTTCGCTGTTTAGGCGTTACCGTTGCGGCACAGTTCCGGATTTACACCGGATTCCAGTTAGTTGCTTGTTAATGTATGTATTATGTACCATATATTTGCGATTGTCTAGCTAATAACCGATAAGTAGCATTTTGCGGAGCGCTTTACCGGCTAGTCGCCTATCTAGCCCGGCACGATGAGCAGCCCGAACGACCTCCGTCTTAGTGTGTGGTTCGATATCCCTGGAAATGTTTATAAAACTAGCCAGAGCGCCAATACTCAGTTGCTGGATGCTAAACTGCGGTAATCGTTTGACGTCCTCTTTGGCATCAAAAAATGAATCAAGGTGTATACCAGCCACCGACAGGGCGTCGAGTTGTTGCCAGGCATGGTTATTTTGGTCCTCTCGATAGTCTGGGTCTTGATATTTGAGCAAATTGATACACTCTGATGCTTCCTCGGCGCGTGCTATAAAATGTTGCCTGATTGTCAAAGTGCGGTGGCTATCGATGTTAGCCCAAATAAGTCGGTCGGCGGCATGTAGTAAATGGACGTCATCTTGGTCAAGTTCGAGTAATTTTAACAAGTCAGATGCTTCATGTGCTTTGGTCGGATTAACTTCGGATACGTCATCAGCTATAGCTAACCCTACCATCGTTTTTTTCCACTGAACTCGCTCAACACTACTCGCGGGCATACCAATTCCAGTCGCAGTTTCGGACAGAATCTGACCACACTGTGCGTAGAATTGCATATGTTGAATTTGATTAGGGTTTATCACTTTAAAAACCAATTTTATAAAATAATAAAGTGATTATGGCAATAATATAGGATTATTGCAAGCATAAGTAGCGAAATGTTTTGCCATTGTTTTTTATTTCGGGCATCACTATACTATTTGTTTGTGGCTATAGACGTAATTATTGGTTTGCAACGTGGCGATGAGGGTAAGGGTCGTTTTGTCGACATGCTTGCTGATGAACATGATATTGTGGCTCGTTTTAACGGTGGTAATAACGCCGGACATACCGTTGTATTACCCGACGGTCGCGAGCTGGCCCTACACTTAGTTCCGTCTGGTATCGCTCACCCGCACACTATGAATGTGATTGGTAACGGTACACTAATTAACCCAGCAAAGTTGTTGGAAGAAATTGATTCAATTCGCGCCAAAGACATCGAAGTTTCGCGCGATAACCTAAAGATTAGTTCAGCGGCTCATTTGATTTTGCCGCATCATATATTCGACGACGAAATTCGCGAAGCCGGCTCTGGCGGTCAAGGCAGCACCAAGTCTGGTATCGCCCAGGTGTCGTCATTTAAAGCGATGCGTACTGGAATTAGGGCCGAGATTATTAAAAATGACCTCAGTAAATTAGAGGAAATCGTCCTAGATGCCCTTGTCGCTCAGCGACCATTCAGGGATGCTGCTGGTCTTCCTAAAATTGATGAAAAGTTAGTCGCCACAGAGTACGTGGCTGACGCCAAATTATTGTACGAATTTATTACGGATACCGTTTTCTATTTGAACCAAGAATTGCGTAAACTAAAACCAGCTCGTGTGCTAGCCGAAGGTGCGCAGGCTTTCTTGCTTGATATAGATCACGGTATGTATCCATTTACCACTTCAACTTCTACTACGACTGGCGGTGTTTCGACTGGCTTGGGTGTGCCACCGTCATTTATCGACAAAGTCTATGGCGTTGTTAAGGCCGTTCAGTCTCACGTAGGCGGCGGTCCTTTTGTGACTGAAATTTTTGACGAAGAAGTCCTCAGAAAACTACATGGCGATATGAGCACGATTGATGCCGAAAAAGGTACAACCACAGGACGAGTTAGGCGTTTGGGGTATTTGGACCTGCCGCAAATTCGTCGCGCACTGATGGTTAATGGTGAAGAGGATAAGTTAGCAATGGCATTATCGAAACTCGACTGGGTCCAGCGCTTTGGTGAAAAGATACCGGTTTGCGTGGCTTATAAACGCAAAGGCAAAACGCTACAGATTGCGCCGGACGCCGCGTATAAGTTAGAGCAGAGCGAACCAGTTTACGAATATTTGCCCAATTGGACTGAAGACATTCGTGATGTTCGCGAGTTTGATAAATTACCTGAGAACGCACAAAATTACATAAAGTTTATCGAAAAACAAACCGGTGTCAAAATATCAATGATTGGTATTGGCCCACAACGCGACCAAGTAATTATAAGATAACCTATGTTTAAACGTCTGTCGGACTTGTTGAAAAAATTCATAAGCGACAAGCACGGTAAAATTATCATCTGGCAAGCACCAAACTTGCCACTTCTGGGTTGGTTTGCTTTCTTTGTAATTTCAAGACTATTTTCGGGTCAACTTAGTTCGGGTTTCAGTCAAGTAAGTACTGCGTCTTTATTTGTCTGGGCATATCTAGAAATCACCGACGGGGCTAACTATTTCAGACGGCTTTTGGGCGGAGTCGTGATGTTTATAATCGTCCTAAGTTTTTTCGGTTAATAACTTACATTACGCCGCTTCGGCGTCGTCAGTTTCTAGCGTCTGTTGTGGCGAGATAACTTCCTGAACATCGACATCTGGAGCTTTAACTTCTAGATCTGGAGGAGCTAACCCTGCCTCAATCATAAGACTACACATCACCTCTCGTGAATAATAAGTGCGCTCGACGCCTTGAATATCTTCCATTGTTTTAGTCGATTCCTGATAGTCGTCTAACCTTCGTCGTATCCAACCTTTATGTTTATTGTGGACTATCCTGCGTAGCGCACTGAAAGTAAACCAATCCTTACCACCCGGTTCTAGGATGTCTTCTGGTAAAGCTCTTAACTCGTCGATAATTTCGGGCGGGAAGTGTTCTAATACTCGATTCCTAATACTAATGCGAGGCTCCCCTTTTGATTTTACGTGCGGTAACCTAAGTGTCACCCAGCTGGCATAATGCCCTAGTTCTTTAGCAATTTTATTGACTGTAACGTAATCTCCGGCTTTTTTATAACTATCTAGTTCCGACATCTCTTTTAGTAATCTATTAAAGACGGATGGCGGAAAGTGGATCCGCTTTGCGCCGTTAACATCTAGCATTTGTCGACCTTCTAGCTTATATTCTTCTAAGCTAAGCCTTGCTGACACCCATTCCTCTGATCGTGTGGGCGCGATTTTGTCGACAATTGCGTTCGCAGTCAGCCAGTCACCAGCGGTCATTTGCTCGTGATACCGTTTGACTTCCTCCACGGTGTCTGGTGGATAGTATGTAAAAATACGACCACTCTGCGCTGCGCGACGATCCTCACCATTAATACCGAGTACTTCCAATACCCCTCTTATTGTTACGGGGTCTGATTTCAAGATACCTTCTAAATCAGTTATATTTACCCAGTCATTATCCAGTGGTGTTGACAGTATCATTTCGCGAAGCCTCAAGGCGGCTTTTTTTGGGAAAAATTTAGCATTATGATCGCCGGGTCTTTTATCGCGAGGTTCGATTCCAGTCTGCTTAATATTTATAGAAACCCATTTCTCATGTTTTTCAACTACATCTGCAATCTGGGCGTAGTTTAAATAATCATCCGCATTTTCGTATCGAACCTGCCAGTTTATCTCATCTCGGATCACCTCGGTTGATAATGGCGGGTAATAGGTTATATCATAGCTGACTCCAGGGGCTTTCCTTCTGGTGTGTTCAATCCCTAGTTTGTCAGCCATTTCCCGTATTGTAATAGACCGGGCACCGATTGCTTTTGCTATTTCTGCAGATTGAATCCATTCTGATGATGGCTCATGATCGAGTTTAGGTAAGATGTGAGAGATGCGGTTTTCGAAAGGGATAACAATGCTGGGCTCAGACACCGAATGTTTTGGTATGTAGCTATCAATCACTATTTTTGGGGACATATTATTATATATTTTAACATTATTTTTAAGTAAAGTCCATACCATTATATTGACTAACAAACCTCTTCGTGATATAATATTGGTTTTAAATATAGATATTTTTTAGACTATCTCGTCCGGATTACTCTGGTTGTCGAGGTTGAATGCTAAAGATTATATCCTTTATCGGATAAGTAGTAATAATACGCTGGACCAGCGGATGCCTCAACTGAATAAGTGCCAATAGCGCCCGTGTCTTCGTTGAGTAGTTCTATTACGTCGTCGAAATCGTGATAGATATTTCCAAATCCCCGTTCGACTACTTCGTTTTTAGAGCTACCAGGCATTACAGCCCTACATTCGCCCGATGGGCTGATGATAAAGTTTCGACCAGCCAAGCTGCCGATTGTCCTAATAACAACTTCATTAAATTTACGACCGGCGTATTCGACTGACTCTTGGAAATATTTCGCGCCAACTTTCGCGCCTTCGATTGATCGGCTGGATACGAGGACTGAATCTCCGTATAGTCCCGGTCGACGAATTACTTGCTCGTATAAAACCCAACGTAATCTTGATATATCTATACCGGATAATTCTAGATAGTGCGGGATTTGTTGAATATAGTCGACATTTCCAGGGTTAACAAGCGTGCGAACAGAAGTTTTTAGTTCGGGATGAGTCGATTGAACCAACCTCAGAGCATCAGTGGCAATTCTAAGCCCGCCGTCATTAAGCCGTGGATGATTTCGCCAAGTAGAGTTCACTGCTGCGTTAGGGCCATCAATAGGTATGCCAATTGCGCTTAACTGGCCAAGTATTCGAGCTAATTGTTTATATCGGTCCAGCCCAGTTGTGGATAGTGAAACCTCGTGCTTCATATCGACTAATCCATCGACTAGATCAACTAAATACGGTTCGAGTAAGGCTTCGCCGCCACTTAATACTACCCTGGCGACAAAGTCGTCGGGTATGCCGCGTAAACGTTCAAATATTTCAAGTTGTTGATAGTGATTTAGTTTCTCGGGACATTGGTACGGTTTGGTTCCCCAGCAGTCGGGACAACTAAACTCACATCTGGGCGTAACCTCGAGGTCGATGACGTTTGGGGTATACAGGATTGGCGGGATTTCTTCATCCGGTTCGATTTCGAATGTTCCGCAATATTCTGCCATTACATATATATTCCGAAATAATCTAACTAAACACAAGCACAAGCGGTGCATTTTAACAGCATGTCTGACATAATAGAGTCATGATTAGGCGATTATTTTTGCGCTCCTGCGCCTGGGTTTATTTTCACGCGGCCAAACCGATCTTATTTCGAATACCACCCGACGTTGTTCATGAACGTATGATTGCGATGTCTTCATTTATAGGAAAATTTCCACTAACCAGGTGGATGCTAAGGGTTATGTTTATCAAACGTTACGATTCATTAAAGCAGCGCTACCATGGCATCGACTTCCCTGGCCCGGTAGGCTTGTCGGCTGGTTTTGATAAGAATGGCGAAGTTCTGCCAGCCATTGCGGCGCTTAACTTTGGTTTCGGCGAAGTTGGTTCGGTCACCGCCATGCCCTGTGCTGGTAATCCGCGGCCATGGTTTTATCGTTTACCAAAAACCAAGTCAGCTGTGGTGAACGCTGGTTTAGCAAATCAGGGCTCACAGCGGATACTGGCGCGCCTAAATCGCATAAGACCGTCGGTAATCAGTCGATTCCCCATTATTCTGTCGGTGGCAAAGACTAATTCATGCGAGGTAGTGAGCGAAAAAGAAGGTATAGATGACTATGTCGTTACCGCCCGACGTGCCAAAAAATCAAAAAATATCAATGCAATTGAGCTTAATATATCTTGCCCTAATACATACGGCGGCGAGCCATTTACTGATCCCGCCATGTTAGACCGTTTGCTTGAATCAATTGACAAAGTCGGCTTGAAAAAACCTGTGTTCGTCAAAATGCCAGTCGATTTGAAATGGATTAAATTTAACCAGCTATTAGAAGTTATTGTCAGACACGAAATCGCTGGTGTTACTATTTCTAACCTATTCAAAGATAGATCCCGAGTGGAAATACTGGATGATTTGCCAGACAGTGTAAAAGGTAACCTGAGTGGAAAGCCAACTTGGCAAGTAAGCAACGAACTGATTAAGAAAACATATCAGAACTATGGCGACAAACTGACGATTATAGGTGTCGGTGGTATTTTCACCGCTGAGGATGCCTACGCTAAAATTCGCCTAGGCGCTAGTTTGGTAGAAATCATAACTGGCGTTCTTTTCAATGGGCCACAGCTAGCAGCTCAAATTAACCACGACCTAGCATACTTTGTTAAGCGTGATGGTTTTGAAAATATTCACGAAGCCGTTGGTGTTGATGCTAAATCCCAGAGCTAACTAATCCGCAATAGTCGAAGTCGGTATGTTCTATCCTTACTATCCCACTTAATAATATCGTGAGTGCCATGCCCAATTAGGCTTTGGCCGATTGGACTCTTTGTTGATATTTTCCCGACGGCCGGATCTGCTTCTACGCTATCAACTAGAGTATAGCGAAATTTATGGCCGTGTCTGTCGATTAGATCGACAACCGAACCCAGCATAACTTCAAGCTGTGAACGCTTTCTGGGGATTGGTCGTGCGACGGACAGTAGAGCGTCCTTCTCTTCGATTTCAGTATTAATGTTTTCTAACTCGGCTAATTTCTCGGTTTGTAGCAATTGTTCATCATGACCAAGCTTGCGGTCAATTTCCCTTAAATCTTGTAGGATTTTTTGTTTGTCGTGTTGCAATTGTGCAATTGATTTTTTAAGTTCTTTGATGCCCTTTTTGCTAATAAGTGTAAAGTTTTCGTTTTTTGTAGCGGTTTTCATTTTAACCCCTCCTTTTTGCTTATTGCACTTACTATTATTACACTGCAAACTTAGCGAATGCTTAAAAATGATATGAATGTGGCTATAAAATCAAAAAGAATTTATACTAGTATTAATGAGAGACTACCTGTTGATAATTAAGCGCAACTTGCTGACACCAATAGTGATTGCGGTCGTAGTTTTAGTAGTAATTTTATTCTTTTTGGGGGAGGATCGCGACGCTTTATTTTTGTCGGTAGTAATAGTTGTCAATACCCTGATTGCCGTTATCCAAGAGATTAGGGCTAAATATGCACTCAACAAGTTAGAACTGATGAGTGCGCCGTATGCTCATCGTGTCAGTGATAGTGGCGAGGTGCAGGATATATTATTCAGCGAAATTATAGTAGGCGACGTGCTGCAGCTACAAGTTGGTGATGAAGTACCGGCCGATGGGAAAATCATCAGCTCTACTGGCCTAGAGGTCGACGAGAGTATATTAACTGGTGAATCGGTCGCGGTCGAAAAAGATAAAGGCGCAACAGTGTTGGCTGCATGTTCGGTGGTAGCTGGCAGTGCAACTATGAAGGTGTCATCGGTCGGTGCTGATACTAAGGCCGGGCAGATGACTGTGACATTGAAACGCTATAAGCCACGGCTAACACCATTACAGCGTTCGATATCCACGGCGATAACTTTCCTGACTTACGGGGCGTTGGTATTGTCGATTATCATCCTGGTCATTTATACATTATCTGGTGAGTCACCTGTCAGGATATTCAAGACAATTACGGTGGCAGCGGCTACAGTTGTTCCAGAAGGCTTACTGTTGGCTAGCTCTCTACTGCTAGCCTTCGGGGCTATTAAACTGGCGCAGGCGCGCGTCCTGCCGCAGAAACTGTCGGCTATTGAAGCAATGGCATTACTTGATGTTTTATGTGTCGACAAGACAGGTACCTTGACTAGTGACGAGATAAAGTTTGAAAAACTCGAAGTCTTTGATAAAAAATATAAGTACGATAAGTTGGCAGCATTATTAGGGATAATAGCTCGCGAAACTAGTGGCGGCAGTAGTACTGGCCTAGCAATCGTACAAGCGGTTAATATACCAGATAAATACGATGTCAAAGAAATTCTACCATTCTCGTCCGCCCGTAAACTTAGCGGAGTTCGACTAGACTATGAGGGCCAAGACTACAGCTTGATATTAGGTGCTCCAGAATATATCGCTAAGTATGCCGTCGTTAGTCCAGAATGTAAAAAGCGGGCTGAATTAATGGCGAGCGAGGGCAAGCGAGTTCTTCTATTTGCGTTTATTAATAAAACTAGTGTTAGTTTGAAAAAAATGACTAAAGACGCTGGGAAGGTCGTTGGTTTAGTTGTTCTGTCGAATGAGCTTCGAGTCGGAGTCGAAAAGTCGGTCCAATATTTACAGCAGAACGGTGTTAGTATCAGGGTTATTAGCGGTGATAATCCGAATACAGTTCGATACGTCGCCAGTCAAGTTGGAATCATGAATCATCAAAAAGTTTTAACTGGTGATGATTTAAGCAAAATACCTGACAGTGAGTGGGATGACACGGTGTCACAGACGGCTATTTTTGCTAGAGTTCTGCCCGAGCAAAAAGAGCGTTTAATTAAAACATTCGTGAAGCTAGGTAATTACACGGGTATGGTTGGAGATGGTATTAATGACGCCCTGGCGATTAAACGGTCCAACCTGGGTATAGCGATGTATTCTGGCGCTGTTGCTACTCGTCGAGTGGCTGATATTATACTGTTAGATAATTCATTCAATTCCTTGCCATTAGGCATGAGACTGGGAAATAAAATAATCCAGACCATTGAAATGATAGCGACATTATTTTTCCATAAGATAATCTTTGGAGTTGTTTTGCTATTTTCGACTATCTTTGTCGGTGAGCTATATCCGTTCGAGCCTCGCCACATCACTTTTATGAATATATTCCTAGTTACGACACCGACTTTAATATGGACACTAGTACCACCGATACCAAAAACACGTATCTCACCTCGCTACTTTTGGCGTGATACATTGGTCGCAATCGCACCTATTGCGGTGCTGACTGGTCTGTGTATAGCGGCCTCATATATAACACTACGTAACTTGCATCCCGGTGATATCAACGGTGTTAATACATCGACCGTAATAATTACCACCATGTTCGGTATTTATATGGTTCTTTTGGTGCCATATATGTTTGATGTCAAAAACAATCGCCTCGCTCGTTTGGCTCGGCTACTATATATACTTGTTGCTATATTTGTGACCATTCCGAGTTTTGGCCTGCGCTTTATGAGAGAATTTTTCGACTTCGCGACACCAGCCTGGCGTAACGCTTTTCCGATGTTGCTCATAGTTGTACTAACTGTGATACTGCAGTTTATACTCGCCTCTATGAACCGTAAGCGTGTTAAAAACCGAGAGTACAAGACTCTATTTAAACCTCACAATAGTCAATCGGCAAAGTAAAAGTTAGGATTGTATTCGCGCCTGGTTTACTACGAGCGCTGATTCCGCCATGGTGCAATTCGACAATACTTTTGGCCAATGACAATCCAAGTCCGTAACTAGGTTTATCGTTATTTGTTCTTGAGGAGTCGGCCCGATAGAAACGGTCAAAGATATACGGTAAGTCGTTAGATTTAATTCCTGCACCAGTATTTGTGATACTGAACTTAGCATTACTGTCGCGGGTGCTAATCGATATCTTTATCTGCGAACGTGGTTCGCTGTATTGAATAGCATTCTCGACTAGAATCCGCACCAGGTCTCTGATAGCAGTCTCATTCACGCATATTTTTAGCTGTTTCGGTGCTGTAATCTTGAAACGTTCGACTGGTTGTTTGAAATCCTTTATGATCGCCTGTGTAATTTGAACAAGGTCAGCGTTCTCTAGTTTCAGCTTGGCTCCTTCGGTTTTCGATAACCCTAGTAGCATCTCGGATAGCTTGGTTAACTTGTTCACCTCCTCAAGATTGCTTTTTAAAACACCACGTAATTCCGATTTTGTAGCTGTCTTGTCACTTAGGGCTACCTCGAGCTCGGTACGCATTACAGCCAGGGGGGTTCGTAATTCGTGGCTAGCGTCACTCGTAAACCTTGATTGACGTTCGTGGGCTTTTTGCAGCGGGTTAATACTATATTTGGCCAATATATAACTAAATAAACCGCCGATTATTAGAATGGTGATATTCAGTGTAAATAATTCGTAGGCAAGCGCGTCTGCTACCTTAAGTTTTGAACTGTCGCGTATGATATGCGGTATTAATGAATTATCGTTAGTCTCGTTGTTCATAGAAGTTTCTAGACCCGTCTGGAAGTCTTGAACCTTTACTTCTAGGTCATTGACCGCGATTCGGTATAAAGCGAAACTGAATATTAGGCTAAGTGCCATTATGAGGACCATATACCAAATGGTCAGTCGCGTCGTGGCCGATTCGAAAACCCTGGATATATGTCTATTTTGCCTCAATTTTGTAGCCAAATCCCCTGACTGTCTTTAATAACTTAACTTTGTAAGGATCGTCAATTTTCTGACGTAGATATTTCACATAAACTTCAACCGTGTTTGGCAAGATATCGGCATCATAATCCCAAACATGACTAATGATTGTTTCTTTATTGCTTGGTCTTCCCTGATTACGCAGTAAGAACTCCAATAACGCAAACTCTTTACTAGTAAGGTTAATGATATCTCCGCCTCGTTTAACCTCAAAAGTAACCGAGTTAAGTGACAAGTCATCGGCAGTTAGGATAGTCTGTTGCACCTCAACAGGGCGACGAAGTAGCGCGCGGACCCTAGCTAATAGCTCTTCTAATGCGAATGGTTTTACAAGGTAATCATCGGCGCCGGAGTCAAGCCCTTTAGTTCTATCTTC
>Ga0209798_10001708_pt1 | contig 13063 bp, 9 predicted proteins | sample DOMMetBare3Fresh_FD_187475 | JGI IMG/M metagenome (GOLD analysis project Ga0209798, IMG submission 187475) | Wetland sediment microbial communities from St. Louis River estuary, USA, under dissolved organic matter induced mercury methylation -... | ecosystem: Environmental > Aquatic > Freshwater...
CGCTCTCTGCAACGGGGCTACCAGGGAGCAGTTAATTTTTTGTCGTGTACAGAGAGGATAAATATGTTAGAAACTATAAAATTTAATCCGAGAATCTGGTTTTTTTTGGGTTTCCTTGGGTGTTCAGGTTTATTGGCGGCCGGGGCTTATTTTCAATTTGTCGATGGATTGGAACCATGTCCTTTATGCATCTCACAACGTATTGCCATTTTATTTACCGGCCTCTGTTTTTTAGCTGCAGCGCTACATAATCCTGGGCGGATAGGCATCAAACGTTATGCGGTGCTTGGTGCATTCACTGCACTGGCTGGTGCCAGTATCTCAACTCGCCATGTCTGGCTGCAGCATTTGCCGCCTGATCAGGTACCTGAATGCGGTCCAGGACTTGAATATATGCTGCAAAATTTTCCATTGTTTGAAACGCTCAAGTTAATGCTGAGCGGGACCGGTGATTGTGCCGAAGTAAATTGGTCATTCCTGACGTTAAGTATGCCTGCCTGGACTTTAATTGCTTTTTTAATGCTGGCAACATTAAGCCTTCTGCAAATCTGGAATTACCCGGAGAATACTTAGGTGATTGGATTTAATCAAATGAATACAATGCTGCTGGCAGTATTGCTTGCTGCAGGTTTGTCTTCTGCCAGAGCTGCCGATGACTATAGTTCTTTGCAACGCATACTCAACGGCAGTCATCGCTCTACAGAACATAGAGCCAGGGACAAATACCGGCATCCTCTTCAGACTCTGAAGTTTTTTGAGGTTAAAAATAATATGACCGTTGTCGAGATATGGCCGGGTGCGGAGGGCTGGTATACAGAAATTTTGGCCCCTTATTTAAGAAAGCATGGCCTTCTGTATGCAGCGCATTTTTCTCGCGATGCAGAAGAGAGCTATTTTAAAAAAGCCCGAAAACAATTTATGAGCAAATTGCACAAACGGCCGAAAATTTATGACAAGGTCAAGTTAACGGTTTTGCAGCCGCCCAAGTTTTTACAAATAGCTCCCGATGGTTCGGCAGATAGGGTCTTAACTTTTCGGAATGTTCATAACTGGATGAAAAGCGATCAGGCGCCTGCAGTATTCAAAGCTATGTATAAGGCTTTAAAGCCAGGCGGTATTTTAGGTGTGGTAGAGCATAGAAACTCTACTTCTAAACCACAGGATACTAAAGCGTTATCTGGTTATGTCACTGAAGATTATGTGATTGCCTTAGCTAGAAATGCTGGTTTCGAGTTTTTGGCAAAATCTGAAATTAATGCCAATAGCAAAGATACAAAAGATTATCCCGAAGGGGTTTGGACGTTGCCGCCCACTTTAAAACTCAAGGAAAAAGACCGTAAAAAGTATCTTCAAATAGGAGAGAGTGACAGAATGACGATTAAATTCATTAAGCCAAGATGAATAAATGGAATAATGGATAGCCCCAAGGATTTAACAAACTTTTTCCTTAAATATAACTCGGATTAAGACCTTCAGCAAGATCATGGCGATCTGCAGGTAGCTGATCCCGTTTTTGATGGGCCGTGGACTTAATTAAATTATTAAACCACAGATAAAATACATGTATTCAATGTTTTATCAAGTACGCAAAATGCTAGGTTATAAATGTGGATTGGTGTCAGCTATGCACATCCGCATTTATTTAATAAACTGACTGCAAATAAGTGGTCAAGAATCTGCTAATGCCTGGAAAATATTTTTATATCATTGAATAATAAAGATAAAAAAATTGATCAAAAAATGAACAATGTAACAAAACCGTAATAAAAACCGGCATTAAGGTCTATTGAAAACCGTTTATCCACAGAGTTATCCACAGGATTTGTGAGTAACTTAAATAGGCTGTCAATATAGCAACTTAGCAACAACACATCAAAATTCAATTAAAATTCATGCCTAAGTTGCATTGTGGAAATGGACTGATTTACAGAGTTGCCATTGCTGTCCCCGTTTTTCGATTATTTGATTATCTCGAGCCAGAAAGCAGTCGACTTGAATCAGTCCAGCCGGGCGTTCGCCTGGAAGTTCCGTTTGGGAAAAGCAAAAAAATCGCATTCTTAGTCGAAACAGCCGAGCACAGCGAGCTTGATAACAGTAAATTAAAGCGAATAGGCCGGATTTTAGACGATCAGCCCTTATTAAGCGCAAATGACCTGAAGCTTTTGCATTGGGCCAGCGCGTATTATCACCATCCGTTGGGCGAGGTTATTAGCACCGCATTTCCTGTGGGTCTGCGTCAGGGCAATCCAGTTGTCATGCCAACAGAAAAACGTTACACACTGACCGCCCTTGGTAAAACAGTCAATATTGATCGTTTAAGACGATCACCGAAACAGAAATCTGTGCTGGAAAAACTTCAATGCACTCCCTTTGGCTTATCAGAAACTGATTTTTCTGGATGGCAGAAAAACTTACGACCCGCTCTAAAACAACTCGTCGACAAACAGTTTGTGCAGATTGACTCAGTCGCCGCCGGGCCAACTCATCAGAAAGAACTCATCAAACAAGTTGCCTTGCAATGCAATCCGCAGCAGCAATCAGCGATCACCACCGTTTGCGCCGCGTTAGGAAAGTTTAACGTTTTTTTGCTCGAGGGTGTTACCGGGAGTGGTAAAACAGAAGTGTATATGCAGATTATTCACTCGGTATTGGAACGCGGGCAGCAAGTTTTGGTGTTACTGCCGGAAATTACCTTGACCCCTCAGCTTGAAGAGCGTTTCAGACAGCGGTTTACCGTGGCCATAGCGGTTTCGCATTCAAAATTGACTGATGGTCAGCGGCAAAATGCCTGGCTTAGAATGCAACAAGGCAGTTGTTCCATTATGCTCGGCACGCGATCGGCATTATTTACCCCATTAAAAAATCCTGGTCTGATCATCCTTGATGAAGAGCATGATACATCGTTCAAGCAACAGGAAGGCTTTCGTTTTTCTGCCAGAGATGTCGCTGTAATGCGCGGTAAACTGTTAAATATACCTGTCATACTTGGTTCGGCGACCCCAGCTCTTGAAAGTCTTTATAACACCCAAAATAAGCGCTACCGATTACTACAATTGCCGGAACGTGCTGGAAATTCAACGGCCCCGATTTTGCAATTACTGGATATCCGCAATAAAAAAATGCAGGAAGGCGTATCCGAGCCGCTGATTGCAGAAATCAACAATACTTTGGCAAAAAAGGAACAGGTATTATTGTTTTTGAATAGACGTGGTTTTGCACCCACTTTGATTTGTCATGGGTGTGGGTGGGTGGCGCGCTGTCAACGATGCGATGCCAATCTGGTGATGCATCATGATGATAATTTGTTGCGTTGCCATCATTGCGGTAAGGAGCAGCGACTATTTAATCAGTGTCCAGCCTGCAAAGCCGGCGGGTTGACTGCATTAGGGCAGGGCACGGAACGAGTGGAAAAAATGCTGGCGGAATTATTCGCCGATAAAGTGATTGTGCGTCTGGATCGTGACTCGACCCAACGTAAAGGTTCGCTGGAAAATTATTTGGAGCGAATTAATCAGGGACAAGTGGATATCATTTTGGGTACTCAAATGCTCGCTAAAGGCCATCACTTCCCTAATGTTACCCTGGTCGCGATTCTTGATGCCGATAGCGGTTTATTCAGTATCGATTTTCATGGGACCGAAAAACTGGCGCAACTGATTGTTCAGGTTTCTGGGCGCGCTGGACGTGCGGAAAAGCCTGGCAGAGTCATATTACAGACGCGTAGACCCGAACATCCGTTATTAACCACATTAATCAGGCAGGGTTATAACAGTTTTGCCAAAAAGGCACTGGCAGAGCGCAAGGAGGCTTTGCTGCCCCCATTCAGTTATCAGGCTTTATTAAGAGTGCAGGCTTCTGATGATCAAGCGCCTTACGTTTTTCTTCAAGCCGTTTGCCAAATCGCCGGAGAAATCCGCAAGGAACATACCAGGATTCTGGGGCCGGTATCTGCTCCCATGGCCAGACGCGCGGGTCTTCATCGCTTCCAACTGCTGTTCCAGAGCACCATAAGGCAGGAATTACATGCATTCCTTGATATACTCATACCAAAAATTGAACAGCTCAAGCAGGCTAAAAAAGTGCGTTGGTCACTGGATGTCGACCCGGTGGATTTGTATTAACTTCATGAAATTTATGCCCAGAACGCAAACTTTAGTTCCTATGATGATTGAACGCAACGATGCAGGGCAATAACAAATCGTCATGAAATTATTGTTGTTTTACAATTAAACTATTATTGACCGATTTGACACCTTTTATTTTTCTGGTGAGTTCGACGGCTCTCTCAACGGCCGCTGGTGAGTCAACAAAGCCGCTCAACTGCACGACGCCTCTGAATGATTTAACGTTAATTTGAAAGACCTTTAATTTGGAGTCGCCTAAAATGGTGGCTTTTACTTTAGTGGTAAGAGCTGTATTGTCCAAATATTCCCCTGTGCTTTCATAGGTTTTGCCTCCTGCACAACCCGCAATTGAGACTACCAGCAAAAGGTTTAATAGAAAACGCATTATAAAATTTAAATTGCTCATAATAATATTCTTGATATAAAAAAATCAGGCGTAAAAGTTTAAACAACGGACAATACTGGATTAGTCTGTCATTAATTTCTTAATCTTAAGTTAAGCTAAATTAAAGGGATACACATAGTTGTTAATTCAATAACTACACGGCTAAATGATACAACAATATTAATCGGAAGTAATCATTGGGAACAATCAGGTATCCGAGAAACAAAAAAACGTTAACAGGGGCTCAATTGAATTGTGGCTTGCGTGCCGATAGGCAAACTCGTCGGTGACAAACATGCTCACCCAAATTGCTCTATCTGAGGTGACAGTTTATTTTGGACCCAGACCTTTAGTGAGCGTTGCCCGCGGATCGGTGAGATCATGACATACCGGGCCGATGAACTGGCCACTGCCAGGGAACGGAAAGCGCAGCGCTTTGTGGCATCGATGCTACAATGGCAAAGGCAAGTTTCGGATTTGATTGTGGTGCTGGCGGGCACAGAGGAACCAGAAAAACAACGGGACACAAAGGCCACGCCGCCACCCGATAGTAAACGCGTGGACGCGGCTTAGCTGGAACTGCTCCGCGACCGCTAAGCATAGCTGTCCACTGCCTGACCGAAAATCCATTATCTTTATAAAACCAACAGGAAATAATATAGCGAAAGAATATCAAATGGATAAATCTAGAATTATTTCTGATTTCTTTTTTTGTCGGCTGTTATTAAAGTTAGAATCAGCGTTCGGTCAATCATTCTTTTGTAGCTGCTAATTCCGCACGAATACTCTTAAGTTTTGGATCATCCGGCAAGACAGATTCAGCTTTTTGCAAAGCTCGTTTAGCCGTGTTTAGTTTGCCTTCAGCTCTTGCTTTCTGTAAAAACCAAACATACCGATCAACTATTTTCTGCAATCCAGCAAGCGCTTCTGCATTGTCTGGCTCAATGGCAAGAACCATTCGGTAGTATTTAAAGGCATTGTCTTTTGATGGGGTCGTTAAATGCACTGCTTTCATAGCTTTTTTAGCGGCGGCCAGGTATTTTTTTATTGATTCTTCGTTGGTTGGCTTTTCGGGTAATTTCTGTTTCTTGGACTGATGCTGTAATTTATCAACGACAGTTAACTGTTGACTGCTGGCAGATTCCTGCGCCTTTGTAAATTTATCCTTTAGCTCTGTTTTGGAAACCGGGTTGCTTGCTGGCAAAGACTTGTTTTCCACTATCCTGCCTTTTTTGGATTGTTTGCCATCAGCACTTGTACTCTGTGACGTTTCTTCGTCAGCTTGCTTTGGTCTTGTTTCAAGCTCGATTATTTCTTTTTTGGTGTGCTCGGATAATTTGCCTGAGTCAGATTCTTGACTGGATTTAGCGGTGGACAGTGCAATGGATTGGTCTATTTGGGTTTCTGATGTGGCGATGATTTTCTCGGGTTTACTTTGGAGTAACGGCTGAGCAGTCAAAGTGCTGGATTTATCATCAATCATGACTGAGGATTTTTTGCCAAACCATATGCCCACAATCAACAATCCAATTATCCCAATCACGGCACCTATCCATACGGTTTTCTTGGCAGTCTGACTGCCATCGTCAATATCTTTGGCTTCTTTTTTGGAAGTTATCGGCCCGGTGTAGTCATTGCTAGGTTCTGATTTTAACAGCGTTAGAATCTCGGCCGCCGATTGCGGTCGGTCATTATATTCTGGTTGCAGCATCCACTCTATAGCTTGCAACAACGCCGCGCCAAACGTGGTATTCGGAGATTCAGAAAGGGAAGCCATCGGATCCGGCTGGCCTTTGCTTAAAGCCATTATCCGGCTCTGCGCGGGAGTTGGTTGGTTATGTGTCATACAATAATACATGGTGGCGCCCAGTGCATAAAAATCGGTGGCAGGCCCGGGTTCATGAACGCGCTCATAGAGCTCTGGCGACGCGTAACCCTTTATTAATACATCTGCGAGCTTGGCGGTATGTGCGGCGATAGCCATTCTAGCGGTGGCGAAATCGATCAGAACAGGTTCGCCATTCTTGCCCAAAATAATCGTTGCCGGTTGGATGCCGCCATGCAGAATTTTGTATTCGTGGACTTTCTGTAGCGCATTCAGGATGGATATCAAAATAAATGTTAATTCTGTTTCGGAAAAGGATGTCGGAGATTGGACTAGTTTGGAAAGCGGCACACCTTCCTGATAATCCAAAATGAGGTAAACCGTTTTATTTAATTGCAAGATGTTCTGAGCTTTGGCAATATTCGGATGTTCAATTTGTGTGAGAATTTCCGATTGATCCAAAAATGCCTTTAACCCATAGTCAAAATTTTCTTTGTCACTTGGGGAACCGAATTCGACGCTGAGACCATCATTTGCGCGAATAGCGAAATCGTGAGGAAAATACTCCTGTATTTCTACCCACTCCTTGAGATGGTGATTCCAGGCCCGATAGGTGATTTCGAACGCTGCAACTTTTGTAGCTTCTTTAATTTCATAGACGCCGAGCTGGGTACCTTGAGGTAGTATCTGATTGTGTAGGTGTGACATAATTCCCTAGATTCCTTTTTTAAATATTCTTTAAGTCGCGAACAGAAAAGATATTGCTGTATTGCGCTCCGATGTTAATACAATGATGGTGTTCTTTTCCTGACAGGCCGGTCGATCATACCTTCGGTGTTGTTCAAATATTTGACCTGATAGATTTCTATAAAACTAATCAATCCCGCCAGCATCAGTATTAATGATATGCTAAATGCCGGCATTGTTGGCTTTCAATTGCCATGAGATACAGCGAACCTGATTTCGAAAAAATTGCCGGACAACCCTCGTGGAAGCCCCTCTGTTTTGCTGTCAACATTAGCACTGTATTAATTAGTTTGTTTATAGAGTTGTAGCTATTCAGCAAAATTAAGCTGCTTGCAAAAACGCTGAGGAGCTACATACATTTAAACATTCGTTTGCCGCGCCTTGGGCAATACCTTAACCTGCTTTGACTCACATAATTCGACAATGCCCCGATTTACCTCTTTCATAAAAGCCGCCTGAGAGGTTTCCAAACCAAGATTAGCCAACCTGAAAATCAGGTTACGTAAAAACGGTGTTTTGAAATAGCCACCGTGGACATCGAACTTGCCAAGAATATAACCGAAGAAGATAAAGACATGGCCGAGCAGAGGAATCGTTTTTGCCGACAAGCTTCTGTCACCGGTTAGCGTGGGATTACTACCATCCTTGAAATAGGTGCAGTCGAAATAGGATATTAATCCCGGGAAGGTGTGATCGATTTTCTCTCCTTTATTTACAAGACTGGCTTCAAGCTGTTCCAGGGTCGAGAAACCAACCCGAATACGATTGTCATGGACAACCCCGTCGATGCTCACTGCGGGAACGCCGACCGGAATGATGCTGATGTTGCCGAGCCGATATCCGTGCTTTCGGTCTGTGGTGGGAAAGGAGAAGTAATTAGCGACGGTCGATATCATACGAAGGATTTCATCCCCCTCGTTACTGAACAAATAGGCTTCCGGAAAGCGTTTAAGGGAGCTGGCCAAGACGTTGGCCCGAGTCGAGATGAGCACTTCTGCTGGGATATCAGGTGACACCAGGACAAGCCGACCCAGTTTGAACGCCTGACCCAGTTTACCCAGCTCTCCGGAAGAGTGGTTGCCGCCTTCTGTCAGCCCATGTCGGGCAGCGATTGCTGCTGGCGTAAATAGATCGGTCAGTATGCGCACGGCATTGGTCACTACATATCCCCCCATACTATGCGCCACGAATGACAGCCCGATCTGATTGTTGTGCACTCCTAGTTGTACAAGCCGATTATCAAGATCTCGGACTAATTCGACTAGATCTGGCGCGCCATAGTGGGTCGCCCGATATTGATCCCGATAATACACAATGCCTCTAAGGGTAAATGCAGCAATCGCAGTTCCCAACAAAAACATGCCAAGCCAACTCAGCAACGAAACTCCAGTGAATAGAGACCAGAGTAATAAAGCGGGCCCAAGTAGCAGAAATGCCAGCAATGTTAAGGGCGCAGCGGAGAATAGCGAATTCAATGGTGCTCCGATGCGCTCGGATGGCCAACGGTAACCGATGCAGATTGAGTTTCCCTGACTGATCGCTGGATCGCTCATAGCCTCGTAGGCTTCGGCAAACAGATCGCGCAAGAGGGTTTCGCGGGGGTTATTGAATCCATGAACCAAAATAACCAAATCGGACTTTTTCTTACGGCTAGTTGAGTCTTTCTTGAGTGCCGTGGCAATCTCATCGAAAATCTGACTAGTTATGCCTTGAGTCAGTCGAATCTTGCCGGTTCCTTGCTCGGTGTTGTTATTAGTGTCGACATTGATGGGTGCAGTACTTTCGACGAAATAAAACTGCTTGGATGGCTTTTTCTGAAGGTCCTGACTGGCACTAACCCGGTAAGCGTTAAACCAGCCATCTACAGGCGATATTTGTTCGTTTTCTTGAGCCATGATTGTCTCCTATTCATTTTGTTTTTTTAAATCAATGGCGGCCGATGCCTTGGTGATCCGCCGATTGGGCCAAGCTCAATCAGTGTTTAATTTGGGAGTCGGTGAAATAGAAATGGCAATAAAATCACGTAAAAAATTTAAAATCTCATCGCCCCAAAAATCGTTGTGATTAGGTATCAAAGAATCTTCAACCTCTAGATTCAAGTAAGGATTTAAAGGATGGCTGCGGCCAAGATGCTCGAGTTGGGTATCGCTGAAATTAAAAACGTTCCCGTAACTTTGTAATGCCCATGCACTGGATAGCTTTTGAATGTCAATAGACTGTTTATTTGGACTTTTATTTAGTACATGAGTAAGGTAAGGTTTAAAATGTCCAACCGAGCTTCTATCTGCTTCACCTTCACTGATCTTTTGGGGGTAGCGTCCTTGCTTGGTACAAACAGATCTGCCGCTGATGTCATTATGAGTTTCGAAAATGGTTGAAAAAAACCGGCCGAGAGGAAAAAAGAAACCGGTGGCCGAATCGGCTTCCGAAGTTAATATCAAGAGTTTGGGACGTTGTGTTTCAAAATATGAACAGCGCTGCTGCGAGAGATTATAGAGGCTTGAATAGCGTAATGCTTCGAATGCGGGGTTAATTAATATCACCAAGTCGGCAAAACCTTTTGCATCGTCGTTAAAAGATTTAGTACTTCTACTGTCAATAAATCGGTCTTCCAGTATCTGTTGCAGTGCGGAATAAATCACTGCGCCGCCAAAACTATGACCGGCAATGATCAATCTGCTGTTATGTGTACCGTTTTCGGCCTTTCTGACATTAACAATTTCTTCCAGTTTCAGCAGAAGTTCGACCAGACCGTAGCTGCCAACTTTTTGAGCGGTGTTTTTCCTGTCCCAAAAAGTGAGCACATTAATGCCATCTAAAACGATAGACTCGCCGCGCCAACCGATATATAACCCCAACACCTTGCGGTGCCCTGTCTGTGCTTCGGCTTTGCTTACTTTTTTCAGCAAGTTATTAAAATTGCTGGCATTCTCGTCGTCATAACTGGCGTTATGGTGCCAACCATGAACAAAAGTGATTATGATAACGTCTTCATTTTGGGCAATTTCCCCAAATTTCGTCAGCACGAAATCCATTTGCTTGGGATCTCTTAATTGGCCTTGATCATCAAATTCTACAAAGCCGATCATTTTGTTGCCACCTGTATTGACAAGGGCTGATTCGGCGCATTTCTCTGTTATCGGACCGACTTCCAAAGAACATAACTCCAGATTGGTCCGATAGGCATAATCGCGAGCACAAGCAGTAAGCAATAAAAAAAGGACGATCAAAAAGAATTGGCGGGAAAATGGTGCGCGCATAACTTCTCCTTGGCTAACTGAGAGAAACAGAACGGTAACTAATCAGGGGTAGTCTACAATTTTACGTCGAAAAATAAAATTATAGTTTGTTCCCGTTTATCAACGACGTCCACTAATAAATGCTGCACGAACATTAAAAATACAATACATTACTGACACTTCTTTCTTTTCTTCCAGTATTAAAGTAACCGAGATCAGCGCTGTTGAGCCATATGCCTTTTGGGGTGCCAGTTTTCTGCACTTAGGGCTAACGCCTATTATTTATACCTGTCAATTAAAATAACAGAGAAAATTGATACGACTCGTTGAAGTCTTACCTTCAACTCAATAAGTACAAGCGCAAATTATCGGATAAGAAGTAGGCTGGCGTATATGGTTGGCCAAAATCCGCATATCGTAAAAAGCTGCTTTTGCTCAAATAACGGTTTGTATTGCATTTAAAGACAAGGTGCGTCGCAATCGTGCACCATCTATACTCTGCTGACTCAGTTAGCCTTTAAGTATCTGGGCCAAGAACAAGAAGTAGCCGTCTGAATTGAACACGAGTTCACGATGTTTAGGTTGAAAATACCATGTAAGTCAGGTTCAAAAGTTACATATTTTTAAAATTTACTAAGCCAAAAATGACATTAATGGCAATTCAGTGTAGAAAATATGTAACTATAGAGCGTATTTTGTCATTCCAAACAAAGCGAGGAATCTTAAGGCTTAGCCCGTTCCAGTGCTTAAAAGATTTCTCCTGATGGTCGAAATGACATTAGAATGATGCTTCATGCAAAAAACGCCGATTAGCTACTAAAAAATTTGATCGGCCATAACATCAAACCGGCTTAAAATCCATACTTGTTTATTAGTCCGGTTTAGTAAGTTAATTAACATATCAAATGTCAGTTCCAGTTAATAAAAACAGGCAAACTAAATCTAATCGTAAGGTTTCATCTTTAAAAAAATTATGGCCATTTTTACGACCCTATCAGGGAGAAATGGTTCTGGCATTAATATTCCTAAGCCTAGGCTCAGCAATTATATTAGTCATCCCGCTGGCCTTCCGTGACCTTATCGATTTTGGTTTTGGACAGCAACACAAGGTTAGCGGAGGTCTGTTTGGTTCACTGAGTTTAAATGAACGGTTTTTGTCACTGTTCAGTTTAGCTTGCCTTTGGGCGGTAATGATTTCAGCTCGGTACTATATGGTAAGTTGGATAGGTGAGCGAGTGACGGCCGATTTACGCAGTGCAGTCTATGCACGGCTACTGTTGCAATCTGCGCATTTTTTTGAAACTCTGCAAACTGGAGAAGTATTGTCGCGCCTGACCGGTGACACTACTTTAGTTCAGACCGTGATTGGTAGTTCAGTTTCAATGGGTTTAAGAAGCATGTTCCAGTTTCTCGGTGGTATGGTCATGCTCGCGGTAACCAGCTTTTATTTATTTTCATTAAACCTTGGTTTGATGGCCTTACTGATCATCCCCATTTTAACGATTGGCCGAAAAGTCAAAAAACTATCCCGAGAATCACAGGATAAAATTGCTAACGCTTCGGCATTAGCTGGTGAAATTCTGAACGCGGTACCTACAGTGCAAGCCTACACCCAGGAGCAATGTGAAGCCAGACGTTTTACTGAGAGCACCGAAGCAAGTTTCAAAACGGCAATCCGCCGGATTCGTGTTCGGGGCGGATTAACGGCGTTTATCGTCATAGCGGTTATGGGGGCCATTATTTTTGTGCTGTGGATAGGGGCTAACTTGGTGCAAGCAGGCAACATGACGGGTGGACAATTGGCTTCTTTTATTCTCTATGCGGTTCTCGTCGCAAGCGCGGTAAGCACTATGGCGGAAGTTTGGGGCGATATCATGCGGGCAGCAGGTGCGACCGGACGCTTACTGGAACTACTTGATGCCGAGTCGATGATTGTGGAGGTCAAAGCACCGCTAGCATTACCCCAACCAGGAAAGGCTTCGATTCAATTTGAGCATGTCAGCTTCCTGTATCCATCACGACTGCAAACGGCTGCACTAGAAAACATTAATTTTAATATAGCTCTCGGCGAAAATGTTGCCTTGGTCGGGCCATCTGGCGCAGGCAAGACAACTTTATTCCAACTATTATTCCGTTTCTATGATGTAACAGAAGGCACGATTCGTTTTAACGGGAGAGATATCCGCCAATTGTCCTTGCGCGAATTGCGCAACAATATCGCTATCGTGCCTCAAGACCCCGTGATCTTTTCGGCTAATGCCCTGGAAAATATACGTTACGGACGCTTAGATGCCAGCGACCAAGACGTCATGACCGCCGCCAAAATGGCCCAAGTAGAAGAATTCATCAACCGTTTACCGGAAGGCTATCAGACCTTTCTGGGCGAACGCGGGACTCGTTTGTCAGGCGGGCAACGCCAGCGCATCGCCATCGCCCGTGCAATCCTTAAAAACGCGCCATTGTTGCTACTCGATGAAGCTACCAGCGCATTGGATGTAAAATCTGAAATCCTCGTCCAAGAAGGATTGGATGCTGCGATGCATGGGCGTACTACCCTGATAATTGCACACCGACTGGCTACCGTAAAGAAAGTCGACCGTGTCATCGTCTTGGATCATGGCAGAATCGTTGAAGTCGGAACTCCTGATGAACTACTTAGACAAGACGGACTTTATGCCAAACTTGCCAGCTTACAATTCGCCGTATAGACGGGTAGCTTGAAATAAATCGGAACGAATATATT
>Ga0209798_10001709_pt1 | contig 13061 bp, 7 predicted proteins | sample DOMMetBare3Fresh_FD_187475 | JGI IMG/M metagenome (GOLD analysis project Ga0209798, IMG submission 187475) | Wetland sediment microbial communities from St. Louis River estuary, USA, under dissolved organic matter induced mercury methylation -... | ecosystem: Environmental > Aquatic > Freshwater...
TCAGCGTCGTCTTCCCGTGGTCCACGTGCCCGATCGTCCCCACGTTCACGTGCGGCTTCGTCCGCTCAAATTTCGCCTTGGCCATGGTCGCTGAGTTCCTGGTGTCCGGTTGAGTGCGTCGCGCCTACTTCTGCGCCTTCGTGATGATCTGCTCGGCGATGCTCTTCGGCACTTCCTCATAATGGTCGAACTGCATCGTGTACACCGCGCGTCCCTGCGTCATGCTGCGGAGGGTGGTCGAGTACCCGAACATCTCGGCGAGCGGCACGTCGGCCGCCACCACCTGCGCGTCGCCCCGCTGGGTCATGCCGCCGATCTTGCCGCGACGGCTCGAAAGGTCGCCGATGACGTCGCCCAGGAAGTCGGAGGGCGTCACCACCTCGACCTCCATGACCGGCTCGAGCAGCACCGCACCGGCCTGCCGGGCCGCGTCCTTGATGGCCATCGAGCCGGCGATCTTGAACGCCATTTCCGAGCTGTCCACGTCGTGGTAGCTGCCGTAAACGAGCGTGGCCTTCACGTCCACCATCGGGTAGCCGGCCAGCACGCCGTTGTCGAGCGCCTCGCGGATCCCCGCCTCGACCGGCTTGATGAACTCCCGCGGGATCACGCCGCCCACGATCTTGTCCTCGAAGACGAAGCCCGCGCCCGGCTCGGTCGGCTCGACGTCGATCACGACGTGGCCGTACTGGCCCTTGCCGCCGCTCTGCCTGATGAACTTCCCCTCGACGTCCTTGACCTTCTTGCGGATCGTCTCGCGGAACGCCACCTGCGGCTTGCCGACGTTGGCCTCGACCTTGAACTCGCGCTTCATGCGGTCCACCAGGATCTCGAGGTGCAGCTCGCCCATGCCGGCGATGATCGTCTGCCCGGTCTCCTGGTCGGAGCGCACCCGGAAGGTCGGATCCTCTTCCTGGAGCTTCTGCAGCGCGGTGGCCAGCTTGTCCTGGTCGGCCTTGGTCTTGGGCTCGATGGCGACATCGATGACCGGGTTGGGGAACTTCATCGCCTCGAGGATGATCGGCTTGTCCTCGTTGCTCAGCGTGTCGCCCGTGCGGGTCTCCTTGAGGCCGATGGCCGCGGCGATGTCGCCGGCAAGCACCTCCTCGATCTCGTCCCGCTTGTTGGCGTGCATCTGCAGCAGGCGGCCGATGCGCTCCCGCTTGTCCTTGGTGCTGTTGTAGACGTAGCTGCCGCTCTTGAGCGACCCGGAGTACACCCGGAAGAAGGTGAGCCGGCCGACGTAGGGATCGGTGGCCACCTTGAACGCCAGCGCCGAGAATGGTTCGGTGTCGGAGGCGCAGCGCTCGATATGGGTGGCGTCGTGGAGCGGGAGGTGGCCCTGGATCGGCGGGATGTCCATCGGGCTCGGCAGGTAGTCGATCACCGCGTCGAGCAGCGCCTGGACGCCCTTGTTCTTGAACGAGGCGCCGCACAGCACCGGGACGATCGAGCCTGATGTGGTGGCCTTCCGGATGGCGCGCTGGATCTCCTCGAGAGAGAGCTCCGCGCCGCCGAGGTACTTCTCCAGCAGCTCCTCGTCATACTCCACCGCCGCCTCGATCACCTCGTGCCGCGCCGCCTCCACCTTCTCCCGGTAGGCCTCGGGGATCGGCATCTCAGTGAAGGTCTTGCCCAGGGTCTCGTCGTCGAAGATGACCTCGACCCGGCGGAGGACGTCGATGTGCCCGGTGAAGAGCTCGCCCGATCCGACCGGGAGCTGGATGGGATAGGCCTTCTTGGTGAGCCGGTCACGGATCATGGCGAGGCAGCGGTCGAAGTCCGCTCCTACCCGGTCCATCTTGTTGGCGAAGATGAGGCGAGGCACGCCGTAGCGGTCGGCCTGGCGCCAGACCGTCTCGGTCTGCGGCTCGACGCCGGCCACCGAGTCGAGCAGGGTCACCGCGGCGTCGAGCACGCGGAGCGAGCGCTCCACCTCCACGGTGAAGTCCACGTGCCCCGGCGTGTCGATGATGTTGATGCGGTACGGGATGCCGTTCCGGACCCAGAAGCAGGTCGTGGCCGCGGACGTGATCGTGATGCCGCGCTCCTGCTCCTGCTCCATCCAGTCCATGGTGGCCGCGCCCTCATGCACCTCACCCATCTTGTAGCTCTTGCCAGTGTAGTAGAGGATGCGCTCGGTCGTCGTCGTCTTCCCGGCATCGATGTGGGCCATGATGCCGATATTGCGATAGCGGTCGAGCGGAGTTTGGCGAGCCATAGTCCCAGTCGTCATCCCGGTCTCTATCAGCGAAAAAGCGGGGCGACCGAGCCCGGTGGCGCCGACTCTCGGCGCTCCGGTGGTATCGCTCCGCGCACATCCGGGCCCTTGCCCAGGATGAGGGGTTCCAGACGTCCCCCACGCGTTGTCTTCGGAGGACCAGAGGTGGCGAGAACTCGTCACGTGATCCGATGTTGTGTTCGGCGGCCCCGGTGAGGACGAGAACACCGCCAAGCCCTGAAAAGCTAGCGGCTTAGGCCGCCATGTCAACCCGCAACAACGCCACGGCAGAGCGGGCGGATCTCCGCCCGCTCCCCCCTCACCAACGGTAGTGCGCGAACGCCCGGTTGGCCTCCGCCATCCGGTGCGTGTCTTCCTTCTTCTTGATCGTGTTCCCCTCGCCCTTGCTGGCCAGGACCAACTCGGCGGCCAGCCGCTCGGACATCGTCTTCTCGGTTCGGGCGCGAGCGAACGAGATGAGCCAGCGCATGGCCAGCGCGGTGCGGCGGTCCGGCCGCACCTCGACTGGCACCTGGAGGGACGCACCGCCGACCCGGCGGCTCTTCACCTCGAGCGTCGGCTTGGCGTTGTTGACCGCCTGCTTGAACACCGACACCCCGGGCTGCCCCGTGCGCTCCTCGATCATGTCCATGGCGGAGTAGAAGATGCCTTCGGCGACGCTCTTCTTCCCCTCGAACATGAGGTTGTTCACGAACTTGGAGACGGTCTGGCTGTCGTACCGCGGATCCGGCGGAACGGGCCGCTTCACGGCCTTGTTGCGGCGGCTCATTTCGCACCTGCCTTGCCGGCGGGCGCGCCGACCCCAGTGGCAGCCTTCGGGCGCTTCGCCCCGTATTTGGATCGGCTCTTCCTCCGGTCGTTCACGCCGGCGGAGTCGAGCGTCCCGCGCACGATGTGGTAGCGGACGCCGGGCAGGTCCTTCACGCGGCCGCCGCGAATCAGGACGATCGAGTGCTCCTGCAGGTTGTGCCCTTCACCCGGGATGTAAGCCGTCACCTCGAACCCGTTGGTGAGACGCACGCGGGCCACCTTCCGCAGCGCCGAGTTCGGCTTCTTGGGGGTGGTGGTGTACACGCGCGTGCATACCCCGCGCTTCTGCGGATTCGACTTGAGCGCCGGCGCCTTGTCCTTGGCTTCGACGTCCTTCCGGCCCTGCCGGATGAGCTGATTGATGGTCGGCATAACCCTGCAGCTTGAGATCATGAATGACCCCCATTCGGGGGTAGACCTCCAAATGTAGAGGCGGTCCCGGGTTAGGTCAAGGCGACCGATCGGCTGCCCGGCCTGGGGCACTCTGACCCGACCGTGCCTCCAAGCCCTCCACTTCCCGCGTTTTGCCGTTCGGTTTGGCTTAATGACAGTCGCCGCCCTTCGAACCCTATCCGCTCCAGCCGTTTACCCCTCACTCCTCCGCGGCCTCCAACTTGCCCCACAGACGGAGGCCGACCCAGTCCGACCTACCACCGTCGTCCGGAGTACCACGTGAAGCTCGCCCGCTCGGCCACTCTGGTGCTCGCCTTGGTGCTCGGCTTGGTGCTCGCCGGCACCACACCGATGGCCGCTCAACAGTCGGGCAGCCCCGGCCGCCCGTTCGGCGAGGTTACCAAGGGCAGCGAGGTCGGCACCGGCATCTTCACGATCTACTTCAAGCACGACAGCATCTTCCTCTCGCTCGCCCCGCGGCAGCTTGAGCACGACTATCTACTCGTCACCCAGGTCTCCCAAGGCATCGGGGACCTCGGGCTCGATGGCGGTGCCTCGCTACGTTCCGACCTGATCCGGTTTCACCGTGAGGGAGACCGAGTCGAGCTCTGGGTAGTCAACCCGCGCGTGGCAGCCGCACCCGGGACGCCGATGGCCCGGATGGTGGCGTACTCCTTCGGCCATTCGGTAGCCCACTCGTTTCCGATTGCCGCCGTTCGTGAGGCCGGCGAGATCCTGGTAGACGTCGCGCCGTTCCTGCTATCGGACTGGGCCGACGTCGGCACCGTCTTCCAGACTGCCCTGGCTCGGCGCAAGCTGACCGGCGACATCTCCTTCGACCTGCAGCGGTCGACCCTCCAGTCCCTCCACCTCTTCGGCTCCAATCTGGAGGCCGAAGTCCGCCTCACGTTCCAGACACCCCGGGATCTCGGCCTGGAGACCGTCGCCGACTACCGCTCGATCTCCATCGGCATCCACTACTCGCTACTGGAGCTCCCGGCCACGCCGATGCGCCCGCGCCTGGCGGACGATCGGGTGGGCTTCTTCGTCTCGGCCACGAAGGACTTCTCACGCGACACCGCGCAGAGCTTCTTCGTCCGCTACGTGAACCGCTGGCGGCTCGAGAAGAAGAACCCGGGCGCCGCGCTGAGCGAGCCGGTCCAGCCGATCACCTACTACATCGATCGGACGGTGCCGGTCGAGTGGCGGCCCTACGTGCGCGCCGGAATCCTCGAGTGGAACCGGGCCTTCGAGGACGCCGGCTTCCGCGACGCCATTCGCGTGCTCGACGCCCCCGATGACAGCGCCTGGAGCGCTGCGGATGCCCGTTATTCCACCATCCGCTGGACCGCCACCAACGGGGCCGTCTACGCCATCGGCCCGACCAACGTCGATCCTCGGACCGGCGAAATCCTCAACGCTGACATCCTCGTCTCCGCCGCCTGGATCCAGCGCTGGCGGGGACAGTCAGGGCAGTTCGTGACGCCGTGGGCCACCGTCCAGTCGGTGCTGCAGGAGGATTCGCTCGTTCGCGGGCGGGGCTTCGGAGGCCTGGTTTGCCGGTACGGTGAAGGGCTGAGCCGGAGCGGAGCGCTCGCGGGCGCGCTTCTGGCGGCGCGCGGGGAGGTCCCCCCTGGCGGGGAGCCGCCCCGCGCCTATGTGGGTCAGGCGCTCAAGGCGCTGATCATGCACGAGGTGGGACACACGCTTGGCCTCCGGCACAACTTCCGCGGATCCGCCGGCGCGAGCGCCGCGCAGCTCGCGAACCGGAGCTGGACCGCGTCGCACGGGTTTGGCGTCTCGATCATGGACTACAGCCCACCCGCCTTGGCCGCGGAACCGGTTCGCCAGGGCGACTACTACGCCCCCACCATCGGCAGCTACGACCGGTGGGCCATTACCTATGGCTACGCCGACGTGTTAACGGGCCCGCCCGTCCCCTCCACCGCCAAGGGCACCGGCGCGACTGCGGGCGTCTGGACCCCCGAGGTCGAGATCAGCGGACTGCGGGCCATCGCCTCCCAGGCGGCGGACCCGGCACATCTGTACGGCACCGACGAGGATGCCGGATTCGGCGGCCTCGGCCTTGACCCGACCGTGAGCCGCTACGATCAGACCGACGATCCCCTGGGATGGGCGCGCGGGCGTGTCGCACTCATCGACGGCCTCTTCGACTCGCTGGAATCCCGCGTCGTCGCGCCTGGCCAAGGTTATGGCCGGCTGCGTGCCGTGTTCACCGACCTGCTCAACGACCGATGGTACGCGCTACTGGTCACCACGAAGTACCTCGGTGGTGCGACGACGGCACGCGACCACCGGGGTGATCCGGGTGCGCGACCCGCGGTCGCTAACATCCCGGCCGCACAGCAGCGTGCAGCGCTGGCATTCCTCGCCGAGGTCGGATTCAGCGAGCGCGCCTACCACTTCCGGCCGGCGCTGCTGAGCAGCCTCGGCGCCGACCGGTGGATGCACTGGGGCGCGGCCCCGGCGGACGGCGGGCGGCTGGACTTCCCCCTGCACGAATGGGCGATGACGCAGCAGGGCTCGCTGCTGAGGCAACTGCTCGATCCGGCCGTGCTTGCCCGCATGCGGGACGCCGAGCTTCGCACGGAGGCCGGGGGAGCGACGCTCGGACTGCCGGAGCTGTTCGGGACGCTCACCAGTGCGATCTGGTCGGAGACCGGAGCGGCCGCGCGCGCCCGGCCCGTGCGCCCGAGAAACGTCGGTTCCGTGCGGCGGGACCTGCAGCGCCTCTACCTGAACGAGCTGATTCAGATGATGCTGAGCCCCGCGCCAGGCACGCCCGAGGATGCCCGGGCGCTGGCGCGCGCCACGCTCACCGGCCTCGGCGCCGACCTCGACCGCACGTTGGCCGTGCCGCGCCCGGACATGGATCCCTACACCCGTGCGCACTTCGGCGACTCCCGCGACCGCATCAGCCGGGCCCTCGCCGCCCAGATGATCCAGACCACCACTTACTCGAGATAGCAGGGTCATGCCGCACATCACTTTCCTGTCCGACCCGTCGCCGCTGACCCAGGCCGCTGTCTACATGGGCGGTATCCTCGCCGGCTACCTGCTGCTGACCCGACCCGAGGAATGGATGCAGGTCCGCGAGTCGGTGCGGGAGGTGTGGGCGCGGCGCGGGAGCCAGTGACCCGGTCGGGAAGCCACTGCGCCTGACCGTCCCAGCCGCCGAAACGATTCCGCGTTAGACTTCCCCGCATGGCGGGCCCCCCCGACCCTTCCCCATTCGTCAACTATCCGCTACGCGACCCGGGAGCCCGCGTCCGACCGATCAGCGTCGAGATCACGGTGAGGGCGACGACGGCTTGCTCGGCTGGCGGCGGCATGAGGCTGATACCGGCTCGCCGCTGATCGCCGCGCTGGTGTGCGTGTCCACCTTCGGCGCGCTCAACGCGGTGCTCATGACCATACCGCGCGTGTTCTGGGCGATGTCGGATGACGGTCGCTTCTTCCGTGCCGTAGCCGCCGTGCATCCCCGCTACCGGACGCCCCATGTCGCCATCTCGGTCATGGCTGGGCTCGCTGTCGTCTACCTGATGTTCCGGAGTTTCGAGCAGCTGATCGAGGCGTTCGTCCTCGCGAGCCTCCCCTTCTGGGCGCTGGCCGTGGGGAGCGTCATCGTCCTTCGTCGCACCCGACCGGACCTGCCCCGAGCCTATCGAACCCCCGGCTACCCTCTCGTGCCGCTCCTGTTCGTCCTGGCGCTGTGCGCTCTGGTCGCGAACTCGCTTCGGGAGCACCCGGAGACCACGACCACCAGCATCGGCGCCGTGCGGGCGGGAGTGCCCGTGTACTTCGGCTGGCGCCTCCGTAGCCGGCGACACCGGGCGGGCCGAACCTGAACCGACCGACCCCGACGCCGCTGTTAGCCTGCACAGTGGCGTAAAGATCTCTTAATCCTCGCTCCACAGCAGCTTCAGCCTGGCGGCGGCACGTTCGATACCTGACGGCCCACCCCCGCCGAGGTGCCTCTGCGCCCGAGTCTCGTACTCCTCACCTTGTTCCAGCTGTCCCCGGTGCCATCCGCTCGGAGCCCCGGGCCGCCGGAGGTGCGCTACCGCCTTCGTGCGACGGTGGACGACACGGCAGGCGCCGTTGCCGGGACCGCCGAGATCCGATATGTCCACCTCGGCTCCGAGACGCTGCGCTGGATCACGCTGTCGCTCGGGGCCAGCAGCATCCGGGATCTCCGACTCGACGGGGAGCCGGCCGCGCTGCAGCCGCCGGTGGCCAGCGACTCCGGCCTCGTTCGGTTGCCGCTGCCACGAGCGCTCGCATTGGGCGACTCGGTCCTGCTCACGCTCGCGTGGGAGTTTCGTGCTCCCGATCTGCCGTCGCGGCGACGGCGTGCTGGTCGCGGCCTCGATCTGGTCGGCTGGTATCCTCGGGTGATCGACGCAACGTCCGCGACGACGGTGCCGGTCGCCGCCTTCGCGACGGTTCTGCTGCGCCTCGATCTGGCAGAGGATCAGGTCGTCGGCGGGACCGGGGTTCCAGTCTGTGGCGATCCGGGGTGGCGCGGCGCGGCTGCGTTTCCCGCCACCCGGGTGACGCTGCAGCGCAACTGGTACGCCAGCCCGCGTGACCCCCGAGCCGCGGTCCAGCGCTGCGACGACTCGGGCGCCGACCGGAAGGTGGTGGCATGGTACGCCGAGGACGTGATGGAGCTCGCCCTTTCGATGAGCCCCACCTTCCGGTATGAAGAGGGAGACTTCCTCGAGCGGCCGGTGCACACTCTGTACGAGCGCGGTGAGGAACGAGTCTGGGGGGCGGGTCTCGCGACCCGCCGGACCGAGACCGCGCTCGCGTGGGTCCTTGAGCTCGGCGGCCGGTACCCATGGCCGCAGCTCACGGTGATTCACGGCCGGGACCAGCCGGAACAGGCACTTGCCATGGTCCTCCTCGCGGAGACGCCGACCCAGGCCGCCATTCTGAACTTGCTGGGACTCCTGGCTACGCAGCAGGTGCTGGCCGGCGGCGCCCGAGTCTTCACGGTCGGGACCGCGGCGTACCAGACCGGCTGGTTCTTCGAGGCACTCGGCCGGCGCGGCGACTATGCCCAGCTCGAGCACGAGATTCTCGACTGGGACCTCGACGGCCTGGCCCTGCATGACGAGCCGCTGGGACGACGGAGCTCCACCTCGCCGTGCGCCACGACGTACTGCCGTCGCACCGAGTTCATGTCCTCTCAGCTCAGGAGATGGGCCGGCAGCGACGAAGCCATGCGGAACCTTTACCGCACCCTCTACGACCGGTTTCTGCTCAAGCCGACGGTGCCCGGCGCCTTCCAGCAGATCGCGGGCGAGCTGATCCGCCCGAAGCCGGATCCGTTGTACGCTCAGTTGCCCCGTGGCGGCACCCTGTACGACGATGCCGTCGCGTCCGCGCGCCGGGAACCGATCGGCGAGGGCGGCTGGCGCACGACCGTCGTGGTCGAGCGTCGGGCCGCCGGGCTCTTCCCGCAAACGCTGTGGATCGTCGCGGACAGCGATACCGCGGTCGCGCGGGCGGCGGCACTCGCGCCCCGGGAAACCCTCACCGTCGTCTCCCACACTCGCCCCCGGCGCGTCATCCTCGACCCGCTGGGCGAGAGCCACGACTGGAACATGCTCAATAACCAGCGAGGCTTCGGTGTCCGCCCGGGCTGGCTACTTCTCGTGCCGAATCGGCCTCGTGACACCTATTTCGACACCTACTTCTCCCGTCACACGGCGCGGGACCGGTTGACGATGGGGTGGGCACCAACGGCGTGGTACAACGACGCGGGCGGCTGGACCTTCGGGACCAGAATTCGAGAGGACTATCTGGGCCGGTTCGAGCTGAACGAGGCATGGGTCTCGCTCAGCAGCGGCTGGGGAACCGAAGGCTCCCGGACCGACCTCAACGGACGACTCCGCATCCGCAATCCGGTGGGGCTCAGGGCCCGGGGGTGGAGCCAGGAACTGGGGCTTGCCTGGGAGGAGGGGAGAGCCGCCGTCGAGCTCGAAATGGTCCGCCGGTTCCGCACACGGGTCACAGACCAGACCGTGCGGACGCTGGGCGCCTCGCTCCAGTGGATCGCCGTCACCGACTCAGCATACCTGGACGGCGGGTACTACGACGATGCCGGCACCCTCGAGCTGACCGTCACCGGTCGGCTGGGCTCGACGGAAGGGCGCTGGCCCTTCCGGATCGAGGGCAGCGTCGGCGGAGGCTACGGTTATCCCAACGCCGGGAGCACGCTGGCCGGCGGCACGTACGGCCGGTTCACTCTCGATGGCTCGGTGCGCGGACCCGCCGGCAATCGATTCACGCTCGGCCTTCGGACCTTCGCGGGCGCCACCGCCTCGGCTGACCCGGTGCCCCGGCAGCGCCACGTCTATTTCTCGGGTGCCGATCCCTACCACCGGTTCGCGAGCCCGTTCCTTCGCTCCAGTGGCTCGATCCTCGCGGGATCGGACTTCAATTATCACGCGCCTGGAGGCGCGGGCGTTCGCGGCCTCGATCCGCGGGTGGCCGGCAGCGCAGCGCTGGGGGCCACGCTCGAGGCCGAGTACGCCGTGTCGCAGCGCGCGCCAAGCGGCCTCTTCCACCGGATCGCGCTCGCCGCCTTTCTCGATGGTGGCCTCGGCAACGGCGACCTGAATCCCGGCCGCGACCGGCTCGGGTCGGTCGGTGACGCCGGGATCGGGATTCGCATCGGGCAACGGATCGGCCAGACCACGTTCCAGACCCGCCTGGACCTGCCGCTCTGGGTGAGCCGACCCGGCCTGGCGCAGGACCGCGGGCCGAGCGATCCGGTCGGCTTCCGCTGGATCTTCAGTTTCGCGCCGGCGTTTTGAGGCGACCTGTTAGAGCGCCGGACGGATGCGGCGGGCCACTCCGCGCTGAAAGGGCGACGGCGGGGGTAGCAAGGCGTCGAGCATCTCGAGGTCGTCGATCCAGACGCTCAGGTTCACGATCAGACTGAAGTCGATGAGCCCCACTACGCCGGACCAACCCGAGAGCAGCACGGACGCCTCTCCGTCCATAATCATCGAGCGATAGTCCTCGTTGGCAGAGCCGATCAAGAGGAAGTACACCAGCCGCTCCCGATCCCCCGGAGAAAGAGACGAGCGGAACGCGGACACGAGGTGCTCACTCGCTGCGGCGAGTGCCGCTGCACTTTGCCTCACGTCGGACCGTTCCGGGTCGGTGCGGAGCAGCTGTCCCACGTAGGCCTCGAGCACCTGCGCCACCTCGGGTCGCGCGAGCAGGCTGTCCCATCCCTCTCGCGAGGCGAAGAAGTTCGCCTTGAGGTGCAGCTTCGGCATCACCCGGCGTGGCTGGACCGCCGGCGCATTCGTATCGGCTGGCGTGCGCAGCACTTCGCCGGCATGCGCCAGCAGGGTGTCCACCAAGGGGTGGACTGGGAAGAGGCGGCGCAGGAAGGGCGTCCGCCGCGCGTTCCGATAGGCACCCGAGAACCGGCCGGCCACGTCCTGCACCCCCACACCCGGATTGTAGATCCCGGTCTTGAGCATCCCGCCAGCCAGCTCGAGCTCGGGACCCAGCTCCTGCTGGAGCACGATGAGGCGGGCGAACAGATCGTGCGCCACGCCCATCGAGGGCCAGCCCGAACTCGGCGCTGAGGCGAGCGACGGCGCCACGAACAGTACCCGGCATCCTCGGAGGGCGCTGCCGGTGAGCAGCGCGGCGAAGAGCGCGCTGCCCCACAGCGAGTCCGGGACCTTCACCACCGAACCCGGTGGCATGAGGCTGTAGAGCGCCGCCCGGGCAACGCTGACCTGCTTCTCCTGGAAGCCGGTGCCGTTGTGCAGCTCGGCCGCACGCTGGTCCCCGGTCCCAGCGCCCCGGCCCCGAGTGATCTCGGCTTCCACGGCCGCCCGATACGTCGCGGCCAGCGGCCGCGGCCGAAGTGGGTACGGCATCCGATCCTCGGCGATCCCCTGGCTCTGCAGCAACCGGCGGGCCTGCGCCTTGAGCGACAGGATCGCAGGACCCTGCACCATGACACTGCGGTCCTCCCACGTCGGCCCGACGTAGTGCTGTCCGATGCCCATACCCGTGTACATCGCCAGCCCGCGGTACGGATCATCCTCCGACACGTCGTAGAAGACGATCTTGCGGTGGTCGCGCATGATGTTGTCGGGCATGCCGAGGACGGGGACGATCTGTTGGCTCCAGAACGACGCGTCCGCCGGGTTGGTGACGCTCACGTGCACTCTGACCAGGTTGCGTAGCCAACCGCCTCCGTATTGCCGGGCCTCGGCCTGCAGGAGTCGCGAGTTCCCGAGGGCCTCGCGCAGCTCGACCTGGCGGGCGCGGATCGTCGCGGCGAGCGCCTCCGAGCCGGCTGGCAGCCGCGGCACCCGGCCGAGCGGCCGCTCGAGCAGGTCGAGCCAGAGGCGGCCCTGGTTCTGCTCGTAGTAATGCTGGTCGAGAAAGACCAGATACACGGGCATCCGGCGCCGCTCGTCGTATTCCCTGAGGCGCCGAACCAGGGCGCTGAAGTAGGCGTCCACGACGTACCGCAGCGACTGGGCGTCTGGACGCCCGGCGTCGTCCCGCCCGCTGAAATCGTGGATCCACAGGACGTGGTAGTCCTCTGCTTCCCGGATGGATCGGATCACCTCGGTCTGGAACTGCTCGTTGATGACGTACCAGACCCGATTGCCGTCGGTGAACCGCACACCGGTGACGGCCTCGACGATGGCGTCCAGCTCGGCCTGCGTGTCATGATCCTCGGGGCGGAGGCCGAGCTGGAGCGGGAGCCAGATCGTGCGGCTGTCGCCCCAGCGAGCCAGCTCCGTGCGCTCGAGCCCCTCGACCGTCCCGAGCACGCGCTCGAAGACGTAGAGCAACGCCGTCTCCCGATCGGGGGAGAGCGTCGTGAGCGAGACCACGTCGCGGGCGAAGTTGCCGCGTGCGTAGGTGGTGAGGCCGGCCAGCGTGGTCCTCGTCTTCCACTGGCCAAGCAGATGGTCGTAGGGATAGAGCACGTGGTCGAGCAGGCTCTCGCGCGCCCGGGCGGCCGCGGCCGTTCCCTCGGGGGTGGTAGACTCCGGGGCCAGCCATCGCCCGGATGCGGCGATCGAGAACGCGCGTACCAGCGCTGCATGATAGGCCCGCACGACGGCATCAACCTGGGGCCCCGGACCGGTCACTCCCGCGAGCGGGGGCGGCGCTCGAAGCTCCGCCAGCAGCGGTGCCAGCGCCGCCCGCGGATCGGCCCCTGGGCGGTCGAGATACGGCACGATGAGATGCTGCATTCGCTCAGCCGCCGCCCTGACATTGGCGAGGGCCTCCTCCAGGCCCTGGGCCTCGACGGGCGGCGGCAGCGCGTGGGAGCCGTGCAGCGGGACGTCCACCCGATCCGCACGGGGGCGGGTGTGGCCGGCCCATGGTTGGCGCACCGGGATCAGCACCGTCGCCCGGGCGGCCCCCAGGGGCGCGGAGCTCCACTCGGCCCGGAGGAGGCTCCCACCGCCGAACACGCCTCCTCGGCGAAGGGCCATCGTCACGCCGACCATGAATCCCAAGCGGTCGTCACGGATGTTATAGTCCGTGCCGAAGGTGAGGCGCAGCACTGGCACCTGCACCAGGGCTC
>Ga0209798_10001710_pt1 | contig 13055 bp, 8 predicted proteins | sample DOMMetBare3Fresh_FD_187475 | JGI IMG/M metagenome (GOLD analysis project Ga0209798, IMG submission 187475) | Wetland sediment microbial communities from St. Louis River estuary, USA, under dissolved organic matter induced mercury methylation -... | ecosystem: Environmental > Aquatic > Freshwater...
GAGACTGCGACCACGCTCCCGCCGCCGCGCCCGCCTCCTCCGGGCTGGGATAGAGGAAGATGAGGTCCAGGTCGGAGTGGTAGCCGAGCTCCCGGCCGCCGAGCTTGCCCATGCCGATGACGCAGAGCCGGCCAGGCGGCTCCTTCCCCCTGGCGCGCGCCTCCTCCTCGGCGAGTGCGAGGCACGCCTCCAGGCAGCACTCGGCGAGGTCGGTGAGCTGCTCCGAGACGCTCTCGACCGGAATGGAGCCGGCGATGTCGTGGATGGCGATCCGCAGGACTTCCTCGTTCTTGAAGCGCCGCAGCTCCGCGAGCTTCCGCTCGAGCGCCTCGTCCAGGTTGTCGCTGGCGATGGCCGCGAGCCGCTCCCGAAGCTCCTGGCGCAGGAGGTCCTTCTCCTTCACGAGCGCGAGCGCGTCCTCTCGCAGGAGGCCGTCGAGCAGCTCGGGGTGGCGCAGGAAGCGCTTGGAGAGGAAGTCGGAGGTGCCGAAGAGCGAGAGGAGCAGCCGGGCCACGCGCCGCTTCTCGGCGAGGAGCCTGAAGTAGGGCTCGGGCGCCGGGAGGGCGGCCGCGAAGTCGGCGAGGTGCGACAGGGCCAGGTCCGGATCGGGCGTGGCGATGACCTCGGATAGGAGCGACACGGCCGCGGCGGGATCGCCCATGGGCGAGAAGGGCGTGCGCCGCCGCGCCAGGGCGTCCACGCTGGCGATGACCTGGTCGGGGTTGGCGAATCCGCGGCGCACCGCGATGTCCGCGCGGCGCTCCGGCTCCACCTGCGTGTCGGCGAGGAGCGCCAGCTCCGGGTCGAGCGGCGCCGCCTCGGTACCGGCGCCGAGGAGCCCGCCGAAGAGCTGCGTCACCTTGTCCCGGTGCGCGGCGAGAGCGGTCTCGAACGGGTGGAGCGCCGAGTAGCCCATGGCGCGGGCGAGGGACAGCCGCTCCCCGTCGATCGGCAGCCGGTGGGTCTGGCGGCCGTCCACCATCTGCACCCGGTGCTCGGCGCGGCGCAGGAAGAGGTAGGCGTCGGCGAGCGCGTCCCGGTCGCGCGCCGGGACGACGCCGAAGTAGAGCAGCCGGTCGAGCGCCGGGAGCACCGCCCGCTCCCGCAGCTCCGCCGCCTCGGGCTTCCCGCCGTGAAGCAGCTGGAGCGCCGAGACGAAGAACTCGGCCTCGCGGATGCCGCCCTTGCCGAGCTTGAGGTCGTTCTTGCCCTCGGCGCCGGCGCGGGCGTCGATGCGGGCCTTCATGGCCTGGATCTCGCCGAGGACGCCGACGTCGAGCGAGCGGCGCCAGACGAACGGCCGGAGCAGCCGGAGCAGCTCCTCGCCCGCCGAGAGGTCGCCGGCGGCGGGGCGCGCCTTGACGAGCGCGTTGCGCTCCCAGGAGCGGCCGAACGACTGGTAGTACAGCTCGGCGGCCCGCACGCTGTTCACGATGGGGCCGTTCTGGCCGTCGGGGCGCAGGTTCAGGTCCACGCGGAAGACGATGCCGTCCTCGGTGGCCTTGGCGATCGACTCGGTGACCAGCTCCGCGAGCCGCGCGTAGTAGGCGAAGTGGGTGACCGGCCTCGCGCCCGCGGTGTTGCCGTCGTGGCCGTAGACGTACACCAGGTCGATGTCCGAGGAGAAGTTGAGCTCGCGGGCCCCGAGCTTGCCCATGGCGACGGCGCAGAAGCCCGCGCCCGGCTCCCGGTCCTCGAGCCCCTGCGGCGGGCCGTGGCGCGCGCGCAGGCGGCGATCGTGGAAGCGGATGGCGGTGTCGAGGCAGGCCGTGGCGAGGCTGGACAGCTCGCCCGTCACCTCGAGCATCCGCGCCCGGCGCAGGTCGCGGAGCGCGATCCGGACCAGCTCGCGGGCGCGCACGCGGCGCAGCATCCGGTTCAGGCCGGCGACGTCGTCGGGGTCGAGCCGCCGGGCGGCGCGGCCGACCCTCTTCAGCAGATGTGTCTCGGGCCGCTGCCGCGCCAGGAACGGGGAGCGTGCCGCCCGCCGCAGGAGCCAGGGCTCCCGGGCGAGGAGGCTCGCGACGAGGCGCGACGAGCCGCAGAGGAGGACCAGCGCCTCGAGGAGGTCGCGCTCCGCGGGGAGGCCGCCGGCCGAGTCGGCGTAACGCTCGACGCCGGCGAGCGCCCAGTCGGCGTCCGGCGAGGCGCGGCACAGCTCGCGCACCGCAGCGGCCGCGCCCGGGAAGCGCTTCTCGAGGCGGGCGAGGCGCTCGGCCGCGTCGGCGGCGCGGAACTCGGCGGGCTCGAGGTCCGGAATGAGATGGGTCTCCGGCATGGCGCTCCGCCATCATAGGGGCGGCGCGCCCGCCGCGTCGACGCGCCGGCGAGGCCGAGCCTACTCGCCGGCGCCCTCGCCGCCGCGGCCGGCGCGCGAGAGGCCATGCTGCTTGATCTTCTTGTGCAGGTTGGTTCGCTCGACGCCCAGGGCCTGGGCGGCCTGGGTGATGTTCCAGTCGTGCTCCTCGAGCTTCTTCAGGATGTAGTCCCGCTCGACGAGGTCGCGAAGCTCCCGCAGCGGGACCTCGCCGTAGTGGGAGAGGTCGCTCGCGCCGGGGGGCGGCGGCGCGGCGGAGTGCGGCACCACCACCTCGGGCACGTCGGACGCGGCGATCCGGTCGCCGCTCATGATGGCCATGCGCTCGCAGACGTTGCGCAGCTCGCGGACGTTGCCGGGCCAGCGGTACCGGGCGAGCCGCTCGTACACCTCCGGGTCCACCGGCTTCGGGCGCATGCCGTTCTCGCGCACCGCGAGCTGGAGGAAGCGCTCGGCGAGCAACTGGACGTCCTCGAGGCGGTCGCGCAGCGCGGGCGCGGTGACGGGCACGACGTGCAGGCGGAAGTACAGGTCCTCGCGGAAGTTCCCCTCGCGCGCCTCGGCGAGGAGGTCCTTGTTGGTGGCGGCGATGACCCGCACGTCCACCTCGAAGGCGCGCTCGCCGCCGACCCGCGTGATCTCGCCGGTCTCCAGGGCGCGGAGCACCTTTGCCTGGGCGGCGAGGCTCATGTCGCCGATCTCGTCGAGGAAGAGCGTGCCGCCATGCGCCACCTCGAACTGGCCGCGCCGGCGCGCCGCGGCGCCGCTGAAGCTGCCCTTCTCGTGGCCGAAGAGCTCGCTCTCGATGAGCTCGCCGGGGATGGCCGCGCAGTTCACCTTGACGAACGGGCCGGACGCCCGCTTGGAGAGCCGGTGGATCTCCTGGGCGATGAGCTCCTTGCCGGTGCCGGACTCGCCGAGGATGAGCACCCGGCCGCTCGTGGGCGCCACCTTGGCGATCTCCTCCCGCAGCCGCCGCATGGCCGGGCTCTCGCCGAGCATCTCGTCGGCGTAGCGCCGCTCGCGGGCCGAGAGGACGGCCACCTTCTCCTCGAGGGTGCGGCGGGAGAGGGCGTTCCGGACGCTCACCGCCACCCGCTCGCGGTCCACCGGCTTCGAGAAGAAGTCGGCGGCGCCGCGCCTCATGGCCTCGACCACGTCGGGCGTCTCGGCGTGGCCGGAGATGACGATCACCGGCAGGTCGCGCCACAGCTCCCGGGCCTTGGAGAGGAGGGCGAGCCCGTCCATGCCCGGAAGGCGGATGTCGAAGATGCCGAGGTCCACCGGCTCGGCCTTCAGGACGTCGAGCGCCTGCTCGGCGCTCTCCGCCTCGGAGACGGCATACCCCTCGGCCTCCAGGACCATCCGCAGGGTCCGGCGGATGTTCTTCTCGTCGTCCACGACGAGGACCGTCTGCTTGCCGCCGTCCATGGCTGGGCGAATATACACCCGTGCGTTTCCGTTCCGGGGACTTCGCGCTGTGGGCCCTCCTGGCGGCGCTCCTCGCGACGCTGTGGCCGCGCTGGGGCGCGCCGCCGCTCGAGCACCACTCCTGGCGCCAGTCGCTCGCTGCGAGCGTCGCGCGGAGCTACCGCTGCGGCGCCCCGTTCGCGCGGCCGAGGGTGGACGCCTGCGGCGCCGCCCCCGAGGACGGGATCGTCGCCATGGAGTTCCCCGGGTACGCCTGGCTCATGGCGGCGGCCTCGGGCCCCTTCGGGCCGCACGGCGGGGAGCGGTCCGTGGTCTTCGGGTCGGCGGCGCTGGCGATGCTCGCCCTCGCCGGGCTCGGCCGGCGGCTCGCCCCCGGCCTCGACCCGACGGCCGCCTCGGCCGGCGGCGCGCTGGCGGCGGGGACCTGCCTCGCCGCGCCGTTCTTCGTCTTCTACTCGGGGACGCTCCTGCCCGACGGCGTCGCCTGGGGGCTCGGCCTCGGCGGGGCGGCGCTGGTGCTCGCCGGGGACGCCGAGGGGAGGCCCAGCCGGATGGCGCTGGGCTCGCTCGTGCTCTCCGCCGGGATCGCGACGAAGCTCGTAACCGCTCCGCTCCTCGCGCTCACCGGCGCGCTGCTCCTCGGAACCGCGCTTTCCGCCCCGCGCGAGGGGCGCGGCGCCGCCTGGGGCCGGCTCGCGCTCCACCTCGCGCTGGCCGCGGCCCTCCCCGCGGCCTGGTACCTGGGCTGGATGCCGCGTCTGCAGGCGTCCTCCACCTGCCGGCTCTTCTGGCTCGCGCCGCAGGACGGGCTCGAGGGCCTCGACCGCGCGCTTGCCGGCAAGGTCCACTTCCGCCTGGCGACGCTGCTCGGCGAGCCCGGGCGGATCGCCCTCTACCTCCTCGCGGTCCCGGCCGCCGTGGCCCTTCGCTGGCGGTCCCTGGCGGTGCTCGCCCTGTGGCTCGCCTCGGGCGCGCTCTGGGCGCTCCTGGGCTGGCACCACGACGTCCACGACTACGACGGGCTCGTCTTCCTCCCGCCGGCGGCCCTCACCGCCGGAGCGGGCCTCGCCTGGGCGGTGAGTCGGCTGCCGCGCCGGGCGCGGGCGCCCGCGGCGGTGGTCCTGCCGCTCCTCCTCGCGCTCCCGCGCCTCGCCTGGGCGCGCGCCGAGGTGGAGCGCTGGCGCTGGAACGAGCCCGAGGTCGCGGCGCTGGCGCTCCTCGCGAGCGAGCTCGACCTGCTCCTGCCCCCCGAGGCCGCGGTCCTCGCGCCCGGCGCCGGGCAGGATCCGCGCCTCTCCTACTTCGCGGGGCGCGCGGCGCTGAACTCCGACCGCCTCGACTGCGGCCGGCGCCAGCCGCTCGACTGCGCGGTGGTGCTCGAGGCCGGCAAGCCCGTCTGCGGCCGCGCCGGGACGAGCGCCTTCCTTCCCGACGCCACCGTGACGTGCGGGCTCGCCGGCGGCTCGCTCGCTCCGCTCCGCGACCGGCTCGCCGGGAGCCTGTCGCCGGGCGACGGCCGGCTCGTCCCGGGCCTGGGGCGCTACCTCGGCTTCGCCGCCCGCCACCGCCCCTTCGGGCGGGCGCGGGTGGACCTGTGGTTCGAGGCCGGGGGCGATCGGCTCGACCTGTCGCGAATCGCCGCGCCGGCGCCGCCGCAGGGACCTCCCGCGGCGCCGCCGCCGGGGACGATCTACGCCGTGCGCATCCCGCTCCCCGAGCCGGGCGGGTTCCGCGCGTCCATCGATGGCGTGCCGGTCGAGGGCGTGACGGCCGACGCCGACGCGCTCGAGACGCGGTGCGTGGCGCGGCCGCCGCCGTAGGGGTCGGGGCAGGGATGCTGCGGAGGGGGGGGCGCGGGATCAGCCGCGCTTCACCGTGAAGGGGGAGAAGCCCTGGGCCACGGGCATCAGCTCGACGGCGTTCACGTTGACGTGCGCCGGCCGGGTGACGCACCAGTGCACCACGTCGGCGACGTCGTCCGCCGTGAGCGGCTGCATGCCCTCGTACACCTTCCTCGCCTTCTCCGCGTCCCCGAGCCGCACCAGCGAGAACTCGGTCTCGGCCATGCCCGGCTCGACGACGGTCACGCGCACCCCGGTGCCGGCGAGGTCGGCCTTGAGGTTCTCGGAGAACTGGTGGACGAAGGCCTTGGTCGCGCCGTAGACGTTGCCGCCCGGGTAGGGGTAGCGCGCCGCCACCGACCCGACGTTCACGACGTGTCCGCGCCCGCGCTCCACCATGCCGGGGAGCAGCAGCCGGGAGAGCACCACCAGTCCGCGGCAGTTCGTGTCGATCATCTGCTCCCACTCGTCGAGGGAGGCACGGTGGGCCGGCTCGAGGCCCAGGGCGAGGCCGGCGTTGTTCACGAGGACGTCCACCGCCGCGAAGGCGGGCGGTAGGGCCGCGACGGCACGCTCCACGGCCGTGCGGTCGCGCACGTCGAGGACGACCGCGTGGACGGGTACGGAGAGCCGCCTCGCCAGCGCCTCGAGCCGCTCGCCGCGGCGGCCGGCGACGACCAGCCGCGCGCCCTCGCGGGCGAAGCGCTCGGCGCAGGCGAGCCCGAACCCCGAGGTGGCGCCGGTGACGAGGACGGTCGCTCTGGAGAGGTCCATGGCGGGAAGTCTATCGCGGCGGGCGGCCCGCGAGCGGGAAGGCCAGCGTGAACAGGGCCCCGCCGCCTGGCCGGTCGCCGACCTCGATCTCGCCGCCGTGCTGCAGGACGATCTTCTTCACGATGGCGAGCCCCAGCCCGGTGCCGTCGCGGCGGGTGGTGAAGTAGGGGTCGAAGACGCGGGGACGGACGTCGCGCTCGATCCCCGGTCCCTCGTCCCCGACGGCGAGCACCGCCCGGTCCTGGGTCCTCGACACGCCCAGGTGGATGCGGGCGCGTCCGGGACGGGCCGCCTCCTCGGCGTTGCGCAGGAGGTTCGCGAGCACCCGGCGCATGAGCGCCCGGTCGAGCGCCACGGGGCACTCGCCGCTGGCGCGCACCACCTCCACGTCGGCCGCCTCCGCGACCTGGGGGCTGGTCCGCAGGAACTCCTCCACGAAGAGGCCGAGGTCGGACGGCTCCGGGCGGACCTCGGGGAGCTTGGCGAAGCCCGAGAACTCCTCCACCAGCCGCTGCAGCGTGCCGATCTCCTCGCGCACGATCTCGCCGGTCTCGGCGAAGAGCCGCGCCAGCTCCGGGTCGCCGCCCGGCGAGGCGCGGAAGCGGGCCTCGAGCTGCTGGAAGGCGAGCTGGATGGGCGTGAGCGGGTTCTTGATCTCGTGGGCGAGCCGGCGCGCCACCTCCTGCCAGCCGGAGATCTTCTCGAGGTAGACGATGCGGTCGCGACCCTCCCGCACCTCGCGCACCATCTCGTTGAAGGCGCGCGCCAGGCCGGCCACCTCGTCGCCTGCCGTGCCCGGGTCCACCCGCACCGTGAGGTTCCCCCGGGCCAGCTCGCGCACGGCGCGGACGAGGTCGGAGACCCGCCGCGTGGTCCGGCGCGCCAGCAGCGTTCCCGCCGTCCCGGCGAGGAGCGCGAAGGCCACGAGCACGAGCCCGAAGGCGCGCACGTAGCTGCGCTGGATGTCGGCGCGCAAGAGCCCCGCGCTCTGGTAGGTCTCGGCGATCTCCCGCACCTCGTCCAGGTCGGCGAAGAAGCGGGCCTCGATGGCGAAGACGGCCTCCAGGATCTCGCCGGAGGGAAGAGTGGCTCGCGCCGGCGCCTCGCGCCACTCCCCCTCCGGGTTCGGCCAGTCTGCCTCCGCCTCGGCGATGGGCGCCGCCGAGGCGTCGAGCCACGCGATCCGGCGCAGCCGCGGCGTCCGCCGCAGCGCGCCCTCGAGGTAGCGCGCCGCCAGCGATCGGTCGGCGGGCAGCCCCGCCGCGATGGCGCGGGCCTGCTCGGCGTACAGCTCCTTGCGGGCGTGGAACAGGTCGCCGAACAGGGCGGGCGTGGACTCCAGGCTGTCGATGACGCGCGGGTTGAGGCCGAAGGCCAGGTTCTCCTCGGCGAGCCGCGCGGCGAGCCAGAGGGCCGCGAGCAGCGGGACCACCACCGCCAGCACCAGGGCGAGGGCGATCTTCAGCTCGAACCGCGACGGCCTCACCGGACGGTCCCGCCCTCGACGGTGAACGGCCGCGAGCGGAAGAAGTGGACGCCCGGCACGGGCTGGCCGGCCCGCAGAAGATAGCTCGCCATGGCGCCGAGCACGCTGGGCGAGCCTCCGTCGGTGCCGGGCGCGGCGCGCGGGTTCGCGATGAGCTCGCGGGTGCGATCGAGCAGCTCCTCCGATACCGGGTCCAGCTCGACGCGGGCCACCGCCACCCACGTCCCGCCGCCCAGGATCGAGGCGGGCGCGAGGTCCACCTCCCTCGCCTCGGCGAGGAACGGGCGCAGCTCCTTCCAGCCCGCGAGCGAGAGTTGCCGGCCGGACGGGTGCTCCGGGTCCTTCACGGTGACCTGGAAGGCCTCCTTCCAGACGTCGTAGAGGATCTCGATGGTGCGCCCGTAGATGGCCGCGGGCGCGTCGCCCTTCTCGGGGACGAGCGAGACGTGGAGCGCCACCACGTGGGTGAGGCCGTTGGCGAGCTGGCGCTGGAGGTCGGGCGGGAAGGCCTCCGACAGATCGAAGGTGGCGAGGAGCCTCCCCTGGCGCACTGCCACGGCGCCGGGGGCGTCCGAGGCCCTCTGGGGCGCGGTGGCGACGCGCGCGGCCAGGACCGCGGCGACCCCGGCGGCGATGACGAGGACCAGGAGGGCCGCGCGGCGCAAGGAAGGCATCCCGCCGATGGTATTCGAAATGGGGGCGGCGGCGCCGCCGAACTTCTAGACGCCCCGCAGGCGCAGGTAGAGACCGCCGGCGTCGTGGAACGTGAGCCGCACCGAGCCGGCCTTGACCCGGGAGCCGTCGACCACGGGCTCCGGCCTGCCGGGCTCGAGCCTCCTGCCGTCGAGGAAGCTGCCGTTGGACGAGCCGGCGTCGCCCACCGTCCAGCCCCCGCCCTCGGCCCGCGAGAGGACGAGGTGGGTGCGCGACAGGGTGGCGTCGTCGATGACGATGTCGTTCTCGGCGCCCCGTCCCAGCGTGAGGCTCGGCCTGCCCGGCGTGGGCTCGAGCGCGATGGCCAGCGCCTCGCCCGCCGGGAGCGGGGTGAGCGAGGGCCCGCCGGCGGACAGGGTGGACCCCGCCTTGGGCGGGGGGTGCCAGTGGCCGGGCTCCCAGACGAGCCAGTCGCCGGGGTAGCGCTGCGTGTGGGAGGTGAGGTCGGCGCCGGCGCTCCGTTTCGCGAGCCACGAGAGGAGGTAGCTCGTCAAGGTCCCGCCCCCGCGCCGGCTGCGTCCCGCTTCATGGTCCAGTAGGCCTGGTGGATGGAGAGGCTGAGCGGGTCGTCGGCCAGCGCGGCCTCGTACTCGGTCACGGCCACCGCGTCGTTGCGCATGGCCCGGGCCACCTTGGCGCGCGCGAGGTGCTTCTGGGCCCGCTCTTCCGCCCCCGGGCGCTCCGCGAGCCACTCGCGCCGCCGCCCCTCGATGACCTGGGCGGAGAGGCCGGTGGCGATGCAGCGGGCCACGCCCGCGTGGTTGCCGCGACGCGCGTCGTGGAGGAGCCGCTCGGTCGGCGATCCCAGCACCGCGGCGGCCTGCTCGAGGCGCTCGAGGAGGTTCGCCACCCGCCCGGCCTGCTCGGGGGGAAGGCGCCGGCCGCGCAGGGCATCGATCTGGGCCCGGAGGTCCTTGGCGCGGCTGCGGACCTCCACGAAGTCGGCGTCCGCGGCGACTCCGAGGAAGGCGTAGTGATCGCCGGCGGGGCGCGCCCACAGCCCCTCGAGGAGCGCCGACGCGGCGGCGTCGGCGGGGGAGGGCGAGGGCGTCGCCGGGGCGCCGGCCGGCTCGGGCCGCGGCGTCGCCGGCCGTTCGGCGGGCTTCTCGCCGGTGAGGAGGGCGATGGCCGCCCGCTGCTCCGCGCCCAGGTCGACGAACTGGAGCGAGAAGCCCTGCGGCATCCTCCAGGCGACCGCGTCGGCGGGCGTCACGAGGCGGACCACCTCGGCCGCGACCGGGAGCGGCGGCTCCGCGCCCCTGAGGATCGAGACCTTCACGCGCGAGAAGAGCGGCGGGAGGCGTCCCTCGGCGTGGACGTGCATCCCGCCCTTGAAGAGCGCGCTCGCGGAGAGCCGGCGCGGGGCCGCGTCGCCGGGAGCCTGGACCTCCACCTCGAGGCCGGCCGGGGGGGCGGGGGCCGCTTCGGGCGCAGGGGCGGGCCCCGAGGCGGGGCGGAGAATGAAGCCGGTGGTCGTCGCCGCCGCCACGGGGGCCGGTGGCCGCGAAAGCTCGTCGAGGACCGCGGAGACCGCGGCGCCGAAGGCCGCCATGTCGGGGAAGCGATCCTCGGGCCTCTTGGAGAGCGCCTTGAGGATGGCGGCCTCGAAGCGGGGGTGGACGGAGGGGTTCAGCCTGCGAGGCGCGATCGGGGGCTCGTTGAGGTGGGCGAGGAGGAGCTGGGCGATGCTCCGGCCGGAGAACGGCAGCTGCCCCGTCGCCATCTCGTAGGCCATGACCCCGAGGGCGTAGAGGTCGGTGCGGGCGTCCACCGGGCGGTTGTCGCACTGCTCGGGGGACATGTACTCCGGCGTGCCCACGATCATGCCGGCGGCGGTTTGCTTGGCCCCCGGGGGCGCGTCGCGGAGCTTGGCGATGCCGAAGTCCACGAGCTTCACGAAGTGGCTCTTGCCGCGCCGCTTGAGGAGGAAGACGTTGTCGGGCTTGAGGTCGCGGTGCACCACCCCGCTCCCGTGGGCGCAGTGGAGCGCGTCGCAGAGCTGGAGCAGGATGTCGAGCGTCACCCGCGGCTCGAGCGGACCGGCCCGCAGGAGCGCCATCATCGTCTCGCCGTCGAGGTACTCCATGACGATGTAGTACCGGCTGGGTGGCAGGACGTTGAGGTCGAAGATGCCGACGATGTTCTCGTGGCCGATGAGGTTCACGGCCCGCGCCTCGTCGTAGAAGCGCCCGACCAGCTCGGCGCTCGAGGACATGGCCTCGTGAAGGAACTTGATGGCCACCTTGCTGCCGATGACCGGGTGCTCGGCGAGGTAGACGGTGCCCATGCCCCCGCGCCCGAGCAGGCGCACGATGCGGAAGCTCCCGACCATGGACCCGACGAGCGGGTCGATCGAGAGCGCCGACTCGGGGAGCGGGGTGATGGAGGGAGTCCCGAGCGCCATGGTCGCGCCGGCGCCGGGGCGGGTCCGACCCGCGCACGTGGCCCCGGCCCCGTGCCGCTCACCGCAGACGGGACAGGGGGAGGCGCCCTGGGGCTCCGAAGGATCGTTCTCCGTTGGGGGCACGATGGATTCCCGCTCTCGCAAGACTAGCAGACGGTCCTCCGCCGCTCACACCCCGTGGGGGTGGGACAGGGTCCGGCGCGCCGCGAGAGGCCCCGCCAAGCTGCTTGACGCGACGCCGTCGGGGCTGATTTGAAGCGGGGGCCATGCCTGACTTCAAGAAGATGACGGCCGACGCCCTGCGCGACCTCGCTCGAAAGGTCCTCGGCCCGGACCACTCGCGCCTCGAGACCAAGAAGGATCTCGTCGAGGCCCTGCAGGCCGCGGAGAAGCGAATCGCCGGCGCCGCCGGGAAGGCGGTGAAGGAGATCGGGGCGAAGGTCGCCGCCGCCAGGGGACGAATCGCGCGCGCGACCGGCAAGGGCGCGGCCAAGCCGGCGGGTAAGGCGGCCCGCGCCCCCGGGAGGGCGGGCCGTGCCGCTGCGAAGGGGAAGCCTGCCGCCAAGCGAAAGGGCGCCGCCCGCAAGGCGAAGGCGCCGGGCGGCGGGCTCGACCCGGAAGGCCACTTCGTCGCGCGCGTGCGCGGCGAGGAGGCGGTCCGGCACGCGCCGCACCCCATGACCGAGGCCGCCGCCGCGGAAGGGCGCCAGCCGGCGCCGCCGGCGGCCGCGGAATGGGACGAGGGCCTGGGCGATCTGCCCTGGAGCTACGGCGACGACGTCCTGCTCGCCTTGCCGCGCGATCCGCACACCCTCTTCCTCTACTGGGACCATGCCCAGGAGACCGTGGCGCAGGCCTTCGCCGGCCTCGAGGGAGGCCGCGCCCAGCTCTGGATCTTCGTCCGCAACGCCGAGGGCGGGTACGACCGGCTCAGCGTCCTCGACTTCGCGCTCGAGTCGCGCGGCTTCTACGTCCACGACCTCGAGCCCGGCCGCGTCTACCGGGCCGAGATCCACGCCGTCGATCGCGGCGGGCGGGAACGGCTGCTTCCCCGCCCGTCGAACGAGGTCCAGCTACCGCCGCTCGGGCCGTCGCCGTTCGTGGACGACCGCTTCGCGCGCATCCCCTGGGACCTGCCGCTCGGGCGCTGGCTGCGCGAGTTCTTCCCGGGCGGGCCGTTCTCCGAGGAGGCCCGGGCGCTGCTGGCGCGGTTGTCGGACTGGTCGCACTTCTCCGGGCGCGTCTGGGGCGGCAGCGCCGGTGGCATGGGCGGGCGGCCGTCCTCCCCCCGCGAGGGCCCGAGCTCCCCGTCCTCGCCGTGGGGTCGCGGCGGGAAGGAGGGCGCGTAGATGCCCGCGCAGGACGTCGCTGGCTACCTCTCGATCCACCTGCACGCCCACCTCCCCTTCGTGCGGCATCCCGAGCACGAGGAGTTCCTGGAGGAGGACTGGCTCTACGAGGCCATCTCCGAGACCTACCTGCCGCTCCTCGGGGTCTTCGACCGGGCCACCGACGAGAACATCCCCTTCCGCATCTCGCTCACGATGTCGCCGCCGCTCGTGGCGATGCTGCGCGACGAGATGCTCATGCAGCGGTACGGGCGCCGGCTCGAGAAGCTGTGCGAGCTGGCCGACAAGGAGGTCCACCGCACCCGCAACGACCCCACCTTCCACCCGCTGGCGCTCCACTACCAGCGCGAGTTCGGCGAGCTGCGCGGGCTCTTCCTCGACCGCTACCGGCGCGACCTGGTCGCGGCCTTCAAACGGCTCGAGGACGCGGGCCGGCTCGAGCTCGTGACCTGCGGCGCCACGCACGGCTTCCTGCCGCTCATGCAGATGCACCCCGAGGCGGTGCGCGCCCAGGTCGCGGTCGCGGTCGCTCACCACCGCCGCCACTTCGGCCGCGATCCGGCCGGCATCTGGCTGCCGGAGTGCGGGTACTTCCCCGGCGCCGACCGCTTCCTCGCCGAGCAGAACATCCGCTTCTTCTTCGTGGACACCCACGGCGTCACCGACGCCACGCCGCGGCCGCGCTACGGCGTCTACGCGCCCATCTACACGCCCACCGGGCCCGCCGCCTTCGCCCGCG
>Ga0209798_10001711_pt1 | contig 13054 bp, 11 predicted proteins | sample DOMMetBare3Fresh_FD_187475 | JGI IMG/M metagenome (GOLD analysis project Ga0209798, IMG submission 187475) | Wetland sediment microbial communities from St. Louis River estuary, USA, under dissolved organic matter induced mercury methylation -... | ecosystem: Environmental > Aquatic >...
CTGCTGGTCACGGGATCCTTGCCTCCTTCCCGGTCACGCAGACCGTCGCCGGATGTACGAGTCGAAGCCCACGGCCGCGACGAGCACCACGCCGACGACCACGTCCTGGGTGGGCGAGTCCACGTTCAGCAGGAGCATCCCCGAGCGGAGCGACTGCATGACGACCGCGCCGAGGATCGCTCCCGGGATCGTCCCGATGCCGCCGGCGAACGAGGTGCCACCGATGACGGCGGCGGAGATGACGTCGAGCTCGTTGGTGACCCCCAGGTTGGTGACCGCGGCGTTGAGTCGCGCCGTTTGGACCGCGGCGCTCATCGCGGCGAGCACCCCCATCAGCACGAACGTCAGCATGATCGTGCGGCGGACGTTGATGCCGCCGAGCTCTGCCGCGTCCGGGTTGCCGCCGATGGCGTAGACGTAGCGGCCGAAGCGCCGTCGCGTGGCGAGGTACGCCATCACCAGCCCGACGCCGAGCATGATCAGAACCGGGTAGGCCACGCCGACGGGGGGCGGGGTCGCGAAACCGGCGTCCGCGGCGAGCTGCGGCGGCCAGAGGTAGCTGTTGGCGATCCATACCGCGGCGAGGACGGCGGCACAGCCGATGGTCCCCACCAGGACCTCCGCCCAGAACGGCCGGACCGGGAAGTCGTAGGTGCGCCGGCGCCGCCGCCCGGCCCACAGCGTGTACACGATGCCGAGGCAGGCGAGGATCCCGATCACCCAGCTGGCCGTGTCGCCCAAGGCGCCCTTGGGTCCGCCGCCGAGCAGCTGGAAGTTCTCGTTGAGCGGGGCCAGCGTCTGGCCCTGCGCGAACCGGAAGATCAAGCCGCGCCAGACGAGGAGGCCGCCCAGGGTGACGATGAAGGCGGGCACGCGACCGTAGGCCACGATGAAGCCCTGGATGCCCCCGATGACGGCCCCGAGGGAGACGCCCACGAGAACGGTGATGATCCAGACGTAGGGCTCGTTGAAGCCGATCCCGAGCTTCGGGAGCCACTCGACCTGGACCATCGCCATCGTGTAGCCGATGAAGCCCAGCATGGAGCCGACGGACAGGTCGATGTTGCGGGAGACGATGATCAGGACCATCCCGGTGGCCATGATCGCGATCGACGCGCTCTGGACCGAGAGATTCCACAGGTTCCGCGGGGTGATGAAGCTCCCGCCGGACAGGATGTTGAAGAAGATCCAGATGACCGCGAGGGCGCCGATCATCCCGAGCAGCCGGGTGTCCAGCTCGACCGCGGTCAGGATCGACCGCACCGACCGGTTCGGAGACTGGCCCGCGCCCGGCGTGGGGGCGGCCGTGGCCTGGGTCATCGAGAGGCCTCCTGGGTCATCGTGACGCCTCGCGGAATGGCTCGGGAAAGGGGTGCGCCCTGCGCGGCGGTGGTGCCGCCGCGCAGGGCGCTCGAGCTACGGGGTGATGCGCTGGCTCGCTACGGGCAACCCGCCACGGAGCCCGCCTTGACGTCCTTGCACAGCACGTCCTGGGTGATCCAGCCGGCATCGAGGACCACCTTCAGGTTGTCCTTGGTGATCGGCTGGGGGGTGAGGAAGATCGAGGTCATGTCGTTCCCGCCGGGGCTCGTGAACTGAACCACGCCGGAGACCTTCTTGATGTCCTTGTCCTTGCAGAGCTGGGCCGCGGCCTTGCCGGCGGCGTCGCCGAGCAGGCGGGCGTCCTTCCAGACGTCGACGGTCTGGGTGCCGAGGGCGACCCGGTTGAGGGCGGCAGCGTCGCCATCCTGGCCGGAGACCGGGACCTTGCCGGCGAGGCCCTGGGCAGCCAGCGCGGCGATCACGCCGCCGGCCATGCCGTCGTTCTCGACGAAGGCGATGTCGATCTTGTTGTCGTTCGCCGTCAGGAACTGCTCCATCGACGTCTGGGCGTTCTTGGGATCCCAGTTGTCGGTGTAGGTCTCCCCCACGTTCTTGAGCTTGTCGTTGCTCTCGCCGGCGGGCGGGAGGCCCGCCTCGACCATGCCCGCGCGGAGGAAGTCGGCGTTGGCGTCGGCCTTGTTGCCCTTGATGACGACGAAGTTGCCGGAGTCCTTGACCTTCAGGAGGGCCTCGGCCTGCATCTTGCCGACGAGCTTGTTGTCGAACGTGATGTAGAGGGCCTTCGGGTCCTCGATGAGGCGGTCGTAGGCGATGACCGGGACGCCGTTCCCGATGGCGGCAGCAACGGCCGGCTTGATGGCCTCGCCGTTCTGGGCCAGGATGACCACGACCTTGGCGCCCTGCGAGATCAGGTTCTCGACGTTGGAGGCCTGCTTCTCCTCGGACGACGCGGCGTCATTGGAGATGTACTTGCCGCCGCCGGCCTCGATCGCCTTCTTGAGGGCCGGCTCGTCCCACTTCGCCCAGCGCTCCTCCTGGTAGTTGTTCCAGGAAACGCCGACCGTGCAGCCGGCGCCACCGCCCTCGGCCGCCGGGGAGGCCGTGGCGCCTCCGCCGCAGGCTGCGAATACCACTGCGGCCGCTCCGATGAGAGCCGCCGCCTTGCGATTGACCATAGTCGCTTTCTACCTCCTGAGAACCACGCACGCCCAGTGGATCGCCGCTGGTTCGGCGCTAGGCTACCATCCTTCCCGAAACCCCCATCTGACCGCACCAGGGATGGGCGGGACGGGGACGGGTGACGAGCGATTGTAGCGCCGCCCCTCCGCGGGTCAACACGGCATGTGCGGTACGCGGCACGATCCGGACCGCGGAGGCAGCCGGGACGACCGGCGCCGGCCACGATGCGGGATGCCCCCGCCCGAGGAGGATCGCATGGACGAGCTCGACGGCGCCGGCCGGACGCCCGACACGCCGGCCGCCGGCGTGCCGGCGGCGCCCGTGCCGGCCCTGCGCTGGGGCATCCTGTCGACGGCATCGATCGCCACCGAGAAGGTCATCCCGGGGATCCGGCGATCCTCCCGCGGCGAGGTCGTCGCGATCGCGTCGCGGGACTGGGAGCGGGCGCGGGCCGCGGCCGAGCGGCACGGGATCGCGCACGTCCACGGCTCGTACGAGGCCCTGTTGGCCGACCCGGACGTCGACGCCGTCTACGTTCCGCTGCCGAACCATCTCCACGCCGAGTGGACGCTGGCGGCCGCGCGGGCCGGCAAGCACGTCCTGTGCGAGAAGCCGCTGGCCCTGACCGCCGCCGACGCCGAGCGGATGATCGAGGGCTGCAGGGCCGAGGGGGTCGTCCTGATGGAGGCCTTCATGTACCGCCTCCACCCGTCCTGGGTCGCGGTTCGCGAGCTGGTCGCGGCCGGTCGCATCGGCCGCCTGGCGGCCGTGAGCAGCTGGTTCTCCTACTACAACGACGACCCGGCGAACATCCGCAACATCCGGGCGTCCGGCGGCGGCGCCCTGTTCGACATCGGCTGCTACTCCGTCAACCTGTCGCGGATGCTCTTCGGCGCGGAGCCGACCCGCGTCGAGGCGTCGATCGTCCGCGACCCGGCGAGCGGCGTCGACGTGCTCACGAGCGGGCTCCTCGCGTTCGCCGACGGCGTCGCGACCTTCACCTGCTCGACCCGGACCGAGCCCGATCAGCAGGTCCACCTCTACGGGACCGAGGGCCGGATCTCGATCCCCATCCCGTTCAACATCCCCCCCGACCGGCCGACCCGCATCCACCTGACGGCCGGGGGCGACCCGCCCGTCGCGCCGGCGACCGAGACGCTGACGTTCGAGCCGGCGGATCCCTACGCCGTGGAGGCGGACCGCTTCGCCGCGGTGATCCTCGACGGGGCGACCGTGCCGACGCCTCCGGAGGACGCAGTCGCCAACCTGCGGGTCATCGAGCGGCTGTTCGCGGCCGGCGAGCGCAGCGGGGTCGCGCCCGGGCGGTGACGGGGACCGGGTCAGCGGTCCGCCGTGCCGTCGAAGTAGCGCTGCGCCAGCGCCCACGCGCCCCTGCCGCAGGCGGAGCCGATCACGCGCCCCTCGAGGTCGTCGGGGGGGATGTGGATGCCGCCGTACAGCCGGGAGATGCCGGCCTGGTCGGCGGCGTCGAAGTAGGTGGCCCACTGGAGCGTCAGGTCGCGGGTGGGGCCCTCCTCGTGGAGCAGCGAGCCGGCCTTCACCGTCCAGGTCGCGAGGCCGCCCGGGAAGAAGGCGCTGCCGGTGGCGGCGGTCATCACCTCCGCGGCCGCGCGGCTGAACGTGCTGTGCCCGGAGACGAAGCCGGCAAAGCCCGGGGTCACGAAGGTCGGCCGCTGGTACGGCACCCAGTCCACGGCGCGGACCCAGCCGACGCCGCTCGTCTCCGTCGCGGGGTCCGCCGGGCTGCCGAGCCACGAGCGGACGGCGATCTCGCCGAGGTGGTCCGCCAGGCCGGCGTGGCGCTGACCGGGGGCGCTCGACTCCGGCGTGACGACCTCCACCAAGCCCTTGGCGAGGGGCAGCCCTTCCGGGTCGTACGACGGCAGGGCCGGGTCCGTCGACTGGCCCAGGCCGCCCATGTACCGGACCAGGGAGATAGGGCGGGCCGAGTCGTAGTGGCCCTTGAGGCCCCAGGCGGCGATGGCGGCGTCGTGGACGGCGCCGTTGAGGGCAAGGTAGAGCTTGACGTCCCACTCGAGACGGTCCAGCTCCGGGCCGGCCCCGCCGATCCGGTGCGCGAACCCCGCAGCGTCGCCGACCTGGTTGGCGATGACGTTCCAGTGCCCCGGCGGCGTTTCGGATTGCGGGCCGTCCGCCCAGAACTCGGCGAGCACCCGGGCGAAGTCCCCGCGCAGCACGCGGTCGGGCGCGTACGGCCGGCCGGTGGCTGGGTTGACGTCACGGCCGTCACCGTCGTTGGTGCCGAGCGTGCTGTCACCCATCGCGCCGGGGCCGATGTCGATCGTCACCCCGTCGGTGGCGTCGAGCTCGGTGGAGCGGCGGATGACCTCGAGCACGGCCTGCTTGAGGACGGCGTCGGTCGCCGGGTCGCCGAGCTTCGGCGGCGGCCCGGGGTCGATCGGGACGCCGGCATCGGACGGCGGGAGGGCGAAGGACCGGACATGGCCCCAGTGCGGGCCGATGAAGGTCTGGACCTTGCCGGGGATCGGGAGGCCGTTCTGGGCGATCTGCTTCGCCAGCGCCAGGGGTTGCCACCGGTTGGGGTCGCGCATGACGGTTCCCGGCTCCGCGACCTCCAGCGGATCGTTGACCGGCTGGTAGGTCAGGTCGACGTAGCGCTGCTCCTCGAGCGAGCCGTCGGTCTTCCCGGCCTCGATCACCGCCCGGCCGATCCGGTTCCCCAGGGCGGCGGGGTCGTCGCCCTCGGTCGCAGTGTCGTCGGTGCGGTAGCACAGCGAACCCATGACGGCGCTCAGCTCGTCTGGGGCGGCGGCGAGATCGGCCACCGTCCCGTAGCGCCACAGGAGGATGCGGTAGGCGGCGTAGCTGATCGCCACCTCCCGCGCGACGGCGACGTTGTCGGCGCGCTGCTTCTCGGTGACGAAGTAGCCGCGTGCGGTCGGGTCGTAGGCCGCCCAGGCGTCCCACATCGCGGCCGAGACGTGGAACAGGTTCCGGGCGTGGACGGTCGGGGCGGGCACGACCCTGCGGATGAGCGCGAGGAGCGCCTCGTCCCAGACGCGGGCGACCGAACGCCCGTCGAGGTCGGCACGTTCGCAGCCGGCGACCAGGTAGGGCGGCGTGGAGGCGCAGCCCGTGAGCCCGGTCCCGGCGAGCAGGAGCCCGCCCAGCAGAACGCCCGCGCGGCGGCGGAGCCGCCCGGCGCGGCCGCCCCGCCTGCCTGAGAAGCCGTCCCGCACGGTCGTCGCTCCCCTGTCGCGTACCCACGGCGTCGTCGCGGCCAGCATGCCACGATGGCAGCCCGGTCGCCCGGTCGCGGATGTGCTTCAATCCGGGCGTGGCGCTCCCGGAGACTTCCGTCCGTCGACCGGGCCGGCTCGCCCTCGTCGTCCTGGGCGGGGCGGCGGTCGCGGTCGCGGCGCTCGGAGCGGCCCTCGCCGCGATCGCGCTGAGCCGGATGGCGGCGCCCGCGGAGGCCATGGGCCCGCCCCGCTTCGTCGACGAAGCGGCAGCGGCCGGCGTCGAGCAGGTGTACGACGGCGAGTTCACGTTCTTCGTCGGCGGCGGCGTGGCGGTCTTCGACTGCGACGACGACGGGCGCCCCGAGCTCTACTTCGCCGGCGGCACGAACCCGGCGGCCCTCTTCCACAACGACAGCCCGACGGGCGGCGCGCTGCGCTTCGCCGCCCTGGCGAACCCGGCCACGGACCTGACCGACGTCACCGGCGCCTACCCGATCGACATCGACGGCGACGACCGGATCGACCTGGTGGTGCTCCGGGTCGGCGAGAACGTCATCCTCCGCGGGCTCGGCGACTGCCGCTTCGAGCGAGCCAACGAGGCCTGGGGGATCGACGGCGGCGGGGACTGGACGGCTGCCTTCAGCGCCACGTGGGAGGGCTCGGCGAGCCTGCCCACCCTCGCCTTCGGCAACTACCTCGCGATCGAATCGCTCGCCGGCGCCCGTGACGCGTGCGCGAGCAACGTCCTCGTGCGACCGGGGGCCGCCGGCCGCTACGACCCGCCGCTCGCGCTCGCGCCGGGGCTGTGCACCCTCTCGATCCTGTTCAGCGACTGGGACCGCTCCGGTCGGCGTGACCTCCGGATGACGAACGACCGCCACTACTACCGGGAGGGCGAGGAGCAGCTGTGGCGGATCGCGCCCGGCGAGGCGCCGCGCCTGTATGGCCGCGCGGACGGCTGGAAGAAGATGCAGATCTGGGGCATGGGCATCGCCAGCCAGGACCTCACCGGAGACGGCCGGCCGGAGGTCTTCCTGAGCAGCCAGGGGGACAACAAGCTCCAGGCGCTCGACGAGGGGGCGACCGGCCCGGCCTACCACGACATCGCGCTCGAACGGGGTGCCACCGCCCACCGGCCGTTCACGGGCGGCGACGTCCTCCCCTCGACCGCCTGGCATGCCCAGTTCGAGGACGTCAACAACGACGGCTTCACCGACCTGTTCATCGCCAAGGGCAACGTCGAGGCGATGACGGAGTACGCCGCGAAGGACCCCAGCAATCTCCTCCTCGGGCAGCCGGACGGCTCGTTCGTCGAGGCCGCCGAGGCCGCCGGCATCGTCACCTTCGCCCGGGCCCGGGGAGCCGCCGTCGCCGACCTCAACCTCGACGGGCTGCTCGACCTCGTCGAGGTCACCCGGCGCGAGAACGTGCGGCTCTGGAGGAACGTCGGCCGGGGCGACGCGATGGCGCCGGCGCCGATGGGCCACTGGGTCGGGCTGCGGCTGCGCCAGCCCGGCCCGAACGTCGACGCGATCGGAGCATGGGTGGAGGTCCGGGTCGGCGACTACGTGGTGCGGCGCGAGCTGACGATCGGCGGAGGTCACGCCGGCGGCCAGCTGGGCTGGTTCCAGCTGGGGCTCGGCGCGGCGGACCGGGCCGAGGTCCGGGTGCAGTGGCCGGACGGCGAGACGGGGCCCTGGCTGGCGCTCGAGGCGGACCGGTTCGCGACGATCGAGCGCGGCGCGGCCGCGGTGACACCGTGGAGCCCGACCCCGTGATGACGGCGCCGGGGGAGGCTCAGCGATGATGACGCGGGCGCGCCTGGCGAGGATCGAGCTGCCCGACTTCGGGATGCCCGAGGCCATGCCCGAGATCCCGGCGACGATCTATGCGGCGCGCCTCGAGCGGCTGCGTGAGCGGGCGGAGGTCCGCCGCTACGACGTGCTGGTCGTCTATGCCGACCGCGAGCACAGCGCCAACGTGAGCTACCTCACCGGGTTCGACCCGCGATTCGAGGAGGCGGTCCTGGTCGTCGGGGCGACCGGCGAGCCGGCGATCCTCGTGGGCAACGAGTGCTACGGCATGGCCGGCGCCGCGCCCCTGCCGATGCGCCGCCACCTGTTCCAGGACCTGAGCCTGCCGGGCCAGCCCCGCGACCGGTCGGAGCCGCTCGGCGAGATCCTCGCGGGCGAGGGCATCGGGGCGGGCAGCCGCGTCGGGGTCGTCGGCTGGAAGACCTATGCCAGCCGGGCGACGATGGAGGTGCCGGCCTTCCTCGTGGACGAGCTGCGTCGCCTGGCCGGGCCGGGCGGCCTGGTGGAGAACGCCGGCGACCTGCTGATCGACGCGGCCGACGGGCTGCGGGTGCACAACGAGGTCGAGCAGCTCGCCTTCCTCGAGTGGGCCGCCTGCCAGACCTCGGACGGCGTGCGCCGGCTGCTGGGCGGCCTGCGCCCGGGGATGACCGAGCACGAAGCGGTCCGCCTGCTCCGCTGGGACGGCACGCCGCTCTCCTGCCACCTCATGCTGACCGCCGGTCCGCGCGCCGCGCTCGGGCTGCTCAGCCCCGGCGACCGGCCCATCGAGCGCGGGGACCGGTTCACGACGGCCTTCGGGATCTGGGGCGCGCTCACCTGCCGGGCCGGCTTCGTGGTCGAGGACGCGCGCGAGCTTCCGACGGGCATCGGCGACTACGTGGAGCACCTCGTCGGCCCCTACTTCGCGGCGGTCGCCGAGTGGTACTCGGCCCTCCGCGTCGGGCAGACCGGGGGCGCGCTCCAGGCGATCATCGACCGCCACCTCGGCGACCCGTTCTTCGGGATCTTCCTCAACCCGGGCCACCAGATCCACCTCGACGAGTGGGTGAACTCGCCCGTGGCGCCGGGCTCCCCGATCGAGCTCCGCTCGGGGATGGCCCTCCAGGTCGACATCATCCCGGCCACCGGCACCGACTACTTCACCACCAACGTCGAGGACGGCGTCGCGCTCGCGGACGCGTCTCTCCGCGCGGCGCTGGCCGCCGCCCACCCGGAGGCGTGGAGCCGCATCCAGGCCCGCCGCCGGTTCATGGCCGAGGCGCTGGGCATCGAGCTGCACCCGGACGTGCTGCCGCTCTCGAACCTCGCCGGCTTCCTGCCGCCGTTCCTGCTGCGGCCGGACCGCGCGATGACGCTGGCGAGCTGAATCCGCGGCGGCGCGACCGCCGACCGCTACTTCGAGGCGCGGTGCTCGACCAGGGCTGCGACCAGCTCGCGGCAGAAGGCCGGGATGTCCTCCACGACGCGCCCCCAGACGAGGTTCCCGTCGCGGAAGGCCGGCACGTCCACCCATGTCGCGCCGGCGTTCACGAGGTCGTCGCGGATCCCGAGCGAGCCGGTCGCTCGCCCGCCGTCGACGATGCGGGCGGAGATGGCGATCAGCCCGCCGTGACAGATGATCCCGATCGGCTTGCGCGCCCCGTGGATGGCCGCCACGAAGTCGGTCACGGCGCGGTGACGGCGCAGCTTGTCGGGCATCCACCCGCCGGGGATGACCAGGCCGTCGTACTCGTCGGGGTCCAGTCCTCCGACCTCGACGTCGACGGGCACCGCGAGGCCGTTCTTGCCCCGCACCGTCGCCGCCGTGAGACCCGCCGACGTCACGCGGACGCCGGCCTCGCGGAGGCGCATCACCGTGACCCAGTACTCCAGGTCCTCGACGCCCTCGCCGGCGAGGACCGCCACGTGCAGCCCGTCGAGCTCCATCGCACCTCCGTTCGCCGCGGCGTCGGTGCCGCGGCGCTGGCGCCGAGGATACGCCCACCCCGCCCGGCCGGCCGGTGCCGTACGCTTCGTCGATGACCACTTGGATCCTTGGGGACCGTATCCGCGAGTTCCTGGCCGCGCCGGGACGCTTCGCGACACTGGCCACGATCGACCCGGACGGCGCCCCTCGCCAGGCGGTGGTCTGGTACCGCCTCGACCCGGACGGGCGGATCACCGTCAACAGCGCGGACGGCCGGCGCTGGCCGGCGAACCTCCGTCGCGATCCGCGCTGCTCGGTGAGCGTCCCCGACGGGGCGGATGGCTACGCGTTCGTCGCCCTCGCCGGCCGCGTCGTCGAGACGGTGGACGAGCAGGAGGTCGCGCAGGCCGACATCGCGGCGCTCGCCCGCCGCTACCACGAGGACGAGCCTGTCCTGGCCGAGCGCGTCATCGCTCGCTTCCGGAGCCAGCAGCGGGTCTCGTTCCGGATCGAGATCGTCGCTGCTCACGACCACCTGGAGGAGTGACCGCGTGAACCGCCTCTCCCGCGCCTTCAACGCGATCGGCGGCGCGCTCCTCGTCCGCACCGGCCGGGTCGGCATGCTCGGCACGATCGGCGCGAAGACCGGCCGACCGCGCCGGGCACCCGTGGGCTTCGTCAAGCGCGCCGACGGCAGCCTCCTGCTGGGGGCCGGCAGCCCGAAGGGCCGCGGCTGGACGGCCAACCTGCGGGCGAACCCCACGGCGACCTTCGCGATCAGGGGCGCGGAGCACCGCTACCGCGCTCGCCTCGTGAGCCCGGACGAGCGGCCGGCCGCGCTCGCGGAGCTCAAGGCCGGGATGGGTGGGCCGACCGGCGGGATGAGCTGGGGCGACCTCTTCGTGCTCGAGCCGGAGGCGTAGCGGCCGTGCCCCACGTCAGCTTCGGCGCCCAGCTCTGGAGCCAGGCGACCGACTGGCCCGGATTCCTCGCGGCAGCCCGTGCCGCCGAGGAGGCCGGCTGGGACTCGATCTGGACGTGGGACCACCTCCAGGCGATCTTCGGGCCACCGGAGCAGCCGGTCCTGGAGGGCTGGCTGGCGATCGGCGCGGTCGCCGCGCGGACCTCCCGGGTGCGGGTGGGCCTCATGGTGGGGGCCAACACCTTCCGCAATCCCGGCCACACAGCCAAGCTCGCGGCCACCCTGGACCACGTCTCCGGCGGACGCGCCGTCCTGGGGATCGGGGGGGCGTGGTTCGCCCGCGAGCACGAGGCCTTCGGAATCGACTTCGGGGCGAGCATCGGGGAGCGCCTCGACCGGCTCGACGAGGCCGTCGAGGTGATGCGCCGCCTCCTCGACGGCGAGCGCTTCAGCCACGCCGGCCGCTTCTACCACCTGGAGGACGCGCTCCTCCGTCCGCGACCCCTGCAGGACCACCTCCCGATCCTCGTCGGCGGCGGCGGGCCGAAGAAGACGTTGCGCACGGTGGCCCGCCGAGCCGACGCGTGGAACACGAACGGCACGCTCGAGGAGGTTGCCGGGCGCGACGCAATCCTCCGCGAGCACTGCGCGGCCGTCGGGCGCGACCCGGCCACGATCGAGCGGACGGTCAGCTTCCCGATCGTCGTCCGCGACGACCCCGCGGCCGCGGCCCGCGCCTTCCGCGCCCTGTGCGACGCGAACGGCACCCCCGACGCCGGCAACGTGCCGACGCTCCTCGGCCCGCCGGAGCTCGTCGCCGCCGCCATCCGCCCCTACGTGGACCTCGGCTTCCGGACGATCATCGTGCGCCTGCCGGCCCCCTACGACGCCGAGACCATCGCCCGGATCGGCGAGGTCCGGGCCGCGCTGGCCGGCTGAGGGGGCGGCGATGACGCGCGTCGTGGCGCTCGCGGGCGGTGTCGGCGGGGCGAAGCTCGTCGCCGGGCTGCAGCAGGTCCTCCCACCGGGCGAGCTGACGGTCGTGGTCAACTCCGCCGACGACGAGGAGTTCCACGGCCTCCTCGTCTGTCCCGACCACGACACCGTCCTCTACACCCTGGCCGGACTCGCCGACCGCGAGCGCGGCTGGGGCCTGGCCGGGGAGACGTGGGCGGCGGCCGCGATGCTGGAGCGCCTCGGCGAGCCGGCCTGGTTCCGCCTCGGGGACCGCGACCTCGCCCTGCACGTCCACCGGACCCGGCGCCTGCGGGACGGCGCCCGACTCACGGAGGTCAACCGCGGGATCCAGCGCGCGCTGGGGGTGCGCACACCGGTCCTGCCCATGGCGGACGAGCCGGTCCGCACCCGCGTCCGGACGCCGGCCGGCTGGCTCGCGTTCCAGGACTACTTCGTGCGGCTCCGCCAGGAGCCCGACGTCCTCGAGGTCGCCTTCGCCGGCATCGAGGCCGCCCGGCCGACGCCCGAGGTCGCGGCCGCCCTCGCGGGGGCCCAGGCGGTCGTGCTGTGCCCCTCGAACCCGTTCGTGTCGATCGGCCCCATCCTCGCCGTCCCGGGGATGCGCGGCCTGCTCGACGCGGCGCGGGCGCGCGGCGTCCGGGTCGTCGCGGTCTCGCCGCTCGTCGGCGGACGCGCGCTCAAGGGGCCCGCCGACCGGATGGCGCGCACCCTCGGGTCGGAGTCGAGCGCGACGGGGATCGGCCGCCTGTACGCCGGGCTGATCGACGCGCTCCTCATCGATGAAGTGGACGCGGGCGAGGCGCCCGCGATCGCGGCCCTCGGGATCCAGCCGGTCTCACGCCCCACGGTCATGACCGACGACGCGTCCCGGGCCGCCCTGGCAGGCGCGGCGGTCGCGGCGGCAGTCGCGGCCTCGCCGCGCGGATCGTCCTGACCGCCGGTCGCGGCAGTCGGGCCGGGCGCCGGCCGCTCGCGACCGCCGGTCACGGCCTCGACTACGATCGACGCGTGCCGGATCGTCGCCTCACCTTCGAGCGGATCGCCGCCCTCGTTCCCGTCCGCGGGCTGGAGGGCGCGAAGGCGCGCCTCGGCGGGGCGCTCGACGCCGAGGAGCGGCGCGCGCTCGTGGAACGCCTCCTCGCTCGCACCGTGGTGGCCGCGGCGGCGACGCCCGGGGTGGCCGAGGTCGTCGTCGTCTCGGCGGATGCCGAGGCGGTGGCGCTCGCGGTCGCGCTGGGCGCGCGCGGGGTCGCCCAGGAGCGTGGCGGGCTGAACGAGGGGCTCGCAGCGGCTCGAGAGTGGGCCACCGCGGCCGGCACGGATGCCATCCTCGTCGTCCCGGCCGACCTGCCGGCCGTGAGCGCGGCGGAGCTGGCCCGGGTCGTCGAGGCCGCCCGCGCCCACGCGGCGCCGGGAGCGGCGGGCGGGCTGCCCGCGCGCGCCCTGGTCGCGCTCGTGACGGACCGTGCCGGCAGCGGGACCAACGTGCTCCTGGTGGCGCCCCCGGACGCGATCCCGTTCCGTTTCGGCGAAGGGTCGCGGGCCGCCCACGCCGCCGCGGCCCGCGCGGCGAGCGCCACCTACCTCGAGATCGCCGGCCCGCTCGACCTCGACCTCGACACCCCCGACGACCTCCTTGCCGCCGAGGCCGCGGGGCTCGGCG
>Ga0209798_10001712_pt1 | contig 13044 bp, 6 predicted proteins | sample DOMMetBare3Fresh_FD_187475 | JGI IMG/M metagenome (GOLD analysis project Ga0209798, IMG submission 187475) | Wetland sediment microbial communities from St. Louis River estuary, USA, under dissolved organic matter induced mercury methylation -... | ecosystem: Environmental > Aquatic > Freshwater...
CATTGGTGTTGCGCATGATCAGCTCGGAGAACGAGTTGCCCTCGAGCTGCGACCGCAGGTTCATGCCCGGGGTGCGGGCGAGGTAGTAGAAGCGGTCGCCGTTCTGCAGGTTGGTCAGCTGGTTCTCGAACACGTAGTTGAACGTCGAGCCCAGCAGGCCGCCGAACAGGTTGGTGTTCTCCGCCAGGCCGCCGACCCACAGGTCGATGTCGTCGACCCCGGTGACCGTGACGCCGGAGACGCTGGCGTAGTCCCCGGTGCCGAACATGAAGTCGCCGGAGTCCACGGGCGCGAAGATGTCGTCGTCGCACGCCGGGGACGCCGTCGGAGTGCCGCAGTCGGTGCCGAGGACGCCGTCCGGGCCGGGCAGGGTCGTGCCGTTGACGATCTGGTCGGCAGCGGTCCGCCGGGCCTTGAGGTTGCCCGTGATGCTGGGGTGCCGGCCGTACGCGGCGATGAAGTTGACCAGCGACTCCGGGTGCTTCAGGGCCTGTCCGAAGTCGACCCAGTTCGTGTACGGGGTCAGCTGACCGTCGTTCGTCGCGGCGAAGATCTGCCTGCGGACGCCGTTCAGCGACGGGATGCCCTCGCTGCGGGCGCGCGCCATGTTGATGCTCGGCAGGTCGAGCGGCAGGCCGAGCAGGTGGTTGCGCAGCGTCTCGGTGACGAACTCGTCGATCTCGTTGCCGGTCTGGTCGGACATCCCCATGAGGATGCCGCCGGCGGCCTCGGCCGACGTGAGCACGCCCGCGCTGCCGCCGTCGTGGTACGCAGCCGGGTTGAGGAACCCGTCCAGCAGCGGGATGTCGTTGTGCGACCCGTCCTCGTTGGTCCGCGAGATCGTCTCGGTCAGCATCGAGTGCCCGAAGCGGTAGACCGCGTGCGCGAACTCGGCCGTGATGGCCGGGTTCACGTTCGTCTGGTTGAACGCGAAGGGCTCGAAGGGGTTGATCGCCGGCTGGACCTTGCGGGCGAACTCCTCGAACACGAGGTGCTGGTACTCCATCTCGGTGACGAACCGGGCCGCCTGGAAGAGGCGCTCACCGTAGGCGAAGGTCTTGTTCGGGCCCGGGGTGAGGTCGACGGCCTGGAAGTCGGCGAGCAGGCTCGGGTTCGCGTTGAGGGTGCCCTGGATGTCGCCGACGAGGCGGTCGTGCTCGTTGTGGAAGATCTGGTGGATGGCCTGGAGCGCGATGTTCTCGTTGCACCGGCCGTCACCGCAGATCGCGTGGATGCCGAGCAGCTCGTCGTCGTACTCGCCGGCCGCAACCGGGTCCAGACTGCCGCCGGTGTCGCTGTCGGCGTCCGGGGTCTTCGCAGCGCCGCTCGAGGTCGTCGGCACCGCGCTGTGGGCGATGTCGTTCAGGAACGCGGTCTCGATCCGGTTCGCCGTGTGCACCGCCGGGTCACCGACGGGCGCGCAGCCGGGCGGGTCGTCGGGGCCGACGCACTCGGGCACGTCCGCGGGGACCGGGGTCGTGGTGTTGCCCTCGACCAGCCCGACGTCGGTGACGAGCTGCGGCAGCCCGTTCGGGCCGGGGAGGAAGTTGCCGTAGGCGTCGGCGGCGATCATCGGGATGTTGCCGACGTCGCTGTCCACGAGCTTCAGACCGAGCAGGGTCGCGGCCTGGGCCTTGACCATCGCCCAGGTGGGCAGGCCCCCGTCGGGGGAGGACAGGAACTTGCCGGTCGCGACCGGCCGGCCCGCGACGTCGACGTACTCGCGAGTGAAGACCTGGTGCGAGGCGTGCGATGTGTAGGTCTGGCTCTGGTCGACGAACGGGGTGTCCGTGTTGGGGGCGTTGCGGAACCCGTCCGGCCCGGCGACGATCTTGCCGCGGGTCAGGACCATGAACCGCTGGGCGGCCGGCAGGTCATCGCCATTGCCGAAGATGTGGTCGTCCCCCGCGACCAGCGGGTCGTCGGCCTTGAGCGGGACGAAGACGGTGCCGCTGCCACCGTTGGTGATCTTGTCCAGGCCGTGGTCGAAGAACTGGCCGAAGATCGTGAACATCGAGTTGAACGGCGGGGACAGGCCCACGTCCGTGGTCACGTTGGGGATGAAGAGCGTCTGGTGCGCCGGCACGCAGCCCACGGGCGTCGCAGGGACGATGTCCACCGGCGGGTCGGAACCCGGCACCGTGGCGCACGGGACCACACCCTCGTTGCCCTGGGTGCGCACCGGGAAGCCGGCAGCGGCGACCGCGGCCGGGTTGGTCGAGGTCTGGTCGACGATCAGGTTGCTGACCGTGCGCGGCTCGGAGTCGAAGACGTTCCCCGAGGTCTGGGCGTACGACGTCGGGTCGGGCGGGCCGAACCCTGCGGGGGTGTTCTCGGCCGGCCGGAACACCGGGGTGGTGAGGCGTGGGAACGTCTGGTCGGCGGCGCCGAAGGTCTCCTGGCCCGCCTGGAGGTTGTTGCACGACCCGTCGACCGTCCGCAGGCCGAAGGACAGCAACGGGCTGGAGATCTGGTTCGGGCCGGTCCCGAGCAGCGCCCCGCACGGGCCGGTCGTGGGCGTCGTGTTCGCGGCGTGATGCTCGCCGATCTTGATCTGCTTGAGGATGAAGCCGAGGTCGGCGGCCGTGACGGTGAAGCCCTGTCCGACGGGCGCCTGCGCCGCGGTGGCTGCCGGCGGGAACAGCACCGCACCCGCCGTCCCGATGACGATGGCGATGGCCGCAGCTGCGCCCAATCCTTTGCGCCGCAACGCTCCGAGCCCGCGGCCCTTGCCCCTGACCTTCACGATCCGTCCCATGACGCGCCCCTTCCGGGCATGCTGAAGAGCAGAACGGCACCCGTGTGCCGACCCGCCGGTGCACCGAGGAGCGATAGGACGCGGCAGCGTCGAACCGCCACCGGTCTGAGGTGAGTGCGGCGGTCGGACGCGAACGCGACCGCCGGACGAGTTGTCGAACGCGGCCGCCGCTGTCGGGTGGCCGACAGCGCGGCCTCGGACCAGGAGGGGGCTTACCCGAACGGGTGCCCTCGCCCCTGCGATACCCCTTCTTCTCACGCGTCAGTGGCCGGGCCCGGCGCCCGACCTTCTGGCGTCCCTCGGCGGGGTCTCCGGACGCCGCCTCACCGACGGTGGATGTCACACGTAATCCCGAGTGCGTGACGAGTCGGTGGCCCCTATCTAGTCCCCCGTCTCGGCGGATAGCAACGAATGCGTGAAAGACCCCCGATATTGGGGGTGAGGTGACCCCGCGTGCGTCCCCCTGGATGGGGGGGACAAAAAGAATACTAAGTTCATGGCATACCAAAGCGGCCAGACCGGCTGACGGCGGCCGCGTCCGCGAGCCGACTGGGGTGATTCGGCGCGGCCACCACACGACCAGGTGCTCGACGGTCCGCACGATCGGGCCGCCACCGCCACGGGTCGCCCGCGTGTCCTACGCGTCGATGAGGACCGGGATGACGATGGGGCTGGAGCGGTAGGTGCGGTGGGCCCACTGGCTGACGGCGCGCTGGATGAGCTGTTCGAGGCGCTGGCTGTCGCCGATCGACTCGCGGGCCGCCGCCTCCAGGGTCTTCTCGATGATCGCGATCACGGGGTCGAACGTGTGCTCGTCGTGGGTGAAGCCGCGGGCCAGGAAGTCGGGCTTCTCGACGAGCTTGCCGGTGTCGGCGTCGACGATGGCCACGACGGTGATGACGCCCTCGGCGGCGAGGGTACGGCGGTCCTTGAGCGAGGTCTCGGTGACGTCCCCGACGGTCCCGCCCTCGACGTACACGTAGCCCGCGGGCACCTTTCCGGTGATCGACACCCGCCCCTTGACGAGGTCGACGACCACGCCGTCCTCCGCGATGACCACTCGGTCCGCGGGGACTCCCGCGCGGACGGCGATCGCTGCGTTGGCCTGCAGGTGGCGCCACTCGCCGTGCACAGGCATGACGTGGGCCGGCCGGACGATGTTGTAGCAGTAGGCGAGCTCTCCGGCGCTCGCGTGCCCGGAGACGTGCACCTTCGCGATGCCCTTGTGGATCACGCTGGCCCCCCAGCGGGACAGGGCGTTGATGACGCCGTAGATCGCGGTCTCGTTGCCCGGGATGAGCGAGCTGGCCATGAGCACGGTGTCGCCGGGGCCGATCCTGATCGGGTGGTCGCGGTTGGCCATCCGGGCCAGTGCGGCCATGGGCTCACCTTGGGAGCCCGTACAGACCAGGGTCACCCGCTCGTCCGGCATCCGCTCGAGCTCCTTCATCTCCACGATGAGGCCCTTGGGCACCTTCAGGTAGCCGAGGTCGCGGGCGATCCCCATGTTGCGCACCATCGACCGACCGACGAACGCGACCTTGCGGTGGTGGCGGTCGGCGGCGTCGAGCACCTGTTGGATGCGGTGCACGTGGCTGGCGAAGCTCGAGACGATGATGCGCCGCGGGGCGGTCCGGAAGACCTCGTCGATCGCCGGTGCGAGGTCCTGCTCGGACATCGTGAAGCCGGGGACCTCGGCGTTGGTGGAGTCGACGAGGAAGAGGTCGACGCCCTCCTCGCCGAACCGGGCGAACGCCCGAAGGTCGGTGATCCGCCGGTCCAGGGGGAACTGGTCCATCTTGAAGTCGCCGGTGTGCAGCACCAGTCCGGCGCCGGTCCGGATCGCGACCGCGAGGCCGTCGGGGATGGAGTGGTTGACGGCGGCGAACTCGCAGTCGAAGGGGCCGTAGGGACGGCGGTCCCCCTCCTTGACCTCGCGGGTCATGGGCTTGATCCGGTGCTCCTTGAGCTTGGCCTCCACGAAGGCCAGCGTCAGCCGCGACCCGACCACCGGCAGGTCCTCACGCAGGCGCAGCAGGAACGGCAGGCCGCCGATGTGGTCCTCGTGGCCGTGGGTGAGGACCACGGCCTCGACGCGGTCCATCCGGTCCTTGATCCATGTGAAGTCGGCCAGCACCAGGTCGACACCCGGCTGGTGCTCCTCGGGGAACAGGACGCCGCAGTCCACGACGAGCAGCCGGCCGTCGTACTCGAACACGGTCATGTTCCGGCCGATCTCACCCAGACCACCGAGCGCCACGATCCGCAACCCCCCGGTCGGTAGGGCCGCAGGCGCTGCGAGCTCCGGGTGGGGGTGGCTCATGTCAGGCTCCTCGGGCTTCGGGGGTGTCGCTCTTGCGGGTGGCAGGGCCAGGTCGGGAACGGCCGTTCCCGTCGGTCGCGTCGGCCCCCATGGTCGCGCACCTCACGACGTCGGCGCGTCGGGGGCCTGATCAGCGGACGCGACCGCGAGCGCTGCAGGCGGCGTCCGCAGGGACGAAGGGCTCTTTCACAGCGCGGCCTCCGCGGGCCAGCGTGGGCTGAGCGCCACAGGGGCGACGTCGGAGCCGGGCCCCGGACGTCGTGGCGTGGGTAGCGGTCACCAGCCGCCAGTGCGTCGAGAGCGAGCGCCCGAGGAGGACCACGTGGTCAGGTCAGGTCATCGAGCCGGGGCTGTCGTCGCAGCCGTGATGGTCGTGCTGGGGCTGAGCGCCTGCGGCTCCACCAGCAGCGGGTCGTCCGCGGGCGCCTCGTCGGGCGGGAGCGGTTCGCAGTCCGCGTCCGTCGGAGGATCGGCGGTCGCCAAGGACGACGCGCTCGCGGCCATGGTGCCCGCGGCGATCGCAGCCAAGGGCACGCTCACGATCGGCACCGACGCCTCCTACCCGCCGAGCGAGTTCATCGACACCGACGGCAAGACCGTCATCGGGTTCGACGCCGACCTCGCTGTGGCGATCGGCACGGTCCTCGGGCTCGAGGTCGACCTGCGCAACGCCCCGTTCGGCACCCTCGTCGAAGGGGTGAAGAACAGCAAGTTCGACCTCGGGATGTCCTCGTTCACCATCAATGCCGAGCGCGAGGCGCAGGTCGACATGGTGAGCTACTACTCGGCGGGCACCGCGTGGGCGGTGGAGGCCGGCAACCCGACCGGCCTGACGCCCGACAACGCCTGCGGCAGGAAGGTCGCGGTGCAGAAGGACACGGTGCAGGTCGACGACATCACGGCCCGCTCGTCCGCCTGCACGTCCGCGGGCAAGCCGGCGATCACCATCGAGCAGTTCCCCCTGCAGAGCGACGCCACCAGTGCCGTGGTCACGGGCAAGGACGACGCCCTGCTGGCCGACTCGCCGGTCGTCGCGTACGCCGTCCAGCAGACCGGTGGCAAGCTCGAGGTGAACGGTACGACGTACGACACCGCGCCCTACGGGATCGCGGTCCCCAAGCAGTCGGGGGACTACGCGAAGGCGGTCCAGGGTGCGGTGCAGAAGCTCATGGACTCCGGGGTGTACCTGCAGATCCTGAAGAAGTGGAACGTGGACGGCGGAGCCATCAAGACCTCCGAGCTGAACCCGAAGGTATGAGCGCCGCAGTGACGCCCGGCGGGGGTGCTGGTCCCGGTCGTGAGCCCATCAAGGCGATCCCCGTGCGCCATCCCGGTCGCTGGCTCGCGGTCGTGGCGATCTTCGTCGTCGTGGCGATGTTCGCGAACAGCGTCGTCACGAACCCGAACTGGCAATGGCGGTTCCAGTGGACCAACGCCTTCAACCCCCCGGTGCTGCAGGGTGTGGGGACGACGCTGTGGCTGACCGCCGTCTCGATGGTCGTCGGGGTCCTGCTCGGTGTGGTGCTGGCCATCATGCGACTGTCCCCCAACCCGGTGCTCTCGGGAGCCGCCTGGTTCTACATCTGGGTCTTCCGGGGCACGCCCGTGCTCGTCCAGCTCGTCATCTGGGCCAACCTCGGCTCGCTGTACCGGCAGGTCTCGCTCGGCGTCCCGTTCGGGCCGGAGTGGTTCTCCGCGGACACCCGCAACCTCGTGCCGAACGCTGTGGCGGCCCTGCTCGGACTGGGCCTCAACGAGGCCGCCTACATGTCGGAGATCATCCGGGCCGGCATCCTCTCGGTCGACGAGGGCCAGGGCGAGGCAGCTGCGGCACTCGGCCTGTCGCGGATGCAGACGATGCGTCGGATCGTCCTGCCGCAGGCGATGCGGGTCGTCGTCCCGCCGACCGGCAACGAGACGATCTCGATGCTGAAGACGACGTCGCTCGTCAGCGCGGTCCCTTATGCGGAGCTGTTCTTCCAGACGACGTCGATCGGGAGCAGGACGTTCCAGGTCTTCCCCATGCTCGTCACCGCCAGCCTGTGGTACCTGTCCATGACGTCCGTGCTCATGGTCGGCCAGTTCTACATCGAGCGCTACTACGCACGCGGCAGCGTGCGCACTCTGCCGCCGACGCCGATGCAGCGCCTCCGGGTGCGCCTGACCCGTACGGAGCTGCGATGAGCCAGACGCCGATGGTCCGGGCCGAGCAGGTGCACAAGTGGTTCGGACGCACCGAGGTCCTCAAGGGGATCGACCTCGAGGTGGGGCGCCGCGAGGTCATGTGCATCGTCGGACCCTCGGGCTCGGGCAAGTCGACGTTCCTGCGGTGCATCAACCACCTCGACAAGATCGACGGCGGCCGGCTGTCGGTCGACGGTGAGCTCGTGGGCTACCGGGAACGCGGCGGGAAGCTCTACGAGATGCGCGAGTCCGAGGTGGCCCGTCAGCGCAGGGACATCGGGATGGTGTTCCAGCGGTTCAACCTGTTCCCGCACATGACGGCGCTCGAGAACATCATGGAGGCGCCGATCCGGGTCAAGCGGCTCGACAAGGAGCAGGTCCGTGAGCAGGCGCAGGCGCTGCTGGACCGGGTCGGTCTCGGGGACCGGGGAACTGCGTACCCGAGCCAGCTCTCGGGCGGGCAGCAGCAGCGGGTGGCGATCGCCAGGGCGCTGTGCATGCAGCCCAAGCTCATGCTGTTCGACGAACCGACCTCGGCCCTCGACCCCGAGCTCGTCGGGGAGGTGCTCGACGTCATGCGCCGCCTGGCCGAGGAGGGCATGACCATGATCGTCGTCACGCACGAGATGGGTTTCGCCCGCGAGGTCGGCGACAGCTTCGTCTTCATCGACCAGGGCGTCGTGGTCGAGGCCGGCGCGCCGCGGGAGGTCCTGGCCAACCCTCAGCACGAGCGGACCAAGGCCTTCCTGTCCAAGGTGCTCTGAGCAGTCCACAGTGCGCTGACCTGTGCGCGTCGCTCGAACTGCCTCGCCATGCCCGGCCCGAGTGCCCGGCTCAGCTGAGATGGTGGGGCTCGACGAGGCTCTTGTGGTGGTCGTCGCTGCCGGCCGGCGAGGCGACGTCCGCCAGCGCGGTGCTGCCGGCCGGCTGGTGCTCGCCGGCCGGCAGCAGCCGGATGACCACCGACTTGAAGGTGGGGCAGTTGCTCCCGATGGCGGTCGAGTCGAGCGGGACCAGGGGGTTCACCTCCGGGTAGTACGCGGCGGCGCACCCCCGGGGGGTCGGGTAGGCGACGACCCGGAACCCGCCGGCCGCGCGTACCGATCCGTCCTGCCACTCGCCGACGAGGTCGACGAGCCCGCCGTCGTCCAGGCCGAGGGCCCGGATGTCGTCGGGATGGACCATGACGACCCGCCGGCCGCCGGAGATGCCGCGGTAGCGGTCGTCGTGGCCGTAGACGGTGGTGTTGAACTGGTCGTGGCTGCGCAGCGACTGCAGTACCAGGCAGCCGTCGGGAACGGTGAGCACCTCGAGCGGACTGACCGAGAACTGCGCTCGTCCGCTCGCGGTCTCGAAGGTGCGTGAGTCCCGTGGCGGGTGCGGCAGGACGAACCCGCCCGGCTGGTCGACCTTCTCGGGATACGCGGCACAGCCGGGAACGACGTGGGCGATGTGCTCCCGGACTCGCCTGTAGTCCCTGGCCATCGCATCCCAGTCGATGCGGCTGCCGGCCGGGGACCGACCCAGGACCGCCTCGGCAAGGCCGCAGATGATCGACACCTCCGAGCGCAGCAGCGGGCTCGCGGGGGCCAGACGCCCGTGCGAGAGGTGGACGGCTGACATCGAGTCCTCGACCGACACCGACTGAAGCCCACCGGCTTGCAGGTCCCGCTCGGTGCGCCCCAACGTCGGGAGGATGAGCGCGGTCCTCCCGGCGCTGACGTGCGAGCGGTTGAGCTTGGTGGAGATCTGGACCGTGAGGTCCGCCGACTCCAACGCCGCTTGCGTGACGCAGGTGTCGGGGGTGGCCGCGGCGAAGTTGCCTCCCAGTCCGACGAACACCGTCGCGGCGCCGTCCCGCAGCGCGCGGATGGAGTCCACGACGTCCCAGCCGCGGGCGCGGGGCGGGTCGAAGCCGAACTCCTCGCGCAGCGCGTCGCCGAAGTGAGTGGGCAGCTTCTCCCAGATGCCCATGGTCCGGTCACCCTGCACGTTCGAGTGCCCGCGCACCGGGCACAGCCCTGCACCGGGCTTGCCGATGTTGCCCTGCAGCAGGGCGACGTTGACGAACTCCTTGATCGTAGCCACGGCGTTGCGATGCTGGGTGATCCCCATCGCCCAGCAGATCACCGTCCGTCCGGAGGCAGCGAACATGTCAGCCGCCTGTTCGATCTGGGCCCGGTGCAGCCCGGTCGCCGCGACCACCTCGTCCCAGTCCAGGCCGGCCAGATTCCGGCGCCAGCCGTCGAAGCCCTCGGTGTGTCGCCCGACGAAGTCGGTGTCCACGATCTCGCCCGGCCGCCCGCCCGCGGCGGCACGCTCCTCCTCCAGGAGCAGGAGGGCGCCGACCGCCTGGAACAGGGCGAGGTCGCCGTTGGTGCGGATCGGTAGATGGAGGTCGGCCAGCTGCGTCCCGAGCCCACTGACGCCGCGGGGGGTCTGCGGGTTGCGGAACCGCATGAGACCGGCCTCGGGGAGCGGGTTGACGGCCAGGATGCGTGCTCCCGCACGCTTGGCCTTCTCCAGGGCGGTGAGCATCCGCGGGTGGTTCGTCCCGGGGTTCTGCCCGCAGATGACGATCAGCTCGGCGTGGTGGACGTCGTCCAGCGTCACGCTGCCCTTGCCGATGCCGATCGTCTCCGCCAACGCGACGGAGGTGGACTCGTGACACATGTTCGAGCAGTCCGGTAGGTTGTTGGTGCCGAACGCGCGGACGAACAGCTGGTACACGAAGGCGGCCTCGTTGGAGGTCCGTCCGCTCGTGTAGAAGATCGCCTGGTCCGGTGAGTCCAGCGACCGCAGACGTGTGGCGACCAACGCGAACGCGTCGTTCCATGAGATCGGCTCGTAGTGGTCCGTACCCTCCCGACGGACCATCGGCTCGGTGAGCCGGCCCTGCTGGCCGAGCCAGTAGTCCGACTGACGGGCCAGCTCGCTCAACGGGTGGGCCGCGAAGAACCCGGGCCCGACCCGTCGGACGGTTGCCTCCTCGGCGACCGCCTTGGCCCCGTTCTCGCAGAACTCCGCCACCGAGCGGTCGTCGGGATCCGGGTCCGGCCAGGCGCACCCCATGCAGTCGAACCCGTCCGCCTGGTTCAGCCGCGACAGCGTCCGAGCCGTCCGGACCAGCCCCATCTGTTCCCGGGACCGGTTCAGGGCCACCGCCACGGCGGGAACGCCGGCGGCGGCTTCCTTCGGGCGCCCGACCTTCACGTCGGTCGCGGACACGTCCTTGTCGGGCGCCGGGGTGGGCATGGACCTCCTTCGGGCAGCGCTCTGCGCGCTCGGGTCAGCCGAGTAGGTGCGTCGCCGACCTTCGGCGCTCCGTCCGTGGCAGGGACGGGTTCGCGGCGCGGCCCGTCACGCCAGGGCCTGGCAGGCAGCGCGCCGAGACTCCTCGTACCCATCGAGCGAGCGTCTACGCGTGCCGGTGGGTGCCGCTGCCCGGATGTGACCTCGGCCACGCGCGCCGCCCAGCGACGTCCCGCAGGTCGAACGCGAGTGCCGCCGGACGCCCTCCGCCCACCTAGACTCCGGTGGAGCTCACGAGCACGAAGGAGTCATGTCATCCAGCCCAGCGCCCGCTCCCAGGCCCGACCGCCCCGACCGTCGGCGACGCAGGCCGTGGACGACCAGTCGCAGCGGCTGCGGCTGGTGCTGCGGGCAGGCGGCTTCGGGACGTTCGTGTGGGATCGCCAGAGCGGTCGCACGGTGTGGGACGCCGATCTGGAGGAGATCTTCGGACTGCCCGCGGGAGGGTTCCCGGGCACCTACGACGCCTGGGCGTCGCGACTGCACCCCGACGACCGTCAACAGGTCATCGACAGCGTCGAAGCAGCGGTGGCCCAGCGAGGCAGCTACGAGGTGAAGCACCGCATCGTGCGCCCGGACGGGTCGGTGCGCTGGGTGCACGGGCTGGGCCAGGTGACCCTCGGCCCGGACGGCGCCGTGACAGGCACGATCGGCTGCACCCGGGATGTGACGACCGAGGTCGTCCTCGAGCGAGAGCTCGCGGCCGCGGCGCAGGCTTCGGTGCTGTCGGCCGGTCGGGCGGAGCGGTTGCTGGCCGTGACCACGGCGCTGGCGACGGCGTTGACCGTGCAGGACGTGACCGACGTCCTGGCGTCACAGCTGAACGGGCTGGTCGGGGCGTCGAGCGCAGCAGTCGCGCTGTTGAGTCGACGTGGTGGGGCGTTGAACGTCGTGACCACGTTCGGCTTCGCGCCGGACGTCGTGCGCGAGTTCGCCCGGGTCCCGGTCTCCGCTCGTACACCCATGACGGACTGCGTGCGCTCCGGTGCGCCGGTGGTGGTGTCCGCGGGTGAGCAGGCCCGTCGGGTCCCACCCCTGCCCGGGATGCCGGTGGGAACCGGGCACGCGCTCGTGGCCGCCGTGCCGCTGTCCGTGACCGGCCGCCGGCTGGGCGCACTGCTGCTGGGCTTCTGCGACCGGGTGACGGTCGGCGAGGACGACATGCACCTCGTCGAGGCGATCGCGGCGCAGTGCTCGCAGGCGCTCGACCGCGCCCGGTTGATCGAACGCCTCGGCGAGGTGGCGATCACGATGCAGCAAGGTCTGGCCCCCGGGCTGTTCGGCGACCTGCCGGGTTTCGACGTCGCGGCGGTGTACCAGGCGGGCGGTGACGAGATGGAGCATCTCGGGGGCGACTGGTACGACGTCCTGACCCTGGCCCACGGCACGTCCGCGTTGGTGATCGGGGACGTGATGGGTCGCGGGGTGGCCGCGGCCACCACCATGACGCGGATCCGGACCGCTGCCCGCGCCTACGCCTGGGACGACCCCAGCCCGGCGGCGGTGATGGCCAAGCTCGACGCCTTCATCCGACGGGAGGCCCCGGAGGACTTCGTCACGATGATCTATGCGACGCTCGACACCTCCACGGGGCGTTTGCGCATCGTCACGGCCGGGCACTTGCCGGCTGTGACGCTGACCCACGGACAACCAGGCCGACTGCTGGACGGCGACTCCGGTCTCCCGCTCGGCCTGACCCGGTCGCCACGAGCGGTCACCGAGATCGACCTCGCAGCAGGCGACGCCCTGCTGCTCTACACCGACGGACTCGTCGAGCGCCGCGACCGGGACATCGACGCCAGCCTGTCAGCCGTCCTCGCCACGTGCGCGGCACCGCTTCCCCGCACCGGCCTTCAGGACACCCTCCAGCACCTGGTGCGTGTGCTGGTCGCCGACCAGGCGCCGGGTGACGACGTGACAGCCTTGATGATCCGCCGCCACCTGGTCGACGGTCCGGACGATGCCCCGGCCGGCACCGGTGCCATGACTCAGGCCGGAACTACCTGCCCGGACGACCGGGCCGGTGACTCGTGAGAGCGGGCCACCGCGGTCTGCGCGGTCGGTGCCGCGGTCGTCGGTGGGCGTCCTGACCGGGCCGGTGGCGCCGCATCGGTCGATCTCCCTCCCCGCGGCAGCGCCCAGCGTGCGGGGCGCCCGCCAGTTCGTCACGGCGACGCTCCGGGAGTGGGGCCTGTCCCTGCTGCAGGAGGACATGGTGCTGCTCACCAGCGAGCTGGTCACCAACGCGATCCTGCACGGCCGCTGCGTCGTCAGTGTTGTCGTCCAGCGTCTCGACGCGCGCGGAGTGGTCCGCGTCGAGGTGCAGGACGGCAGCCCTGACGTCCCGCTGAGGATGAGCCCCAGCCGGCTCGCGACCACGGGCCGCGGGCTGAACATCGTCATCGCGGCCGCCCAATCGTTCGGGGTGGTCGCCGCGCCCCGCGGCAAGACGGTCTGGTTCGAGCTG